>Ga0078972_1002213_pt1 | contig 65720 bp, 63 predicted proteins | sample YelNatPaOPGAMG01_FD_67568 | JGI IMG/M metagenome (GOLD analysis project Ga0078972, IMG submission 67568) | Hot spring thermophilic microbial communities from Obsidian Pool, Yellowstone National Park, USA - OP-RAMG-01 (SPADES assembly) (version 2) | ecosystem: Environmental > Aquatic > Thermal...
CGAAGCCTTGCCCTTCTTATCTTTAAAGTCCCAAGTAGTGTTTTTATCATCTTTGGTTCCCTTCCGTTTCTCACTAATGGCAGCCTGCAATTAGAACAGAACTCATTTTATAACCTCTTTCATCACCTCCATAAATACCTCTTCCCTCTTTTTTAATAACTCCTCCTCTATCCAGTGGATGTCTGTCTGTTTTAATGGTATACTTATTGTAAAGGATATCCTTATCTCCTTCATAGGCTCACCCCCTATGTTTTTATTGGCTGAAGATAGTACAGGGTGAGCCTTAATTATTTTCAATCACGGAGTTAGGGATGTTTCCAAAAGTTTCATATCCCCCTTCTCTTTTGTTGAAGATTTTTTGGGAGTATTCTACAATTTGCCAAAAAAACCGGGAGGAATTATGAGATCGGACAGTATGAAAAAGGGTTTGGAAAGGGCGCCTCACAGATCTCTTTTTTATGCGTTAGGTTATGAAAGAGATGAGATCGAAAGACCTATAATCGGCATTGTGAATTCCGCAAACGAACTTATACCCGGTCACATGCACCTGGACAGGTTAAGTCAGGCCGTGAAGGACGGCGTGAGAATGGGTGGCGGAACGCCTATGGAGTTCAGGACCATAGGGATCTGCGATGGAATAGCTATGGGCCATGAGGGGATGAAATATTCCCTATGTTCGAGAGAGCTAATATGCGACTCTATAGAGGTTATGGCTAAAGCTTATCCTTTTGATGGCCTTGTTCTTATACCGAACTGCGACAAGATAGTTCCAGGGATGATGATGGCAGCTATGAGGCTCAACATCCCCTCTATTGTTATAAGCGGTGGGCCAATGCTCAAGGGAAGGCTTAAAAAGGAGCCCATTGACCTGATATCGGTCTTTGAAGCCGTTGGCAAAGTCGCAGGGGGCCTAATGGGAGAGTCTGAGCTTCAGGCGCTTGAAGAGCACGCATGCCCAGGACCAGGATCCTGTAGTGGGATGTTCACCGCAAATTCGATGAACTGTTTGTCTGAGGCACTGGGAATCGCACTTCCCGGGAATGGCACTGTACCTGCGGTGTACTCGGAAAGAATAAGGATGGCGAAGCATGCGGGATTACGGATAGTTGAGCTTGTAAAGGAGGATATTAGACCAAGGGACATAATGACGTTAGAGGCATTCAAGAACGCGATTGCACTCGATATGGCGTTCGGCGGTTCCACTAATACAGTCTTGCATCTAAAGGCTATCGCCCATGAGGGCGGGATAGATCTTGATCTTTCGTTTTTTGATGAGATTTCTGAAAAGACTCCTCACATATGCAACATGAGGCCATCAGGGCCCCACCACTTGGAGGATCTATATAACGCGGGTGGAGTCTACGGGATTTTGAAGAGACTTGGAGAGAAGGGTCTTATTTATGAACACTGTTTGACAGTGGAAGGAAGGCGCATTGGAGAAATCTTAAGAGAGGTTGTAGTACTCGATGAGGAGGTCATAAGACCCCTCGATAGGGCATACGACGAAAAAGGAGGGCTGTCTATACTCAGAGGAAGTATGGCACCAGAGGGGGCAGTGGTAAAGAAAAGCGGTGTGGACAAAAGTTTGTGGAAGTTTGAAGGAAGAGCAAAGGTCTTCGATAGCGAAGAGGAGGCGGTGAGTGCTTTAAAAGGAGGGAAGATAAAGCCGAAGGATGCGATAATAATCAGGTATGAGGGTCCTAAAGGTGGTCCGGGGATGAGGGAAATGCTTGCTCCCACAAGTATACTCGTAGGTCTGGGCCTTGATAGAGATTGTGCCTTGATAACAGACGGTAGATTTTCCGGAGGTACAAGGGGTTTATGTGTGGGTCACGTATCTCCCGAAGCACAGAGCGGAGGACCTATTGCTTATGTCGAGGATGGAGATAGAGTGCTCATAGACATTGAAAGGAAGGTCATCGACCTTGTAGTATCCAAGAAGGAAATGGAGGAAAGAAGGAAAAGATGGAGACCTCCTGAAATCAAGATAAAGGAAGGTTACATGCTCCGTTATTCCCGATTTGTAAAATCCGCCTCTTACGGAGCTATTCTTGAGGTATCTTAAGTATACCATTGAAGACATTTTAGCTTTGTGTTAACCTAAAAAACCATGGACTACAAGGACACTCTAAACCTTCCGAAAACCGAATTCCCGATGAAGGCTAACCTGCCCCAGAAAGAAAAGGACATCCTCGACTACTGGGAAAGGATCGGACTTTACCAGAAACTTCTGGAAAAGAGGAAGGCAAAAGAAACTTTTATCTTACACGATGGCCCTCCATATGCGAACGGCCATATACACCTTGGAACCGCTCTCAACAAGATCTTAAAGGACATTATAGTAAAATCGAGATTTATGTTCGGATTCCGGGCTGATTTCGTTCCTGGCTGGGATTGCCACGGTCTGCCAATAGAGCATCAGATCGAGAAAGATTTGAAAGAAAAGAACCTAAGTGTAACAAAACTGGAGATGAGAAAGCTCTGTAGGGCATATGCTGAGAAATATATAGGGATACAGAGGGAGGAGTTTAAGAGACTATGCTGTTTGGGAGACTGGGAGGGTTCTTACATAACGATGGACTATGAATATCAGGCCTCCATCATAGAGGAGATGATGAAGTTCTTTTTGCGGGGAGAGGTATATAGGAAGAGAAAACCAGTTTACTGGTGCATAAACTGCGTAACAGCTCTTGCAGAAGCGGAGATAGAGTATGATCTTGAGGAGACGGACTCCATTTACGTTAAATTTCCAGTAAAGGGTGGCGAAAACGATCTTTTAAGAAGGTTTTCAGGGAAACCAGCTTTCATCCTCATCTGGACAACCACACCATGGACTCTACCAGCCAATCTTGCGATCGCTATTCACCCAGACCTTACGTACCTGGCAGTAGAAACGGACCTGGAAGTATTTATTCTCCTTTCCGATCTTGTTGAAGAAGTGATGAAGAAGGGAGGGGTCCAAAGTTATAAGATTTTAGGGCCCATACCTAACGAAGAGTTGAGAAACGTAAAGTTCAAGCATCCCTTTCTTGAAAGGGAATCCCTTTTAGTTTTAGCGAACTATGTGGCAAGTGACGTTGGTACAGGGGTCGTACACATCGCACCAGGGCATGGAGAGGAAGATTACGAGACGGGATTAGAATATGGGCTTGACTGTTATTCTCCCGTAGATGAAAGGGGGAATTTCACCGAAGAGGTACTTGAGTTCAAGGGACTTAACGTCTTCCAAGCAAATAGAATCATCATAGAAAAGCTGAAAAGTCTTGGCATGCTCTTCGCAAGCGAGAAGACTGAGCATTCCTATCCTCACTGCTGGAGATGCAAGCAGCCTGTAATATTCAGAGCTACTGAGCAGTGGTTCATTTCCCTTGACAAAAATGGACTAAGAGCAAGGGCCCTAAGAGAGATAGATAATGTAAAATGGGTGCCAAAATGGGGAAGGGAAAGAATATATAATATGTTACTTGCAAGACCAGATTGGTGTATATCAAGACAGAGAAGCTGGGGTATTCCAATAACTATTTTCTATTGCAAGTCCTGCAACGAGACTTTCTGGTCAGAAGAGAGCTTCAGAAGAGTCATTGAGGAAGTAAAAAAGAGAGGAGCCGATGTGTGGTTTGAAGAAGAGGCCAGCTATTTTCTCCCACCAAATTCAAAATGTGATAAGTGTGGTAGCACCGACTTCAGAAAGGAAGAGGACATCATAGATGTGTGGTTCGACTCTGGTGTAAGTTGGGCCGCCGTATTAAAAAAGAGAGAGGAACTGAAATATCCGGCAGATCTCTATTTAGAAGGATCTGACCAGCACAGGGGTTGGTTCCACAGTTCCCTTTTAACTTCAGTCGGAAATGAAGGTAGGGCACCCTATAGGTCTGTTCTTACTCACGGGTTTGTTGTTGACGGAACGGGCAGGAAGATGTCTAAATCGTTAGGGAATATAATCGCTCCGGAAGAGATAATTGGAAAGTACGGTGCTGAGATACTGAGACTGTGGGTAACTTACGAAGATTTCAGGAACGATATGAGAATATCCAATGAAATAGTCTTAAGACTCGTTGAGACTTATAGAAGAATAAGGAACACTCTCCGTTTCCTCCACGCGAATATTTACGACTACGACCCGAAAAGGGATACCGTTGATTACGAAAATCTTACTCTTATCGATAAATGGATACTACTTAGGCTTAACGAGGTGATACGTAAATGCAAGGCCGCATATGAAGAGTATAATTTCCATACTATCTACCACGCAATCCTCAATTTCTGTGTTGTTGACCTAAGCTCCCTATACCTTGACATAGTGAAGGACAGACTTTATGTGGAAAAGAAGGACTCTCCGAGAAGAAGGGCAGCTCAAACGGCTATTTATAAAATCCTTGTGAGCCTTGTAAAAATCATAGCACCCATACTTTCCGCGACAGCAGAGGAGATGTGGCTTCACCTAAAGGGTTTGGTGGAGGAGGAGAGTGTTTTTTTGAGCGAATTCCCGGAAGAGGAAAGGAGCTGGGAAAACGTGGAAGTTGAAAGGATATGGGAAAGGATCCTTGAGATAAGGGATGGGGTGAATAAGAAGATTGAGGAAAAGAGGAATGAGAAATTGATAGGTCATTCCCTTGATGCGATGGTCAAACTTTATCTCGGTGACCAGGATTACGAGATCCTTTTGCCCCTGAGAGAGGAGCTAAAGGACATATTTATCGTTTCTGAGCTTACTATCAGAAGGGGAGATAGTTTGGAAATTGAGGTTGAAAAAGCAAGGGGAAGAAAATGCGAAAGGTGCTGGCATTACTCAGCGGATACTGGGAATTACGGAAGATATGAGAATATTTGTAAAAGATGCGCAGATATTCTTTGTTCTTTGTAGTAGCTCTTGTCTTTTTCATAGACAGGTTAACAAAGTTCTACGTTGAAAACTCGATCCCCGAAGACGGGAGTGTCAGTTTGTTACCTTTTTTTTCAGTGGTACATGTGAAGAACTACGGGGGCGCATTTAGCATACTTTCGAGTTCAAAGTACGCAACTTTAATCTTCACACTCCTCCCCCTCGCTGTAATCACATTTCTCGTTTTATATCTTCTAAAGGTTCCCCTCCCCGCAAAGAACAAGTTCCCCCTTTTGCTCATAATCGGGGGGGCTATTGGGAACCTTTATGAGAGAATAGAGAAAGGGTACGTAACAGACTTTCTTGACTTCCATCTCATAAATTTCCATTGGCCGGCTTTCAACGTTGCTGACGCGAGTATCACTGTCGGCGTTGGGCTCTGGATCTTCTTTGAAATGGGTAGAGGAAGAAGAGGATCAATTCATGGATGACGAACTAAGAGAAGAGGAGAAAAGAATAAGAAGGTTGAGGTTTATAGTCGATTTCGCTTTGAACTTCATAAAGGTTAATGACATAACACTCGATGAGGCATTGAGAATATTTGAGGGAGTAAAAAGACACGCTTTAAAGTTATTCCCGGATAAGGAAGATGCCTTCGATATGATATATGCTCCCAGGTTTAGGAGACTATTGAACGAGAAGTATAAGAGGTCATAGCCTTACCACATCGAGAGGAAAATCTGTTACCCTCTCCAATCCCCATTTTCTGACGATAAAATCTACCTCCAAGCCAGAGGCACCTAAAGAGGGGAATACAAACTTTGGTTCGAAAGCAAATACCATCCCTTCTTTAAGAATAGTTCCCCGAGTTTATCAACTTAGCCCCAAATATCCCGTAGTTTCACTTCTCTCTAATGCCTTCATGCTCCTTAAGGATGTCCGCTTATTTCCTATAGGAGGGGAAGTATCATCGGAAAGAATAAAAGAAGCTCTAAGAACTGTAACACTGACAGAGTTTAGCTTAAGATGGCAAGGAATACTATTTAAAGAACAGAATGGACAAAAAAACGAAAGCTCTATTTAGGGCACTTTAGGGTACCTGAGCCTTCCCGTATAACAGCTAAAGAAGAACCAAGAATATAAACTGCTACACAAAAAATCGCCTTCACAAAAAACAAAGCCCAACATTCTCAACAAGTTGCAAGATTAGGTTGATAAACTCGGGAGGTGATAAGCTTATATATACTCTGGTTCTTTTAAAGTCATCACTTTCTCTTCAAGGCTAATGGACATGACAAAGTCCTCGACGAATGGAACGAGTACCTCCTTTTCTCCCTCAATGACGAGAACCTGGTGTGGCCCCGTACTCATTATCTCTTTTACCTTTCCCAGACTTTTTCCGTGCTCGTTTTTCGCCTCAAGACCTATGATCTGAAAGAAATAGTATTCGTCCTCTTCAAGTTTAGGAAGATCTTCCCTCTTTACATAAAGGACCTTTCCTCTCAGTTTCTCAGCTCCGTCCCGATCGTTTACGCCTTCAAACTTAATGATGATAGTTCGGTCCTTAAGCCTTGCCCTTTTTATCTTCAGTCCGAGTTTTTGCCCTTCAGATTCATAATATAAAGAGGTGTACTTAAAAAACTGTTCGTACACCTCGTTATAGTATTTGAATCTTACTTCCCCCTTAATACCGTGGACAGATACGATCTGGCCAACTGGTATATAGAGGCTCATTCAATTATTTCGAGCACAGCTCTCTTTTTGACCTTTGTAGAGGCTGCGCTCAGGATAGTTCTCATCGCCCTTGCCGTTCTACCCTGTTTTCCAATCACCTTTCCAAGATCTTCCTTCGATACATTGAGCTCGATCACGGAAGTTTTTTCTCCCTCGATCTCCGAAACCTTCACCTGGTCTGGATGATCAACTAAAGCCTTTGCGATGTACTCTATCAGCTCCTTTAACACGGCTCCACCTCCATCCTTATTTTTGTGTTAGTTCGCTCAAAATCCCTTCTTTTTTGAAAATATTTTGTACAGTTTCAGTGGGACGAGCCCCCTTTCTATACCATTCTATAATTTTTTCCCTGTCAAGAACAATCTTTTCTGGACTCTGGAGAGGGTCGTATGTGCCGACCTTTTCTATAAATCTACCGTCCCTTGGAGCTCTTGAGTCCGCCACAACGATCCTGTAAAAGGGCCTTTTTTTTGTCCCAAAACGCGCAAGCCTAAATCTTACAGCCAATCCGCACCTCCTAACGTAAAAATATAGCAGGCCTAAAACCTCTCAAATTACCTCTCGATATTTTCTTTATGAGCTTTTTCAATTCAAAATACTTCCTTAGTAGGTCATTCACATCTTGGACCGTGGTTCCACTCCCTTTCGCTATCCTGAGTCTGCGACTCCCGTCTATTATCTGAGGGTTAAGTCTTTCTTTAATCGTCATTGAGTTTATTATCGCCTCCATCTTTTTGAGTTCCCTTTCTGCTTCCCTAAAATCGATTGCCCCCCTAAATTTTGAAAATCCGGGAAGCATACCGAATATTGACTCGAAAGAACCGAGCCTTTTTATCTGTTTTATCTGATCCCTGAAATCTTCAAGGGTGAATTCATCCCGCAAAAGCTTCTTTTCAAGCTCCTTTGCCTTCCTTTCCTCTATCGCTTCCTGAGCTTTCTCAACAAGGGAAACTATGTCTCCCATCCCTAATATACGTGAGGCTATCCTTTCTGGATGAAACTCCTCCAGTGCATCGAGTTTTTCGCCCGTGCCTATGAACTTTATGGGTTTACCAGTAGTCGCCTTTATAGATAAAGCTGCGCCGCCTCGCGCATCTCCATCGAGTTTTGTCAGCACAAAACCGGTCACTCCAACCTTTTCGTCGAAGGCCAAAGCGATATTCACAGCGTCCTGACCAGTCATTCCATCAAGAACGAGAAGAGTCTCAGAAGGGGAAAGTATCTTTTTCTGTTCTATCAACTCTTTTAACAGTTCCTCGTCCATATGAAGCCTTCCGGCAGTATCTACTATTAAGACATCACGGTAATTCTTTAGGGCATGTTCTTTAGAAGTCTTACATATCTGTACAGGGTCATCTTGATCCTCAGGTGTAAAATGGGGTATATCTATCTGAAGAGCGATCTTTCTTAGCTGTTCCATCGCTGCCGGTCTTCTCACATCTGTTGAGACGAGAAGGGGTCTTTTACCTTTTTTTCTCAGAAAAACCGCTAATTTCCCAGCTGTTGTCGTTTTCCCAGATCCCTGTAGACCAATAAGTAAAATGGACGCGGGGGAACCGGAGAGATTGAGAGGCGCATTTGCGGACCCTAAAAGATCCTTGAGTTCATCGTATACTACTTTTACGAAGAGCTGACCAGGGGTTATGCTCGTTAAAACGCCTTTTCCTATGGCCTTTTCTTTAACTTTATCTAAAAAATCCTTAACTACCTTATAGTTAACATCTGCCTCGAGTAGGGCGAGTCTTACCTCTCTCAGAGAATCCCTTATGTTCTCCTCGCTAATTTTCCCCTGTCCTTTTATCTTCTTGAACAGAGCCTCAAATCTCTCCTGGAGCCTCTCAAACATAGATCATATGATAATAGAAAACCCTTAAATAGTCAACTATCAAAATCGGTAAAAGGAGAGACCTGTCTATACGAAGTTCACATACGGCCTTCCCAAAAAACATTGTATACAAAATTCTTGACAAAGGCGCACCCTGGAGATATAGTGATGAAAAATTGTATACAAAAAGATAGGGGGAGAAAGATGGATTTTTACGAATTATTTAAGAACATAACGGTTCTTTCACTCGAACAGGCTACGGTCCTTCCGTACCTCACCTATAGGTTAGCCATGGATGGTGCAAGGGTTATAAGGATAGAACATCCAGTGTACGGAGATCCGAATAGAAGAGTGGGGGATAACGTTCTGAACGAGGATCGGATGTACTCATATTTTCTGGCCATTAACTGTAACAAAGAATGTATAACCCTCGACCTTTCGACTCCTGAGGGACAGGAGATATTCAGGAATCTTATAAAAAAGCTCAATGTGGATATTTTTTTGACGAATCAGCTTCCCCGAAACTATAAGAAACTGGGCATAGACTATGAGTCCGTAAAGGCAATAAAGGAGGATATAATCTGGGTCGGTCTTACAGGATTCGGACCGGAGAGTAACGAACCCGCATACGATCCGATTTTGCAAGCAAGGGGAGGACTAATGGAGCTAACTGGGGATAGAGACGGTCCTCCATACGTACTCGGTGTTCCCCTTCCAGATATGGGGGCAAGCGAGCACGCTTATGGTTTAATCATGAAGGCACTCTTCAAAAGGGCAATGACTAAAGAGGGGACAAGAATAGACCTCTCAATGTTTCAAAGCACCGTGTCCTGGCTCACAGTTCCAATAACCCAGACTAAGTCTTTCAACAAGAAAATAACTCGTAGGGGAAATACTCACGAGTTCTTTGCGCCAGTGAGCGTCTATAAGACATTAGACGGATACGTCTATATAGCGGTTGGTAATGACCTCCAATGGGAAAGGATGCTGAAGATTCCGGGGTTTGAAGTGCTTTCAAAACCCGAGTACGTGAGAAACGAGGGAAGGATAAGGGACGTAAAGAATCTGAATGCTCAGATCGAGGAAATAACGAAGAGTTATAAAACTGACGAGCTTATAAAGCTTTTTACAGATGCAACAATCCCTATTTCAAAGGTAAACACCATAGAGGATGTAATAGAGGACCCCTATGTTAAGAATGAGATACTCATGTCTGAAGATGAAAAGACTGGGCTCACAATTTACCTTGCCCCCCTCCCCTACACCACGGATTTCGTAAAGTCCTTGGGAAGGAAAGTGAAATTTCCTCCGAGGTTTGGGGAACACAACGAAAAGATATATTGTGATATCCTCGGATACCCAAGGTCTTATATAGAGGATCTTAAATCGAGGAAGATAATTTGAAGGAGGGGGCAATGGATTCGGAGGGGGGTCAGCTCAGGCTAAGAAGGGGAAAATCTTTAAGAGACCAGGTTTATGGGAAACTTAAGGATAGCATACTCAAAGGGACTTTTGAGGCCCAAAAAAGACTGATCGAGGAGAAGCTTGCAACTCAGTTAGGTACGAGTAGAACTCCTGTTCGTGAGGCAATCCAAAAGCTTGAGAAAGAAGGTCTCGTTTACAGGCTGCCCAGAGGTGGATATGTGGTAAGGTCTATAACGGATCAGGATATCGATGAAGTTTTCGGAATAAGGAGCATTCTTGAGGGATATGCAGCCTATCTGGCAACTCTGAGAATATCAGATGAGGAGCTTAATGCACTTGAAGATATCGTAAGAAAGGGTCAGGATTCTCTGAAAAAAGGTGACCTTGAGGAATTAATCAGGTTGAACACAGAGTTCCACGACAGGCTTTACAGGGCCTCGGGGAGCAAATTACTATGCTCCATCATAAACGATCTGAGAGACTTCATATACAGGTTCAGGGTGATGATTTTTAGGTACAGATCCCTTGCGGAAATTTCCCTGAGAGACCATGAGGAAATGGTGGGAATGATGAAGCTCAAAAACGCAAAGAAGGTTGAAACAATAGTCAAAAAGCACATAATGAGAGGGAAAAGGCTCATTGCGAAGAAGATAAAGGAAGAGGCGAGGGGGATAAAAAAGGATGGCATTTCCTGATCCGAAGGAGCTGGCGGAAAGGATCATATCTGGTGACGAGAAGGTAGCTTCAAAAGTGATTTCAATGTTAGAGAATGGGGAAGATATTGCATTCGAAGTCATATCAGAAATATATCCGGGTACTGGAGGTGCCTTCAGAATTGGAGTGACCGGCCCGCCCGGAGCGGGTAAAAGCACGATTATCGACAGAATAGCCACATTCTATGGCCGTGGTGGAAAAAAAATAGGCGTAATTGCGATAGATCCAACAAGTATAAAATCAAAGGGAGCCTTTTTCGGAGATAGACTCAGGCTCAAAAACGCAGAGAAAATAGATGGCATATTCATAAGATCTATGGCCCACAGGGGATTTTCAGGAGGTATATCTAAGGCTGCGCTCGGTGCAGAATGCGTACTTGAGGCACTTGGAAAGGAAATAATAATCGTTGAAAGTGTGGGGGTTGGACAGACAGAGCTCAGTATTTCGTTTATTTCAGACATTGTGATTACAGTCCTAACACCGGATTTCGGCGACGAGATCCAACTTATGAAAGCAGGGCTACTCGACATTGGTGATGTGATTGTGATGAACAAGATGGATTTAATGAATGCAGAAGATAAGGTAAAGGATGTTGAAGGTTATCTAAAAAGTATAAGGAGGGAGCAACCTCTGCCAGTTATCAGGACAATTGCTCGAACAGGTGAAGGGATAGAGAGACTATTTGAAGTTATTGAGGAGTGTAGGGGGAAAAAGAAAGAAGGGGGGAGGGAAAAATTAAGAAGTCTTATTTTTGCCCTGGCTAAAGAGGAGCTTTCCCATGAGATAGAACGTATAATGGAGAGAGATTCCCGAATCGATGAGCTTTTACAAAGGGTTGAGAAGAGAAAGATCGATCCCTATTCCATGGCGAGATCGGTGGTCCAACTTTTGTTAGAAGACGGAAAGATGGAGGAGGAAAGATGGAGGAGAAGAGAATAAAGGTTCTCATTGCTAAGCCAGGTCTTGACGGCCACGACAGGGGGGCGAAGGTTATCGCGCTTGCTTTAAAGGAAGCGGGGATGGAAGTCATATATTCGGGTTTACACAAAACTGTTGATCAGATAGTAAATATGGCCATCCAGGAAGATGTGGACGTTATAGGGCTTTCAATAATGAGCGGTGCCCACATCCCAATTACAAAGAAGCTAATGGAGAAATTGAAGGATATGGGGATCCAAGACAAAAAAGTTTTTGTGGGAGGGGTTATTCCATCTAAGGATATCCCAAAGTTAAAAGAGATGGGAGTAGAGGGTGTCTTCCCCGGAGGGACCCCAATAGAAGAGGCGATCGCTGCAATTAAGGCATCTGTGAAAAAGTAGGAGGTTAAGATGTCGACCGCAAGATACATAAAGAATGAGAAAGATCAGATCTTGGATGTGATCTTAGAATCTGGCATCCATATAAAGCCTGTTTATACACCGAAAGACCTGGAAGAGATCGGCTTTTCATATGAAGAGGACTTGAACGACCCGGGAAAGTACCCTTTCACCAGAGGGATACATCCCCTCGGATATAGGAGCAGGGCATGGACAACGAGGCAGTATACTGGATTTGGGACGCCGAAGGAAACAAACGAAAGATTCAAATTCATGATATCCCACGGACAGACTGGTCTGAATGTTGCTTTCGATTTGCCAACCCAGATGGGTTATGACTCTGATGACCCCATGGCTGAGGGCGAAGTTGGGAGAGTTGGGATGGCGGTCGACACAATAAGAGACTTCGAGATTGCTTTTGAAGGGATTCAACTCGACAGAATAGGGGTTGGCCTTACCATAAATGCCGTTGCATCGATCATTCTTGCGATGTTTCAGGCCACTGCGGAAAAATATGGATACGATCCAAAAACTATTTCCGCAACCCCCCAGAATGACATTTTGAAGGAGATGATAGGCAGAGGCGCCTGGATTTTCCCTGTTGAGCACGCTGTCAGATTGATAGGAGATATAATCGAGTACTCTATGAAAGTTATGCCAAAGACTAATCCTGTCAGCGTGTGCGGTTATCATATTAGAGAATCTGGGGCAACCCCGGCACAGGAGATTGCATATGCGTTTTTGATAGCCTTTGCTTACATAGATAATGTGAGAGAAAGAGGTTATGACCCCGACGATTTTGTCGGCGGTTTTACCTTTAATTTCAACGTATTTGGCAATATATGGGAACAGGTTGCTAAATTCAGGGCAGCCCGTAAGCTTTGGGCCAAACTTCTGAGAGAAAGGTACGGTGTAAAAAAGGAGAGGAACCTGTTCTTAAGAGGGATTTTTGGAGGAGGAGGTTATGGATTAACAAAGGCCCAACCGGAGAACAACATTGTTAGAGGCGCTTATTATGCGCTTGTTGCAGCTCTGTCTGGAGCTCAGACAACAGCTCTTTGTAGCTATGACGAGGCTTACACAATACCAACACCCCATTCTGCTCTCATATCTTTGAGGACTCTCCAGATTCTCATGGATGAGATGGGCTTGAGGGACACTGTGGATCCACTTGCGGGAAGCTACTTTATCGAAACATTAACGAAGCAGATGGAAGAGAAGATTTTGGAGGAGATGGAAAAGATCGAAAAATACGGAGGGATAGTAAAGGCTGTATCTGAAGGATATATCCAGAGGATGCTTGCGAGACAGGCCTATGAGATAGAGAGGGGGATAGAGAGGGGGGAACTCCTGAAGGTTGGAGTGAACATATACGTTGAGGGTGAGCCGAAGGAAGTTGAGCTTCATGAATATAACGAAGAGTCTGCGAGATTGCAGATCGAAAGTCTGAGAGAGATAAAAAGAACGAGATCCCAAAGCAAAGTAAAAAAAGCTTTGAACGAGCTTGAAAGGGCTACAAGGGAAGGAAAGAACGTTATGCCATACCTTCTCGATTGTTGTAAGGCTTACTGCACGCTGGGAGAAATGACAAATGTTTTTAGGGAGATCTTTGGAGAGTTCGAAGAACCCTCTCTATTTTAATATTTTCTGGTACTGGAGGAGACATGGGTGAAAGGAGTTTTAGGCTGGGGTGTGATATCGGTGGAACTTTTACGGACTTTGTTCTTCTGGACGATTTAACAGGCGAAATTTACACTGCAAAATGTCTGACAACTCCGAAGGATCCCTCAGACGCTGTAGAAGAAGGAATGAAAATCCTTTCAAAAAAGGTACCAGGTTTTATCTCTGAGCTCAAAGAGTTCATTCACGGAACCACGCTGGTCATAAACTCAATCATAGAAAGAAAAGGGGCAAAGACAGGCCTAATAACTACAAAGGGCTTCAGGGACGTATTAGAAATTGGGAGGGAAATTAGATACGCTCCATACGACATATTCGCAGAATTTCCAAAACCCCTCGTACCGAGAAGGTTGAGGATGGAGGTCGATGAGAGAATAAGGAGCGACGGTTCTATTCTTAAGCCATTAGATGTAAACGAGGCCAGGGAAGTTGTGAAGAAACTCTTGAGCATGGGAGTGGAATCTATCGCCGTATGTCTCATAAACTCATTTGAAAATCCGATTCATGAGAAGATGATAGAGGAGATAATAAAGGAGGAGGCACCTTGGGTCTCCACTTCAATATCGTACAAGGTACTACCACAGATAAAGGAATACGAAAGAACGAGCACCACGGTCACTAACGCATACGTAAAGCCCTTAACCGAAAAGTACCTTTCGAAACTTAAGGACAGGCTTTCTGGCCTCGGCTTCAGAGGGAAGCTATTTATAATGTTAAGTAGTGGAGGAATTACCTCAGTAGAGACAGCAAAAGAATTTCCAGTGAGGATTATAGAGTCTGGGCCAACGGCTGCAGTCATCGCAGCCCAGTATTACGGAAAGCACTTCAATATTTCGGAAATGTTCTGTTTTGATATGGGCGGAACTACGGCTAAATCCTGTCTTATCCAAAGAGGAGTGGCCGGTGTTGTGCCCACGTTCGAGGTCGGGAGGGTCCAGAGATTTATGAAAGGAAGTGGGCTTACGATTCAGGTTCCAGTGGTTGACTTAATGGAGATAGGAGCTGGCGGGGGAAGTATAGCGAAGGTGAGCAGGATGGGGACACTTCAGGTGGGCCCAGAAAGTGCGGGTGCAGATCCGGGGCCTATCTGTTACGACAGAGGAGGAGAGGATCCGTGTGTTACAGATGCGGATCTCCTTTTGGGATACCTTGATGAAAATTATTTTCTTGGCGGAGAGATGAAGCTCAACAAAGAAAAGGCGAGATACGGGATCGAGGAAAAGATAGCTAAAAAACTCGGAGTTAGTATAGAACAGGCAATCTGGGGGATACACGATCTGATAAATGAGACAATGGCAGCAGCTGCTAAGACTCACATTGCCGAGAAAGGAGGGAACCCAAAGATAGTGACTATCGCGGCATTTGGGGGAGCAGGTCCGGTTCATGCGTACGGTCTTGCAAAAAAGCTTGGAGCAAAAAAGATCATGGTTCCTCCGAACGCTGGAGTTGGCTCAGCCATGGGATTTTTTACAGCTCCGAGGGCATTCGATATCCTTATAAGCCACAAGATCTCTCTGGGAAAGGCAGACTTTAACGCAATAGAAGAGATCTTTCGGAAGTTAGAAAAGGATGCGGAAAAAATACTTTTAAGCGAACAGGCAGATGAGAAGGTCACCTTTATCCGTTCCCTTGACATGAGGTTCGTTGGCCAGGGATCGGAAATTCCAATCCCCATCCCACAAAGACCTTTTTACGAGTTTAAAAAGGAAGAGATAAGAAGGATTTTCGATGAATGTTACGAGAGACTGTACGGGAGGACTTATCCAGAATCAGAGATTGAGTTCATAAACTTCAAGGTAAGGGGGGAGTTGCCTGAAAAGCTGCTTAAGCTCTCAAAGATCAAAGAGGATAGGCCAAGGGATCTGGAGTTAGCAAAAAAGGGAAAAAGACTTGCTTATTCACAGATAGCAAGAGATTTCATCCCCTACACAGTTTATGACCGATACAAGATCTTTCCTGGGGCGAAGTTCTTTGGTCCCGCGATCATAGAGGAGAGGGAGTCAACGATTGTTGCTGGAGAAGATACGGAGATAACCGTGGATGAATACGGGTTCGTATGGATAGAGATTAAGGGAGGTTAAAATGGCAAGGACTTTCGATCCCATAACAATCGAAATCCTTTGGAGAAGACTGATTTCCATAGTCGATGAAGCTGACTCATCTGTTGCAAGAACAGCATTTTCCAGCCTTTTACGGGATGCCCACGATTACACATGTATGTTTACCGATAGATTTGGAAGGGAGCTTGCCCAGGGAACATTTGCAACGCCTGGACAATCTGGTGCCATGGCCCTGGGAATAAGGAAGCTTATAAACAGTTTTCCTGAAGGGTATTTTCAGGCAGGAGATGTGCTTATAACAAATGACCCCTGGATTCTTGCGGGCCATTTGAACGATGTTTGTGTTATAAGCCCCATATACTACAAGGATAGACTTGTAGCATACACGGGATGTGTCTTCCACCATTCTGACATAGGGGGAAGGGTCGCTTCAGACAACCACGATATATTCGAAGAGGGACTTTTTATCCCTCCCGTAAAGCTGTACGAAAGGGGTTCTTTAAATCAAGCAATTATGGATCTTATAAGGTGGAATGTAAGAACCCCGGAGCAAGTGATAGGTGATATAAGGTCTCAGATAGCGGCAAATTACGTCTGTTCAGAAAAGATAAAACAGATGCTTGACGAGACAGAACTTGACACCCTTGATGATCTTGCTGAGCAGATAATAAGCATCACTGAAAAAAGTATAAGGGATGAGATCGAGAAGATCCCTGACGGAGTGTACTACGCTGAAGGAAGAATCGAACAGCCGAAAGGAAGGGATGACATAGTGATAAAGGCAAAGGTCGAGGTAAAGGGGACAGATATTGTTGTTGATCTTGAGGGCTCATCGCCTCAGGTGGACTGGGGTGGTAATGTGGTTTATAACTTCACCTACGCTTACGTCTTCATGGCGATAAAGAGCATGTTTGCCCCAGATATTCCAAACAACGAAGGGTGTGCAAGACCAATAAAGCTTTACGCTCCTTATGGCTCAATAGTCAATTGTAAATTTCCGGCAGCATGTGCGGCGAGAATGCAAATAGGCCACTTTCTAACTGAGATCATCTATAAAGCTCTATCTACAGTTCTGCCAGAAAGGGTAATAGCGGGATCGGGCGGAACTCCTGCACAAATGAACGTCTTTTATGGAAGGAGAAAGGACGGAAGCCCCTGGCATTCAGTGATAATAAGGGGTGGTGGTATGGGTGCCGGGAAGAACAACGACGGAAACTATGTCTTTATTTTCCCTGCGAATGGAGCAAATACGCCAGTTGAGATATTTGAGAACGATACGCCACTCATAGTCGAAAGGAGAGAATTGATAACCGACTCAGGAGGTCCTGGAAGAACAAGGGGTGGACTTGGAAAAAGAGAGGTGTTCAGGGTGCCAGATGACGAATACGCTCCCCTTCCACCTGTGAATCTTGGCATACAGGCTGGTAGGTATGTCTACCCTCCCGAAGGGTTATTTGGGGGTAAACCGGGTAGGAAAGGTGCTTTTCTCGTTAATGGGAAAGAGGGTAATCCATATGGTCTTACCCAACTTGTGCCTGGGGACGTAGTTACAATAGATGCACCAGGGGGCGGGGGATACGGAGACCCAAAAGAGAGAGACCCTGAGCTTGTACTCAACGATGTGATTGAAGGATACGTGAGCCTTGAGAGTGCATTCAACGATTATAAGGTTTACATCGATCCTGAAAGAATGGAGATAGATTGGGAAAAAACAAAAAAGATGAGGCAAGAAGAAGGTTAAAAAGTAGGGGAGGGGAAATATGGAAAGGCCATTCGACACAAAGGTAAAAAGTGAGGAGGAACTTAAGAAGCTCCAGCTTGAAGGACTTAAATGGACCGTAAACCACGCATATCACGGTTCTCAAGCTTACAGAAGGAAGTTTGAAGAGGCGAAGGTAAGGCCTGAGGATATAAAGACCCTTGACGATATAAAAAGGCTTCCTTTTACTACCACAAAGGATTTGCAAGAGGGTTATCCCTTTCCACTCCTTTCAGTTCCCATAGAACAGGTTGTTAGAATCCACGCTTCTTCTGGAACCACAGGAAAGAGAAAGGTGATTTGCTACACAAAGAAAGATGTAGAAGACTGGGCGGATATGTTCGCGAGATGCTATGCCTACGCTGGGTGTACGAAGGAGGACAGAGTACAGATAGCGGTGGGTTATGGAGTTTGGACCGCTGGCTGGGGATTCCAGAACGGATGCGAAAGATTTGGGGCAATGGCTATTCCTATTGGGCCGGGAAACATAGACATGCAGTGCCAATTCCTTGAAGATTTTGGAAGTACAGTACTTTGTTGCACAGCTTCTATGGGTCTTCTTATGGCAGAGGAGATAGACAAGAGAGGCCTGCGAGGGAAGATAAAGTTGAGGAAGATCATTTTTGGCTCGGAGAGATCAAGCGATGCCATGAGAAGAAAGATTTCGGAACTTTCCGGAGTCCCCCAAGAGGAACTTTACGACATCCCTGGAATGACAGAGCTATATGGACCGGGAACTGGCCTCGACTGTCAGTATCATAAGGGTATCCATTACTGGGCCGATTATTACATTCTTGAGATACTGAACCCGGAGACATTGGAGCCCGTAAAACCAGGAGAGGTTGGGGAGATGGTGGTCACCACACTGAGAAAGGAAGCGGTTCCACTCATAAGATATAGAACAAGAGACCTGACGAGACTCATTCCTGAAAAATGTCCATGCGGAAGCCTTATGCCTATGCACGACAGGATCCTCGGCAGATCGGACGATATGTTCATATTCAGAGGGGTGAACATATATCCCAGTCACATTGACGAAATTCTATCGAAGATCAAAGAAGTTGGGAGCGAGTATCAGGTCCACCTTTTCAGAAAAGAGGATGGCAAGGATTACATGACGCTCAAGGTCGAAAGGGCCCAGGGGATCTTACCCTCGGTGGAGGGGGACGAAAGGTTAAAGAAGACCATAGGAGATAAGATAAAAAATCAGATAATGGTAAGCTGCGATATAGAGATCGTTGATTACGGCACTCTCCCAAGATCGGAGAGAAAAACGAAAAGGGTCTTCGACAATAGATTTTGAGGAGGTGAATGTGAAAGCCTTTGAGTACCATATCCCAAAAAGTCTCGATGAGGCTTTAACTCTCTTTAAAAGCTTGAAAAATCCTATGTACGTAGCTGGTGGTACGGACGTGATCGTTAACATTAAGCGCAAAAAGATCTCACCGGAAAACCTTATATCCTTGAGAAACATAGAGCCTCTCAAAGTGATAGAAAAGGGGGATGTGCTAAGAATAGGAAGCTGTGTGACACACGAAGATATACTGAGGAACAGGGAAATCGAAAGATACTACTCAGCCCTTTATGACGCTACAAGCAAAATCGGTTCAAAACAGATAAGGAACGTGGCTACAATAGGAGGAAATATATGTAATGCTGCACCCTCTGCAGATACCGCATGCCCTCTCCTTGTTTTTGATGCGATTGTAAGGATTTATGGGGAGTCAGGGGAAAGAAGTGTTCCTCTTGATGATTTTTTCGTCGGCCCAGGGTTAGTATCCAAAAAAGAGAATGAGATCGTTACTTGCTTCGAATTGCCTATTTTTTCTCCTTATACGGGCTCAGCATACATAAAGCATTCAAGAAGAGAGGCGATGGATCTCGCTATGGTAGGCGTGGCAACAAGGCTAACTTTTTCAGTTGGGAAAGATCTCGAAAATCTGAAAATCGAATTGAGAGAGAGGGACTTGGGGAAATTGGAAGAAGAAATCAGCCTTCATGATTTGGAAATAAGGGAAGTGAGGATAGCTATGGGTGTTGTTGCTCCAAGACCAAAGAGGGCGAAGGAGGCCGAGGCGTATTTAACTGGAAAGGTCCTGAATAGGGAAACCATAAGAAGGGCTACTGAGATTGCTATGGATGAGGCGCATCCGAGGGACACTATTAGGGGAGAAGCTTGGTATAGGAAGGAGATGGTTCGTGTGCTTACTCGAAGGGCCATTCTTCTCTCCGTGATAAGAGGGATTGAGTCACAATCTTGACGGGGAGGAATCAAATGAAAAAGATACTGAGATTCAACCTAAATGGGGAAGAGATAGAAGTCGAGGTCGAGCCCCACTGGACACTTCTTTATCTACTGAGGGAAGTACTCAAACTGAAAGGTACCAAGGAAGGATGTGGTTATGGGGAGTGTGGGGCTTGCACTGTTGTTATAGATGGAAAAGCTGTGAACTCTTGCCTTTACCCGGTTATGGAGGTTCAGGGGAAAAAGGTGATCACAATAGAGGGAATATCAAAACCAGATGGGGACCTTCATCCATTACAAAGAGCTTTTATTGAGGAAGGGGCTGTCCAGTGCGGATTTTGTACTCCAGGCATGATTATGTCAGCGTACGCACTCCTTGAGGAGAAGAAGGATCCAGATTTGGAGGATATAAAAGAAGCGATAGAAGGGAATCTTTGTAGATGCACGGGCTACATTAAGATCATTGATGCAATAAATGTAGCAAAAAGGAGGATGGGATGAATTTCAACGTCGTAGGCCAGAAAATACCAAAAAAGGATGCTCCTTTAAAGGTTACAGGACAGGCGATTTATATAGACGATGTGGAATTGCCAGGGATGCTTTACGGCAAAATTCTTTTCAGCAAGTATCCCCATGCGCGCATCCTTAACATAGACACTTCCAAAGCGGAGAAACTATTTGGGGTCAAAGCCGTATTGACAGCAAAAGACTTTCCTCCAAACTTTAGAATCGGCTTCATGAAGGATAATCCTCCACTTAAAAGCGGAAAAGTGCTATCAACGAGAGACGAAATTGCGGCAGTGTGCGCAATAAGTCCAGAGATAGCTGAGGAGGCTATTAACCTGATAGAAGTTGAATACGAGGTTCTGCCAGGAGTTTTCGATCCCATAACAGCTATGCGGGAGGATAGTCCTATCCTGCACGAGGAGATAGGATCTAACGTACTGAAGTTACCTTGGAAACTCACCTGTGGAGATGTGGAGAAAGCTAAGAAAGAATCAGCTTACGTGGTTGAGGATACTTTTACAACTCAGTGGGTCACCCACTGCTGTATGGCGACAAGCGGCTGCGTTGCTTACTTCGATGTCAATAACAATCTGACCATGTACAGTAATACGCAGATCCCCTCCCTTGCCCAAAATGACTTCCTCGAGGCCCTTCAAGCATTCGGGCTCAAAAACAAAAGGGTGAGAATAATTCAGGTAACAATAGGAGGTGGCTTTGGAAGCAAGCTGGATACATATCCATACGAGTACATCGCCATATTGCTCGCCCTTAAGACAAGAAGACCTGTAAAAATCGTCTTCTCCAGAGACGAGGAGTTCTTTGCCACTTCCCCGAGGCAGTGCACTATAACGAAGATTTCCCAGGGTTGCGACAAAGAAGGGAGACTTACCTTCAGGGAAGTGGAGATGATGCTCGATAATGGAGCTTATACGTCCTGGGGTGCCACAACACCCTCTGTCATGATGATGCCAATCTCATCCCTCTATAAGGTTCCGAACGTAAAATACACGGCGAAGTGTGTGTACACAAATAACACCTACTGTCAGGCTATGAGGGGTTACGGGAACCCCCAGGCCACATTTGCGATCGAATCATCCCTTGACCATCTTGCGGAGGAAAGTGGGATAGATCCTTACGATCTTCGCATGATAAACGCAAATGAACCGGGAGAAATAACTCCGCAGGGTTTTAAGGTTACAACCTGTGGTCTCAAAGAATGCATAGAAGAGGTGGCAAAGAGGTTGAACTGGAAGGAGAAGAGAGGTAAAGGGCAAGGAAAAAGAGGGGTGGGAATGGCATCGCTGATCCATGTAGGTGGTGGTGCAAGGGTGTATAAGTCTGATGGATGTGGAACGATCATAAAAATGGACGATTTTGGGAAGGTAGACGTCTTTACGGGCGCAAGTGACATAGGACAAGGAGCAGATACTGTCATTGCTCAGATTGTAGCGGAGGAGATAGGGATAACTGTAGAAGACGTAAACGTAATACATAACGATACAGATGTCTGTCCGTGGGATGTGGGTGTTCATGCGAGTAGAACAACTTTCGTGGCTGGAAATTCTGCCCTTTACGCCGCAAGGAAGATGAAGGCTAAGTTACTTGAGATAATCTCAAAAGTTCTTGAGGTCCCTGAGGACGATATAGTCATAAAGAACGGGGTCGCTTACTCGAAGAGCAATCCAGAAAAAAGCGTACCTCTCGCCCGTGCAATAAGGAGAGCCCATTTTACGAGAGGTGGGTGTATGCTCATGGCAGAGCATTTCTATGATCCTAACAATGAAAACTTGGACAAGGAGTTTAAGGGGAATCTATCCGCTGCGTATGCTTACGGCACCCATGGTGTTGAGGTTGAAGTCGATACGGAGACAGGAAAGGTCAAAATATTGAAATATGTTGCGGCTCATGATGTGGGGCGTGCCATAAATCCCTTGTTACTCGAGGGGCAGATATACGGAGGGGTACTTCAGGGAATAGGTTACGCGCTTTCTGAGAGGATGATTTACGAAGGTGGATATTTAAAAAACGGAAATTTCCTCGATTATAAGATTCTGACAGTGAGAGATGTTGTCCCAGTGGAGACGGTCATCGTCGAGACAGATGAGAAAGAAGGCCCCTTTGGTGCTAAAGGGATAGGTGAGCCGGGACTCGTCCCGACTGCGCCAGCTATAGCGAACGCTATATACGATGCAATAGGGGTTAGGATAAAAGACCTGCCTATAACCCCGGAGAAGATTTTAAGAGCCCTGAAGGAGAAGAGTAGTCCTAAGTAGCCTAACAAACGTGTTGACTGTAAAAGAGAATGATGGTAAAGTGAACCTATGTTTGGACTTGGTCTTCCAGAACTTTTAGTGATCCTTGTCATCGTCCTTTTAATCTTTGGGGCGGGGAAACTTCCAGAGATTGGCTCTGCAATAGGAAAGAGTATAAAGAACTTTAAGAGGGCTACAAAGGGGCTCGACGAGATAGACATTACCCCCTCCAAGGACGAAAAGGAGAAGGAAAAGGAACAGATAAAATCGTAAATCCTGAAAATAAGGTATTCCTTGGTTTAGGTTCCAATTTAGGAGATCGCATTCATTTTTGCAAAGAGGCGATAAGAAGGATAGGTAGGATCGGGGATCTAAGAGTTATTAAACTTTCCTCCCTATATCTTACTTCTCCAGTCGGATACCATGAGCAAAGTGATTTTGTAAATTGTGCATTGCTCGTTGAGTATGGAAGAACCCCGAGGGATTTACTCTACGAGCTAAAGTCTATCGAAAAGGAGATGGGAAGAGAGAAAACGATAAGGTGGGGCCCGAGAGTAATCGATATAGACATCCTTCTTTTCGGAGAGATCGTTTTGGATGAGGGGGATTTGAAAATTCCACATCCCGAGCTCCACAAAAGAAAATTCGTCCTTATCCCCCTTTTAGAAATAGAGAAGGATCTTGTCCACCCTGTTTTTGGTAAGAGGCTCAGCGAATTCTTGCGGTTAATAGACAGATCCCAGAAGGTTGAGTTTCTCTGCAGAATTTCATATGAAGAGTTAGGGATTGACATAGAGGGACAAAGGGAATAGAATTTCCCTATTCTCCGTGGCATCGAATGATAAAGACGTATTAAAGGAAATGAGAGAGATCGGGCACGATTTATTTCACAGGGGCCTTGTGAGCTCCCATTCTGGAAATATGAGTGTGAGAGTGGGTGGGGAGATTTATATAACGAGGACAAAATCCATGCTCGGGAGATTAAAAAAGGGAGACATCGTCAAAGTTCCTCTTGAGGCAGCTGATCCTGAAACATTGAAAATCGCCTCCTCTGAAACACCCGTCCACATGCGGATATATGTGGAAACAGACGGGAGATCCATAATTCACGCTCATCCCCCATATTCGATCCTCACATCATTTTTCTTGGGTAATAGAACTCTTCGACCTCTTGACTGGGAGGGGAGGGTCTTGCTCAAAAGTATCCCCTTTGTCGAGATTGAGGAAGATGAGGAAAAGGGGAGGAAGATAGCAAATTGTCTTAAGGACAGTAAGGTAGTTGTGGTCAAAGGGCACGGTAGCTTTGCTATAGGGGATAATCTGGAGGAAGCGTACATGTACACGATGAGCCTTGAGCATTCGTGCTTCTTCCTTTACCATTTAGAAATTCAAAAGAAGTGGAGGAAAAAATGAAGTTCTTCATCGACACGGCAAATCTTGATGAGATAAAGAAGGGGATAGAACTCGGTCTTGTTGACGGAGTTACCACGAATCCAACCCTAATCGCAAAAGAAAAAAGGGACCCCCAGGTACTGATCAGAGAGATCCTTTCAATCGTTGAAGGACCGGTCAGCCTCGAGGTCGTATCTGAGAAAAAGGACGGGATGTGTAAGGAGGCGGAAGAGCTTGCGCAACTTGGACAGAATGTGGTTGTAAAGATCCCAATGACTGAAGAAGGGATAAAAGCTGTGAAATATCTATCAAAAGAAGGGATAAAAACTAACGTGACTCTCATATTCCATCCTTTACAGGCCCTGATTGCTGCAAAATCTGGCGCAACCTATGTTAGCCCATTTATAGGGAGACTGGATGATATTTCAAGTAGGGGTATGGGCATCGTAAAAGAGATATATACGATATTCAAGAATTACGGCTTCCAAACTGAAATCATAGTTGCAAGTATAAGAAACCCAATCCACGTTCTTGAGGCTGCTCTTTTGGGTGCCCATGTGGCAACCATCCCTTATTCAGTGCTTGTTCAACTGATAAAACATCCATTGACGGATATCGGGATTCAGAGGTTCTTGAAAGATTGGGAATCGATAAAGAAGTGAAGGCTAAATTATCTTTTTTCTGTTCTCCACTGAATTCTTTATAGTTTGAGGATCCGCGTAGATGATGTCTCCTCCCGCTGGTATCCCTGAAGCGATCCGAGTTACCTTTATATTTAAGGACTTGAGCTGATCCGCAATGTAAAAGGCTGTGCTATTCCCTTCGATGTTGAGGTTCGTGGCTATAAGTACCTCACTTACAGGGGACGTTTTTACTCTCTCTATGAGCTGCTGTATCTTGATATCCTCAGGACCTATCCCTTCGAGGGGATTTATGAGTCCGTGGAGGACATGGTACTTAAATACCCCAGGATTGGCCTGCTCCATAACCATGACATGTGATGGGTCTTCCACCACGCAAAGTACTGAATAGTCCCTTTTTGGATCCCTGCATATTTCGCATGGATCAGAGTCGGTTATGTTGAAACAGGTGGAACAGAGCTTTATCTTCTCCTTTATGTCAATGATACTTTGGGAAAGTTCCCTTATATAAGCCTCTCCTGAATTTAAAAGGAAGAAGGCGAGCCTTGTGGCAGTTTTTCTTCCCACCCCTGGGAGTTTTGTCAGATTCTCAATCAGTCTTTCCAGAGGATAAGGATAAGTCATCGTTTTTCAGAAGGGTGAAAAGGGAAGATCAAGGCCTTTAAAGCCAGTTATTTTTGCTATCTCCTCTTTGATCATCTCTTTTGATTTACGGAGTCCCTCATTTACCGCTGCCACAACAAGATCTTCTAAAAGCTCCTTATCTTTCTCTTCCCATACCTCATCGGAAATTTTAATAGAGATAACTTCTTGTTTCCCATTTACCACGCATGTTACCATTCCTCCTCCAGATTGAGCCTCAACAGTTTTTGATCCGATCTCCTCCTTCATTCTCTCGATCCGCTCATGAATTTTTTTCGCCTGCTCAAGTATCCCGCTTAGCCCCTTCGTCATGTCTCCTCCTTCAAATTGAATATCCTTTCAGCTTCCCTTATATAATCTTCCAAGGTGTCCTTTTTCAACTCCTTTTTTTCCTTGAGAGATACGGCTACTTCTATACCCTTCCCTTCCTTCAAGAGCTCCACTATCCGGCGGGAAAAGGAGGGGTCTGAAGCCAGAATTTTTAAAGTCTCGTCGTAAAAGATCGTTAACCTTTCTTTCTCAATCTCAATATCCTGGGATTGGAGTAGACTTCCAAGGAGCGGATCTTTCTCATTTATGCATCTTAGAAATTCCTCCCTCGAAAGTTCTTTGTCCTCTTCTTTCGTCTCCCCATAAGACCCTTCTTTAATAGTTCTATCCTCTTTCTTCTCTTCCATCAATCCGTGGGAGACGATTTTAGATATGCTTTTAAGTTTTGTGAGGTTGTAAAGGTTTATATAAAGGACTTCAAGAGCGATCCTGGGAAATGTCCCCTTGAAAAATTCTTCTTTCGCAAGTAGATAATTGAGCATGTTCTGGACCTCGTAGTAGTCGAGATCTTTTAGGATCTGTGAGATCTTTTCAAGTTCCTCCTCCCCAATCGATACGAATTGAGCCTTCCCATTGAAGAGCTTAAGGATTAGCATGTTGCGTAAAAGATTGACGAGACCCCGGTAAATCTGAGTTACTTCGTAACCCCTGTCTATGCACTCTTCTATGATTTTGAAGCCGGCGAGTAAGTCCGCTTTTACGATGGAATCGACAAGGCTGAGCAGAATCCTCTTCTCTACGAGCCCCAAAACTTCTATTACATCCCTCTCGCTAATTTTCCCCTGGCTAAATGCTATAACCTTGTCGAGGATTGATTCTGCATCTCTCATACTTCCGTCTGCCTCTTCTGCTATGTAATAAAAGGCATTTTCCTCATAAGAGATCTTTTCTTCATCGCATATCCTTTTTAATTTCAAAATTATGTCCCTACTTCCTATTCTTCTAAAATCGAATCTTTGACAACGGGACATGATGGTGGGAGGGATCTTCTGAGGTTCAGTTGTAGCAAGGATAAAAATGTTGTGATCAGGCGGCTCTTCGAGTGTTTTCAAAAAAGCGTCTTTCGCCTCACCTGTCAGCATATGTGCCTCATCGAGAATATAAACTTTGAACCTCCCCCTAAGAGGCATGTACTTCACCATCTCTCTGAGCTCTCGAATATCGTCTATTTTTCTCGTGGATGCCGCATCAATCTCATTAACATCGACAAAATTTCCATTATTTATTGACACGCAGATCTCGCAATTATCACAGGGATCAGGAGTGGGTCCAGTAACGCAATTTACGGCTTTTGCGAGAATCCTTGCAAGGGAGGTTTTCCCAACACCCCTTGGGCCGGTAAAAAGGTATGCATGGCCTATTCTACCAAACTTAATAGAATTTTTTATCGTCGTAACGATATGTGGCTGGCCTACTATATCCTCGAACTTCCTTGGCCTCCACCGCCTTGCAATGACAGTGTAACTCATCTCTGACAAGATACCCCTATGCCAGGCTTGCTGCGGCACACAAGTCGGTTACTACCGCTGCTTTCTTCCGAACCTGACGGGGTTCATAACCTCCTTGTTGCGCAGGGCCTGGCACAAATTATCTTACCACAGAAAAAAGAAAAGGGAAAAGGAGAATCCTTTCTCTTCTGGCGGAGAGAGAGGGATTTGAACCCTCGGTTCCGCTTTTAGGCGGAACACACGATTTCCAGTCGTGCTCCTTCGGCCACTCGGACATCTCTCCCATTTTTTTATATCATAGACTATCGATCTCTCACAAGTGCATTTCCACAAGGTATTTCTCCACCATATGATGGGGGTGATAAGAGGTCTTGGCTCGTCTTAGACCTTCGATACCTAAATCCTGCTCCCTATTTATGTATATTGCATCCCTTGCACACACTTCAGCAAACTTTTGATTTATCAAAGCGTAAAGTCCTTTATAGCTCAAATCTGCCTTTTCCGCATGTACTACCATCGTTTCTTCGTTCAACATTTCTCCAACTGAAAATGCGACAACCTTTTCTTTTAGGAGAATCACTCCTCCTATCAGCCCTAACTTTTCATAATTGCTGAACATTTCGTAAACGGCCTCAAGTTCGGCACTTAAATCGGGGTCTTTTTCACATCCCCTTTTTTCACACCATATTCTGTGTACCTCCACACACTCATTTATACGTTCTCCACTCAGAATCTGGAATTGGAAAGGATGGGATCTAAGGGCCTTGCTTATTTTGTTTCTTTGGGTTCTGTAGCGGTTTCCTTTTAGTTGGACAAGATCCTCCCTTAAGTAGACATAATCAAAATGATCTCTCGTGGGACTGATCACAACACCTTTTAGATCTCCTATTTCCCTTATGAATTTCTTGTCAGCCCTTTCTATTCGCGGGATTTCGGCCTTGCCTTCCCATTTCAGCCATTCAAAAAAAGTGAGGACGGTCTTTCTCGATCTCACCCCTATTGGTTGAAATCCGGAAATTTCCCTACCTTCCCTTTTTGAAATGATAAGAAGGGTTTCGTCCAAAATAGACCACATGAATCCGTAATGCTTTCTCCACATGAAGAGATTAGTGAAAGTCCACTCGGAAGTAAAGGGACTATACGCTTTTATGAATTCTTCTATCGTTTCTTTGTCTTCTATCTCCAAAGGTTTAAAGGAGGGAAATGGCACATACATCGCCAATGACGATGAAAAAATAGAACAAAAAGTATCTCCTGTAAAGAGGTTTAAGGGACTATAGACAAGATCGAAAAAATCCTTTAAAATATATTTAATCGGGGCGTGGCGCAGCCTGGTTTAGCGCACTTGCTTGGGGTGCAAGAGGTCGCAGGTTCAAATCCCGTCGCCCCGATGTTTCATTTTGGAAGCCTTTAGGAGCCATTTTGTTAATCCTCATCACAAACGACGATGGGATAAACTCCGAGGGAATAAAGTGCCTGAAAGAAAAGCTATCGCAAAAGCATGAAGTTTACGTTGTTGCACCAGACAGGGAAAGAACCTGTTCCGCCCATTCTATCACCCTACATAAGCCCTTAAGGATAGTGAGACACTCTGATAAAGTATATTCAACAAACGGCACACCAGCGGACTGTGTTGTCCTTGGAATAAGGTGTGTGCTCCAAAAAAGGCCGGACCTTGTTATTTCGGGGATAAATGGAGGCCCAAATATGGGTCAGGATATCTTTTACTCAGGAACATGTGCAGCAGCGAGGGAGGGAGCTTTCCTTGGAATACAGTCCCTTTCCGTTTCCATAGATGGCAGGGAAAGGCTAAAATATGAGGATGCGGCAAAAGTCATTTTAAGAATCGTGGAGATAATAGAAGAGAATAGTTTGCCCAAAGGTGTATTTCTGAACGTGAACATTCCCAATATACGATATGAGGAAGTGAGAGGTTTTATGATTACAACCCCGGGTTTCAGGATCTACGAGGACGTGGTCATAGAAAGGGTAGACCCCAGAGGAAAAAAGTACTATTGGATAGGAGGGGCTACTGATAGATTTAAACCAAAGAAGGGTACGGATTTCTTCGCTGTGAGCAAAGGCTATGTATCAATTACCCCTATCGATGCCTATATTGACGAAAGCAGGTCACAAAATCTGGTTAAAAAAATTTTTGGGAGGTTATCATGAAGGTAACACTATCTATTATCAAGGCAGACATAGGTAGCATAGGAGGCCACTTAAAGCCGAGTGGCGAAGTGGTAAGAAGGGTGAGAGAATACATAGGGGAGAAGGGGAAGGATCTTGTATACGACTTTTTTGTTTCTTACACGGGCGATGATATAGCGATCCTTTTTTCTCATGGCGAGGGGGTGGGAAGTGAAAAGATCCATAAACTCGCCTGGGATGCCTTTGTCTCTGGCACTGAGATAGCAAAATCCCAAGGTCTTTACGGTGCAGGACAGGATCTACTGAAAGACGCTTTCTCTGGAAATGTTAGGGGTATGGGTCCTGCTGTCTGTGAGATGGAATTCGAGGAGAGACCTAATGAACCATTCGTGTTTTTTGCTGCTGACAAGACTGACCCCGGTGCGTACAACCTTCCCCTTTATCTCGCATTTGCTGATCCGATGTACAATTCTGGCCTCATCCTTTCTCCCAACATGGCAAAAGGATTCAAGTTCACCATAATGGATGTTAGCTACACCGAGGGGGACAGAATCATAGAACTGAACGCTCCCGAGGACCTTTACGACATTGCCGCTCTCTTAAGGGATAATGAGCGATTTGTTATAGAGTCTATACATTCAAGAGAGACAGGGGAGATTGCCGCATGTGTGAGCACGACAAGACTCCACAACATAGCAGGAAAATACACTGGAAAAGATGACCCTGTTATGCTTGTTAGAGTGCAGGGACCTTTTCCGGCCACAGGGGAAGTACTCGCACCTTTCAGTATAGGTCACTACGTTGCTGGATTTATGAGGGGGAGCCATACGGGGCCTCTAATGCCTGTTAAGATGAACTCGAGTGTTTCTTATTTTGACGGCCCCCCTTGTGTTTGTGCCATTGGGTTCTGCGTCCATAAAGGAAAGCTCACAGAACCAGCAGACTGTTTTGATCATCCTTACTGGGATTGGGTAAGAAATAATGTGGCGAGAAAGGCGACGGAGATGAGAATGCAAGGATTCTCAGGTGCTGCGATGCTTCCTTATTCAGAACTCGAATATGGTGGTATTGTTAAAAAGATGGAAAAGCTCGAACCGAAATTCAGAGTAAGGGGGTAGTTAGCTCTTGAGATTTTACATAGAGACGATGGGATGCCAAATGAACGAACACGATTCAGAGAAAATGGCATCCCTTCTCACAGAAAGCGGTTTAGAACAGGTTCTCGATGTAGAATCAGCCGACGTAGTGATAGTCAACACCTGCAGCGTGAGAAAAAAAGCAGAAGAGAAGTTTCTTAGCTATGTTGGGAGACTTAAGGGTTTAAAAAGAAAGAGAAATATAATAATCGGCGTTGCTGGGTGCATCCCCCAGCTCGAAAAGGAAAACCTTTTTAACAGGGTTCCTCACATCGATTTCTGTCTCGGTCCATCAGCCATTCATAAGGTAAAAGAGGCCATAGATCTTGCAGGCCTCGGACAGAAATACTGCGATTTTTCCGAGGATGGGAAGGAGACTCTCTGTTTAAGAACCGCTCTGAAAGAAAGAAAGGTAAAAGCATTTGTGACAATCATGAAAGGTTGCAATAACTTCTGCAGCTACTGTGTCGTTCCTTACGCGAGGGGGCGCGAAATAAGCAGGGATAGTAGGGAGATAATCGAAGAAATTCTGGAACTTTCAAGGATGGGTATTAAGGAGGTTACACTTCTTGGACAGAACGTAAATTCGTATAACAGGGGAAGAGATGATATATCCTTCCCGGAGCTACTCAAGAAGATTAACGAAATACCCGGTATCGAGCGTATAAGGTTTGTTACCTCACATCCAAAAGATCTATCGGAGGAACTGATAGGCTGTTTTGGCAAGTTAGAAAAGCTATGCGAACATATACATCTCCCTTTCCAGTCGGGTTCGAACAAGATACTTAAGCTCATGAACAGGGGCTATACGAAAGAGGAATATTTAGAGAAAGTCGAGAAATTAAGGCATGCATGTCCAGAAATAGCCATAACCGCAGATTGCATAGTGGGATTTCCAGGAGAAGAGGATGAGGATTTTTACGAAACAATGGATCTAATAATGAGAGTCAGGTTCCATAACATATTCTCATTCGCGTACTCACCCCGTAAGTATACACAGGCCCTGGCGCTTCCTAATCAGGTCCCGAGGGAGAAGGCGATGGAAAGGCTCCGCTTCTTGCAGGCGGAGCAAAGAAAGATTACTCTTCAGAGAAACAAGGAGCTGGAAGGGAAGATCGTGGAAGTCCTCGTTGAAGGAACAAGTAAAAAATCGGATTCTGAGGTAAGCGGACGAACGAGAACAAACATTGTTGTCAATTTCCAGGGACCCCGTGAATTGATAGGAAGAATAGTTGAAGTTAGGGTTATAAAAGGTTATGCTAATTCAGTAAAGGGGGCCTTAGAAAAAGGGCAAAAGTAAAAGCTTAGGAGGAAAGCATGTTAAGAGAAATGAGAGTTGCAGGCATTACGGTGGATCCTTTCACGAATACTCCCATAGTCATTCTGAAGGATCTGGAAGATCGGGACGTGTTACCTATCTGGATAGGGTTACTGGAAGCGAGTAGCATTGCAACGGCCCTTGAACATTTGCCAACGCCAAGGCCTATGACTCATGACCTTATGAAAAACATTTTAGAGAGCCTTGGAGTCAAGATAGTAAAGATAGAGATCAATGATCTGCGGGAAAATACCTATTACGCGCTTATACATATGGATGTTCAGGGCAAAAGACTTGTGATAGATTCGAGACCCTCAGACGCGATTGCTCTCGCTCTTAGGGTTGAAGCTCCTATCTACGTTGATGAGGAAGTCTTAAGGAAGTCCGCAAAAGTCGAGGCTGAAAAAAAGGGGGACAAGGTTGTAACAGATTCGAAGGAATGGGAGGATATCTTAGAAAGCCTATCTCCAGACGACTTCGGTAAATACAAAATGTAAGGATGATTGATCTACACACCCACTCTCTTTTGAGCGATGGAGAACTTGTGCCTTCAGAATTGGCAAGAAGGGCCTATGTTAAGGGGTACAAAGTAATAGGGATATCAGATCATGCGGACTTATCAAACTTTGAGAGGATAGCAGAGTCGATTCTGAAGATGAGAGAAGATACATATTGGGGAATAAAGATAATCCCGGGCATTGAGCTCACGCACATCCCTGTCTCAATGATGGGAACTGTGATAGAGAAGGTGAGAAAGATGGGGATAAAATACGTAATAGTCCACGGAGAAACTATTACTGAACCTGTAGAAGAGGGGACGAACAGGGCTGCAATATTGGGGGGCTGTGATATATTAGCACACCCTGGCCTGATAAAAGAGGAGGACGTTAGGCTCGCTGCTGAAAAAGGTGTACTACTCGAGATAAGTGCGAGGAAGGGCCACTGCCTCGGGAACGGTAGAGTGGCACTTTTGTGTAAGAGATATGGAGCCAGGATGATATTCGGAAGTGATGCGCATAGTCCCTCTGACCTTGTTGATGAGGCATTTGCAAAAAAAGTTGTAGTGGGTAGCGGCTTGGAGGAGAGCGATTTTTTTATGATGCAGAGGAATGCTGAAGAACTGATCTTATGAGAAATATATGAAATTCAGCGTAGATGAGAGGATAAAGGAGATTCTCCCTTATCCAAAAGCATATGCTTATGGATCCCAAGAGGGACTGATTTTTCTTTCCGCAAATGAGAACCCTTACCCCCCTTCTCCAAAGGTAATCACCGCAATTATGGAATCTCTTTTTTTTCTGAACCGATATCCAGAAGGAGAAGGTGACCTTAAGGAAGCGATAGCTAAGAATTTGGGGCTCAAACCTGAGAACATTATTGTCGGCTGTGGTTCAAACGAGATTATAGAGGTTGTCCTTAGAGTGTCAAAAATGGAGGGCAAAAATAAGGTTCTTATTCCGAGCCCGAGCTTTGCTTTTTACAGCATAGCTTCAAAAATTTATGGGTATGAGGTTACTACCATTCCTCTTAAAGGATTCCATATAGATGTTGGAAGCATAAAAGAGGGGATAGATGAAAGAACGAGGATAGTTTTTTTATGTAATCCGAATAATCCAACTGGAACAATAGTAGAAAAAAGGGATTTTGAAGCCCTTATCGAAGGATTACCACCTGATGTGCTTCTCGTTGTAGATGAGGCTTACTATGAGTTTGTAGAATCGAGTGAGTTTCCAGTTTCTTTTGACTATATAGGGAAAGCTCCCATTGTAACGTTAAGAACATTTTCAAAAGCATACGGACTTGCAGGCTTAAGAGTGGGATATGGAATAAGTGATGCTGATTTTATCGATCTTCTCGAAAAGGCGAGGCAGCCTTTTAGCACGAATAGTTTGGCTCTTATCGCTGCAAAAGCTGCCCTTGAGGATAAATCTTACAAGGATGAGGTTGTAACCAAGATACTGAGGCAAAAGAAGTTCCTTTGTGAAAAACTGGAAGAAATTGGAATTGAGGTTGTCCGGAGCGAGTCTAATTTCATTCTTCTCCGGATTGGAAAGAGCGCAGAGGATGTAACGAGGAAGCTTTTCAACGAAGGGATAGTTGTCCGATGGATGGGGCCTCTTGGTCTTCCTGAATACGTTAGGGTGACGGTAGGAAGAAGGGAGGAAAACGAAATTTTTTTAAATACCATGCGTAGAATTATAAGCGAAGGATGAGAAAGCTCATCATAACGATTGACGGGCCATCAGGTTCTGGAAAAAGTACTGTGGCAAAGACGCTTGCGGAGAGAATCGGGTATATTTACATAGACACTGGAGCAATGTATAGAGCGGTTGCATATGCTTACAAAAAAAGCCGTAAAGGCACAAATGTAGAGGAGTTGTTGAAGAGTATCGACCTAAAGTTCTATTTTGGGAAGGATACGAGAGTCTTTTTAGGGGGCCAGGAGCTAAAAGAGGAGTTGAGGGAACCAGATATTTCTATGCTCGCTTCTGAATTATCGAAGAATGCTCTCGTGAGGGAATTTTTGAAGGAACTTCAGAGGAGTTGGGGAAAAGATGGGGGGATTGTAATAGAGGGCAGGGACACGGGAAGTGTTGTCTTTCCTGATGCAGATATAAAGTTTTTTCTTGATGCGGACTTAACTGAGAGAGCAAGGAGGAGATTTCTGGAGCTAAAAAGAAAAAGAGAGGAGGTCACATTTGAGAAAGTAAAAGAGGAGATAGAGAAAAGGGACAGGGAGGACAGCCAGAGAAAGATAGCCCCCCTTGTCATCCCGCCTGGAGCTCATTACGTGGATACCACTTTATTAACTGTTGAGGAAGTTGTAAGTGTCCTTGAGAGGTACGTGAGGGAGAAATGGAAATAATAAGGGCAAAACATTCGGGGTTTTGTTTCGGAGTAAAAAGAGCGATAGAGATGGTGAATAAGGTACTGAGCGAGAGGGGAGGACCAGTATATACCATAGGGCCTATAATACATAATCCTGAGATGGTAAGGATACTTGAAGAAAAAGGGGTAATCCCTGTAAAAGATGTGAGATTGGTCAAGAAGGGGACGGTCATTTACCGGACCCACGGGATATTAAAAGAAGAGGAAGAATATGTGAAGGAAAAGAGGCTGAGGGTCGTAGATGCGACTTGTCCTCTTGTCAAAAGGGTAAGGCAGGAGGCAATGAGGCTTAAGAAAAATGGGTACAAGGTTGTTATAGTCGGAGATAAAAATCATCAGGAAGTTAAAAGCATATTGAGTTACATAGAAAATGATGGTATTGTAATTGAGGATCCTCAAGAGTTAAGAGAAAAAAAGGTAGGTATAGTAAGTCAGACAACACAAAGCAGAGAAGTTCTCAAAAAAGTCGTGGACCGAATACTGGATGGATCGGACGAGGTAAAAATCGTGAACACTATATGTGATGCAGTCGAAACGAGGCTTAAGGAGGCTCTAAGGATAGCGGAGATAGCTGATGTCATGGTGGTTGTGGGAGGCAAGGAAAGTGCGAACACAAAAAAGCTTTTTAAAGCGGTTAAAGAGGTTAGAAAACGTTCTTACCATGTAGAAAACGAGACGGAACTTGATCCTTCATGGTTCAAAGAGATTCACCTTGTCGGCATCACAGGCGGTACATCGACGCCTGATTTTTTAATAGATAGGGTATATGAGGGGATAAAAAAGATAGTTGGGGGAGAAGATGGCAGAAACCGTTGAAACTGTGAGAGAAGAGAAGATCGACGAGGAAATTAGCGCATTATATGAATCTTCTATGAAGAATCTTCAGGAAGGAAAGATACTTAAGGGGAAGGTCATAGAGATAGGAGAAGATAGTGTCATAGTTGATGTGGGGCTTAAATCAGAGGGGAAGGTTCCAATAGGTGAATTTATTGGGAAGGATGGGAAGGCAAAAGTACAAATAGGAGACACGATTGAGGTGATGATTCTGGGTAGGGAGAAAGAGTTCGGGCTTCTCATTCTTTCAAAACAAAGGGTTGATAACATAAGGCTTTGGGAGAAGATAAGGCGGTCTCTGGAGCAAGGAGAACCAATAGACGGAGAGATCATATCCGAGGTAAAAGGAGGTTTTTTAGTAGATATAGGAGTAAAGGCATATCTCCCCCTTACACACGCAGACAAAAGGCCTGTAAAAAACCCAACTTCTTTCGTCGGCAGAAAGTTTAAATTCAGGGTAATAAAAGTTAACGGAAAAAAGAACAACGTGATTCTATCGAGGAAGATTTTTCTGATAGAGGAGGCGGAAAGAAAAAAGAGGGAATTCTGGAAAAATGCGAGAGAGGGTGAAGCGAGGTATGGAATAGTAAAAAAGATAACGGATGAGGGGGCACTAATCGATCTTGATGGAGCAATTGGTTTCCTGCCAAAAGATGAGATAAGTTGGGGAAGAATTTCCCATCCAAGGGAATATCTTAGAATCGGAGATGAAGTTAGGGTTAAAATCCTGGACCTGGATAAAGAGAAAGAGTCGGTTAGACTGAGCATAAAACAGCTTAAACCCGATCCTTGGAGTAGGGTCTTAGAGAAATACCCGAAAGGAGCAATGGTAAAAGGACGGGTTGTGAGTATTACAGATTACGGTGCATTTATCGAACTTGAAAAGGGGGTTGAAGGGCTTCTACACATAAGCGAGATGAGCTGGGACAAAAACCTGAAGAATCCGAGAAAGATTCTATCGAAGGGTAAAATTCTCGATCTTGAAGTACTTGATGTGGATAAGGAAAAGAAGCGAATATCCCTAAGCCTGAAGAAGCTAATGCCTGACCCGTGGGAAATCATTGAGAGCCAGTACCCCCCTGGCAGTGTGGTGAAGGGAAGGGTAAAAAATTTCACTGAGTTTGGGATGTTTGTCGGACTGGAAGGGGGGATAGATGGCCTCGTTCACGTATCCGAAGCAACATGGTCGAGAAGGAAAATCCCTCTCACTGAAATCTTTAAAAAAGGCCAGACTGTCGATGTTCTTGTATTGAACATCGACAAAGAACAAAAGAAATTGGCATTAAGCATAAAAAGGTTGATTAAGAAGGATCCGTGGGATGGTGTCTCAGAGAGGGTTAAAGAAGGCGATGAAGTGGAAGGATATGTGACGAGTATAGTAGATTTCGGTATTTTTGTCGAGATAGAGGAGGGAGTTGAGGGCCTTGTACACGTTTCCCAAATGGATATAGAAAGAGGTAAAAAGCCGGCAGATTTATTTAGCATAGATGAAAAAATCAGGGTAAAAGTAGTAAAAGTGGACGAAAAATCAAAGAAGATTGCCCTAACCTTGAAGGATTTAAGCGGGGGAGAGAATTTCGCGGAGGGAATAAATGGCAATAAATAAAGAGCTACTCGAAATTCTGTGCTGTCCCAAGTGTAAGGGGGATGTGAAACTGAGCGAAGGAGAAAATGGCCTTATATGTGAAAAATGCAGGTTGCTCTATCCCATTGAAGACGATATTCCGATTATGCTTATAGATGAGGCGAAGAGCTTAGACACGTAAAAGTGTCTTCACTTTTAATCGATGTAATCTCTTTTTCGGCCCTCAAATCCTTCCAGCAGCTCCTAAGAATATTTCCAGATGAGGTAAAAAAGGAGATAGGGAAAATCTTAGGGCTATTCGCCTATTTTGTTCTAAGGGAGAGAAGGAATGTGGCCTTCTCCAACATGAAGCGGGTCTTTAGAGATGTCCCTGACTTACAGATTAAAAAGCGTGTAAAAAGAGTATTTGAGAACCTCGGAATAAATGCTGTAGAATGCCTTTCTTTCCCCTATCTGAAAGAGAGCGAGTACGGTGAAAGATTCAGTATAGAGATAGAGGATAATGCGAAAGATGTCGTTGAGAGAGAGGGTTTTTTGGCGCTCGTTTTTCATTTTGCTAACTGGGAAATAATGGGGGTCGCAAGCAAGCTTCTAAGGAGGGAAATAGTCGCACTTGCAAGACCATTGAAGGGTTACAGGTTTATCAACGGATTAATAAATGAGCTCAGGTTCGAAACAGGTCTCACCGTTCTACCATACAGGGATAATTTGCAAAGAGTTATGAGGCTGATTAGGGAAAAAAAGATAGTTGCTATTTTAGCTGATCAGAGGGAGAGGCGCTCAAAGTGTGTCCAAGTGGAATTCTTTGGGGACAAGGTTCCCACAACAAAAAGTATCGCCATAATTGCGCTTAGAACTGGAGCTCCGGTCATACCTGTTTATCTTGTTAGGAAAGGCTTTCTGAACTATTCGTTCATTTTCTGCAATCCCGTTGAAATAGAAAGGGAGGGAAACCTGACAGAGTTAGTTTACAAGAATACGAAGAAGATAAATAGCTTTTTGGAGTTCCTGATTACTAAATACCCTGAGGAATGGTTCTGGGTGCACAGGAGGTGGAAAAGGAAGGGGGGTTACTGAACAACGAAAGTCTCCTCCCTCGTGTCTCTCGAATTTTCCGTCTCCACTACGAATCTTACCCTGTATGTTCCTCTTTTTAGCTCCTTGGGAAGTATGATAGGAAGGTCAGATACGTATGTCCCCCCTCTTCTCTCCACAGTCACTTCCGGGTTACCCCATAATTCACCCATATAGTATATCTCCCTTTTTTCCCTAACTCTGACAGGCGAACTTGAGGTGGTTAGAATCGCATAAGTCATTTCCGTTTTTATACTTTGACCTGGTTTTGCACTCTTGGGAAATACGGAGACCTCTTCTATCCTCGCAACTAATTCCTTACCTGAAAAACCGTATAACTTGTTCGTTTCTACTTGATTTCTCTTCACATCATATGAATAGTGGCCTATTGTCCCTCCGATTAGGGCTCCAGCGACCCCACCTATTATGGCTCCCTCTAATTCCTTTCCCTTTGGGGCTGCAACTGCGCCGATTACAGCGCCCACCCCTGCGCCGACGGTTGCGCCAGTTGTTGCACCCTCATGCTTGTTCAATGTTTCGCATGATGAAAATAAAAAAGCAAAAAGAATAAGTAAAACACTGAAAGATCTCATTTCTTCCTCCCGTAAAGTTTTGATTCTAAAAACCAGCCGATATTTTGAAAGAATTCTGTTTTTCTTATCTTCCCCACTACAACGCTAATTATATCACGGCCGAGAAGGTGGCAGCAAACCCTAAGAAAAAAAAGCTCCTCCTTTTCTTCGAGCTTTATTTCGCCTTTTTTCTTAAGAGCCCTACCGTGGCGGTAGAGTCTGAGGATCATTTTTAGTAAGTCTTTTTCCGTAATAGCTTTTTTGATTTTTGCTCTGTCGAAATCACACAGGAATAGTTCCTTCGGGGATCGGCCAATCACATTAAGGAGGTGGAAATCTGGATGAAATACATTGTAACTGAATAGCTTTATAAGAAGTTTGGCGAGACCATAAATGTACCTTGTCCTATTTAGTCCATCTTTTTGTCTTAAGGTGATCGCGAGTGGTTTGCAGTTTTTAATTTCCTTCGTAATGATGTAGAGTTTTTTGAAAAGCCCACCCCTTCTTATAACAACGCAATAAGGTTCTGGACAGGGGAAGCCTCTTTTCTTCAAATTTGAAAGGAGTAGAAACTCTCTTATTGCCCTTTTTCCCGATATATACCTTTCGCCCGTTATACCCCTTAGGATTCCTCCATGAACATACTGTCTTACGACCAGATCAAGTCCGTGGTGGCTAAAAAACTTTACCTTCCCTCTCCCGAGATCAGAGCAATAAGGAGAATTTTCTAAAGCCCTAATTAACGATTCAGGATCTAAGATTTCCTCTTCAGAGAAAACAATGTAGTCGCCTATATTCTCAAATTTGGCCACTTTATGACTCAGAGAAGGTATTCTTTTTTAATCCTTTTTAGGCTTCGAAAGATGTTCTTCCTGACCTCTGGGTTTATCTTCTCAATATCCCTGATTATCTCTTTCATCTTCTTTCTTTTTGAGATGTCCTTTTTTGGACACATAGACTTTATGACAGGAAGACCCAAAAAAGAGGAGAGTTTTTCAAGTTGTCGCTCTTCAACATACGCCAAGGGCCTTATGATGGCGAGCTTCCCGCCAAACATTTCCTGATATGGTCGCATTGTGGAGATTTCGCCGTTGAAAAAAAGATTGAGAAGCATAGTTTCGACGATGTCGTCCATATGGTGACCTAATGCGATCTTACTACATCCAGTTCTTTCAGCAGTATCGAAAAGGACCTTCCTCCTATTCCAGCTACACCAGAAACAATCGAAGTTCTCACTTTCGCCCTTCCACGAAACCGGAGGAGAACTGACAACGAAATCCAAGGATTCGGATTTGAAGTAACTTATGAGACTTTCTTTATCAATCCAACTAAATCCCATATCTACGAAACAGGCAACAATCTCATACTTGTTTGGGACGAACCTTATTCTCTCTTTCAGGATTTTTAGCATACAGAGGCTATCCTTACCACCAGATACGGCTACAAGAATCCTGTCGTTTTCTTTTATCATACCGTAATCCCATATAGCCTTTCCCACCTTTTTCGAAGTATAAAAGAATAGTCCGTTGAACTTCATACTTTCTCGGCAACTTTTTCCGCAGCCCTTTTTGACCTTGATATTGCCTCTTTTTTTTCATCACACCCTTTCGCCTCGACGTGGCCAACATGTTTAAGTCCTAAAAGATCGAAAGTCTTCTTGAACATAATGAGAGACGCTTCCATCACGTCTTTTTCTCCCCCGCCACTTGTAAGTACGGTTATAACCTTCTTCCCTTTTATCCTTGATTTATAATCTTCGTCCATGAAGGCTATCATTCTATCGATTACGAGCTTCAGCTGGGCGGAGATGGAGTACCAGTAGATTGGTGACGCAAAGACTATGAGTTCAGAATCCAGGATGTATTTCCTTACGTCTTTCATATCGTCCCTTATTCTACAGTCGCCATTTTTTAAACATTTCAAACAACCCTGGCAGGGTCTTATATTTAGATCGTTTAGGTAGATCATCTTTATGTCATGACCCTTTTTTTTGAGTGCGGTGAGTAAAAAATCGAGGAGCTTTTTTGTGTTTCCGTATCTTCTTGGGCTTCCAAAAAGAACCGTAACGTTCATAGGTCCTCCAAGGTTGAGTCAATCACTAAATAATAAACAAAAAGGAGAGACGATGTAAATCCAATTTGAAAGGATCTTCGCTTTCCATTAAAATAGAGCCGTGAAAAAAAGGATGTTCATCTTCCTCATTTTTTTTCTCGCGTACTTTCTTCTTTTTTTCAGAATTCAGCTTCTCTTTGTCAGCGTGGACGGGAAAAACACGATTTATACCCGGCATGTTCGTGATGGAGATCTTATCGAGATAGGGCACGTAAATTCTATTTATGAGAAAGAGGTGAGAGAAGTTCTCAGGGTAAATAAAGGCTATATGGAACTTGTTGATGTCATAACCGATTCCTTCGGAGTGAGAGAGTACTATAGGCTCGAGGACGAGCCAAAGGGGAGGAAATGGCGATCCATAAAGTTTATAAACAGCAAGGGGAGGAATTTTTACCTCAAGATAGATGGAAGGGAAATCGATATCAGAGGGTACGTAGGAAGGTCAATCCTTGTAGAAGTTTGTAAAACATGCGTCTTATGTACAATAGTCAAAAGGAAAGAGCTTGACTCTTAGTTCTTGGTGGGATAGGATGGAAGGCAAAAAATAATGTATAGGTTCAGGGTATAAAAAGTCCCCATCCAAGGAGGGAGTTATGCATCTCGGAGATTTAATAAAAAAGTCAGCAAAGCTTTACCCAGACAAAATAAGTATAAAATGCGAAGGGAGATCTTTCACATACGGCGAAACGTACCAGAGAATCAAAAAGCTATGCTCCGCTCTTGAAAAAAGGGGTGTTAAAACGGGAACGAACGTAGGGATCCTGTCATATAACTGCCATGTATTTTTGGAAGCCTATTTTGCAACAGCTATTCTTGGAGCAGCCCTTGTGCCAATAAATTTTCGTTTAAGCAGCAAGGAAATAGGTTTTATTCTCGAAGATGCGGAAGTCCTTCTTCTTATAAGTCACATCGATTTTGAACCATTGGTAAGGGAGTCCCTTTCCAATCTTCGAAAGGATTTAGAGGTTATTTGGACAGGACAAGAGATGGGAAAGGATCTCTTATCTTACGAAGAAACCATTTCTGAAGCCGAAGGATTTACTGAAGGAGGATGGGGCCCAGGAGATGATTGGACTGCGCAGATTTATTATACGAGCGGGACAACGGGTAGACCGAAGGGTGTAATGCTCTCCCACAAAAATTGCTATGTACACGCTCTTTCCGCAATAGCTGAGCTCAACCTGAAAGATGAGGACGTATGGCTGCACGCGGCACCTATGTTTCACCTTGCTGATGCCTGGGCAACCTGGGCTATAACATGGGTCGGAGGAACCCATGTGATGGTTAAGAAGTTTGAGCCACGGTCAGTCTTGGAGACAATAGAAAAGGAAAGGGTAACAATAACGAATATGGTGCCCACCATGCTTAACCTCCTCGTCAAGCACCCGGATCTTAAGTCCTTTGATTATTCGAGTCTGAGAGTGATGTTGAGTGGGGGTGCTCCGATCGCGCCCGAGCTTGTTAGAGCGATCATGGAAGGGTTTGGGTGCGAGTATATTCAGACATACGGGATGACCGAAACGAGCCCTTATCTCACAGTTTCCATATTGAAGAAGCACCTAAAAGAGTTACCTCCGGAAAAACAGTTTATCTATAAGGCCAAGACAGGAAGAGAGTTTTTGTGCATAGACCTTAAGGTAGTCAAAGAAAATGGGGAAGAAGTTTTAAGAGATGGAAAAGAAGTAGGGGAGATTTTAGTAAGGGGTGATAGTGTGACGAAAGGGTACTGGAAGTTACCAGAGGAGACCGAGAAGACCATAAAAGGAGGATGGCTGTATACAGGTGATTTAGCAACAATCGATGAGGAGGGCTATGTCAATATAGTCGATAGAAAGAAGGACATGATCATAACGGGCGGCGAAAACGTCTACACAACGGAAGTTGAGAATGTGCTTTATGAAAATCCCAAGGTACTTGAAGCAGCGGTCTTCGGCCTTCCTGACGAGACCTGGGGGGAGATAGTCTGCGCAGCTATTGTACTCAAGGAAGGGGAGTACGCGGATGAGAAGGAAATGATAGACTTCTGCAAAGGCAGGATTGCACATTACAAGGCTCCGAAAAGGGTTATATTTCTGAAAGAGTTGCCGAAAACCGGATCTGGTAAGGTGGCAAAGAGAGTTTTGCGGGAAGAGTATGCAAAAAAGGACTGATAGAAAATCCTTTAGCCTTAGGTTGGAAGAAAAAGTCTTGACAAGAAATTGGATCGTGGGTATCGTATACAAAAATCATTCATTGTGGAGGGGGGCCATGAAAAAAATATTCATTTTGGTCGCTATTTTTATCGTTTTTTTCGCTCCATTTGCTCTTGCTCAAACTAAGATCACGATAGGCACGGGCGGAACAGGCGGCGTTTATTACCCTTACGGTGGCACAATGGCTGAGATCATATCGAAGTTCGTACCTGGTGTTACTGCGACTGCTGAGGTAACAGGCGCCTCGGTCGAAAATGTGAGGCTTATTGGACAGAAAAAGATAGAACTTGGACTTTCAATGAATGATACAGTATACCAGGCTTATAAAGGAGAAGGAAAATTCGCTGGCGGGAAGATAGATGCACTGAGAACCGTATTTCAAATGTACCCTAACCTTTACCATGTTGTGACCCTCAAGAAGTATCCTATTTACAAGATATCCGACCTCAAAGGGAAGAAAGTTTCTGTGGGAGCCCCTGGGAGTGGAACAGAACTTAAAACGAGTCAAGTCTTGCCCGCACTTGGCATCGAATACAAGGACATGAAAGTTTATAGGTTGTCATTTTCGGAGAACACAACTCAGCTTAAGGATGGAACCATAGAGGTAGGTATATGGTCCGTTGCCCCTCCCACATCCTCGATCATAGACCTCGCAACAACTCACGAGATAAGGTTTATACCGTTTAGCAAGGAGGAGATAGAGAAAATAGAGAAGATGTACCCTTACTACGTTGGATCCGTTATCCCGAAGAACACGTACAAAGGACAGACAGAAGACATCCCCACATTGGCAGTTTGGAATTCTGTTGTCTGTCACAAGGACTTACCTGAAGACTTAGTTTACAAGATCACAAAGGCGATTTTTGAACACAGAAAGATGCTTGTAGATACACATAAGATTGCTGAATTCACAACGCCTGAGGTTTCTGCTACAAAAAGTCCAATCCCCATACATCCCGGTGCTTTAAAATACTATAAGGAGATAAAGGTTATAAAGTAAATTGCAAAAAGGGGCTATGGCGAAGTTTGCCAGATACGCGGGGATATTTTTTGCCGTAATCATGTCCCTCTTTCATCTATACACAGGTGGGTTTGGGAGTCTTGATCCCTGGTCACAGAGGGTTATCCACCTTACACTGGGACTCGTCATAGCCTTCCTTAACTACCCTCTTATAAAAGGAAAAAACCTGGGAATACTCGATATTGTTCTTGCCATCTTGAGCATCCTCTCCGGCCTATATGTTATAGTTAACATGGATGCCATCGTTGACAGAGCTGGCATGCCAAATAAGTGGGATGTCTTTTTCGGTGTAGTTACGATCGTACTCGTTCTTGAGATGACAAGAAGGGTTATTGGCCTTCCGCTTGTTGTGGTTTCCATCGTTTTTCTCCTATACGCATATCTTGGCCCTTACCTTCCTCCGTTTATCGCTCATAAGGGATATGACTTTCAGCGGATAGCTGCCCACATGTATACCAGTTTAGAGGGCATATTTGGCGTGCCAATTGGTGTTTCTGCTACATTTGTAATCCTTTTTGTGATATTTGGAGCTTTTCTCGAAGCTACAAAGACAGGCGATTTTTTTATCAATCTTGCAAATAGCATTGCCGGGAAGGCAGCGGGAGGACCAGCAAAAGTAGCTGTGATATCGAGTGGTTTCTTCGGGACCATCTCTGGAAGTGCGGTGGCTAATGTAGTTGGTACAGGGACATACACGATCCCCCTTATGAAGAGGACCGGTTACCAACCTCATTTTGCAGGAGCAGTTGAAGCGGTTGCCTCAAGTGGCGGCCAGCTTATGCCACCTGTTATGGGTGCTGCAGCATTCGTTATCTCTGAGATGACAGGTATCAGTTACTTGAGGATATGTGTAGCTGCTCTCATCCCTGCAATCCTTTACTACGCTGGACTTTTTACAGCAGTCCATCTCGAGGCAAAAAGAGTGGGTTTGAGGGGTTTGACTGATGAAGAGGTCCCAAGACTTGGTCAAACTCTCAAAAGTCAGGGTTATCTTGCCATCTCTGCACTCGTTCTTGTCTATTTCCTTGCCGTGAGGTTAACTTCCCCCTCCTACGCTGCATTCTGGGGAATTATATCTGCTATCTTATTGAGCTTCGTAAAAAAAGAGACCCGTCTTGGACTTAAGGGTTTCGTAAGGGCGTTAGAGGCGGGCGCTAAGGGTGCTTTAAGCGTGGTTGCTGCATGCGCGGCCGCAGGGATAGTTGTTGGGGTTGTTACTTTAACAGGGCTTGGATTGAAATTCTCTGGGATGGTCTTATCCTTATCCCACGGTAACATATATCTCACATTGTTTTTCACTATGATCGCATCTTTGGTACTCGGAATGGGACTTCCCACTACTGCAGCATATATAATATGTGCGATACTTGCCGTTCCCGCACTTAAAAATCTTGGTGTGAATGTCCTTGCAGCCCATCTTTTTGTCTTTTATTTTTCAATCATTTCAGCCATTACCCCTCCAGTTGCACTTGCCGCATATGCAGGAGCAGGTATAGCAAAAAGTGACCCTATGAAGACAGGATGGACCGCCTGCAGAATAGGACTTGCAGCCTTTATTATCCCTTACATATTCGCATTTAACCCTTCATTACTCATGCAGGGGAAGGCTTTCGAGATACTGTGGATCACATTCACCGCTTTTATTGGTACTTCCCTTCTTGCCTGTTCAACCATAGGATGGTTTTTAACGCATTTGAAAATTTGGGAGAGAGTGTTGGTATTTATAAGCGCCATATTGCTCATTGAGCCCCGACTAAGCACAGATATTTTAGCTCTTGTATTTTTTGCCCCTGTTTTCGTTCACCAGATTGGGCTTTTAAGAAAAAGAGAGACCTGATTTTCTCTTTCGATTCCTTCTCGTTCCTGGCATATAGGTTTTTTAAAGTTTCGAGAGCACTCTTATTCCCCGCTTATGCTTCCTGACTTCCTAAATTCAACCACGTGGTTGCTGCGAATAATATCAGAGCGGGAAGTAAAAGTAGATAAATTTTAAGAAACACTAATCCGCAAAAGGATAAACCTGATATCGAAAAAAGGACCCTCTGTATTAAATTACCGGGCCTTATAAAGTGGCCTACGAAAGCAATCTGAAAACTGATAAGTCCCGCTAACAATGAAAACATTTCTATAAGCTCTGTTTCCACATTCTTAGGCTTAAGAACAAGTAATTGGCAGTATGGAAATGTAAAAGGGAGAATATATGCAGCGAAGGCTGCCTTTACCGCCTCAATGGCAGTCTTTATGTACTGAGCTTCTGCAACCCTTGCCGCAATAAGAGCAACGACTGCAACTGGAGGGGTAAGGAAGGCAAAGACCGCCACATACATTACAAAAAAATGGGCAACCTCATATGGGACCCCGACTTTTAGTAGTGGAGGGACCGCAAAAAGGGCTACTATGATGTATGCGGTAAGAGAGAGACCGACCATTCCGAGAATGATACAGACTGCCCATATTATCAGAAGAGCAAAAAAGAGATTACCGCCTGACCATGCCTCAATTCCTGACGCGATCTTTACTCCAAGTCCGCTCGTTGTAAAGGTCGTTGCGATCATGCCAACTGCGGCCACTGAAACTGCGATGCCGGCTCCTGCTATGGCACCCTCTATCAAACCTCTAATTAAGTCTGAAATCTTCTTTCTTGTCAAAAGGGCCAGAATGATTAAACTCATGTTAGCCCAAAAAGCAACAGACATCACTGTGCGACCTGAAGCGAGAAGAAGCACAATCAAGGTAAAAGGAACCACGAACCATAAGGAGGAGAAAAGTAGTTTCTTTTTTGGAATGGGCGATATGGAGACGTCCTTCCTAATACCGAGCTTTCCTGCAAGAAGATAGACGTATGTGCCACAGTTAAAGAAATAGATAAGGGCAGGAATAATAGCCATTATACAGATATAGGTGTACGGTATCCCGGTTATTCCAGCCATTCCAAAAGCGACCATTCCCATAACTGGAGGCATTATCTGTCCTCCGTTGGAAGCGGCCGCTTCAATCGCACCCGCATGCTCTGGGGCATAACCGTACTTCTTCATAAGTGGTATTGTAAAGGTCCCTGTTATCAGCACATTCGCAGCGCCGCTGCCTGTGACTGTGCCAACCATTGCGCTACTCACAACAGCCATCATAGCCGGTCCGCCCCTTATCTTTCGAGAAATCAATCGGGCAATCTCCATGAAAAATTCTGTTCCTCCCAGGGCCTGTAGGAGACAACCAAAAACAGCGAATAGGAAGATATAGTTGCTTGAGATAGGGAGAAACTGATAGATACCGCTTTCTAACGCAATAGCAAGCTTCGAAATTGTTCGGGGAAGACCTAAAGAATGACAATAAAAAGGTTCAGGAAGCATATGCCCGAGAAATGGATACACAACGATTACCAATACTAAAGCCGGCAAGAAAAGCCCCAGCTCTCTTCGTGTTGCTTCGAGGGAAAGAAAAATGAGAAACCCCCCGACTATCAAATCATAGATTGTATTAAAATAAGCTCTGGTTTGCAGTTCCACCCACTGGAGCTGAACATAAAGAGAAGTGAATAAAGATAGAGCGGCAAAAGCAATTGACAGAAATTTTCCGATTTTGCCCTTAGCTTTTAAGACACCTACAAGGAAGATGAGAACCAGTGAAAACCCAAGATGAGTATTCAGATGGGGTACAGCATCTTGAATGAGAACCTGGGTGGAAGCCATTTGATACAGAAACATCACAAGGGCCAAAAACGAGATAATTTTTCTCATTTTGTTCTCCTGAGGCTTATTCTACCAGTTCTCCAATTGGTACTTTTTTCTCTTTGTAAAATTTGAGAGCTGCTGGGTGTATCTCTGATTCTTTTAGCCCCATTTTTGCCATTGTTTCTTTTGAAAGGATCTCCCCCATCTGATCATAGTTTTTGAATGCATGTGCCCTTTCGTAGACTATTCGTACAACCTCCGTTACAACCTGATCCGGAAGTTCCGAATGGCAAGCCCAGAAGGTGTATTTACTTATTACTTCAACAGGTTCTGTCTGCAAAGGCCCCATCATCTTTGGCGGTATTTTGACACTCTTCACGTAACAGTTCATTTTTCTTGCAAACGATTCCACATAAACTTTTGGTATGGAAATAAAATAGGTTTCTTTAGTCGAGGTAAGCTCAACCAAGGCAGGTGCAGACTTAAAGACATTAGGTAAACTTCTTAAACTGATCCCGAACATCGCCGCATCGATCAGCCCGTCCTTTAAAGCATCTTTAGCCTCCTCCGGCTTTAAATACTGAAGCCTTAATGTATCAAGGATTCCGGCTTCCTTTAAAATGCCCCCGAGAACAGCATCGACAACTCCGCCCCTGGTTGAGGTGAGGACTACTCTTTTACCTTTCAAGTCTTGGAGTGTCTTTATATTCGGGTTTGTTGTTGCCAAAACGTTAGGACTCACAGAAAGCAATATGAGCCCCTTGAATTTAGAGTAGTCGTATTTCACATCCTTCAAAAGTCCTATCTGCTTTTCACCTGCCCATTTTGCCCATGAGTCTGAAAAAAATACGGTCCTTTTCTTTTTTGCGGGTTCTGATATGAGCATGCGCATGGTCACTGTGGGATCCTTTCCTTCAAAGTGTGCAGCTTTGACAATCTTGCTATTTTTATTGATCTCTTCTGAGAGGCCCACGCCCATATTGTACACGCCATAACCAACAGGAAGGGAAATGATATCAATCGTATACGTTTGGGCAAAAAGAGAAGAAACAAAAATGGAAATGATCATCAAAAAGATCGAACCAAGGAAGAAAGGAACATTTTTTTTCATGTTTACCCCCCTTTCTTTTTGTTTATTTTAACATAATTTATTTCGCCCGTCGCCTTGTCTTTCCAGTTTATAGCTATTCTTTGATAAAGCGGAAGCAAGAGTCTGATCGCTCCATGCTTACACTCTTGGATGCAACAACCGCAATACCAGCACTCCTCAGGGTAAAAAACAATTGGTGGTTTACCCTTTTTTAGATTTGGAATGAAGACGTCACTTCGGCATGCTTCTACGCATCGATTGCATCCTTTGCACTTCTCCTCAAGTATCTCTATTACCTTTCCATTTCTTGAAGGGCTTGGCGCGAGGACGGCTTTGCTGTTCATTTTTTTCTCCTCCCTATCTTCGAGTAATTGACATAGTTTTCCTCGTATGAGGACGCATATGGAGGCTTGAGGTAGTAGTCGAGGGGGAGTTCGCCTATCTTTACGTCGCTCCCATCTTTTCGAATCGTTACGAGCTTGTGCCACTCTGGAGGGTCGACCTGTGGGCAATCAAACCTATAAAAGCTTAAGTAGGAACTGCTTGCCTTCCTTGCAAGGGAGCTCAGGATGACTATCTCACCAGTTTTCAAAAGAAAATCACACTCTATTATCCTCCCAAGCTCATGGGGATTTGGCGCATGGGCATTGGAGAGCTCATTTTCTCTTATATTTCTCAATAGTCCCAACCCGATGCGTAGGGTTGTCTCGTGTTTGTACACGCTACAGTAGTCTTGCATAACCCTATTTATCCCTCCGAGGATCTCCTTCCATCTTAGACCATCCTTATTGCGCAGGAACCTGTAAAGGCGTTCCTCCTCTTTTTTTACTTCCCTTTCGTCAATGCGTGGTTCGTTCGCTCGCTTTGCGTATATAGCCGCCTGTCTTCCCGCATATCTTCCACTTGTTGCTGCTCCTGCGTGGTCTCCGTGACCAAATATAATGCTTCCCGCCGCAAAAAGCCCTTCCACACACGTCATAAGTTCCCAGTTCACGACCACCCCAGCGCCTCTCCCTATTCTTCTCAGCTTAGGAATGGCGGGACCGTACCACCATGTCGGTGGTTGACCATATCCTTCCGGCTCAAAAATTGGCACCTGAAGCATGCAGTTTTTTGGATCAAATCCTGAACCACGAAGAATGTTGTACAGCTCAAAAGTTTTTCCCTCGTTTCTGATCATTAGACCGAATATTGCATTCCGTTCATGTTCCGGCATTGAAGGAAGGTCTGCATACAAAGGTAGGACGTACTCGAGGCACCTTATCTTTTGCGAAATCTTAGGGTCTATCACCGGCGGATATATGCGGTAAAGATTTCTTGGATCACCGATCGATCCCCCATCTACGAAGAACTTCTGCCCTCTCGCTGGTAAAAACCTGCCTTTGTACGGTATGGGCGACCCTTCTCGGTCGAACCACCCCACCTCGAGTCCCCTTGAATCTACTATTGTACACCCGTGCCATGTATTGTGAGCATTGCCAACGGCATACGGAACATAACCTAAGCTTGAGTCAGTTGGCATTGTCTTTTCCAATAGCGTAAGTTCTGCGCCCGCTTCAAAGGCCATTGCTAGCCCATCACCCCTACAGTTGGGGTCATGGAAGTTTCTACCAAAGCCATGGGGTTCGGGAGAATCCCACAATCCTTCAGCTTCAGGAATGCAAAGTATTACAGCTTTTGCTGAAAAAACATAGAATTCACCTGTTCTGACGCTAAGTCCTGTAGCCCCCACAGCTCTCGACCCGGGGATTCCATTGTCGGTGAGTATGGATGTGGCCATAACACGGTCATAGACGGCCACGCCGAGCCTTATGAGCTCGTTATAAAGGGCAGGTTTCATATTGTGACCCCAGACCCTGATTGTATATCTGTTCTCATAGTCATATGCGAAAAGGAGCTTTGTCTTCTCGTCCCTAAATTCAGCCCCTCTGAACTCATCATCTGTATCCCTGACTTTCACACCCATTTGTTCTACCTCAAGCAGTGTATCGTACCCTTCAACGCACTGAATAAACCTTTTTAAGCCACACTCGTAGCCACCCAGGCTTTCCACCACCGCGGAAGTCATCTCCTCGGGTGTTACCTTACAGCAAGGGTTGGTACAGGCTGCTTGCCAGTGGTCTACTCCAGCCCCGCCATTACCACTCCACTTTGTCGCACCTTTCTCCATTAATGCTACTCTCGCGCCCATTTTTGCTGCGCTTATTGCGGCGTGGCATCCTGCAATCCCGCCTCCTATTACGAGGACGTCTGTATCGATTCTTTTTTCCCTTCCGTATTTCACAGGATACGGCCATTTTTTGCTTTCCATATGTCCTCCCCGGTTTTTCCTTGGCCCTGTCGAACAAGCAATATGTGTGCCAGAGAAGATTGTCCAAAAAATAAGGAAATTGCGTTCCCAGTGCTTGAAAAGTGTACAAAAGTTGGATAGACTTCTGTCCAGACTTTGAAATTTTAGGGGGAGCAAATGGGTGAGGGCGAAATGGGACTTAGAATCTTAAACTTAAGCTCCATACTAAAAGAAGTCTTCCAACACTACCCTTTTAATGTTGTTACTGCTCTTGCCCTGAAATTCTTCTTTTTGAACCCATACCAAAGGGCATTGATTGTCGACAAAGAAGGCAGAGTCCAGTTCTTGGATCCGTACTCCGAGCGAGCATTGGGGCTTGAACCCGGGGGGGCAAAGGAGTTGCCCGTTTCAGTCCTCCTGCCCGATTCAAGTATTCCACAAGTTTTGAAGACCGGTGAGCCCGTCGTGGCGCGACTTTTTAAAGTGGGAGAAAAAAAAATGATAAGCGCAGCGTACCCCCTCAAGGTTGATGGTCGTCTAATTGGTGCGCTTGGCAGAATCCTTTTTAACTCAGTAGAGGAGTTAGAGAAACTGTACCAGAACGTGCAGGGGTTGAAACACTTCTCGACCGGACAAAGAGGGGCACCCCCACACCTCGCCAGGTACACTTTTCAAGACGTCGTTTTTGCTAGTAACGGAATGAGGCGGGTTGTGGAAATGGCGAAAAGGGTATCCCAGATAAAAACGGATGTCCTGATTGTAGGGGAGACTGGAACGGGAAAAGAGATGCTTGCTCACAGCATCCACAACGAAGGCGCGAAAGACACTCCATTTGTACGTATAAACTGCGCTGCCATACCTTCTGAATTAGCCGAATCTGAGCTCTTTGGTTACGAGAAAGGATCTTTTACTGGAGCTTTAAGCTCGGGGAAAGTAGGGTGTTTTGAGGCTGCGGACGGCGGAACCATATTTCTAGACGAGGTTTCTTGTTTATCCCCCGCTATTCAGGCAAAACTTTTAAGAACTTTGCAGGAAAGGGAGGTAGTTAGAATCGGTAGTACGAGACCGAGGAATCTGGACTTCCGGGTAATTGCCGCTACCAATAGAGACCTCAGGTCGATGGTCGATGAAGGTCAATTCAGGGCTGACCTGTATTACAGGTTAGCAAAGGTCGTCATTCGTATCCCACCTTTGAGGGAGAGAAAGGAAGATATCCCGGTTTACGTGGACCATTTTTTAAAAAAGATAAGCGAATCTTTTCGCTTGACAGGAAAAACCATTTCTGAAGGAGCGATGGATCTTCTTTTGAGATACCCCTGGCCTGGCAACGTGAGGGAGCTCATTAATGTTCTCGAAAATGCGGTGATTAATGCCTGGGAGGGGAGCCAAATTCAAGAGGAGCACCTACCTGATTATGTGCTCAGCTTTTTACGAAAGGATGAAAAAGACTTGCACTCTCCCTGTTGCATTTTGGAAAAACCTCACAAAATCAAAGACAAACTTGCGCAAATAGAGCGGGACCTCATAGCCGGTGCCCTTAAAAAATTCGGTGGGAATAGAAAAAAAGCCGCCGATTTTTTGGGAGTGCCCAGGTCTACCTTTTACACAAAGTTGAAGAGTTATGGAATTATTTAGTACCTATCTGACGTTTTCATTCGCGGACGGGTGGCATAAACGCAAATTCAAATGGCGTGTCTCGGTTACAAGGATCGTAATGTAAAAAGGACACGGCTGTCGAACAGTTTTGGATCAAACATCGAACTGGATTGTTGTAGTAACCACAGTAGTAGCCACAGATATTGAAAGTGGGGGAGGATTGGTGTATTATTGTTGCGAAAGGAGAAAAGATTTATGAACCGAAAGACAAAGTTCCTTTTCTGTCTCTCCCTCTTTTTTATCTTCTTCCTGGGCCTAATTATAGGTGCTTATGGAAAAAAGACTGAGAAGGTTTCAGGCGAAGGAGAGATATACGAGTATCTCAGAAATTTTTCCTATGTTATTGAACTTGTGAAGAAGAACTATGTGGAGGATGTAAAAGATAAAGAGATAGTCTATTCCGCTATAAAGGGCGTTGTTGAATCACTCGATCCTTATTCCACATTTCTGAATCCCGAGATGTACAAGGAGATGCAGAGCGAGACAAAGGGCGAGTTTGGAGGAATAGGCATAGAGATAACCATAAAGGACGGGTTTCCCACAGTTATTACTCCTATAGAGGATACTCCGGCAAGCAAAGCAGGCTTAAGACCCGGTGATCACATAATAAAGATAGACGGTAAGCCGACAAAAAACATGGGTCTTGTGGAAGTTGTCAAAATGATAAGAGGTCAAAAAGGGAAACCCGTCACATTGACAATAATGAGAGAGGGCTTTACAGCCCCAAAGGATTTCACAATTGTGAGAGAGATAATAAAAGTTAAAAGTGTCAAATACAGGACCTTAGAAGAAGGTTATGCATATGTGAAGATAACGCAGTTCCAGGAAAGGACATCTGAAGATCTTAAAAAAGCTTTCGCGGAAATTACAAAAGATAATAAGCAGATAAAAGGGGTCGTTTTAGACCTGAGAAACAACCCAGGGGGGCTTTTGGACCAAGCAGTTGCGGTTGCCGACGAGTTTATAAAAGAGGGGCTGATCGTATCCATCGAAGGAAGGAACAGGGAGGCTAAGATGAGATTTTTTGCGGAAAGAGAGGATGTTTATACAGGCCCCCTTGTTGTCCTCGTAAATGAGGGAAGCGCGAGTGCCTCAGAGATAGTTGCAGGAGCCCTAAAGGATCATAGAAGAGCCATAATCGTCGGGACTAAGACCTTTGGAAAGGGTTCGGTTCAGACCATTTTCCCACTCTCAGACGGTTCGGCTGTTAAATTGACTACCGCTAAATATTTTACCCCCAAAGGGAGATCGATTCAGGGCCAGGGCATAGTACCGGATATAACTGTTGAAAGTAACGTCGCGCAGGTAAGGGGTACGGAGCCAAAAAGAGAGAAAGATCTTGAAAGGAAAGAAAAAGACCAGAAGAAATTAGAAGAAGGCGGTCTAAAGAACGGGGAAGAGGACTTCCAGCTTTACATGGCACTCCAGATATTAAAAAGCTGGGAGTCCCTGCGGGGAAATAACTAATAACCTATTTGCTTCTGGACATTATACATTTTCCGTTAAACAATGCCCCACTCTCTATAGTTATATTCGGTGTCGTTATATCTCCCTGATGAACTGAAGTACTCTTAAGGATTACCTGTTCACTTGCAGTAACGTTTCCTGTAACCTCACCGTGGGATATGAGGTTCTTTGTTGTTATAGTAGCTGTAACCTTAGCAGTAGGCCCTATGATCAGTAGACCTTCAGAGAATATCTCCCCTTCAAGAACGCCTTTTATCATTAGAGAACTTTTGAACTTAACAGTACCCTTTATCTCTAAATCCTCGGCTATGACTGTTGTTATCTGGCTTTCATCGATTTCTTGAGTGTGCTGCATACTCTCCTCCCGTGTGTTATTTTTGTTTTTTTTAAAGTTTTTTCCATCTGTTAATTCTGAGCCCTTTCCAAAAAAACGTGGAAAAAGTTTAAGAAGAATATTCTCCGTATTCCTCCTTTTCCTCATCGCTTGAGTATTCACTCTCTGGGGTCTTTTCTAAAGTTCTCTGCTCCATTTCCTTTTTAGGTTCTCTCCTCATTATACATGCTCCGTTAAACAATGCCCCACTCTCTATAGTTATATTCGGTGTCGTTATATCTCCCTGATGAACTGAAGTACTCTTAAGGATTACCTGTTCACTTGCAGTAACGTTTCCTGTAACCTCACCGTGGGATATGAGGTTCTTTGTTGTTATAGTAGCTGTAACCTTAGCAGTAGGCCCTATGATCAGTAGACCTTCAGAGAATATCTCCCCTTCAAGAACGCCTTTTATCATTAGAGAACTTTTGAACTTAACAGTACCCTTTATCTCTAAATCCTCGGCTATGACTGTTGTTATCTGGCTTTCATCGACTTCTTGAGTGTGCTGCATAGTCTCCCTCCAATTCTCTTAAGCGGGAGAAAGAGGGAGGATCGTTTTTTTTGATTCACCCTCTTTCTTCACCATGTGAGAATGACCATGGAAGAAAGCACCTTCTGATATGGCGAGCTTTGGAGTTTGGATGTTCCCGTGGACCTCTCCATGAGACTTTATCTCAACTATTTCCGTTGTTGAGATATTTCCCTCGATTTTTCCATCAACTATCAAACCCCTCGATTTTATCTCTCCCTTTATCGACCCTGTTTCACCCACTATTATCCAGTCCGCATTTACATTCCCCTCAACTTGACCATCTATTCTCGCGGTACCCTTTGTAAGGAGGTCACCTTTTATTAGTGTCTCGGGTCCTATTAGGACCTCCATCTGTGGCTTATTTTTTAGAAACATCTTCTCCCCCCGCCAAGAATTTTTCTGGATTTACTGGTTTTCCATTGACCCATACCTCATAATGAACATGAGGGCCAGTCGTATCACCTGTAGAACCGGAAATTGCGATAACTTCCCCCCTTTTTACTCTCTGTCCCACCTTAACAAGATTCTTCTTGTTGTGAGCGTATAAGGTAGTGAAGGAGTGCCCGTGTTCAATCACAACTACATTTCCGTTTCCATGAGACCAACCCGAAAACACGACTATGCCACAAGCAGTCGCTTTAACTAAAGTCCCTTCGGGCACATTTATGTCTATGCCAGAATGGAATGAAAGATCCTGCCTCATCGGATGCTCTCTAAAGCCAAAAGGGGAACTAATATTCCCGTGTACAGGCCAGCCCATAGGTGTGGAGAGGTACCTGTCCTTTTCCTCTTTTAAATACCTACGTATTTCTGAAACGGTCTCTACGGCCTTTTCGATCTCTTTTTTTATGTATTCCACATCGACAGAGTCCGACTCACGCTCATCGAATGTCTCGAGAATCTTCTTTTTTGATTTGAGGGAAAGAAGTCTCGCAAGTTCGTTTTCCGCATTCTTTATGGATTTTATGGTGGAGCTTAAAGATTCGAATTCTCCCCTGTAGTAAGCGACCATCCTTTTCATCCTTCTATACTCTATTGATTTCACAGCGGTAGAAAAGGTGTAGATAACCCCAATGGAGAAAAAGATGAATACAATACATAGCATGAAAAAGGGAACATCTATTTTTTTGGGTTTTGTCCGGGTGTGCGGAACGACCATTATTGTTATAGGTGTCACGATTTTTCTGAGAATCGATCTCAAATTCACGAAAAAAACCCCCTATAACAGATTCTCTGTACCACGGTAAAAAAAAATTGTCCAGAGATTTTTGTATAGCTTGATATTTGGGTTCCTTTACTTTATTATCTTTCTAAAAGATTCGGAGGGTGATTTATGGAACCTGTAAAAGTTGCAGGAGACTTATACTGGGTAGGTGCGATTGATTGGGGGATCAGGGACTTCCACGGGTACGTCACAAAAAACGGAACAACTTACAATAACTATCTTCTTCTTGATAGAGATGTTACACTTTTTGATGCGGTACACAGAGACTTCTTCCATGAAAGTTTGGAAAAGATAAGAAAGTTGGTGGAACCGAAAAAAATAAAAAACTTCGTAATAAACCACATAGAACCGGATCACTCTGGCGCTTTTCAAGCGTTCTTGAGGGAGATGCCCGAGGCGAAGGTATACCTGACAGAGAGGGGAAAGAGGGGTCTACAGAGGATGTTTAATTTTGACGCCGATAGATTTGTGACAGTAAAGACCGGTGCGACTTTAAATACGGGAAAGTATAACCTCCTCTTTCTCGAAACACCTATGCTCCATTGGCCCGATTCCATGGTCACTTATGTAAGGGAGCTGAAAACACTTATCTCACAGGACGCTTTTGGTCTTCACTTCGCCTCAACATGTAGATTCGATGACCAATTCGTGGTCACATACTCTGAGTTTGAGCTTGAGGACGCAGTCTACGATTACTACGCCAATATACTTATGCCATTTGGAAATTTAATAAAAGAAAAGATCGAAGAGATAAAGAAGCTGGATATCGACATAAACATAATTGCTCCCGATCACGGAATTATCTGGAGGAAGAACCCTGAGAAGGTCATGAGTATGTACATGGATATGGCAAGCGGGAAGGCAGAATGCGGGGTCCTCATTGTTTACGACACGATGTGGCATTCCACGGAGAGGATGGTTTTCCCTATAATGAGGGGGATTGAGGATGAAGGGGTAAACTCAAGGGTCATAAAATTAAGGGCAAGCCCATTAAGCGATGCTATAAAAGAGTTCTGGAAACTAAGGGGCATGCTTGTTGGGACGCCCACAATAAACAATTCTATGTTTCCTTCAGTCGCTCAGTTTCTATATCACCTTACTGGACTCAGACCAAAGCAAAGAATAGCAGGAGCTTTTGGTAGCTACGGATGGTCAGGAGGGGGTGTGAAACAGGCATACGAGTACTTAAAGAGGATGGACCTACAGATAGTGGAACCAGGGATTGAGATAAATTATGGTTTGTCTCTTGAAGATGAGAAAAAATGCTACGAATTTGGAAAGAGCTTTGCAAAGAAGGTAAAAGAGTTTGGAGCTTCATAATCTGTCATCAATTTTGAGTCTGAAACTCTTCTCCTTCTTCTCCACTTCTTCCTTTGAAATCTGAGCCATTTTTATCTTAAGTCTCATGTCATTGGGGCTATCAGCATAAGCTATAGCGTTGTCCTGACTCACCTTTCCCTGCATGTAAAGTTCAAATATGTGCTGATCGAAGGTCTGCATACCCTCATTGTACGATTGGGCCATTGTTTCTTTCAGAAGACCTATCTCCCCTTTCAGAATGAGGTCTTTCACTCTCGGTGAGTCAAGGAGGATCTCGACAGCGGCTACCCTCTTTCCGTCAACGCCTGGTAATAGTCTTTGGGATATTATCGCCCTTAGATTTAAAGATAGTTGGAGGTAGATCTGTAAATGTCTCTCAACAGGGAAAAAGTTTATTATCCTTTCTATAGCTTGATTAGCGTTATTAGCGTGAAGAGTCCCCATGCATAAATGTCCTGTCTCCGCAAAAGTTATGGCGTGTTCCATAGTCTCCTTATCCCTTATCTCGCCTATTAGTATCACGTCCGGTGCTTGCCTTAAAGTATTTTTTAAGGCATTAAAAAAGGAATGTGTATCGAATCCTACCTCCCTCTGAGTTATAACGCTCATCTTGTGTTCGTGAACAAACTCTATGGGGTCCTCGATCGTTATTATATGTCCCCTTTGGTTTGAGTTTCTATAATCGATCATAGCTGCAAGGGTCGTAGATTTGCCACTTCCTGTTCCCCCAACGACGAGCACAAGACCTCTCTTGCTCATTGCGATATCTTTGAAAATCTGTGGCAATCCAAGCTCATCGATAGACTTTATTCGGGTTTTTATCTGCCTTATCACGATACCAACGTAAGATCTCTGTCTAAATATGTTAACTCTGAATCTGCCAAGCTCAGGATAGTAAAGAGCAAGATTCATCTCCAGTTCCTTCAAGAATTCGTTCCTTTGCCTCTCATTCATTATAGAAAAAGCTATGGTCTCTGTCTCTTCCGGTGTAAGAGGCCCCTCATCATAAGGGTAAGTCTCCCCCTCAATTTTGAACATGGGTGGAACCCCGACGGTGAGATATATATCTGAGGCATCTTTCTCAACCATATATCTCAGATACGCTTTTAAATCCCTTTCCATGATCACCTCCCCTGGGGCAGGTAGAATGCTACCTCTTCCCTCGTGACAAGGTTCTTTGCGACAAGCTCCTGCACTGCGACCTCCATCGTCTGCATACCTATCTGTCTACTCGTCTGCATGATTGAGGGGATTTGGGCTATTTTTGCCTCCCTTATAAGATTCCTTATTGCTGGGGTTCCAAGCATTATCTCAAAAGCAGCTATCCTTCCTTTACCGTCTTTTCTCTTAAAAAGGGCTTGGGATATGACAGCCTGGATAGACTCCGCGAACATCGCCCTTACCTGAGCCTGCTGTGCAGGAGGAAATACATCTATTACCCTATCGACTGTTTTTGGGGCACTACTTGTGTGAAGTGTTCCAAAGACCAGATGGCCAGTTTCTGCAGCGGTCAATGCTAAAGAGATAGTCTCCAGATCCCTCATCTCTCCAACGAGAATCACGTCTGGATCCTCACGAAGTGCGCTTCTTAAAGCGTTTGCGAAGCTTTTTGTGTGAGGGCCAAGTTCCCTTTGGTTTACCAAACAGTTTTTGGACTTATGAACGAATTCGATAGGATCCTCTATTGTGAGAATGTGTCCTTTCTGTTCAGTATTTATGAAATCTATGATGGCGGCAAGGGTTGTAGATTTTCCACTTCCAGTTGGGCCTGTCACAAGGACAAGGCCTTTCTCCAAGCGAGCAATATCTACAAATACCTTTGGCAGGTTTAACTCTTCGAATGTGGGGATCTTCGTTGGAATTGTCCGAAAAACCGCAGCTTCACCCCGAAGCTGTCTAAAGACGTTCACCCTGAACCTTGCGATCTCTCCAAGGGCAAAAGAAAAGTCGAGTTCTAAATTTTCCTCATATGCCTTCCTCTGTTGATCATTCATTATATCGTAGATCATCCTGTGGACCTCATCCTTATCCAAAGGTGGCATGTCTATTTTCCTCATATCCCCGTGGATCCTTATCATGGGAGGTTCACCAGCGGATAGATGCAAGTCGGAACCTTTATTCTCAACCATGAACAAAAGTAGCTCTGATATGTCCATAGCTTACCCCCTTAAGCATTGAATATCTTTATCTTCAAGTTCTGAGTAGTCGGGCAGTTCATTTATGCTTTTTAAGCCAAAGGATTCAAGGAAAAGGTCTGTAGTTTCGAAGGTCATAGAGGCGAGAACTTTCTCTTTTCCAGCAACTCTTATAAGCCTTTTTTCCAGCAAAAGCTTTAGCGCTCTCGAGGAATCGACCCCCCTTATCTTGTCTATCTCCTTCTTCGTTATGGGCTGTTTGTATGCTACTATTGCGAGAGTTTCAATCATGGATTTCGTAAGGGAAGGTTCCTTTACTCTCACAAATCTTTTTATATAATCACTGTACTCGGGCCTTGTTCTAATCTGATAGCCCCGAGCAACCTCAACGATCTCAAGGGGCCCTCCCCTTCTCTTGTACTCATCTTCGAGAGTCTTTATCGCATCAAATATGTCTTCTCTCCTAAATTCAGGAAGTTTCCTCGAAAGGGTATCAAGGGAAAGAGGCCTCGTAGTTACAAAGAGTATGGCCTCCACAATCGATTTAATCTCCATCGTTAAAATCCTAAGAAATTTCTAACCTCATCCTCTATTTCCTCTTTTTGCTCTGGGAAAAGAAACCACTTCACGTTTTTTTCCTTCGAAAACCACACGAACTGCCTCTTCGCGTAGTTGCGTGTTTTTTTCTTGATTATTCTTATCATATCTGGATACGTAATTTCACCCTTTATCCATCTTAGTATTTCGTTGTAGCCTATCCCTTTAAAAGGTTTTAGGGAGTCTTTGAAGCCGAGGGATAGAAGAGATCTGACCTCTTCGACCCAGCCTTCCTCTAACATTTTTTCCACCCTTTTATTGATGCGGGAGTAGAGCTCTTTTCTTTCCCGCCAAAGACATAAAAAAAGGGCATTATACCTCGCATCTTTAAAACCGTGTAGCCTTTCCCACTCTGACATCTTTTTTTTAGTCACCTCATATACTTCTAATGCCCTGACGATTCTTACGCCATCATTTGGATTTATCTTTTTTGCGTATTCCCCATCGATACGAAGGAGCGTTTCGTATAGAGCCTTCGGGTCCTTAATGAATTCATCCCTAAGCCTTCTCCTTAGATCCTCGTCTTTTTTTGCCTCAAAAAGACCATAAAGTAGTGCTCTTAAATAGAGACCAGTTCCTCCGACTATAAATGGAACTTTTCCCTTCTCAAGGATCGAGTGGATCGCAGAATCGGCGAGTTCAACAAACCTTTTTGCGTCGAACGATTCATCAGGATTGACAACATCTATTAGATGATGGGGAATTTTTTTTCTTACGTCTTCTTTTGGTTTCGCCGTCCCTATGTTGAAGTACCTGTAAACCTGCATTGAATCCGCGTTTACTATCTCTCCCCTAAACTTTTCCGCAAGAATAAGGCCGAGATCAGATTTTCCAGAGCAGGTCGGGCCACCTATGATCACGATCTTTGGAAGATTTGAACGCGGATCTATCATTGAAATATAATATCAATTAAATGTACGCGAGGTACCTCAAAATTTCAATACTCCTGATTCTCCTTCCCGCCGCGCTGGGAGCAACTTTTGCTTACTCCCTTGTTAATTACCTTGATATTCCTGATATTAGACAATTAGACAATTTTACGCCAAAATCGACAACAAGGCTTTACTCCGACGATGGAACGCCCTTTGCGGAACTCTTCGTTGAAAAAAGAATCCCTGTACCATTAAGTGAAATGCCCAAACATCTCAGAGAAGCTTTCATCGCCGTAGAAGACGTACGTTTCTATAAGCATTTTGGCATAGATGTCCGAGGGATTTTCAGAGCCACAATCACAAACATCCTAAAAGGCAGAATAGCTGAGGGTGCCTCAACTATAACGCAACAGCTCGCAAGGAATCTCTATTTGACACCGGAAAAAACGCTAAAAAGGAAAATAGAAGAGGCCATCTTGGCCTTACAGATAGAGAGAACCTATTCAAAAGACGAGATTCTCGGAATGTACCTGAACCTTATATACCTTGGTGAGGGGTGTTATGGAGTTGAAGCTGCAAGCAATACATACTTTGGTAAAAAAGCGAGGGATTTGACTCTCGATGAGTCTGCCACTCTTGCTGCACTTACGAGATCACCTTCCAGGCTATCACCTCTCAAAAACCAGGAGAAGGTTTTAAGTAGAAGGAATCTCGTACTGAAAAAGATGTACGAGGCAGGATTCATAAATAGGCAAGAATTCGAAAAGGCGATTTTCGCTCCCCTTAACATATCTCCCAAGCGGTTTTATGAGAAGAAGACAGGTTATTTTATTGAGTACGTCAAACACGTCCTCGAAGAGCAGTTGGAGAAGAAGGATCTAATTTACACGGGGGGGATGAATATAAGAACTACAGTGAACCTAAAATTGACTGAATATGCCTACGAGGCTATTACAAAGGGTCTTAAGCTGTACAGGGAGAGACACCCGAATGTAAAGGAGCTTCCAGAGGTTGCCCTTCTTGCAGTTGAAGTGAAGACAGGAGACATAAAAGTAATGATAGGGGGAAAAGATTTTTCAGTCTCCCCGTTTAACCGGGTGTTTCAATCGAAGAGACAGCCTGGGAGTGCTTTCAAACCCATTATCTATCTTACGGCATTGGAAAAGGGGTTTTCACCGAACCACATTCTCCTTGATTCTCCAATATCCTATAGGAATCCGTACACCGGAAAGGTCTGGGCGCCGAAGAACTACAAGAACGAGTATTATGGACAGGTTCCCATGCGGAGAGCCCTCGAGCTTTCTTTGAACACGGCAACTATCAGGCTGCTTGAGACTATTGGGATAGGTGATGTCCTGGATATGGCAAAACGCTTAGGAATAGAAAGTGAGATAGCTCCAAATCTATCCATAGCTTTAGGGACCTGTGATATTTCTCCCATGGAGCTTGCAGAGGCCTACCTTACAATTGCGAGGATGGGTTCCCGCATACGTCTTAAAGCTGTCACTGAGATTAGAGACATAAATAATGAACTTATCTATGCTCCTGAGGAAGATAGAGAAGAAATCGTCGTGGAACCAAAAGTTGCTTACGAACTTGTAAAGATGATGGAGGGTGTTATAAAGAATGGTACAGCAAAGAAGGCGGCAGGAATGCCATACGCACTTGCTGGTAAAACGGGAACTACGGATGATTACAGGGACGCATGGTTCATCGGGTTCTCTTCGGATCTTCTCTGCCTTGTATGGGTAGGGTACGACAAAGACAAAAAACTGGGTAGCGGAGAGTCCGGAGCCCAGGCAGCTCTCCCTATTTGGATCGAGTTCATGTCAAAAGCGCTGCCTTTTTACGAAAATAAAGGTTTCGAGGTGCCCTCAGAGGATTCCCGGACTTTAGGTTAAAGCTATCTGTCGATCTTGTAAGAACAAGGTGTTTGCGAAAAGATAGGCTTAATGGAAAGTTATGAATATGAGTGCGACATATCATCGAATTGCAGAAGGTTATCTGTCTTAAGGAGAACGATTATTCTATTTTGGCTTTTGATGGTGTCTTAGACGTACTTGATATAGGGGAACTCACAGAGATTGCGAGAAAAGAGGTTGAGGCTTAAGATCATTTAAGGATTTGGGAGAGGGAAGGATAGGGTGAAGACAGTACCCCCAGTACTTTTGCATTCCTGCGGATCAGAGATGTATTTGCAAACCTTTGTATTTCCAGGACACGAGTCCTTTTCAGACGGTATGAATTTACATCTTACGCTATCTACACTTATCTCGAATCCGTATTTTAGAGCGTACCTTCTTATCATAAATAATTCCAAGCCCTTACCACCTGCGCCAAAGTCATAAGGCTTCCTTGATCTATATAGCTCTGTAGCTTCAGCATGGAATAGGCCGTCGAATATGTGGGAAAGGTTCTCCTCAGAAATCCCAATCCCAGTATCCTTTACACGGATTATGAGTCTTTCCTCAAGCTTTTCCATTTCTATAGTAACTTCTCCACCATCTGGAGTATTTTCTACCGCATTCTTTATGAGGCCATTTAATGTGCTAAAAAGCACCTTTGAATTAATCCTCAATACGCAGTTTATAGGATTATTCAGTTTCAGATCGATTTCCCTCCCAATCATCTTCCTTTTTGCGTTCTCTATAAGTTTCTCTACTAATGAAAGGATTTCCACTTCCTCTGTTTCCTCCTTTATTGCAAGAGTTCCCATTATCCAAGCCTTTAGGGCCTCCCACTTTGATTTTATCTCCCGGGGAACCTCTATCAGCCTTTCCAACCTTGTCAAAAGGTCATCCATTTCCATTGTCAGGGAGACGCGCTCGAACTCAATTTGCGATTTGAATATCTCGTCTGTCTCTCTTGATATCTCCAGAAGTCGGTTAGCATTTCTTTCCATAGCCTCTATCATTTTTTCGAAATGGGAGAGCATATTCATGTTAGTGAGTTTTCTCTTAAGTATCCTTAAATTGCCCAAGAACACTGAAACCGGCGTCTTTATCTCATGAGATATGTGGTCGATCGCCTTTGACTTTATAACATTGAGTCTCTCCAACTCATCTTTCGATTTTTTTAATGCTTCCTCTGCCTCGATCCTCTCTGTTATATCTTCGAATGCTATTATGTGTTCACCCGTTGCGAGTCTGACCGGTATGAAGTTTATGATCTTTTTTTCTCCATTTTTGGCAGAGATGGTGAAAATGCGGGGGAACTTCTGGCCGACCTGTATGTTTCTTACGTTTTCAACCCATTCAGCAATTACCTTCCTTCGGTAATTATGGTCAGGAAAGAGTCTCCTGAGAAAAGTCTTGCCGTCAGGTACATCTCTTCTGTCGTACCCGAATATCTCTCGAAATTTTGGATTCACGTATTTGAAGACACCTTTTTCGCTTATGAGCGCTATTCCAATAGGAGCATTCTCAAGAAGGGTGTTAAGGCGCTCTTTCTCCTCCATGAGCAATTTTTCTGCCTCTTTTCTCTCAGTTATATCTCTTAAGAAAACGAGGTAGGCAGGCTGACCCTTAAAACTTATACTCGCTGCTGATACTTCAACGTAAATTATCTTTCCCGTCCTCGTTATGCCCTTAAATTCATACCTTTTAGGAACGGGCTCTCCGCGCCTCCTCATCGTGCTTATCCTTCTTACGAGTTCTTGGTCATCGGGATGAACAACAAACGTTATAGGTTTACCGATTATATCTTGAGGACTTTCGTATTCGAACATTTCCACGAATCTCTTATTCACGTAGAGGTGCATATCACCGCCTATTATTGCAATCCCGTCATTAGAGTTTTCTATAGCTACTCTATATCTCTCTTCACTCTCTTTAAGGGCCAAGGCAGCGAGTTTTCTATCTGTAACATCCTGCATGGTCCCCTCGTAGTAGAGAGTCCTTCCTTCTTCATCCTTAACAGCCCTCATGTTTATGGATATCCACTGCACCGATTTATCCTTTCTGTACATCTGGACTTCGAAATTACTAACCATCCCTTCCTTTTCGACTTTCTCGATGAGGATCTCCCTGTCTTTTGGATTAACGTAAAGCTGCGAGGCAATATCTTTGATTTCCTCCATCATTTCCCTTGGGGAGGAGTATCCGTGAATCTTTGCGAACGAGGGATTAGCGTTAAGAATCCTTCCATCCGGCGTGGTCTGAAATATTCCCCAAGTGGCATTTTCGAAAACGTTTTTGTATTTTTTTTCGACCTCCTCAAGCTCCCTTTTTAATCTTTCTATCTCTTCCTCACGTCTTTGAAGCTCTCGCACAGACCTCGTTTGGGACTCTGTCTTAGGGGATTCAAGATTCTTTAGCTCTTTCACATTCTCCATGATTTACATTATATGACAGCTTTTTCTATTTGCAAATGGCAGAGGAACTAATAAGAGATTCCATAGTGTCCCCTTTACTGGGTAAAATTGTCTCCGCTTTGAGCTTTCCCTCATTTTCAAAACAAAAAGAGGCATTTCCAAGTTTCTCTTTTCGTCTTAAGCCTAAATAATTGTATCTGACCTCAAGTTCGTTTCCTTAAAGCTATACCTGGAAGAGGTGGAGTAGGATCGTTCTTCTCTATTGAGAGTCTCCACAAAAGCAAGTATCGTGAGTACCATTCAATTTTGCGATGAGCATAAAAACGAACCTGTTTGCTAACATAGCCTTCTGTGGTATTATAAATTCAAAGAAAGGAGGCGAATTCGCCTATGAAGAGGATCATTGATGAGGCAGTAAAGGCCAGGATCCTTGATGAGGTCCCCGCAATAGTCGCAGTTCACGACATGGATCACAACATCCTCTTTGCGAATAGAGCATAT
>Ga0078972_1001641_pt2 | contig 65701 bp, 52 predicted proteins | sample YelNatPaOPGAMG01_FD_67568 | JGI IMG/M metagenome (GOLD analysis project Ga0078972, IMG submission 67568) | Hot spring thermophilic microbial communities from Obsidian Pool, Yellowstone National Park, USA - OP-RAMG-01 (SPADES assembly) (version 2) | ecosystem: Environmental > Aquatic > Thermal...
GATCAAAGGAGTGATTATTAGAAGTATATAAAACATCAAATGATGCGTATTTTAATGCTTCTATAAATTCTGGAGGAGAATTAAAAAGTGGGTAACCTTCATAACTATCTTTTTCCTCACCAATAACAGTTTCTAAATTTCCAAATGCAATATCAGTATTTTCAAGAAATTTTTTAATGAACTTAAATGATGGTTTGAAATCGAAACTGTCTTTATTTATTTGAGAAGAATTAACCTGAGGAAGATGACACATTAAATCGCCAACAAAAGTTAATTTAATTACCGAAGTAGAATCTCGGGATGCTATACTTGCAGAGTTGTTAAAATATACCCCAAATAGAAAAAAATAAGAAAAGATAAAAGCCGAAATAGAAAAAAATTTTACAAGTAATGATTTGAAAAAAAGGCTGGATAAAACAATCCAGCCCTTAAAAAATATATTATTCACTTTTTGAAGCTTTACGCTGTGCCTTTACTTCTTGAATTTCATTTCTTATTTCTTGAGCCATTTTTTTCAGCTCGCTCAATCCTTTTCTTAGGCGAGTGCCTGCTGCTGCTTGGCCCTTTTCATAAAATTTAATTACATCTGTTTCTAAACTTTTAACGAACTCTACTAAATTTTGATACTTTTGCATGTATACCTCCATAATTTTTAATTAATTAATAAGTTTTCAAGAATTATTTCGGAAATATCTTTAACAGTAACTTCATCAGATTTATTAAAAGATTTTAATCCATCAGAAAGCATAGTCATACAGAAAGGACATGCTGAGGCAATAACATTTGCATTTGTTTTTAATGCTTCTCTTGTTCGATTTTCATTAATTCTTTCACCCTCATTTTCTTCAAGAAACATTCTTCCACCGCCTGCACCACAGCAAAAACCTCTATCCCTGTTTCGTTCCATTTCTACAATATTAATTCCATTTATCATTCTTAAAGATTCTCTTGGTGAATCATAAATATTGTTATATCGCCCGAGATAACAAGAATCATGATAAGTAATTTTCTGTTTTAGAGAATCATTTTTCAATTTCAATTTTCCCTCTTTCAATAAATTCAGAATCAAATCAGTATGATGAATAACTTCATAATTCCCGCCAAAATGAGGATATTCATTTTTCAACATATTAAAACAGTGAGGACATCCAGTTACAATTTTTTTAACATTATATCTGTTCAGTGTTTCAACATTTTCTTGAATTAACATTTGTGCCAGATATTCATTTCCTAATTTTCGAGCTGCATCTCCTGTGCATTTTTCTTCAACGCCCAGAATTCTAAATTCAATATTTGCATTTTGCATCAATTTTGCAATTGATTTTGTCACTTTTTGATATCGTGAATCATAAGAACCAGCACAGCCTACCCAGAATAAAATTTCACAATTTGAATCCTCTGCCATTGTTTTTATATTCATTCCTTCAGCCCAGTTAGCTCTATCCTGTGCATTAAAAGCCCATGGTGTAAAATTCGTTTCTATATTTTTAAAAACAGCATTTAACTCAGACGGAAAATTAGATTCCATTAAAACAAGATTTCTTCTCAAATCAACAATAGTATCAATATGTTCAATTGTTACAGGGCATTCATTCATGCAAGCTCCACATGTTGTACAAGCCCAAACTTCTTCATCAGTTATGTAATCATGTATGAGTGTCTTTGTTAAAATTTCATCTTCATTTATTCCATTTACCATTAAAGGAGCTTTATCTTCTGCTCTGTGACGAATATTTTTTATTATTTCACGAGGAGATAATTTTTTGCCGGTATTTGAAGCCGGACATGCATCTGTGCATCTTCCACATTCAGTACATGCAAAGCCATCAAGAATTTGTTTCCATGTCAAATGTTCAAAATCTGCAGCTCCATATTGACTTATATTTTCATCTTCAAGATTAATACTCTTAAGAACATATTTTTCATTGCCAAGCTTTGAAAAGTAAACATTCGGTATTGATGAAATAACATGAAAATGTTTTGAGTAAGGCAAAAAATTTAGAAAGCTTAATACAAGCAGAATGTGAACCCACCAAAAAATTTCATAAGATATTTTTGATATTGAAACAGCATTTGCAAAGAAATATTTGCTTAACACACTTGAGATTGGTCTATATTCATTTGCTGAAAGTGTAAAATTATTTGAAGCTATATGAGCAGAATTTTGTCCAAACATAGAAACAACTACTCCCAGTATCAAAAGCAATATTATTGCTGCATCTAAATTTCCTTCTTTCCCTGCATTGAGTCTTGGGACTTTTATAATAAATCTTCTGTAAAGAGCAATCAAAACAGAAGCAATAACAAGCACTCCAAATAAATCCTGAATCAATGTAATAATTTTATAGAATGGACCTAAAAATTCCCAGCTAAAATTAGTATAGAAACCCTGTAAGATTGATTCCAGCACTGCAAGAAGAAAAATTATAAAGCCCCAGAAAATGAAAAAATGAACTAAACCGGCAACAGGTTCTCTCAATAATTTTGATTGAGCAAAAGCAATTTTCAATACATTTTTAATTCTTTCTGCAGGTTTATCAAATCTATTTTCTTTTTGTCCAAGAAGAATATATCGAACAATTTTTCTTAGATTATAAAAAAATAATCCAAATGCACTGAAGAATACAATTATAAAAATTATATTTTTAGCATCCATTTTTTATCCAAAAATTGTAAACGAATTATCATTCTTTATGATATTTAATTTTAATTGCCTTATAAATGCTGAATGCTGCAATAATTTTTATAAAATCCCAGAGAGAAAAAATAATTGCACCACTAATAAAAGCCTGCTTAAAGTTTCCATTTAAGAATAATGATAAATATAATGCGCCGCCAGTTAATATTATCAATTCACCTAAAACAAAAGAAACAAAAGCAAACAAATTGTTAATTTTCTTTTCAATTAAATATCCTGTTAAAAATGCCGCAAAAGGAAACGACAATAAGTAACCTCCTGTTGGTCCAAATAATTTCAAAATCCCTGCGCTAAAACCTGCGAATACTGGTAAACCTAAAACTCCTGCTAATAAATATATAATTTGACTTAATAAACCATTTCTTGCACCCAATAATGCTCCAGATAAAAGCACAATCATTGTTTGAAGTGTAAATGGTACGGGCTGAACAGGAATTATAAACTGAGCACTAAGAAATGTAAGTATTGAAAATGAAAATATTCCTAATAATTGTTTTGATTTGATTTTATAAAACAAATAAACAAAATGATTGGATATTTCTTTTACAATCATACTTCACCTTTTTTTATTTAAGATTATTTTGAAAAAAATATAATGTGGTTTCTAACACTCTTTCAAATTTATCATTGGAACCATTGAAAGGATGAACAACATCAAAAGTATGACCAGTGCTATAAATTTTGAAAAATTCTGTTTTAGTTTTGTCTGACCATTCATATAATTGCACAGCTTCTTTGACGGGAACAACCATATCTTGATTGCCATGAACAATTAACATTGGTCTATTAAACTGCGAAACTGCTTTTTGCAAATTCAATAAATCCTCGGAATTTTTTTCAATATCTTCAAGAAGCGAGATATTTAATTTCATTATTTGGTTTGTTCTTGTATTTATTACTTCGAGAAAACCTTTTTTACGCCATTCTTCTTTTTGCCTTTGTGTATATCTATCAAGCTTTGATATTGAAGCCCAGAGACTAACACAACTAACATCATTTCTTTTGCTTGCTGTTAAAATAGCAACTGCTCCTCCTCTGCTGTGTCCAATATATCCAATTTTTCCTTTGAAATTAATATTAAAGAAATCAGATTTTAATGCATCAGTAATTTCGTTTAATTCCCTTATCTCTCGAGAAATAGTATTTTGAGAAAATTTATCAAGTTCTGTGAATTCTGTTAAATTTTCTCCAATTCCATTAAAAGAAAAATTAAATGTTACTACAAAAAAGCCATTGTTAGCAAAATAATTACCAAGATAAGGAACAAACCCCCAATCTTTAAATCCTTTGAAACCATGGACAAAAATAATTGCATTTCCACTAAATTTATCTTTATTCAAGTAAGTGGTAACAGCAAGTTTTTCATTATCTGATGCTAAAAAAGTAAAATTTTCAATCATATAATGCGAAATATGAATATTAGTGATTCGAAAGTCAAGAAATTAAATAAAATTTGATTATGAGAAAAAAATAAATCTAACTTTAAGTTAGCTTCACTCTCTAAAGCTTTCCATTTTTTTTACGATTATAAGTTAGAAAAAATAGCCATTAAAGAAAAATGACAATAGAAGAAAAAGCAAAATGGTTTGATGTTGCAATGAGATTCGGTTTAGAGGGTAAAATACACCTCGTTATGAAGTCTTATAAAAACGGTGTAGCAAAATGGGCTATTGTTAATACAGAAAATAACACTGTATTAAATTCAAATTTAGAATGGGAACCTGAACCACCTGCCAAAAAAAGAGATGAAAGCTTTTTAATTAGAACAAGATTTAGTTTTGAGGATGCAGTTGCGCTCTATAAACAATACAAAATGTTTGCAGTAGAAACATCACAAGCAGTTTAATTTTTCTTCCAATATAATAAACATTTCTTCATCAATTTTATTTTAGTAACCATTTCTTTATTTTGCATCAGCAAATCATAAATTCTTACTTAACATGATGATTAAGTTCACAGAAGAACAAGAAATGCTGCGTTCAATGGTAAGGGAATTTACAAACGCAGAAATTAAACCATTAGCAAAAAAAATTGATGAACAAGAATTTATTCCACAAGAATTAATTAAAAAAATTGCTGAAATTGGTTTATTAGGCACTGCTTTCCCTGAAAAATATGGTGGAGGTGGTTTTGGCGAAGTAGGATATTGTATTGCTCAAGAAGAAATTGCAAGGGGATGTGGAGCTACTGCTACATTTATTGGTGCACATCAATCAATTGGAACAAATGCCATTTATATTGGAGGTTCTGAAGAATTAAAACAAAAATATCTCCCGGCACTTACATCTGGAGAAAAAATTGCAGCATTTTGCCTTACCGAAGCTGAGGCTGGTTCAGACTCTTTTAACTTAAAAACCAGTGCAGTAAAGAAAAATGGTAAATGGATTATTAATGGTGAAAAACTCTGGATTACCAATGGAGCTATTGCTGATGTATTTTCTGTTTTTGCAAGAACAAGCAAGGGCATAACCGGTTTTGTCGTCGAAAAAAATTTCGAAGGAGTTGAAATTGGTCCTAACGAAAAGAAACTTGGAATAAGAGGAAGTGTAACAAATGCAATTAGATTTAATAATGTAGAAGTTCCTTCGGAAAACATAATTGGAACTGAAGGCAGAGGTTTTGCAATTGCAATGAAAACTCTGGACGCAGGAAGATTAACAGTTGGTGCGTGTAGTATTGGAGCCGCTAAAGAATTACTCGAACTTTCAGTACAATATGCTAATCAAAGAATTCAGTTTGACCAGCCCATTTCAAATTTTGAAGCAATTCAATTTATGATTGCAGATATGACAACAAAAATTTATTTAATGGAAAGCATACTTTACCGAGCAGCTGAAAAATATGATAAAGGTCTGGATATAAGTCATGATGCAGCAATTGTAAAACTTTATTGTTCAGAAGCAGTTTCAAAAATTGCTGATATGGCAGTTCAAATTCATGGTGGAATGGGATACTCAAGAGAGCTTCCAATTGAAAGATTTTATAGAGATGTAAGAATTCTAAAAATTTTTGAAGGGACAAGCGAGATTCAAAAATTAATTATAAGCAAAAAAACCATTAAGAATCAGGGGAAGTGGAAATTCAATGGCTAAGCTTTTAGTTATTCCTTCAATTGATATTCAAGATGGTAAGACTGTTAGAGTTGTTCAAGGGATACCAGAGTTAAATTGTCCTGCTTATGGAAATGATCCTGTAGAAATGGCTCTTATATGGCGAGCAGAAAATGCAAAATGTCTTCACGTAGTAGATTTTAATGCAGCATGGGAACATTCACATGTTAATCATGAAATAATTAGAAAAATTTGTGAAGCAGTAATTATACCTGTAGAACTTGGTGGAGGTATCAGAAATTTTGAAGATGCTAAAATTGCTTTTGATTTAGGCGTAACAAGAATTGTAATTGGCACATTAGCATTTGAAAACCCAAAAGAATTTTCAAAAATTCTTGAAACATTTACACCAAACAGAGTTGTTGCTGCAATTGATGTAATCGAAAACCAGGTTGTAACACGCGGAAGAAGAGTTTTTACAGGAATAAATGCATTAGATTATGCTCGCATGCTAAAAGAACTTGGCGCTCAACGTTATATTGTTACTGATGTTAGAAGAAATGGAATGATGCTCGGACCAAATATTGAACTTTCAAAAAATATTGCAGAAGTTACAGAAAGAAAAGTTACTCATTCCGGCGGCATTGGTGGTTATCATGATTTAATTAAGTTACAAAAAGAAGCTGAAGGTTATGTAGACTCTGTTATAATTGGCAGAGCATTATACGAAAACAAATTTCCATGTCAAAAAATCTGGCGTGTTGCCGAAGCAGGATTATTTAATTAGAGATTATATATGGAAAGAACAACAAAAGTAAGCAGCAGTTTTTGGACAAACTTATTTAAGACTCCAACAGAAAAAAGTGATTTAGAACAGGTTCTTTTATCTATGCCTCCTTTTAAAAATCTAAGCAACAAAAATTTTGCATCGCTCTTAAAATTATTTCACAATAGAGTCTATGCCCCTAACGAATATATATTTTATCAAAATGATCCGGGAATTGGTTTGTATGTAATAATTAATGGAGAAATTTTAATCACATTTGAGGCTGAAGATAATGAAAGATTTGACTTAGCTCATCTAACAAGAGGAGATTTCTTCGGTGAATTAGCACTGCTCGATAATGAAAATCGTTCTGCTTCTGCAATTGCTCTTAAAGATTCCCAACTTGCAGTAATTTTTAAGCCAGATTTAGATGAATTTATTGAAGCTCATCCAGTTGAAGGTATAAAAATTTTAAGAGGAATTACTCAAATAATTTCAAGAAGGCTAAGAAATCTAAATCAAGATTACATTGAGCTTTATAATAAACTTAGAAATAAATGAGGTGAAATATGGGAATGATAGATAAAATTCTTGTGCCAATTGATTTTTCTGATTATTCTAAAAACGCATTGAAATATGCAGTACAATTTGCCAAACATTTTAATTCTTCAATGTACTTAATTTATGTAATTGAACCAGTTATCTATCCTGCAGATTTCAGCATGGGACAGGTTGCAATTCCGTCGATGGATACAAATATTCAATCAAGAGCAGAAGAGGAACTTAACAACCTTGCTAAAAACTATGTTGACCCTTCAATAAAAGTTGAAATAATAATTAAAACAGGAAAACCTTTTGTCGAAATAAATGAAACAGCAAAAGAAAAAGATATAGATTTGATAATTATTGCAACACATGGTCACACAGGAGTAGAACATTTACTATTTGGCAGCACAGCAGAAAAAGTAGTAAGAAAAGCTCCTTGTCCTGTATTAACTTTGCGGGAACCAATTAAAGGTTTTAAGTTCAATCAAAATCTTTCATAATGCTTTCTATCTCTGATGAAAGAAAATCTTGATAAAAAATTACTGAAATTAATTAATAATAAAACTTCAGGTAGCAGTGAATTACTTACTCTTCTTCATGACCATTTAAAAGAAGAAAGAAAAATTTTTGAATTATTCCCCTCGCTAATAATTGAATTGCAGAAAAAATTCACTTCATTTAAAAACATTCAAAGCTATCTTGATGAATTCTACAATGAAATTAAAAATAAAGGTAATCTTGAAAAATTCTTTAATAAATATGATGAGACTTTAATTAATGTATACGATAATATTTTTTTGAAAGCTAAAAATGAATTATTGAAATACTCAAACTTCATTACTATTTCTAACAGTAAAACTGTTTATGAAATCTTAAAAAGAATTAAAAAAGAAAAATCTAAAATCACAGTTTATATTTCGGAATCAAGGCCCAAATACGAAGGTAAAATTTTAGCACGGAAACTTGCTGAAGAAAAAATAAATGTTTACCTGATTACAGAAGCTATGTTAAGCAATTATGTTAAAAATTCTGATGCTGCATTAATTGGAGCAGACATGATTTTAAAGAATGGTAATATTGTAAACAAAGTTGGCAGTTCCACACTGGCAATTCTTTGTAAATATTATAAAGTCCCATTTTTTGTAGTTGCTGATAAAAGTAAATTTTCATCAAAAAATACATTTGACAGAAAAGCGATGCCCTCTGCAGAAATTTGGAGAAATCCACCACTAAACATTGAGATTCCAAATTATTATTTCGAAGAGATTGACAAAAAACTTATTACCAAAGTATTTACTTCTTAATCTGCTCTAAATTTTGTAATAGTTCCTTGGCATTTTTAGCCAATTTACTATCTGGTTCCTTTTTAAGAACTTCATTCCAATAATATTTTGCTTTTTGATTATCACCTTTTATGTGCGAAATAACTCCCATATTATACAAAGCAAGCGGATAATCTTTCTTAATGGTTAATATTTTCTTTGTCATTTCTTCGGCTTTATCAAATTCACCTTTATTGAAATATAAAAATGTAAGGTGCTGTAAAATGTCAACTCTTTTTGAATCAACCTTTAAAATTTTTTCATAAAGTTCTATTGCTTTATCATGTTGATGAGCAAGAGTTAACATATCTGCATAGTTTCTAATTTTAACAGTATCATTCGGATTTTTCTCGTAATCTTCTTTTAATTGATTTAACTTTTCAATTGCTTCTTTAGCTACATTAGATTTTGAAGGCATATTTTCATTATTCTGAGACATACCCCGATGAATGTCGTCATCTGGCATTTGACCATGAGGATTTATTTGTGTTTGTGTAGTAGATTCCTTGGCGCTTGGCGAGAATATGATTAATGAAATTATAAATGCAGCAAAAATGATTACATAGATATATAACGATTTAATTCTCATAATTTCTCCAATTATCTAAATTGTGGCTGCCAAATTAAGAATATTTTTCTAATGTTTTTAATCTTTCTGAAATTATAAGGTAAACTCACTTCAATAAAAAAGTATAATATGAACTATAATTTGTTTATCAATGTTTGAATATGACACATGAATTTATTTCTTGAAAAAATACTTTGACTACAGGTTCTTGCTTAAGTGTCAAAGAAAAAATTCGATAATAGTTCTGAGTTTTAAAATTTTTGTGAAATTAAAATTTTGTATAGACAATTAAATTAAAATTTATTAATTTTGTGCGTGAAATTTTGTTTAACATATCAAAGAGCTGCTATTATAAATCAAATTTATACTTACTTGGTACACTTCCTCATAAGAAGGAATTAATTACACAAATTAGCTCTGAAAGTTGAAAAAATTTTTACCCGAAAATATGGTAAAATAAGGGAACAATTTTGTATTACTTAAAGTTGAAGCTCAGAAAAATTTAACTAACTACAAATAAATTAAGGAGAGATGTAGATTTGAAGATTACGAAACAATTCACGAACAGAGAAAGCAAATCTTTAGATCAATATTTACAAGAGATTGGCAAAGTTGACCTCCTTACACCGGAGGAAGAAATTGAATTAGCCAAAAGAATCAAAAAGGGCGACAAAGCCGCACTCGATAAGCTAACAAAAGCTAACCTTAGATTTGTTGTTAGTGTTGCTAAACAATATCAAAATCAGGGATTACCTTTAGGTGACCTGATAAATGAAGGTAATCTTGGACTTATTAAAGCCGGTCAAAGATTTGACGAGACCCGTGGATTTAAATTTATATCTTATGCTGTCTGGTGGATTCGTCAATCTATTATGCAGGCTATTGCAGAACAGTCAAGAATGGTACGCCTGCCATTAAATAGAGTTGGCGCATTAAATAAAATGAGCAAAGCTTTAAGCCAACTTGAACAGGAATATGAAAGACGTCCAAATCCAGAAGAAATTGCTGAACAACTTGATATGGATGTTCAGGATGTTACTTACGCAATGCAGATTGCAGGACGTCATATTTCTATGGACGCTCCATTCGCACACAGCGAAGACAGCAATAATAGTTTGCTTGATGTTATGCCAAATGAAGATCAACCACCACCAGACCATTCTTTAATGAAAGAATCTCTTAAAGCTGAAATTGAACGTTCACTTTCTACTTTAACTGAAAGAGAAGCTGAAGTAATCAGATTGTATTTTGGTTTAGGAAAAGAACATTCTCTCACTCTTGAAGAAATTGGAGAAAAACTAAATCTTACTCGTGAACGTGTCCGTCAAATTAAAGAAAAAGCTTTAATAAGATTGCGTCATTCTTCAAGAAGTAAAAACTTAAAAGCTTACTTAGGTTAATAAGTAGAGCGAACTTTGTTCGCTCTACATTTTTTATTCCATTACTACTCACAATCTCACCCAGATTAAAATTTATTACTTCCTTTCAATTATCCTTATTATTTTTGTGAAAAATATAAGAGGTAATATGCAACCCCTTGAAAAATTTTTTGAAAAATATCGAAATAATATTGTTGGAATTAATCAATATTTTGATGGACCTTATGGAAAAAGAAAAATAATTTATGCAGATTGGATTGCAAGCGGAAGATTATACGAACCAATTGAAAATATTTTAAAAGAAAGATTTGGACCATTCGTAGGCAATACTCACTCCGAATCCTCAATTACCGGAACATCAATGACAAAAGCGTATAAAGAGGCAAAAAGAATAATTAAACAACATGTCAATGCTAATCATAATGATGTTTTAATTTTTTCTGGTTATGGTATGACCTCTGCAATAAATAAATTTCAGCGCATTCTTGGTTTAAGAATGCCTGAGCAGCTTCAAAAATATGTTCATATTCCTAAAGATGAAAAGCCAGTAGTTTTTTTAACTCATATGGAACATCATTCGAATCAAACATCATGGCTAGAAACAATTTGTGATGTTGTATTAATTGAACCTGATGAAAAAGGTCTTGTAAACATTAATCATCTTGAGCATTTATTAAAATTATATGAGCATCGTAAATTAAAAATTGGGTCATTTACAGCAGCATCAAATGTAACAGGAATTCAGCCGCCAATCTATAAAATGGCAGAATTAATGCATAAGTATGATGGTGTTTGTTTTATTGATTTTGCAGCTGCTGCTCCTTATGTAGATATAAATATGCATCCTGAAATTGAAGAACAAAAATTAGATGCAATATTTTTCTCACCTCACAAATTTTTAGGAGGGCCAGGAACCTCAGGGGTATTAATTTTTGATTCAAAATTATATAATAGAAAAGTACCTGACCAGCCCGGTGGCGGTACAGTTGATTGGACAAATCCATGGGGAGAACATAAATACATTGAGGATATTGAAATTCGAGAAGATGGCGGAACACCTGGATTTCTGCAAGCAATTAAAACCGCTTTAGTCATAAAACTCAAAGAAGAAATGGGCGTTGAAAATATTCTTCAAAGAGAACATGAGTTACTTTCAATTGCCTTTGATAAATTAAGAAAAATTAATGGTGTACATATACTTGCTGCTGAACATGAAGACAGACTTGGTGTTATCTCATTTTATCTGGAAAATATACATTATAATCTAATGGTCAAACTACTCAATGATAAATATGGCATACAAGTAAGAGGTGGATGTTCATGTGCAGGAACTTATGGTCATTATTTACTTCATGTTGACCCAACCAGATCAAAATATATAACAGAAAAAATTAATCAAGGTGATTTATCAGAAAAACCAGGCTGGGTTCGCCTTTCAATTCATCCTACAATGACAAACGATGAGTTGATATTTATCATTGATGCAATTGAAGAAATTATTACTAATGCTCCCAATTGGTCGAAAGATTACATTTACTCAAAAAAAACTAATGAATACACACATACTTATTATAACGAAGAAAAATGGCAACACATTCAAGAATGGTTTGAAATTTAGATAGGCTACTAAATATTATGAATTAAATCTGATTTTAATTTATAAATATATGTATGGAATTCTCACTAAATCTCAACCTAATCATGAAGCTACAGTTTAATATGTTTTAATATTTTTAATCATATAATTCAAAAAAATATAAAAATTCTGCATCCATATATTGACTTGTTTCATTCATTTTATATATATTTGCCACAAATGATTCACGAGAACAAAACATATAACACAATGAATAAAAATCACTGGTGGTGGTGGCGCAGTACTATATCCATCATCTCAGTGATAACATAAATTCAATTAAATATTTAACTTCAAGAAACCCTTCTTAGTTATCACTGAGAAGGGTTTTTTGTTTTAAAGGAATTTAATATGGAATACAAAAAATTTTTAGAACTATCAGAAGAATATAACATCGTTCCGGTTTATGAAAGAATTGCAGCAGACTTGCTTACTCCAGTTTCTGCATATTTAAAAGTCAGAAATAAAAATTATTATACATTTTTATTAGAGTCTGTAGAAGGAATTGGAAGATTAGCTCGATATTCATTTATCGGATTAAATCCAGCAGAAATAATTTCCAATAATTACACTGAAATTACTATTAAAGATTTTAGAAAAACTGAGAAAATCACCGGCAGCATCTTCGATTACTTAAAAAACAAAATTCATAATTTCTCTTATCCAAAAATTGATGAACTCCCCTATTTCTCGGGCGGCTTAGTAGGATTTATCGGTTTTAATAACATTTCTCTAATTGAAGATAGCATATTATATAATTCCAAAGAAGGAAGCATATCTCCCGATTCAATTCTTGGGCTTTATAATTCACTTATTGTATTTGACCATTTTAAGCATCAAATAATATTGATTTACAATGTCGATTGTTCACATAAGCAAAATATCAAAGAAAAATTTGAACATGCTAAAAATGAACTTCAAAAACTAAAAGACATATTGAACAAAAACATCGAATTCAAATCTGACTTCAAAGCTAATCCAAAGCCTTTAAGTAATAACGAAGAAGAAGAATTTTGTGAACTTGTGAGATTGTCAAAAAGAAATATTTACAATGGCGATGTATTTCAAATTGTTCTATCAAAAAGATTTGAAGCAGAATATAATGGCGACCCGTTCAATGTTTACAGAGCATTAAGAATGATTAATCCTTCGCCATACATGTATTTCATGGAATTTGATAATGACTTTAAAGTTATTGGGACATCACCAGAGGATTTGTTAAAAGTAAAAAACAGAAAAGCCGAAATTTTACCAATTGCAGGAACAAGAAGACGAGGCAGAACAGAAGAAGAAGATTTAGAATTAGAAATGGATTTGCTTAATGACCCAAAAGAAATTGCAGAACATGTCATGCTTGTAGATTTAGCAAGAAATGACCTTGGAAGATTTTGTCAACTTGGTTCTGTAAAAATTAGTGAAAGAATGAAGATTAATAGATTCTCTCATGTCATGCATATTGTATCTCGAGTTGAAGGTGTATTGCGTGAAGATGCCGATTGCATAGATGCTCTCAAAGCATCATTTCCAGCGGGAACGGTAACAGGAGCCCCAAAAATTAGAGCGATTCAATTGATTAATGAATACGAAAAAATAAAACGCGGATTATATGCTGGTGCAGTTGGATATATCGATTTCAGCGGAAATTTAGATATGTGCATAGCAATAAGAACTTTATTTGCAACAAAAGACAAAATTTACTGGCAGGCAGGCGCCGGCATAGTTGCCGATAGTAAACCCGAACTTGAACTAAAAGAAATCAAAAACAAATCAGCAGCATTAGTTAGCGCACTAAAATGTGCGGAGGTAATTGATGAAAATCTTAGTAATTGACAATTACGATTCATTTACATATAACCTTGTTCAATTAATCGGTCAATTTACAGATAACATAATTGTAAAACGCAATGACCGAACAACTATTGATGAAATAAAAAAAATAAACCCAGATAAAATTGTTATTTCTCCGGGTCCTGGCACACCGGAAGATACAGGGATTACTATTGATGTAATAAAAAATTTCGGCTCAAATACTCCTATACTCGGTGTTTGTCTTGGACATCAAACTATTGGTTATTACTTCGGAGGTAATATAATAAATGCTCCTTACTTAATGCATGGGAAAACTTCTCTTATCATTCATGATGGAAAAACAATTTTCAAAAATATTGAACAAAAATTTGATGCTGGGAGATATCATTCTTTAATCATTGAAAAAAGCAGTCTCCCTGATGTTCTTGAAATATCTGCTCATACTGAAGATGATATTATAATGGGCATCAGACATAAAAAATTTCCAATTGAAGGAATTCAATTTCATCCAGAATCTATTTTAACAAAAGTAGGTTATCAATTAATAAAAAACTGGATTGAACTATGATAAATAATTACATTGAAAAAATTGCTTCTGGCATTAATCTAACCATTGATGAAGCTTATGAATCAATGACTCACATAATGAGTGGTTCATGCAACAACTCGCAGATTGCCGGATTTTTACTTGCTTTAAAAACTAAGGGTGAAACTCCAGAAGAAGTTGCTGGCTTTATAAAAGCAATGCGCAATAAAAGCATAAAAATTAATTCTGATGAAAATACAATTGATGTATGCGGCACAGGAGGTGATGGTTCCAATACATTTAATATTTCTACTGCTTCTGCATTTGTTGTTGCAGGCTGCGGGATTAAAGTAGCCAAACATGGGAATAAATCTATTTCAAGTAAATGCGGAAGTGCAGATGTTCTTTCATACCTTGGAATTAACATTAACCTATCCCCTTCTGCTGCAGAAGAAGCATTGAATAAAATAGGAATTACATTTTTATTCGCTCCACTTTATCACCCGGCAATGAAATATGCAGCAGAAGTTAGAAAAGAATTAGGAATGAGAACTGTATTTAATATTCTTGGACCATTAACAAATCCAGCCAATACTAAAAAACAATTAATTGGAACTTTCAATAATCAAGCGGCTGATTTGATGTCAAAAGCTGCTTCATATCTCGACATGCAAAAGGTCTGCTTTGTTTGCACAAATAATAGTCTTGATGAAATTACACTTACAGAAGAGACAGATGTATTTGAGCATCATAAATCAACTTTAAAGAAATACAAAATTTCTTACAATACATTTGGTTATAGAAAGGTTGAGAAAAAAAATATTCAAAGCAATTCCGTAGAAAAGAATGCAGAAATAATTCTTTCTGTACTAAGAGATAAAGTAAAAAACGATGCTTTCTATGTTATTGCAGCAAATGCAGCAATGGCACTTTATGCTGCAGATTATTCAAACGATATCAATGAATGCCGGCTTGCAGCAGAAGAATCAATTCTTTCTGGCCGAGCATATGAAAAATTAATTTCTCTTAAATCTTTTGGAGAAAATTATCAATGAATTTTCTGGATAAAATACTCGAAGTAAAAAAAGAAGAAGTAAAAAAACTCAAACAGAGATTTACATTTTCATCATTTATGGGAGAAGAATTTTTTAATACACAAACTATTAGTTTAACAAAATCTATTAATAAGTCAGGCAATATTTCTCTAATTGCAGAAATTAAGAAAGCAAGTCCATCAAAAGGTATATTAATTGAAAATTTTGACCACATAAATATTGCTTCAATTTATATGGAATGTTCTGTGCAGGCAATCTCAATTTTAACAGACAATAACTTTTTCAAAGGTCACATTAATTTTCTAAAAGATATTGCAAGAATAAAAACAGTTCCTCTTTTAAGAAAAGATTTCATTATAGATGAGTTTCAAGTTTATGAAGCAAAAGCCTCGGGTGCTGATGCAGTTCTTCTTATTGCAGAAGCATTATCAAAAAATCAAATTGATGATTTGACTTCTGCTGCTGTTGAATGCGGCATGGAAGTTTTATTAGAACTACATTCAATTTCTCAGCTCGACAAAATCAATTTTAATAAAAACAATTTGATTGGCATTAATAACAGAAACTTGATAACATTTGATGTTGATTTAAATACAACATTAACAGTTTCAAAGCATTTACCTGAATATGTAACCATTGTATCAGAAAGCGGAATTAACAATAAAGAAGATATTAACAAAATAAAACAGACAAAAGTTAATGCTGTTTTAGTAGGTGAACATTTTATGAAATCAAACAATATTAAAGAGACCGTTAAAGAATTCATTCAGCTTTGTAATTCTAAAGAGAACTGAAACATGAGAGTAAAAATTTGTGGCATTACAAATATTGATGATGCTCTACTTTGCTGCGAATTGGGTGCAGATGCACTTGGTTTTATTTTCTACAAAAAAAGTAAAAGATTCATCAATTATTCATCTGCAGAAAAGATTATAAAGCTTCTTCCAGCATTCATATCTAAGGTTGGAGTGTTTGTAGATAATGATGCACAGCATATAAATAATATTTCACAAAAAATAGGATTGACACATGTTCAACTACACGGCAATGAGGATTTTAATTTTGTATCTCAAATAACTTTGCCTGTGATTAAAAGTTTTCGCATCGATGAACAATTTGATTTTACAAAATTGAATATGTTTACCAAATGTGAGTTTTTATTAGATGCATATTCTCATAAATCTTTTGGAGGAACTGGAAAAACTTTTAACTGGAATTTAATCCCAGAATACTTAAGAAATAAAATAATTTTAGCTGGTGGAGTTTCAATTGATAATATTGAATACATCTATAAAAACATTAAACCGCAAGCTGTTGACCTTTCATCATCTGTTGAAACAAAGCCAGGCAAAAAAAGTCATAAGAAGCTGAAAGATTTTTTTAGAGTAGTAAATAATCTCAGATATTCATGCAGAAATTTTTAATGAAGAAAATTCACAAACAAAATAAAATATATATTTATGTTCCGGTGCATACACTCCTCTCGAGCCCTCTGAGCTTCCACAAAATGGAAGTCTTAAGGGCTCGAGCAAATTTTTAATGATTAACAGACAAAATAATGAGCTCAAAATGAACAATTACAATTATCCAGATTCACACGGCAAATATGGAATTTATGGCGGACGATATGTTCCCGAAACTTTAATTCCCGCACTTTATGAACTTGAATCAGTTTATAATCAATTAAAAAATGATTCAGAATTTATAAGTGAATATCATCAACTACAAAAAGAATATAACGGAAGACCAACGCCTCTTACATTTGCAAGCAGATTAACAGAATATTACGGTAAAGCAAAAATTTATTTAAAACGCGAAGATTTATGTCACACTGGGGCACATAAACTTAATAATGCACTTGGTCAAATTTTAATTGCAAAAAAATTAGGTAAAGAGAGAATTATTGCTGAAACGGGAGCAGGACAACACGGAGTTGCTACTGCAACTGTATGTGCAAGATTCGGAATTAAATGTGTTGTTTACATGGGAGAAAAAGATATTGAAAGACAAAAACCAAATGTTTTCAGGATGAAACTTCTTGGAGCTGAAGTTATACCTGTTTCTTCTGGAAGCAAAACGCTTAAAGATGCAACAAACGAAGCAATAAGAGACTGGGTAACAAATGTAAAAAACACTCACTACATTATTGGTTCTGTGGTTGGTCCTCATCCCTATCCAATGATTGTTCGAGATTTTCAATCAATAATTGGGAATGAAACAAAAGAACAAATCTTGTCAATTGAGAAACGACTGCCAGATTATATTATTGCATGCGTGGGAGGAGGCTCAAATGCTATAGGTATTTTTTATCCCTTCATCAATGATAAAAATGTAAATTTAATTGGAGTAGAAGCAGCAGGCTATGGAATCAATACAAACAAACATTGTGCAACTTTAAGTCTTGGTTCACCCGGCATCTTTCAAGGAATGCTTACATATCTTTTGCAAAATGAAGATGGACAGGTTTCAGAAGTTCATTCAATTTCGGCAGGTCTTGATTATCCTGGAGTGGGACCCGAACACTCATTGCTTAAAGATATTTCTAGAGTAAATTATTTTTCAGTTACAGATGCTGAAGCTTTGAAAGCTGCTTATCTTCTTACTCGACTTGAAGGAATTTTACCGGCATTAGAAAGTGCACATGCAATTGCCTATCTTGAAAAATTTATTGACAAAACAAATCGGGAAGAAATTATTGTGATTAATTTAAGCGGCAGGGGTGATAAGGACCTTTCAACTTATATGGATAATTTTAAGGAAGAATTATAATGAGTTACATTCATAATTACATCGAAAAATTAAACAAACAAAAAAGAAAAGCTTTATCAATTTTTCTTACTGCAGGTTTTCCGAATAAAAATAATTTTGTTGAATTAGCTAAAGCAGTTTTAGATGCTGGAGCCGATATACTTGAATTAGGAATTCCATTCAGCGACCCATTAGCCGATGGACCAATTATTCAGACATCATCAAATATTGCACTTAACAACAATGTTACTACTAATGATGTATTAAAATTTGCAGAGGTAATTTCAAAGCATTCTGAAAAACCAATTATCTTGATGGGTTATGCAAATCCAATCAATCGATACAATAAATCAAATTTTTTCCAGGATGCTTTTAATGCAGGCGTAAAAGGTTTAATTGTGCCTGATGTTCCACTTGAGGAATACGACTCTTTCTATGATTGTGATACAAAAAATTTAGATATTATTCTGCTTACCACTCCCACTTCTACTAATGATAGAATAATATCAATTGATAATAAAAGCAGTGGATTTGTTTATTGTGTTAGCGTTACAGGAACTACAGGAATAAAAGATTCATTCGGCAAAGAAACATTTGAAAATCTTGAAAGAACTTACTCTTTAATTAAAAAAAATAAAATGTTGATTGGCTTTGGAATATCCAAATCCGATGATGTTAAAAATTTTTCTCCTTATTGCGATGGAGTAATTGTTGGAAGCAGAATTATTAAATCAATTCTTAATGACGATAAATTAGATGATACATTGAAAATTATTAGTGAATTGAGCAAAGCTTGTGAAAATTTAATCTAATGCAAAAATGTGATATTTAGTTTTAAACTCGATGTTATAAATTAAATATCTAATCCTCTGCGGTAATGAATCGCAGAGGACAAAAGAATCGTTATTTATTACAAATCAAATTCCACAAATACTATATTTTATCTTTCAACTCTTCCTGAACCACCGCTTTTAACCAATTTTTCCACTTCATCAATTGATACTAAATTAAAATCACCAGGGATTGAATGTTTGAGACATGATGCTGCTACTGCGAACTCTAAAGCATCTTTCGTATTATCTTTTGTTAATAATCCATAAATTAAACCACTGGCAAATGAATCACCAGCACCAACTCTGTCAACAATTTCAATATCATATTTTCTTGAACGATACGGAGTTTTGCAATCTTTATCATCAAGTAATATTGCACTCCATCCATTTCTCGATGCAGAATAACTTTCTCTTAGTGTTATTGCAACCGCCTTAAATCCATAAATTTCTTTTAATTTTTTTGCAACATTAAAATATCCTTCTTCACTTAACTTGCCAGACTCAATATCGGTAGCCTCTGCCTTAATTCCCAAACTCTTTTCTGCATCTTCTTCATTTGCAATACAAACATCAACAAATTTCATTAATGGTTTCATAACTGCTTGAGCTTCTTCTGTAGTCCACATTTTTGCTCTAAAGTTTAGATCACAGCTAACTGTAACATTTTTTTCTTTTGCTATCTGGCATGCTTCTGATAAAACTTCCTGAGCATTTTTACCTAATGCTGGCGTAATGCCTGTCCAGTGAAACCAGATAGCATTTTCAAAAACTTTGTTCCAATCTACTTCCCCTTTCTTCATAAGTGCAACTGCTGAATTAGCTCTATCATAAATTACTTTTGATGGTCTTTGGCTTGCACCTGTTTCTAAAAAATAAATTCCAATTCTATCTCCACCACGAACAATAAAATCATCTTTCACACCAAATCTTCTTAAATGATTTACAGCAGCCTGACCAATTTCATGTTTGGGAAGTTTAGTTACATAATAAGATTCAAGTCCATAATTTGCTAATGATACTGCTACATTTGCCTCGCCACCTCCGAATGTAACATCAAAGCTTTGTGTCTGAACAAATCTTGTAAATCCAGGTGTTGATAATCTTAACATTATTTCACCAAATGTTACTACCTTTTTTGATTTGTCAATTTTGTTTAGCATAGTGTTCCTCTGATTTATTATCAATTACAATTATCTAGTTATCAGTTACCAGTGACTAGTGACTAGTGACTAGTTACCAGTGACTAGTGACTATGGTTTATTTACTTTTCATATTTTTTTATCACAAGATATTTTAATTCAGTATCTCCAATATTTCTAATGCCATGCATGCTGTTTGGCGGGCAGTAAAAACTTGAGTATGCTTTCCCAACCTTTGTTTCACCATTAAGATAAAATTCTGCTGTTCCTTCCAGAACAAAAAAGAATTCATCTTCAGAATGTTTATGAGGCGGATGAGTTGCAGAATGCGGAGCTACTACACTTAATTTTAATGTTCTGCCATCAAGAAAATTTTTATCAACAAACCAGTATTGATAACCTACTTCTGTCTTTACAATTTTTTCAGGGTTGAATTCATTTACACAATTTTCAATTGTAAATTCTTTTACAGTTTTGTTAGTATCTTTTTCCTGAGATAATAAAGTCAACACAGGAATACAAAAAATCAAAAATAATTTTATTAATGTTTTCATTTGTCACCTTTTTAATTCATTATTATGTTAAATTATTTCAGCATAGGTTTGACACGATTTACAAATTGAAGTGGTAATCCAGTAGAATCTTTAAAATTCATTACATAATCTCCAGATGGTGTTTGATAAATATCATTAACAAGTTTAGCTTCATTCATTAATAATTTTTCTTTTAGAGCTTTGATATCCTGAACAACAAAAGCAACATGCAAACTTGAGTGAGTAATATCATTAAAATTTATTACAGGTGAATCTTTATGCTGATAAAATTCAAACATTACTTTTTTATTCTCGTCGGCTACAAACATACCAAATGATGGGGCTTTCCCTTCTCTCATAATTACCATATTCAGATTATCAACATACCACTTAGATTTTGCTGGAGAATCCAAAACATTAAAAGCAATATGTTCAATAAAAATTCCTCCGGCACTTATCATAGGTTTTACTCTTTGAACAAACTGAATTGATAAACCCCATGGATCTTTCAAAACTAAAACCTGGTCACCTGAATCAGTTTTTCTCAAATCACTTAAAACCGTTGCCCCTGCTTTCAACAGCTTTTCTTTAATCTTGTTAATATCTGGTACATTAAATGCAAGATGAAAAGAATCATAATTAAAATTAAGCGAATCAATAGTTGGAAAATCTTTGTTGTAATTAAATTCAATCATCATATGTATTGATGAATCGGCAACAAATGTAGAATAATTTGGGGCTGTTCCTTCTCTAATAATTTTCATATTCAAATTTTCCGAATACCACTTTGCTGCTGCAATAGGATCCTTAACATTAATTCCTATGTGTTCAAATCTTATATTGTTTTCAGAGTTAGAACAGCAAGAACCTTGTTTTTTACAATCATCATCTTTTGCATAAGATTGATTTGCAAAAGCAAATATTATAATCAAGAACATTACTACTTTCATAATAATTTTATTCATGTTAATGAACATTGTAATCCCTCCTCTAATTAATAAACACAATTATTTATTGAATTTATAAACTCGAATCAAAACTAAAACCAAGTAAAAATGTTCTACCTGGCATTGGATAACCATCAATAATTTCATATTGTCTGTTTAATAAATTATCTAATTTCAAATACATTGTAAGAGATTTAACTAAATTAATCCACATCGATGCATTCAATAAAGCATAACTTTGTTTTTTCTCTACAGAATTATTTGTCTTTATCGAAGTATAAAGATTTGTAATTGTTTTTAATCCTACATTAAAACTAAAAATTTTATAAACATAATTAGCTTCTGCAAAAAATTGTTGTTGAGGAACGCCTATTAATTTTGCAGAATTTTTAATGTAGCTATAGTTACTGTTTATCGTAAAACTTTTTGATAAAATATAACTTGCTTCAATTTCAAAACCTCGATTGGTCAATTTATTTACATTCTGGTTTTTAATATTTGGATAAACTCCGACCATATTAATAAAATCTTTTCCTTCAATTAAATATAATGCAGCATTAAACAAAAGTTTATTTTGAAGCAATTTGCTTTTAAAACCAATTTCATAATTCCAGATTTTTTCTGGCTTCAAATCAATATTAGCTCCAAAGAGGAACAATTCATTTAGAGTTGGATTTCTAAATCCTTCAGCTGCAGAAAAATACAGATTTGATTTATCATCAACCTGATAACTTAAATTAAATTGTGGTATTAATAATGTACCATAAACTGAATGGTTGTTTAATCTTAATCCGCCGCTGAATGAAATTCTATTAAATATGTTTTTATTTAAAATAGCATAAAGAGATTTTTCTATTACATTCTTATCTATTAATAGAGTTTTATTTCGAGCACTGCCTTCGTAACGTTTAATATCAGCTCCGAATGTTATTATACTCTTTTCAATAAATTCAAAACTCTCATTTATTATCAAACCAAGAGTATTATCATTTGAATGGAATCCATCAAAAACATCGTGAACGCCATTATTAAAAAAAAGTAAAATCGAACCTTCGTATTTATCATATCTGTTTTTAATTGATAAAGAAGTGTTTGCTCTGGTAATATCTGTCCAGACTGAATCATTTTTATATGGTTTTGTTACAGGACCCGGGTTATAAGATTTCGCTGAATTAATAAAAGCATTAAAATCAATTGACCAGGATTTATTGATTAAATAAGAAGCATTATAAATGCCGGAAATGGAATTAAAGCTGGAAGAAGGTCGATTATCATTTGAATAATCTTTACTTATCGAAATTTTGTTTATGAATTTATCTCTTTTATAATCAATACTGCTTTTTATTTTGTATGTATCAAAAGAACCGTAATTAACATCTGTAAAAAATTTAAATCCCTCGAGTTGACTTTTTTTAGTAGTAATGTTAATTACACCGCCCATTGCATTGGTTCCAAATATAACTGAAGAAGGTCCTCGTATAACATCAACTGCTGCAATTTCTGAAGACTGATAAATATCTGCAATAGGATGCCCAAATATTCCAGCAAATTCTGGTCTTCCATCAACCACAATTAATGTTTGTTGTATTCCATTAATCCCGCGTATTGAAATTTTTCCAGCAGCTTGCGAGCCAATTCCAAAACCACTTAAACCATTTTCTGTAATAAACAAACTTGGAATTTTTCCACTAATAGAAGCAAGCAAAGCGGGTTTAATATCCTGCTTAATTTTTTCCTCAGGTATTATAGAATATGCTGGTGTAAAATTTCTAAGTAACTGCTCAAATTTAGTTGAGGTAACTGTAATTTGTTGCAGTTCATAAGTTTTTGCAGTATCATTTTGTGCATTAAGAATTGTATTTAAAAAAATAAAAACAAGTATAAATCTTATTCTCATAAAATTTCCTTTCCAGTAATTTCATTAATTTTAGAACAGATTCATTCTATTGATAATTTACTTTTATAATTCATGAAATTGTAAGAGGAATCTATTCCACTTTTTTACCATTAATTATCACATTAATTAATTTGAGTTCTTCAACATTTTGTAATGAATTTTCTTTTGCAACACCATCAAAATTACAATCAATAATCTGAACATTTCGAATTGGTGATTCTTTCAGTCCAATAAATTCAAGTGCATATTCGCTTTTTTTACTTGTTACTTTTTCCACTTTAATATTTCGAAATACTGGAGGATATTTACCATCGTTGCCTTCATTTGGGTCATAGCGCATATTTAAATTTACAACAGCATTGCTTACTTCTCCAACTTCTACATTTCTCATAAAAATGTTTTCCACTATTCCGCCTCTATAAGAATTAGATTTAATTCTTAATGCTCTATCAAGATTTGGACTATCCATTTTGCATTTCTCAATAAATACATTTCTGCAGCTACCGGAAATTTCACTCCCGATTGATACACCTCCATGCCCATCTTTCATTATAGAATTTCTAACAATAATATTTTCGCTTGGAACATTTATTCTTCTTCCATCAAGATTTCTACCTGATTTTATTGCAATGCAATCATCACCATTATCAAAATAACAATTATCAATCAATACATTTTTACAAGATTCCGGGTCACAGCCATCTGTATTTGGACCATCACTAATTGTCTTAACATTTTTTATTGTAATATTTTCTGATAGAACTGGATGAATAATCCACATCGGAGAATTTGTAATGGTAATATCTTCAAGAAGAATATTTTTACACTTAATGAATTGGACAAAATTTGGTCTCAAATAATATCCTTTACCAAAAATTCTTTTTTCAACAGGCACTCCCTCATTGTTCATTTTCATCAATCTTGGTCTGGAAATACTATCTCTTTGACTTGGCATTCCAGGAACCCAACCATAATTTTTGTTGCCGTTCCATTTCCACCAATTTTCTGAACTTGCTTGACCATCTAAAATTCCTTTCCCTGTAATTGCAATATTTTTCTGTTCATATGCATAGATAAGAGGTGAATAATTAAAGCACTCTACACCTTCCCATCTTGTAAATACAACTGGCAAATAATCATCTGGGTTAGTACTAAATTTTATAATTGTTCCATCTTCCAGGTGAAGATTAACATTACTTTTAAGAATAATTGGGCCGCCACAATAATATTCACCTTTTGGCACTACAACTATTCCACCACCATTCTTCGAACATTCTTCAATTGCATTTTTGATTGCATCTTTTATATCTTTTTTTGCTTGTTCACTGCTTATGAAATCAAGAACATTATATTTTTTATCAGGAAATTTTGGCTGGACAATATTTTTCAAAATTTCATCGGCTTTTTTCCATTCATCCTGTGCATAACAATTAGCATAAAAAACTACAGATAATATCAATAAAATTAATTTTAATTTTTTCATGTTCACCTCTTTCTGTGTTAAAATAAGGTGTGTAATAATTAGTTTGAATATTGTTTTCTTATACAAGTTCCTCGCAAAATCAATTCTGTATCAACGACAATATTTTGTGGCTTAAATTCATCCTGATTTTTAATATTCTCAAAAAGAATATCCATTGCGTGTTGACTCAATAAATGAGTGGGTTGATCAACGCAACTTAGTGGCGGGCAAAGAAATTCCTGAACTTTTGCATTACCAAAACAAATTAAATCTATATCCTCAGGAATTCGCAATCCAACTTCTTTAACCGCAGTATATACACCAAGTGCAACAGGAAAAGTAACGGTAAAAATAAATTCAGGTAAATTATTTTGTTTATAAAGCTGCATGAATGCATTATAACCATATTCTTCTCCAAAACCTCCTTCTATTATCCAATCAGGATTTATTTCAATCCCATATTTTTCCATAGCATCTTTGAAACCTAATAATCTTTGTTTACCAATATTGATATTAGTATAACCTGCAAAGTGTGCAATTTTTTTGTATCCAAGTTTAATAGCATGCTCAACAGCTTTAAATGCTCCACCTCTATCATCTACTGTAACTGTGCTTATATTTTCAATTGGTGGAACTCTGTCAATAAATACAATTGGAATTTCTCTTTTCATTACTGTTTCAAAAACTTCATAATTATTTGTATGCTGAGTTATTGATACGATAATGCCATCAACTTTCATTGCCAATAATGTATGAATATGTTTTTTTTCAAGTTCTGGATTTTCTTGTGAAACTGTAAGAATTATTTCATAATTATGTTCCATTCCGATTCTATAAATATTTTCAATTATAGAACCAAAAAAGAAATGGGCAATTTTAGGAACAACAACTCCAATTGTATTTGACCTTCGTGCAGATAAACTGCGGGCTATAAGATTTGGAGTATATTCAAGTTCTTCTGCAAGCTTTTTTATTTTTTTTGTTGTTTCTGGGGAAATATCCGGATGATTCCTTAATGCTTTAGATACTGTTACAGTTGATACATTCAATATCTTAGCAATATCACTTAAAGTAACAGGTTTTGATTTCATTTTTATACTTTTAGTAATTCATTCCAAAAAATAATGTTATTTTAATTACTAACTACAAAAATAATAATTTTGATTAACTTGATTTCATACTATTTAAAAAAGGGATGACTTATTTCAGTCATCCCTTATTACATTTTTATTTAATCAATGTCATCTTTCTGGTAAGTGTAATTTCATCAGTCTTTAACTGGTAGAAATAAATTCCACTTGATAATGTTTGACCTGAGAAATTCTTTCCATTCCATGTAACTGTATATTTACCAGCATTTTGAATCTGATTGTTAACAAGTTTTGCAACTTCTTGACCAAGTGAATTATAAATTGTTAATGTTACATTTGAAGTCTTTGGCAAAATATAGGTTAGGGTTGTAGTTGGATTAAATGGGTTCGGGTAATTTTGTTCAAGTATATAATCATGAGCCCAAATTACATCCTGTTCAACACCAACTGTTTCTCCAGCTTCCCAACGAACTTTTAGTTCAGGGAACCAATTTAAATCACCAACTGGGAATCCTCTTTCAGCACTATAATATGCTTCAACTTTTGTATCATAAGAGCAATCAAGTGTATCTTCAAAATATTTATAAGTTCTTCTATCCATATCATGCAGATTTTTATTCCATTTATCTGAAGGTGTATTTTTGGTCTTATTACCACCTTCGGGGCTTTCATACCATTCCATCATATTAACCATCAATCTTGGAATTTCTTTCAGTTTCAAATTAATTTTCTTAAATGCAGTTGCAGCTGCAGCACCAAGTCTGCTCTTTATATGATTTGATAATGGAGAACCTTCGCCAAATCCATACTTTGTTAAGAAACTCTGTCCTTCTGGAGAAATAACATAGTAATTATTTTTTACAGTCCATTTAGTAGTATCATTTGGTGCGCTGAAAATCCAGGTAATTCTATTGTTACCATTTGCATAAGTTTCGCCTGTATTAGCCCATTCTGCAGCTCTTGTAGCATCTGTAGAATCTTCACCCAAGGCAAATGCATCGTAGAACAAATTATTTTTTATAATTACTTCTTTACCAACATTACCCAAAGAAAGCAATCCATGGAATCCCATTCCATTAACAAACGAATTATGTTCAATTAAGCAATATTGAATTCCACCTGTTCCAGCAAGAGGATTACTAAAGTTGTAATGTCTAACAACACGGTCTTGATAATTTACAAAAGTATTATTAACAAGAATAAGAGAATCACAAGAAGCTTCTCTTAAATCGATGCCTTTACCAGCTCCAAGATTTGAACGGCCAAGAAATCCCATATTGGCAAATATTGTATTGGTTACTTTAACTTTTTTAGTTGCACTTCCAGTTCGAATATGTTGACCATTAATATTATTGAAAATACAATCATCAATAACAATAGAAGAACCTTCCTGAGTAGTATTAATAATTCCTCCCTGCAAGTTATCGAGATAATCACTGCTTGCCTCAAAATAACCAGATACTGCTATGTTTTTCATTTCTAAATTTCCACCCTGAAGAACGAAGAGATTTCCAGGAGGATTTTGTGGATTGCTTCCCGTTCCAGTTGGGAATTGATAAATAATTGGTTTTTTAGGTCCATTACAAACTAATCTAATAGTTATTCCTTTAGCTACATTAAATTGTTCTGTATTAAGATAAATACCACCGCTTTGAAGTTCATAAACACGGTCAGGTAATACTCCGTGATTAGCTGCAGTATCAGCTTTAATTTGAGCTATTATAAATGAACCAGGTGTACCATCATAAGGTTTAAGCTTAAGTACATTTTGACCAAACACAAATGATGTTATAAATAGAATTAATAATGAAGATAAGATTAAGTTGTGTTTCTTTTTCATGGTGCCTCCATGGTTTTGTTGATGGATAATATGTTTTTTATAATCCACATATGGTTTTAATAAATTATAAATCTATTTTAATACCCAAATCGGCCGTTAATCCATAACGTTCGCTTGTATTTAGAATTTTATAGCCATTTACTCGGTTATAAATCAAATTTTCTTCTTTAATATTTGTCAAATTATTAATATTCAGAAGCACAGCTATATTATCATTGTATTGATATTTAAGAGCAAAATCCAATCTTGTAAACGGATTTATTATAACATCTCCTCTTCCACTTGGAGAAAATGACAGATTATATTCTGATTGATGGAACAATGAGATACGGGCAGAGATAGGACCAATATCGTAACCTAAGGCTATGTTTCCAAAAAATTCCGGTTGATTTTCCAATTGTTGTTTAACTTCAATTGCATGTTCAGAATATTGTGGGATTTTTATTTTTATCCCGGGTAAAATTTCTTTTTCAACAAAAGTAGTATCTGTCTTTGAACCAATAAGCCAGGTTTCAGAACGAACAAGTGATGCATTATAGCTTAAGACAAAGTTTCGTAAAAATCCGGGTAAAAATGTAAAATTAATTTGATGCTCAAATTCAAATCCCCATACTTTTGTTGGTTTAGGCGAATTATAAGGAACTGTTAAAGCATAACTGCCACTGTGAAGTGTTTTCCAACTCAAGCCAAGATAATGAAACAAAGTATCACCAGTAGTATTAATTCTATTGAGCATATGGTACATATCTTTTATCTCTTTATAGAATGCAGAAATTGAAATTAAACCAATATCATTTCCAAAGAATGATGTATTAATTTCATAGTTCCAAGCTTGTGCAGTTTTTAATATTGGATTACCAACAATCAGTTGTTTATCAATACCAACTTGAGCAGGACGCCATGCAAAATATTTACTCAATCTCATATTAAAATCTGGTCTTGCTAAAGCTTTATATGCAGCAATTCGGATGCTCATAAAGTTTGTGGGTTTAATATTAAGATGAAAATTCGGCAAATAAATTGTTTGAGTGAAGTTTGAAGATGTATCTTTTGTTACACCAAGAGGAATCGGGAATCCACCAATTTGACTCGGAGAATATTTTGATTTGTAATCATTATCTTCTCTTTCAATTCTCAATCCAGCAATGAAAGTTATGTTCTGTCCAATTTTGAGTGTATTCATTATATAACCAGCAGAAACACTTTCCGATATATCATAATAATTAGCTTGATCTGACGGGTCTAAATTATATTCTTTTTTAACACCATTTTTATCTATTCCATTTTTATTCAGTTCATACCATTGACGCATTTTATCTCTGTTAATTAAAGGATATAATTTGTAAGAACCATATAAATCTCTTGAAGCTGGGGTATCGTCGAGAAATTCAATAAATGCTAATGTATTATTAAGAGGGTTTTGCAAATATCTTTGATAGAAAGCATCGAACAAAGTTCCGCTTAAATTTTTTGGTTGTATTTTCCCATCGGCTGTTAATTCATATGGCTGCCAGTAACCTAAATAATATGGGGCATATTGTGAAGTTGTAACATTTGACCTGCTTTTAATTTTATACTTAGCTCCAAATTTAAATTCGCCTGACATTAAATTTCCAATCATATAATTTCTTGAAGCATTAAGAAAAGCAGTTCTTTCTTTTTCAAAGTTTCTTTGTGTATAATAATAAGCTTCATATAGAGTAGCTGTTCTAAAATTATTATAAGCAAAAGGAATTAATTTTTCCGGGTTAGATTTCAAACTTGGGGTATTTGCCATACCGGAAACACCAGCATTAGAAGGTTCATGAAAATCTATACTGTAATCAAATGGATAATCAGCTTCTGATTGAGCATAAGATAATCCCCAGTTTAACTTAAGTCCAAGCAAATTATTTTCACCGGCAATAGAACTGTTGAATGTTTTAATTTCCTGTTCTCTATCTCTGAATGAATATGTTACAGTTCCGCCAACTCCGCCTCCCGATGGATAGTCTCTTGAATGAATAATATAATCTCGTTTAGTACTATTATAGACATTATTAATTTTTATATTTCCTTCATCAGGTGTATTAATGTCGAACATAATTCCACCACCATTACGAGTTCTAATCTCATCAGTAAATTCAAGTGTAAAATTATTAATTGCATAATCAGTTTGATTATTTATAGTTTGGTCATAGTCAAGGTCGTATTTTTCGTTACTTCTAATTTTGCTTTCGGCATTTGCATTAACTCTGACTCCAAGCATGTCATTAAAAAATCTTTCTCCATACTTAAAAGAAAAATCGTACTGCTTTGCAGAATTCATTACATTATTATAGCCGCCTTTTAACACAGCACTAATTTCTCTAAGAGATGGAGCTTTTTTTGTTACCAGATTTATACTTCCTGCAATAGCATCAGCATCTTTATCTGAGGTGAGTGCCTTATAAAGTTCAATGCCTGCAAGTGAACTTTGAGAAATTGTACTCAAATCTAAGCCACGACTTTCAGCGTCAGTTGATGCTATCCTAATTCCATCAATTGTTACAGATGTATATTTATCACTTAATCCTCTTAAGATTACTTTATTAGCTTCACCACCTGAACGAAGTATAGAAACACCTGGAAGTCTACCAATTGATTCAGCTGCATTTGCATCAGGCAATTCTTTAATCTTTTCTTCCGACACAACATTAATAATTGTATTTGAAGCTAACTGCTGGTTAATAGCTGCAGCCTGACCAACTGCTTGCGCAGTAATTATAATTTCTGTTCCTTCAATAACATCAGGAACTAATTTAAAATTGAATATAACTGTTTTATTTTTTTGAATAACAACATCATATACTTTAGGTTTATAACCGACATAAGAAACTTTCACTTTGTATGTGCCTTCGGGGATTCTGTTAATAACATATTGACCTTCTATATCTGTAGCACTTCCTAAAGAAGTGCCTAACAAAAACACATTTGCACCAATTAAACTTTCATTTGAAAGCGAATCAGTGACTGTCCCTTTTAAATTACCCTGAGCGTTTATTATACCAAAAGTAAAAAGTGAGAATAATAAAACACTTTTAATAAAACTTGGCTTCATTCTTTGTGCCTCCCTTTGTAAACTTTGTTTTTCAATTTGATAATTAATATCTGAGAAAAGATTAGGTAAAATTAGAACAATAAAGTCATTGTTTACTTAATTGATAACTTAACTTGCCAAATTTTATTTTAATTGTCAAGGTTTTTTTTAAAAATTATTTTATAAGTATCACAACATATCCATTAAAGAATAAAACCATTCTCCTATTCTTTGAATCAACCAAATTATAACAGCATATATTTTTTAATAAGAGTTACTATGAATATTATTTTACTTCCTCAGTGAGTTCTAAATTTTAACTTTGGCAGGTTTTATTTTAGAAATGAACCAATTTTTATAAATGTAAGAAATACCTTTTTAGGTTTTTAATCATAGCTTACTTACTTAAACAATTACAAAAATGAATTACATTTTTCAATTCAACTAATTTTATTCCTTCGAACTATTAGTACCATTATAATGCTTTTCATAAGCATCAATAATATCTTTCACAAGTTTATGACGAACTACATCTGACTTATCAAAATAAACAAAGCTAACGCCATCAATATCTTTAAGAATTTCTTTAACCTGAACCAAACCACTTTGAGAATATGATGGTAAATCAATTTGAGTAATATCTCCTGTTATAATTGCTTTTGAATTAGGACCTAATCTTGTCAGAAACATTTTCATTTGCATACCAGTTGCATTCTGAGCTTCATCAAGAATTACATAAGCGTTGTTAAGTGTTCTGCCTCTCATGTAAGCAAGTGGAACTATTTCAATAATTCCTTTCTCTATATAATTTCTTAATTGCTCTGCTGGAAGCATTTCTTCAAGTGCATCATAGAGCGGCCTTAGATATGGGTCAATTTTTTCTTTAAAATCGCCAGGCAGAAAACCCAAACTTTCTCCAGCTTCTACAGCGGGTCGTGCTAAAATTATTTTCTTTACAATTCCTTTTTTTAAAGCTGCTACTGCAAGAGCTACTGCAAGATATGTTTTACCTGTCCCAGCTGGACCAATAGCAAAGCAGATATCATTTTCTCTTGCACTTTTAATATAATTGATTTGATTTGGAGTTTTAGCTTTTATAACATCTTTCTTGGAATACAAAACAATATTGTCATACTCATTTTCATTAATAATTTCTTTACCCTGAAGTGTTAAATCTATAATTGTTTCAACATCATTTGGCTGAAGTTTGCCTGTTGTATTTAGAACAAATATCATTTCTTTAAAAACTTTTTCGATTGCGTTTACTTCCTCTTCTACCCCCTGAATAATAACATTATCTCCACGCACAATAATATTGCTTGAAAATCTATCTTCGAGAGGCTTGAGATTGGAATCCCTGTATCCAAGCAAAGATATTAAATCAACATTTTCTAATTTTAATTGTTTTTCTATTTGCGTATCTACCTCCTTAATTATAAAAAAAGCCCTCTTCATTAATAAATGAAAAGGGCTTTATGAAAAAATTATCTAACACTTTTTGAAATAATTACCCAGTTATTTAGCTGATTGTGTTTGTGTTGGTGGAGCTGGTTTATAATTTCTTCTAATCTTATCATACTTAGCTTTTTCTTCTTCTGTTAAATTTGGAATCTTAAATACTTGTTTTGGATAAATCAAATCCGGGTTTTTAATTTGATCTCTGTTAGCTTTATAAATTATTGGCCATGCAAATGGATTATCATAATGTTCTTTCTTTTTAGCAATATTCCAGAGACAGTCACCTTTTACAACTGTATAATTAATTTCTTTTGGAGGTTCAACCCAGGCATCAAGTTTTCTTTGCAATTGGTTATGAACCTTATCAAAAAATTCTGGCAGAGCAGAAATTTTATTTTTCTTCATTGCATCTAATTCTGCCTGACGGTCAGCTTTTGGAGCTTCTTTGTTGTCAATTTTCTTAGTTAATGCATCAAGCTGATTTCTAAAATTATCAATATCAGCTTTTGAAGATGCTCCTACCATTGCATATAATTCTTTCATGCAATCATCATAAGATTGTAATTTTTCACTTGTAGCTTTTAAATCAGTAACTTCTTTTTTAAGAGCATTTAGTTCTGTAGTTAACGAAGCTTTTCTTTCAGTAAGACGATTAATTTCGTTCTGCCACTCCTCTTTAGTCAATTCTTGCTGTTGCGCAAAAACGTTAGCCGAGAGGAGTATTAAAGCTGTAATTGCCAATAAAAATTTGTAAACTTTCATCTATTCCTCCTTTTTTTAGATTATTAAACTTTTTGAATTATAAACCAAGTTTTTCGAGATTCTTTTTGGTCTCTGCCTTTGCTTTTGCGCATTCGTCGAGCTTAGCATTCTTTTCAGCAATTTCTCTTTCGAGGGCAGCTTTTTCACTCTTCAAAGAATTAACTTCTTTTTCAAGTGCTTTTACTTCGGAACGAAGAGCTTCTAATTCAGCCATTTGTTCTTCAGATACACCGCTGCAGCCAGTAACGCTAAGCATTCCAACAAATAAGGCTATTATAAGCCCGCTGCTAAGTATTCTTTTGATATTTGCCATATGCATCTCCTTTTAATTTGTGAGTAATTGAATTTTTGGAATTCGATTTTAATGAACTAATTTATTAAAGTATACAAACAAACCGCTTAAATTTCATTTCAAATATAATTATTTTCTTTATAAAAGGAAGTAAAATCGATAATAACTCAATGAACTTTATATTAAATCAGCCTTTTTTCAACTAAACTGGTATAATTGTTCCCCGCAATTATAATGTGGTCAAAAACCTGAATTTCAAGCAGTTTGCCAGCTTCTACTAATTTTTTTGTTAATGAAATATCTTCACGACTTGGTTCTGGATTTCCACTTGGATGATTATGTAACAAAATTATATTGGCAGAATTATTTTCAATTGCAACTTTGAATACTTCTCTTGCATGAACTACACTTGAATTCAAATTCCCAATTGATATTAGTTCATTTTTGATAATTTTATTCGCAGTATTCAAGCATAGGACATAAAATTTTTCTTTAACCTCATCTCTTAATAATGGAATAAAAATTTCTGCAACATCGGAAGGTGATGTAATTTTTTTATTTGAAAACCATTTTTTCTGAGCATCAGCTCTTCGACTAATTTCAAATGCTGCTATAAGTGTAGCAGCTTTATCTTTTCCGATACCCGGGAAATTTTTTATTGCATCAATTGTTTGCATCGACAAGATATTCAGGTTACCATATTTGCTGATTAAACTTTGTGCAATCTGAATTACATTTTGTCCTTTTGTTCCTGTTCTAAGCAAAATGGCAATTAATTCCGCATCAGATAAACTCTGTGCCCCTCTTAAAATTAATTTTTCTCTTGGACGGTCGTCAACAGGTAATTCTTTTACCTTAGACATTTTATTCCCATTCAATTGTTGATGGTGGCTTGGAACTTATATCATAAACCACACGATTAATTCCTTTAACTGAACGGATAATTTTATTTGCTACTTTTTCTAAAAAATCATGGTCAAAACGAAACCAATCAGCTGTCATCCCATCTGTAGATGTTACAGCTCTTAAAGCTAAAACATTTTCATAAGTTCTTGCATCTCCCATCACTCCCACGCTTTGCACTGGAAGTAAAACTGCAAACGCCTGCCATATTTTATCGTAATATCCATCTTCGTGTAAAAGATTTATAAAGATATCATCTGCTTCTCTTAGTATATCCAATCTTTCTTTTGTTACTTCTCCCAAAACTCTAACTGCAAGTCCAGGTCCCGGGAATGGATGGCGATTAATGAACATCTCGGGTAAGCCAAGTTCTCTGCCAATAGCTCTAACTTCATCTTTAAATAATTCACGAAAAGGTTCAATTAATTTCAAATTCATTTTTTCCGGCAATCCACCAACATTATGATGAGTTTTAATTGTAACGGAAGCACCTTTTACTGAAACAGATTCAATTACATCAGGATAAAGTGTTCCCTGAACTAAAAATTCGGCATCGGGAATTTTTTTTGCTTCTTTTTCAAATACTTCTATGAAAGTATTGCCAATAATTTTTCTTTTCTTTTCAGGGTCTACAACTTTCTTTAATCTTTTCAGGAACAATTCTGATGCATCAATAAAAATTAATTTTATATTAAAATTATCGCGAAATAATCTAACTATATTTTCACTTTCATTTTTTCTCATCAAGCCAGTATCAACATGAATGCAAATTAAATTTTCTTTTAAAGCTTTATGAACCAATACCGCTGCAACTGAAGAATCTACACCTCCGCTAAGTGCACAAATTGCTTTTTTATTTCCTACTTTTTCTTTTATTTCTTCAATAGATGATTGAATAAAATTCCCCGCCGTCCAATCTGGATTACAATTACATATATTGAACAAAAAGTTCTCAATTATTTTTTTACCATCTTTGGTATGAGCTACCTCAGGATGAAATTGAATGCCATAAATTTTTTTTGCTGTGTTAGATATTGCACAAATAGGAGTGTTATCTGTTCTTGCTGTTACACTAAAATTATCAGGCATTGTAGTTATATAGTCTCCATGACTCATCCACACAATTGAGTTGTTTTCAATATTTTTTAACAATTCGTCTTCATGTAAAATTTGTATTTGAACTTTCCCATATTCTCTGTTCTTAGCTGCTTCAACTTTTCCATTATGATATTTGGCAATTAGCTGCATTCCATAACAAATTCCAAGTATTGGGATCCCAAGTTCAAAAACTTTTTTATCAATAGTTAAAGCTCCTTCATCATAAACACTCATTGGTCCGCCAGAAAGAATAATACCGCGAGGTTTTTCATTAATTATTCTTTCAACAGGATAATTATGAGGATGTATTTCAGAATAAACATTTAACTCACGAATTCGGCGGGCAATTAATTGCGTGTATTGCGAACCAAAATCAAGAATCAATATTTTTTGTGGATGAGTCATAAATTTGATGGACATCTAACAATTTAATTACTCTATCAACCTAATTGAGATTTATAAGCTTCTGCATCAAGCAGTTCATTTAATTGTTCTGGATTAGTTAACTCAATTTTGATAATCCAGCCTTCTCCATAGGGGTCAGAATTAATTAATTGAGGTTCACTATTAATTTTAGGATTAATCTCAAGTAATTTGCCATCAGCTGGAGCATATAAATCACTTACAGTTTTTACAGCTTCAATTGTGCCAAATGGTTCCCCCATTTTGACTTCAGTTAAATCTGGTTTAATATCAACAAATACAATATCACCAAGCTCACTTTGAGCAAAATCGGTAATACCTACAAATGCAATATTACCTTCAACTTTAATCCATTCATGGTCTTTTGTGTACTTTAAATTATTGGGTATGTTCATAATTCCCTCTTAATATTGTTTAAGTATTTTTCTATAAAAGAAGTATCAAAATCACCTTCAATAAATTTTTCATGTTCTAAAACTTTTCTATGAAAAGGAATGGTAGTTTTAATTCCTTCTACAGTAAATTCTTCAAAAGCTCTGCGAGCACGAGCAATTGCATGTTTTCTATCTGTTCCCCAAACAATTAATTTAGCAATCAAAGAATCGTAATATGGTGGGATAACATATTCATTGTAAATATGAGAATCTATTCTTACACCAAATCCTCCGGGGAAATGTAAATATTCTATTTTTCCAGGACTTGGTCTAAAGTTATTTTCAGGGTCTTCTGCATTAATTCTAAATTCAATTGCATGACCTCGAGGTTCTAATGGAGGGTCAGCAATTTTTTCTCCGGCTGCTATCAAAATTTGTTGTTTAATTAAATCAAGATTTCTTACCATTTCTGTAACTGGATGTTCAACCTGAATTCTCGTATTCATTTCAATAAAGTAGAAATTTAGATTTTTATCAACAATGAATTCGACAGTTCCAGCACCTTCATAATTTACAGCGCGAACACCTTTGAGAGCAGCTTCGCCCATTTTTTCACGAACTTCAGGAGTTATAATTGGAGAAGGTGATTCTTCAATTAGTTTTTGATGCCTTCGTTGAATTGAACAATCTCTTTCACCATAATGATATGCATTGCCATGTTTATCGCTCAAAATCTGAATTTCTACATGGTGAGGATTTTCAATATATTTTTCAATATATAAATCTGGTATACCAAAAGCTGCTTCAGCCTCTGTACTTGCTGTTTGAAATAATTTTGGCAAATCTTTTTCTTCCCAGACAATTCTCATTCCTTTGCCGCCACCACCTGCTGAAGCTTTAAGCATAATGGGGTAACCAATTTCTTTTGCAATTTTTTTTGCTTCCGCAATATCTTTAACAACGCCTTCACTTCCTGGAACAACAGGGACACCAACTTTTTTCATTGTATCTTTTGCATAAGCTTTATCCCCCATTTTTCTGATGGAATCTGCTGATGGTCCAATAAACTTAATATTAGAATCTGCACATATTTCACTAAAGTCGGCATTTTCTGCTAAAAATCCGTATCCGGGATGAATTGCTTCGGCACCAGTAATAACAGCTGCTGAAATTATATTTGGGATTTTTAAGTAACTTTCTGAACTTGGAGGTGGACCTATACAAATAGCTTCATCAGCAAAAATTGTGTGTAAAGATTCTCTATCTGCTTCGGAGTAAACAGCAACAGTTTTTATCCCCATTTCTTTACATGTGCGGATAATTCTTAATGCTATTTCTCCTCGATTGGCAATTAAAATTTTTTTGAACAAAATAACCTCTCAAAAGTTAGACGAACTACATAGTTTCAATTAAAAAAAGAGGCTGATTGTATTCTACGGGTGTGGCATTTTCGACAAGTATTTTTACTATCTTACCACTCACATCACTCTCAATCTCATTCATTAATTTCATAGCTTCTACAATACATAAAACTGTTCCTGGCGCGACAATATCACCCACCTGAACATAAGGGTCGGCATCCGGCGCTGGTGCTCTATAAAATGTTCCAACTATTGGAGACCTAATTTCATGTAAGTTTGATTTCTTTTCTTCTTTTGGTTCCAGTAATTTTGGTTCTTCTTGAGTAGTGCTTGTTACAGGAACATTAGCAGTTATTTCTGGAATTACAGCAGGCATCTGTTGAAATACTGCTTGTGTTTTAGCGTGTGAATTCTTTGATATCTTAATTTTCAAATCACCTTCCTGAACAGAAAATTCAGTGATTTCACTTTGTTCTACAATTTTAATTAGCTTCTTAATTAAATTAATATCCATATTGATTCTTATTTAGTTTAAAAAATTTATAATTCTGAAGAGGAGATATTATCAATTACACACTTTGAAGATAGGTAATAAACAAAATAATTGTATATGCTTTTATCTGAGATGTATTCCATTAAATTTATTCCCTTAAGCAATGAAAATATATTCAGCACTTGTTATAAAATCAAGTTTATTAATTAAAATCAACTTTCAACTTGAATTAAATATCTTTCTACTTCTCTTGCTTCCGGGTAATTTTTATAATCTTTTTTAATGATTTCAAAAATTGATTTTGCTTCCGTCTTTTTATTTAACTTCAGAAGATTAATACCTGCTTTAAGCAAATAATCTGCATTCAGTGGATTTTCTTTTGATATTTTTGCTGCATCTTTGTATGCATCTACAGCTTTTTCATATTCCTTTTTAGTCTCGTAGTATGCTGCCTGTCCTGCTAAAGAAGCAGCTTTTAATATTGGATTAGAACCATCATAATCTTTGAACATTTCATAAGCACTATCAACTTTTCCAAGGAATAAATAGCAATTGGCTAAATAAATTTTTGCAGTCTCGCCTTGCTCTGTGCTTCCATAATTTTCTACGATGCTTTTTAATCCAACAATATTCTGAGCTTTAATACCTTCAATTGCTTGCTGATATTGGCCTGCATCGTAAAGTGGAATTACTTTTGAGAGCAAATTAGCTGCAGTTAAATTATCACTCGAACGCTTATTAGAATAAATAATAATTGATACTACAATTAATGCAACAGCTGCTACGGCAATCAAAATTTTTGCCTGATTTTCTAAAAAGAAATTATAAACTTTGTAATATGTTGTAACTAAGGTATCCTGTTTAATTTCTTTTTTGGTAATTTTTTTCTTTTTTTCTAACACGTTCACCTCTTTATGAAATTTTCAAAAAATTCGGCGTGAAATTTAGCAAATATTATAGACCAATTCTAATATGATTAGAAAAAATCCATGGATTTTCATTTAAATAAACTTCAACCCTGTAAGCTCCAGATTCAGTCACATGATACTCTAATTCTGAAGCATTTTTATTTTCAAGAACTTCACCATTTCTAATTAATTTAATATCTGCTGATTGATTTGGGAGTAAAATCTTTAATTTTGTTCTTTCATTCAATGGAATTGATTCTCCCATTTGATATGTTTTGGTTCCATTTTCAGCATAAAATTGAAATCCTTTTGTATCACCATAATAATAATTTGCTACATAACATCTTCCAGTTTCAAGAGCTTCATAAATTATTTTTTTTGTTTCATTCTTATCTTTATCTGGTAATAATTCTTTTTCTACAAAAATATTTGTTCTAATTGACCTGAACATTACTTTATAAGGAAAAACCTCTACTTCAAAAAATCCAAGTAAATTTACTTTGTGAGCATGAGCATCAACACCGCCAATTCCAACAACTCTTCTATTCAAATTAAGTTTATCCCACAATTCTAAGGTTTCTTTTGGTGGAGGTGAAATTGACTTTAATGGATGTATGAAGTAGTTATATTTATTTTCTTCAGTTAAGCCTTCCATCCAGACTGACATATGATTCCAGATTTCAATACCAGTAAATTCATCTGTATCCCATTCTGTCCATGGGTAAGGAGGATGTTTTTCCATAGAATTTCTTTTTTCATGAGGATGTGCAATAAAGCCCAGTCCATTAGCTTCCTTTACTTTATGAACATATTCTTTGGCAGGAAGTCTAGTTGAATAAGTTTCGTTAATATTAAATGCCAATAAATGATTTTTATTTTCTTTATCATTTATTTCGCATCCAACAAGAAGAAAAGTTTTTTCATACCAGCCTTCATAACCTTCATGAAGTGCGCGTAATGTATTATGGTCTGTTAAAATAATGTAATCAAGACCAGATTCTGCAGCATATCTTGCAATTTCGTTTACATCACCAGAGCCGTCAGAAAAAATAGAATGCACATGTATTGCACCTGTATATTCAAACATATTTTACCTTTCTAATAGGCAGGTAATTATTCTGATTTGATTTTATCAGCTGTTAACCTCAACTAATGTTGTATATTGAGTTGTTTGCTCTTTTATCAAATCAGAAAGCTTTGTCATTAAAATATCAATTCGTTCATCTTGATTATCATCAAAATTTTCAAAGGCTTCTTCTGAAGAAAAAATATAAACTTCTTCAAAGTTATTTGGTTTATTTTTTTGTTCATAAACAGAATAACTTTCCAAGCCTTCTGCTTTTACCAAAGTTTTAAGTTCACGAACAATATCAAGATATTCATTTCTTTTTTCAGGAAAAATGTTATAACGAATTGAAAAAATTACTTTGCTCATGTATTCCTCTATTAAATTAATAATTCACCTTTATAAACTGCTATTGCTGGACCTGTCAAAGACAGGTTCACAAACGATTTATTTTCAATATTAAAATCAACTACAAAAGTTTCTCCTAGTTTTGTAATTAATTTTACTGGCGGTTTAATGTTATAATTAATAAATGAAATTAAAGCTGCCGCAACACTTCCTGTTCCGCAAGCTAATGTTTCATCTTCAACTCCTCTTTCATAAGTCCTGATTTTTATAACATCGTTTTGAATATCAATGAAATTCACATTTGTGCCATCAGGCTCAAAATCTCTTGAATATCGTATTTCCTTCCCAATTTTATAAACAGGGACTTCGTCAATATCTTTATAACATGAATCGAGCTGCTTAGAATTTTTTAGAATATCTGAAATTCTAATTACAACATGCGGTGCACCTGTATCTGCATAAGATGCATTAATCAATTGTTCAGCTGCCTTTATTTTAAAATTTACCTTTATTTTTTTGGGTTCATTTAGATAAAATTTAACCAGCTTATCATCAAGAATTTCGCCGGCATATTTAATTTCATTAACCGAAAATTCCACTTTATTTTTGTTTATTCTTCCACTTAAATAGGCATATCTTAAAGCACATCTTGCTCCATTTGCACACAAAACTCCAGTTGTCCCGTTAGAATTAAAATAACCCAAATCAAACGAGAATTTATTTGAATCAGACATAATCAAAACACCATCGGCTCCAATTCCTGTCCTTCTATTACATACTTTCTGGATAAAATCCTTATTTATTTCAATAGAAGGATTTAACTTTCTATCGAATAAAATGAAATCGTTGCCTGCTGCTGTTAATTTTGTAAATGTAATATTTGTAGACAAAAAATTATTCATAACGCTTTCAAATTTAAGGCAATAAAGAACTGAATGCAACGAAAAAGGTTAATTGGCATGATTTTTTACGGCAGGTATTTTTATAAATTTAAATTGCGAGCTGTAAATTAGCTGAGTTTAATCTTTGCAAAATGTTACTCTAAACGCAGTTCCTTTACCTTTTTTACTTTCCACTTCAATTTTTGCTTTATTGATATCGCAGTAGCTTTTCACAAGTGAAAGACCTAAACCCGTTCCATCATAAGACCTGGAATATCCCTGTTCTTCTTGATTAAAAGGTTCAAAAATATGTTGCATATATTCTTCACTCATACCAATGCCGGTATCTTTAACTTCTACAAAGATTTCGTCATTTTCATTTTTATCTAAATTAATTTCTACTTTACCTGCTTGAGTATACTTAAGTGCATTATCAATAAGATTTGCAAAAATTTGTGTTACGCTGTATTCGTCAGCTATGATTTTTGCATCTTTGATTTTATTATTAAAAATGAATTCCAAATTTTTCTTTTCTGCAAGTAATTTATGTTCTTCATATAACGAAGGTAAAATATTTTTCCCGAGGTCTACTTCTCTAAAAATTGGCTCATACGATTTTGTTTGCAGTTCGGACACATTCAGAATCAAATCGATTGTTCTCATTATTCTTTTATTTGCTAGTTCAATACCATCAAACAATTCGCATATTTCATCATCTGTATTTTTACATAATTCTTCTTTTATCAATGACAAATTTCCCATGATAATATTTATTGGTGTTCTTATTTCATGTGACATTTGTGCTAAAAAATTAGTTTTAATTTTCTCAGATGTGATTGCTTTTTCTTTTGCCTCAATTAACTCCTCTATTAATTTTTTCTTATCAGTAATATCTTGTATAACTCCAAATATAGTTCTTGAATTTTTATCATAAAATGCAACTGAATGTATATCTCGAATTTCACCCGTATCTACTTTTTTAATTTTGAATTCTACATCATAAGGAATATTATTTTCAATTAAATTTTTTAGTGCATTATCAAGAAGACTTCTGTATTCTGGCAAAGGGACACCTTTGATATCTTCATAATTTACTTCTTCAACATTCATCCCATAAATTAATGCTGCTCCTTTTGATGCTGAGATTTTTTTAGTATCAAGATTTAGTTCCCAATTACCTGATTTAGAAACAATTTCAGCTCTATTTAATCTTTCATAACTTTTCTTTAACAACTCTTCAGCTCTTTTCTGTTCTGTTACATCGCGGGCAATTCCATGTAATCCTACTACCTTCCCATTTTCATAATGAGGAACTTCATAAATCTCGAGTAATATTTTTTCATTTTTTGAATTATAAATTTCGAGATAGATTGGATATTGACACTTTTCACCTCTAAGCATTTTTCTTGTATTTTCTCTTGCCTGTAAATTTATTGGAGAATCTGTGACAAACCAGTGAGTTTGATTGAGCCATTCTTCAACTTTGTAACCAGTAATCTGTTCAACTGATGGGGATATATAAGTTATCCTACCTTCAGTATCATGTGTATAAAAGAAAAAGTATGATGTCCCTTCTACAAGAAGCCGCATTTTTTCTTCATTCTCTTTAATTATGGTTTCTAATAATTTACGTTTAGTTATATCAGTTATAAAACCTTCAAGATATAGTAATTCTCCTTGTTGGGAAAAAATACCTCTTCCTCTTTCCCAAACCCATTTCATTTCTCCTGATTTCGTAATTATTGGATATTCATACTCAAAGTATTTCCTTTGCCCAAGAACTTTTTGCCACTCATCCCATAGTAATTGTTGATATGCAGGATGAATAATATCATTGAAAGCTATAACATTGTTATTAATAAACTCTTCAGGTTTGTAACCGGTTATTTCTTCACACTGACGAGATATATATAACATAGTCCAATTTCTATCGTTAGCACATCTGTAAATAAAACCAGGAAGATTATCAATTAGAGTTGATAAAAATCTTTCATTTTCTTTAATCTTGTTTTCTGCTTCACGCCGTTTAACTTCTATGTCTATTGTATAAAGTGCATATGAAATATCTGTTGCCAATTCGTTCAATAATTTTATTTCAACATTGTTAAAGAATTCTTTTTCATCTGAGTAAAGACATAAAATTGCAATTACTTTATCAGCTACAATAATTGGGAAAAATGCTGCTGATTTTAGATTATGCCTTTTTGCAATAACGCTGAATGGTAAGTATTCGAAATCATTGATTATCTTATATTTTTTTGAATCAATCGATTCCCCTACCGGAGATTTACTGAATTGCTCTTGCTCCATTACAACTTTTAGTTGATTCAAATATTCTTTACTCTCTCCATAAACAGATACAGGAATTGTTTTCTTATCAGTTTGGTTAACTTCTCCAATCCATGCTAATTTGAACAAGCCTACTTCTACAGCTATTCTGCATGTTTCATCAAATATTTTTTGTTTATCCTTTGTTCTAACAATCATCTGATTAATATTACTTAACAAAGCATAAGTTCTATTCAATCTTTTAATTTCTTCTTCTGATTTTTTAAGTAATGTAATATCTTGAAGTGAAGTCAAAAGATATTCTTCACCATCAATTTCAATAACATCACTATTAGCTAAAACAGTTACTTGATTTCCTGTTTTTGTAATTAAATTAAGTTCATAATTTTTTTTGTGATTATAACTTTTAATTTCGTTTACCAAATAACTTATAGTGTCTTTATTCTTAATAATTCCTATTTCAATTGCATCTTTTCCTATAATTTCTTCCTTTGAATAACCAAATAAATCAATCCATGCTAAGTTCACATCTACATATTGTAATTCAGGAAATTTTAATAATTCTACTGGAACAGAAGTTTTTTGAAACAATGTAGAAAATTTCTTTTCACTTCTTAGAATTTTTTCTTGAAATAATTTTTGGTTTGTAATATTTCTTATCACAACAACTACATTATCATAAATAGCTGGTGACATTCTTGCTTCATAAAATTGTTTCCCAGAGGGCATTTGCAAATCATATTCATAAACTTGCATTTCTTTTTTAGTTAATGCTTTTTGAATATAATCCATAGTAAGTTCAGCAAGAGATGGAGGCAATACTTCTTTAATATTCCTGCCTAAAAATTTTTCTGGGGCAACAAATAATTCATCTGCAGAATAAGTTTTATATGTTAAAAAATTTCCATTCTTATCAATTAAAAAAACAATGTCAGGTATAGCTTCAAGAATTGCGCGATTTACTGATTCACTTTCCTTCAATTCTTTATTTATTTTCAAATTAATTTCATGGTCTAAAAGAATTTTACCTATAAGAACTGTTGCAATAGGATAGAAAATAATTACAGTTAAACCTACAGTTTGAAGTGCCTGTAAAGTATATCCTTTTGGCAATAAAATCATTAAGATAATCATTAATGTATGAACAATAATACCAAATAAATAAAGATTAAGATTGCTCAGATAAATTTTATTTTTTTCTTTTAATGAATAAAATATTAGTCCTAAAATTACTGATGAAACAATGGTTGAAATCCCCATTAATACTCCACCGCCCCCAATATAAATTCTCGTTGCAGCAGCCATTACCCCAGCAATTATTCCGGACAAATTGCCAAAGAACAATGCACATAAACTCAGAACCACAGAGCGTCCATCAAAAATAATTCCCTGAGATAATACAAATGGATTTAACATTGCAAGAATTGATATAAAGCCAAAAGAAATACCTTGTAAAATTTTGCCTGTTAAGGTATTCCTGTGCCATCTTAAATCAATAAAATTAGATATCACACTGGCTGCTACAAGGATAGACAGATTATAAATTAACTGGACAGCTACCATGTAACCCCCAGAATTTTATATGAAGAATTTTTACACTTCAAAAATTTCTTTTTTATGATTATCGAGTGTTGGAAATAATACATTAACTTTAATTGGAACTTAATTAGTTTATATTGAATATTCAATACAAATTTGAATACAATAATTTTATTTACTAATGATTGATTTAACTCACACTAAAAAAAATAAGTTCAAAAATTTTTTAAATAGGAAATTCCTTAGTGACATATATCATGATTAAAAGTTTGTTTTAAGATGACGAAAATTTTAGTAATGAAAAGAATATCTTTTGAAGATTGAGTTTAGGGTTGATTTTAGTGATTATTTGGTAGGAAATTAAACAAAATTTGGTGGAGGTGCGGGGAGTCGAACCCCGGTCCGAAGTTACCTTTCAATGAACGTCTACGCACATAGTCTGTCTTTTAAGTTTCGCCCTGTTAACATCGACAGACAGATTTTAACAGGACTATTCCGTTAGAATTTCGCCTTGTCTACACGGACACTCGACTCGGCTATCGTATCATTGACGACGCTCTGTTAAATCCCGATACGAAAGGATTTAAAGAGCGGCTGCTGTTTTTTAATTAAGCAGCTAATGCGTAGTTATATTCGCCATTTATTTTTTTACCGTCGTTTAACGTGTCTACGGTGAACACGGTGCGCAGTTCAAAGAACCAGTAACCCCGTCGAAACCACGTCACCCCCAAACTTTAGATTTAATCTGGGCAGCCATTATTTCAAGGATTCCATTTAATATCTTCTATACCATTAATATAATTTTCATACCTTGCAAGAACAAACAATAAATCCGAAAGACGATTTAAATATACTTCAATTTGTGGATTAATTTCTACTTCTTTTATTAATGAAACTACCTCTCTTTCTGCTCTTCTGCAAACTGTTCTTGCCAAGTGTAAATATGATGCAGCTTTAGATCCTCCAGGCAAAATAAAATTTTTTAATTCAGGAAGTTTTTCGTCGTATTTGTCAATTAAGTTTTCAACTCTTTTAGCATAACTTTCATCAATTCTAACAATTTTAACCGACTTATTATTTGGCGTTGCTAAATCTGCTCCGATAGCAAAAAGTTCGCTCTGTATACTTCTTAATTCTCCTTTAAGTTCCTCAGATTTAGATTCAGTAATTATAATCCCCAGTATTGCATTTAATTCATCAAGAGTGCCATATGCTTTTATTCGCTGATTATCTTTCCAAACTTTTTCACCGCCAAGCAGCGAAGTTTTACCACCATCTCCCTGTTTAGTATAAATTTTCATCTTTCAAACGGCAGAGTTGCTATTTTTAAATTTATTTTTTTCTGATTAAGTACACATTCTAAATTTTCTTTATCCAATAATTTTTTTCTTATCACAGCTAAACCTATTTTTTTATTTAACAGTTCAGAATTTACAACACTTGTAATTATTCCAGCATCTTCACCATCTGAGTCTGTTATTTCACCAGGTAAAATATTTTCATCATCATCAAAAATAACTCCGCATAATTTTCTTTGAACTTTATCATAAGTTTCAAGACGAGCAACTACTTCCTGACCAATGTAACAACCTTTTGTAAAACTTATTTCATTTAATAAATTTATTTCGTGTGGATTAAAATTTAGATTAATTTCTGATTCTTCTGGAATTCCCATTTCAACTCTAAAAACCTGATATGCATCTTCTCCAACAAAATTCAAGTCAAATATACTTTTATTTTCGAGCACATAATCGATAAAATTTTCAAGATATTTTTTCTCTAAAAGAATTTTATAAATATTCAATCCGTTTATTTCTTTATGTAAAAACAAATCGTATTCAAAATTATCATTTGATACTGTAATAATTTTATTCCCATTTAATGAATTAATTAGTTCGTTCACTGAATTAAACGGTTCGTTTAAAATCATGGTTAAGTAGGATTCTGACTGAGGACCAATAATTTCAGCCAACACATAAGATGATGAAACATCAACAGTTTCAATGTCCTCTGTAATTATGTATTTATTAATCCAATTAAGTAATTTCTTTGTATTATCATGAAATACAATTAGTAGAAAATAATCATTCATATTTAACAAAGTTGTTCTATTAATTAATCTTCCCTTTTCATTTAAGAAAAGAGTGTTTCTTTTCTCAAATGCCTCCATATTCTTCAAATCATTAGTAGAAATTCTGTGAAGAAAATCCAGTGTGTCTTTACCTTTTAGTTGAACAATAACAGGATTAAATATTCTAATCCCAACTCCATATCTTAGTGAATTGTATTCTTCCTTAAAATTGTTTATTACCTTTATTGAAATTGAAGAATTATCACAAACACAATTTTTGAATTTATTTTTTAATATTTCAGTTACATTTAACACAGAATATTCCTCCTGATACATAAATCCTCTTAAATTATTCTTGATGAATTTGATAATGATTAACAGTTAATAAGTTTCAGCAACAGTGGTTGAAAAATATTAATATTTTCTAAACCAACGAGGATTTTTATCTGTAATATAAAGTTGTCTTTTTTCGCTCCAGTAAAATGGAATTGAATCCCGAACTCTAATACGCATTGAATCTTCAATAAATCTATATTCATAATAATCGGGATACTTATCATTGTTAATGTTTGCTAAAGTTCTCTTATGAACTATACCGGTATAAGTTTCCAGCAAATGCGGCGGTTTGCGCCATCCATCAACAAGAAAGAAATTATATTTTCTATGACCCGAAATAATTCCATCTTCATAAAAAAGTTCAACATATTTTATATTCTTGGGTGCCCATGTTTTTATAGACATTTTGCTAAATCCACCATGAATAGGAACTTCAGCTTCCCAAATTTTTTCGAAATTATTTTCTTTGCACTCAAACAATGTCAGATAAAAAAATGCAGTCCCTAATTTTGTGCTATCAAGTGTAACAAAACTTGATTCATATCCCTGAACATTTTTTTTCTCAATAAATCTTTCTGATTCTTTTGAACGAGCTATTAAAGCAAGAACAAAATTACCTCCATCATTAAAATAAATTACTGCACTCTTAGGAACACCATAAATTGTAGAAGGTTCATTTTCCATCAAATAAGTTCCTGGAGGATAATTTTCCAGAATATATTCTTTTAAAGCTATTGTATCGCATGGGAATCTATTCTTGGTTTGTTCTTTTGCTACATCAATATTGTATTCCCTTATTTCTCTTTCCTTTCCAGTTGAAGTTGCTGCTTCACCAGATTCTTTTTTACCTGAAGTACACGCAATAAGTAAAAGAGGAAATAATAAAATTAAATTGTATTTATTCATTTATTCCTCTTAATATTATATTACATCTTCGAAAACTCATCAATAAAATAAGTAGAACTTAGAATTCCTTTTTCAAAATTTTCTATATGAAAATGTTCGTTTGGAGAATGAATGTTATCTGTATCCAAACCTAATCCCATTAAAACTGCGGGAGCCTTTAATTGATTCATAAAATCTACAACAATTGGAATTGACCCCCCTTCACGAGTAAAAACTGTTTTTCTTCCAAATGCTTTTGATAGTGCAATTGATGCAGCTCTAACTGCATCGCTGTTTAATGGTGTTAAAACTGGATATCCATAATGAAGCATTTTAACATCAATTTTTATACTCTTTGGTGCAAGACTTTTTAAATAATTAGAAAAATCTTTAAAAATCTTTTGTGGATTTTGATTCGGCACCAATCTCATACTAATTTTTGCTGTTGCTTTTGATGGAAGCACTGTTTTAGCTCCTTTTTCTGTAAAACCTCCAACTATTCCATTACAATCGAGAGTTGGTCTAACCCAAAGTCTTTCCAGAGTAGAATAACCTTTTTCACCCTGAAGTTCTTTTACACCAAGTTCTTTTGCAAATTTTTTATCAGAAAATTTCAGTCGTTTGAAATTTTCCTTCTCTTCTTGAGTTAATTTTAAAACATCCTTATAAAAATTTGGTATTGTAACTTTACCATTTTTGTCATGAAGTTTAGAAATTATTTTAGCAAGCTCATTAATTGGATTTGCAACAGCGCCTCCAAAACTTCCTGAATGTAAATCAGCTTTAGGACCTATAACTTCAACTTCGGTATATAAAAGTCCACGCAAACCATAAGTTATTGTAGGAACACCTTTATCATACATGCTTGTATCAGAAATTAAAATTGCATCGCACTTCAGCAGTTCTTTATTATTTTTTATAAATGAGTATAAACTTTCGCTTCCAATTTCTTCTTCTCCTTCAATTACAAATTTAACATTTAACGGAAGAGAACCAAGAGTTTTCATATATGCTTCAACACTTTTTATATGAACAAAATGCTGACCTTTATTATCATTTGCACCGCGAGCCCAGATTTTTCCATCATTTATCACAGGTTCAAAAGGTGGATTATTCCACAATTCGATTGGGTCTACAGGCTGAACATCATAATGACCATAAATTAATAATGTTGGTTTTCCTGGAGCTCCAAGCCATTCACCATAAACAATTGGATGCCTGTTCGTTGGAAAAATTTCTACTCTTGACATTTTAGCTTCTTTCAATTTATTAGCTGTAAATTCTGCACATCTGTTAATATCTTCTTTATGAGATTCAAGCGTACTTATGCTTGGGATTTTTAAATATTCTATTAATTCATTAAGATAATTATCCATATTGGAATTTATATAACTTAGAACTGCATCCATAAAACCCCCTAAAATTTTATAAAATTAATTGAGTATTTTTTGTGCTCAAATTTACACTGCATTTAATCGGTATTCAAGTTAATAAGTAATCAAATTTCAATTTACAGTATAAAGTTGGTAAATTTAAGAAAGTAATTTTCGTTGCTCACTTAAATGATATTAATAAGATACATATTAAAAAATCATATTGCCCCATTTTTCTTTTCAGTATTTGTGCTGATAGCAATATTTCTATTGCAGTTTCTTATGAAATTTGCAGATAGATTAGTAGGGAAAGGATTAAGTATATGGATAATTACAAAATTAATTATCTATAATTTAGCATGGATGGTAGTTCTCGTAGTTCCAATGTCTGTTCTTGTGGCAGTTTTAATGGCTTTCGGGAACATGTCGCAGAATAATGAGATTGCGATATTAAAAGCAACCGGTATTAGTTTATACAAAATGATGATACCGCCATTTATAGCAAGCATAATTCTTGCATTAATGCTCATATATTTTAATAATCACATTTACCCAGATGCAAATCATGCAGCAAGATTATTGATGGAAGATATCTCAAGGCAAAAACCCACGCTGTCGCTTGTGCCTGGTGTTTTTTCACAAGATGTTCCAAACTACTCAATTCTTGCCCGCAAAGTTGATTCACATACAAATGAATTAGAAGAGTTAACAATTTATGATTATTCAGAACTGCCAAAAGTTAATATTGTAACTGCATCAAAAGGAAAAATTTATTTATCGAGGAATCAAAAGAAATTAATAATGGATTTGACAAACGGCGAAATTCATGAAACAGATAATACAAATTCAATTGAATACAGAAGATTAAGATTTCAGCGTCACAAAATTGCAATGCCTGCAGAACAATTCACTTTTGAACAATCTACACCTGGCGGACCACGGGGCGACAGAGAATTAGGTGCCAAGGAAATGCTTAAAATTGTTGACAGCTTAAATGTATTTCTTACTCAATATGAAAATGAACTTAACAAAAAAATTTCCGAATTAATCAAAAAAAATCAATTGAATAAAAATTATGTTCAACCGGATTTTTATTCAAAATTTATTTTTATACGCGCACAGCAAAGAATAAAAGCCGACGAAAGTTCTATATTAAACACATTATACAGAATAGATTATTATAAAAAAGAAATTAATCGTTACTGGGTCGAAATTCATAAAAAATATTCTTTGCCGTTTGCATGCCTGATTTTTGTTTTAATTGGAGCTCCACTTGGAACAATGACACGAAAAGGCGGATTTGGAATGGCAGCGGGAATTAGTTTGGTTTTCTTTTTAATCTACTGGGCATTTTTAATTGGAGGCGAAAAATTAGCTGACCGCGGACTTTTATCTCCATTCTGGGGAATGTGGAGCGCAAATATTCTTTTAGGAATTCTTGGAATTATTCTTACTATAAAAAGTGCAAGAGAAAAGGTTACCTTAGATTTTAGTTTCATAAGAAAATATATTCCTGAATCATGGCTTAAACCAGAAGAAGAATATGAAAATAATTGACCGTTATCTTGTCAAACAATTTTTACAATCAATATTTTTTGGATTGATTGCTTTTACTTTACTTTTTGTTGTAATTGATATGATGGAAAAGCTTGGCGATTTCATTGACCAGAATGTTGACACAAATATGATTGTTCAATACTACATTGTATTTACTCCTGAAATAATTCGATTAATGACCCCAGTTGCAGTTCTTTTAGCAAGTCTTTTCACAGTTGGCAAGCTGTCTAATCAAAATGAATTAACAGCAATCAAAGCTGGAGGAATTAGTTTCTATCGTTTTATCATTCCGTTTTTTATTACAGCTTTTGTTATCAGTCTTTTTTCTGTCTACTTTGGAGGATATATTGTTCCAATCGCAAACAAACATAAGGTTTTTATCGAACAAACTTATTTGAAAAAAGGAATTGTATATTTTGGAAGCAACATTTATTTCCAGGATACAAAAACAAGAATAGTAACAATTAATATTTATGATTTAGCAAATGACCAGGCAAATCAGGTTAGTATTCAAGAATTTGATTCAAAAGATAAAACAAAATTAATTGAAAGAACTGATGCTTTTAGAATGAAATATGATACTGCCAAAGCATGCTGGATACTTTATAATGGAATTAAAAGAACATTCAACGATACAAGCGAGACAATAGAAAAGTTTGTTGTCAAAGAATTTTATGGATTAAATTTTTTGCCGGAAGATGTAATCAAGAAACAAAGGAAGCCGGAAGAACTATCACTCCCTGAATTATCTGAATTAGCTAATGAACAAAAAAGAACTGGAAACGACCCGACACAAATTCAAATTGAATATCAATCGAGAATTGCATATGCATTTTCGAGTGTAATTGTTGTTTTATTTGGATTACCAATTTCTGCTGGAAGAAGGAAAGGCGGGCTTGCTCTGCATTTTGGGATTAATCTTTTAATAACATTTATTTATTTAGTTTTTATGAAAGTAAGTCAGGCATTCGGGAAAAATGGAATTTTAGACCCATTCATAACTGCATGGTTTTCAAATTTTATATTTCTGATTGCAGCTATTTTTAATATTAAAAGAGCGATGAAATAATCCATTATAATTTTTATATCGAAACGAAATTAACTACCAAAGCAAGATGTTATTTTGATTTCAATTCAAACACACCATCCCAATTATCACCTGGAGGATTTGCAAGATAAAATTCACATCTGTTTATATAAACTTTTGAAGGATAATCTTTTAGTTTTTCATAAGAGCGTTTAAAGTAATCTAACGCTGCTTCAAAACTTCGATGTTTATATAATTCTATTCCTTGAAAATAAAAATCCATGTTTTCAATAGCATCTTCTGCTTTTTTATCTCCTTTCAAACTAATTAATTCATAAATTGCCGTTGGTTTTGTTTTCCCTTTAACTCTTACCACATCAAGATAACGAACAAGAAATTTATCTTTTACCAATTCATAAGTTGATTCACTAATCATTATACTTGTACCGTATTCCTTATTTGCCCCTTCAAGTCTTGAAGCCAAATTGACATTATCCCCCAGAACTGTGTAATCAAATCTTTTTTCTCCTCCAATATTTCCAACAATAACTTCACCCGAATTAATTCCAATTCTAATATGAATAGAAGATTCAGTTTTGTTTGTCCATATTTCTCTTAATTGAGCAAGTCTTGTTTGCATTTGCAATGCAGTCAAACAAGCTTTATAAGCATGGTCAGGCACTTCAACAGGAGCACCCCAGAAAGCCATAACAGCATCACCAAGATATTTATCAAGTGTTCCATCATTAGCAATAATTATTTCACTCATTTCATTCAAGAACTGATTAATGAAACTGACAAGTTCTTCAGGCTGCTTACTTTCAGCAAATGTCGTAAAGTTTGCAATATCACTAAACAATACTGTTAAATTTTTCTTTTCTCCTCCTAATTTTAATTTTTCCGGATTTGATATTAATTCATTCACTACTGCGTTACTAACATAATGACTAAACATTCCTTTAATTAAAACATTCTGCTGCCTTTCTTTTAAGAAATGATATGCAGTGCTGGAGAAATATCCAATGACAATTGCAAGTGAAGGACTTACAATTGCCATCACTAATTTTTTTTCAACAAAATAATAAACACTCAAAAGATAGATTAAATAAATGCTCAAACCGACAACAATAACATTCAACAGCTCAATTAATAAACCAATATGCAATTTTACTTTTCTAAGAAATGATGTTAAAAGAAATGAGTAAATAGTAAACAAAAAAATCATCAATAGTTCACCAAAATTTGATTGTTTATATAAAAAATCTCCTCTTAAAATATTCTGAATTATGTTCGCATGAAATTCAACGCCATAAATTAAGTTATCCCCCTTTTGTTTTCCTTTTGCAAAAGAAACTGGAAGTATATCCCGGTCTTCCGGCATCGTTGAACCAATTAAAACAATTTTATCTTTCAACTTACCTGAGTATAACCATCCACCATCTGGATTATCCCATGTATTTATATCTTCTCCCATTTCAATTTCATCAACAGTTTTAAATTCACTATCATCAAGCACATCAATTAATTTGATGCGAGGAAATGTTCCGCTTGGTCCATAAAAATTTACCAGTACACTGTTCTTATCATATTGAGGAATTAATTTTTCAGAAAATTCAAAAAAGTTACCCTTGCGTTTTGCTGTAAATGAATTTGGGAAACCAAAATATTTATTTAATACTGCGAACCCAAAACTTGGTATTAATTTATTCGATACATAGGATTTAACATAAGGGACATATCTTCTGAATACTCCATCATTATCAGCAGGAACCTGAACAATTCCTATTGAGCTGTCTGCATTATAAAAGTAATTGCCATAATTTTCATTGAGGTTTGTTATAAAACTTTTATTCTCTTCGAAAAGTTTTTCCTGCTCTATATCAATCTTTCCTGCTAAAACAACTTTTTTTGATTTTCTAATTGCATCAAACATTAGTGAATCATTTACAGGAGAAAATTGGTCGCTGCTTGTAAAATTAATATCAACTCCAATTGCTTTAACACCTGCTTTTGTAAGATTATTAATTACTTTAGCAAAAATAAATCTTGGCCAGGGCCAACGATTATATGGAGAAGGAATTTGTTCATAAGCATCTTGTGTTATTTCAATAATTATTACATCAGATGAATCACTTAAATCAATTGGTCCCCTTTCTGAAAATCTTTTGTCAATTAATTTTAGTTCTAATTCTTTGAGTGGAGAAATTGGGAGCAGATAATCTTGCGTTATAATAATAGTAAAAACAGCAGCAAAAATAATTATTAAAATTTGCTTAAATACATCGGTTAAAATTCTTTTGCTGCTGTTCATAAAATTATAAAACATATCGTGTAGTTAAACCAACAATTGAATTAGTAGATTTTCCCGGGAATCTGAAAATTCTTGCCTGAAAAGCAAGATTAAGATTTCCAATTAAATTGTAGTCAGCAATTAATTCTAATGCCTGTCTTTTGAAATCTCCAAAGCTTGGACTTAGAGTAGCCGAAAGAATTAATTTATTTTCCATTAATTTATACTTTGCACCTGCTGTTAATGTAAAATATTTGAACTGAGAATTACCAATTTCTGTCGAGCTGTAAAGTATCTGGAATATAGAGTTCAAATTATTTTTCCAGTAACTATTAACTGAAAATGATACTGAATTAAAATTAGCATCATAGTTTCTTAGACTTTTATCATCTCTTTGCTGAGTTGATATTGACAATGAAGTATTATGGCGAACATACAATTTCAAGTCATATGATAAAAGAAATGTAAATCGATTTGTAATTTCATCAATAATATATTTATTGAATAAAGTATCGGTGATAGACAAACCATTATTATTTTTTTTGCGGTAATATCCAATGCTGATATTCGGGAAATTTAATCTTGTAAATAATGAAGCTGTGGCACTAAAAGTTTCATAAGTTGTAGTAGCAATTTTTGTTTTTTGAAGATTGTCTTCTAATTTTTCATAACCAACTGAAAGAAAAAATCTATTATCGAACATTCTAATTTGGTCAGCAAAATTAAATCCTTTAATATCTGTTTGAATGAATGATTGTCCAAGTGAAAGATAATCATTGCCTCTGTAAATGTAAGAAGCTTTTAAAGAATTATTAAAGTAGTTTATGCTTAGTGCTGCCTCGCCAGCAAGCGAAGCTAATTTTTGCGGATTCAAAGGACCAATATACTGGTTAACAGTAATAAATTTTCCGAGAATCTTTTTAATTGTTTTTATCTGGTCAGGGTCAATATCAAAAGCAGAACCTTCACCAAATATTGAATCTATTTTTGCATCTGACAATGTTCCAGAGGATATATCTTTATTAAAAATACTGAATGCTGCTTGAGATGTAAACATTATATTTTGCTCATCAATTGCAAACATTAAATCGGTGCCAAAGACAGCATTTTCCTGTGGACGCGATGCAAACTCAACAGAATTTGGGTCATCTTTTGAATGTAAATATGTAAATCCCAACTGAAAATTTTCTCCACTGCCAAATGACGGACGAACTACAAAAATATTTCTTTTGTAAGTTCCAAATTTAACTCTGCCATATGGGTATCCATACTTGCTTTCATTTATTTTTATAACATCATAAGCAAGAGGGGCTTCTTCTTTTAAATATGTTTGTAAAAGAGTTCCTTCAATTTTTCTTTCTGTTTCTCCAAATGCAGTTTGAACATTTATTTTTCCTAAATTCAAAGATCCATTAAATCCTCTTACTCTTTTGCCATTCATAATTAAATTTGGGAATTGAGGATATGAATCACCAAGCTGCAAATTCAATAAATCTCCGTTACGAATTGTTAATGTGTAACGATTGTATGGCTGTAAGTAATTTTTTTCTTCAGAAGTTACATATAATTGACCACTAAACAGCCATTGGTCAGATGTTAACTTTGCTTCTGCACTAAAGTTATTATACCATGTTGATGTGGAACTATAATTCTCATTTCTTGATTCTGCTCTAAGATGACCATTTATATTCCATCTTCTTGCGATTTTCTCTGCTGCTTCTTTTGTTGCAATAAGTACATTTCTTTTAGCAGTATAGTATAAATTCCCTTTATTATCATAAACTTCAATTTTTATTTCTGCAGAACCATATTTAATATCACTGATATTTTCTCCATTAATTACTATCAAATCTTCTGCAACCAATTTGTTTTGTGAAATATCAATATTATTCAAGTAAATTTTTGTTTTTGCTACATCAATGTTAATGGGGGCTCTAATAAATGAAATTGATATCAAAAAATTTTCTCGTGTTAGAACTTCGCCTTCTTCTGGACTAAGTATAATAATTTCTTTCTCCTTCTCTGTTTCTCCTGCAACGGCTAATTGAAATGGAGAAGTACCTTGAGCTATTCCAGTTGGATAAGTTTCAGTAGTCCCATCTTTTAGATTAATTATAAAATAATATTCAAGTGTTGGCGGTTTTACTTCTTCTGCAGGAATTGTAACAGCTGCTGTAATTCCTGCTATCTGCATTTCTTTTTTTGTAAATTCATTTTTATCAAAAAATCTATATGCAATTTCAATTGATGAAATGTTATCTCCGGAAATTAAATCAATAGAAATATTAATTGGGTTATTAATTTTGGATTCACTGATTTTAACATTCAGGATGTAATTACTTTCCTGAGCATAAATTAAACTAATAGTTAAATGCATTATTATGAAAAACAAAAAATTTTTTTTATTCATAATTAACCCCTGCTTGTTGTTAACTTACTCAAGATTATTCTTCTGGAGCGTAATATTCTATTTCAACATTTCCTTGATTAGTTCTAATTATCAGTTTCTTCACATTTGTTTTCTTTGTTTCATTAGATTTATTCTTGTCTTCATCGGTTTGTTGATGAAATTCAAAATTACCATCGGAAGTAATAACAACTGTATTACCTTCCGTTAAAGTTCCTTCTCCACCTTGAGGACCCAAAAAACTAAGCTGTGCGCTTCCAGAATCTAAGGACATTGTAAAAGTACTATCTTCACTATATTCAATAAATCCACTCGTACCTCTTATAGATGCAACAACTGTAGGGGTAGTAAATTTAAATTCCTCATCTTCAGATTGTTTTTTAATATCAAAACCAATAAGCCCTTGTTGGATGAATGTATTTTTATTCAGCTTTCTTTCTTTTTTATCTCCATAAATATGAAGAACAGAATTTTCACGAACACGCAATAAACCTGAGCCATCAGTAAAATAAATTAATGCTAAAGATTTTGACCCTGTTTTAATTTCATTCCCATTATTCAGTATTAATCCAATAACAGCTTTTTCCCAATCTGTCTGCTGAACTGATTTTCTATAATTAACATCTTTATGAACTTTTTTAACTAAAGCTACCGGATTATCCGGCGGGTTCAGATTATTCTCTTTGATATTTGTTTTATCAAATGAAAAATTTATTACCACAGGAAATAATAAAAATAATGATAAAAGTTTTATTTTCATTTTAATTACCCTCCTAAGATTTATCATCTACTAAACTGAATATTAATTACAGCATTAACATTTTGTTCAAGATAATTCAGTATTCTAACAAAATCGGGAAAGACTAAAATATTTCCATTCTCATCTATAAATTGAATTTGCTCAGCACTAATCTCTCCATTTTTTAATTTCATTATAAAAGAATCATCTAATTTCCCTGTTAAAAAATCAGCAAGACGAATTAAATCTGGATTAATTACTTTCTCTGTACTCTGCCTTCCAATTCTAATTTTAACAGGATTACTCATTAATTCATCAAAACCGCCAGGACGATGAACAACAGCTTTAACAGCAATTACAATCACAGTATCTGTAAGCAGTTCTCGATCTAAATATTTTGTTAAATCAATGTTTGTCACTTTTCCTACATCTCTGTTGTTAACAATAAGATTTCCTGAATTCAAAGCTTGTTCATAAGATTCATTTGGCTTTAAATAATTTGCAAGCACTTTATAACTTGTTACTCCCAAAACTTCATTCCATGATATTACTAATGAACCAACATCATTTATTACATCGTTTTCAAGAGGAGCACTTATTTCTGGAGGTGTTGGATTCAAAAATACCAATTGGTCTTCATCGCTATCTAATTGTCTACCTTGTTTATCATAAAGGATAAATTTGAATTGAAATATACCGCTTGGCTTCCCTTTTTCTTTGAGCTCATTTATTAAATTAGAATTATAAGAGCTTGTTTCGATATCAATACCACTAATTGAGCCAATTTCATCATTATAAAAACTTCTTGCAGCAAATGGTTTAGTTCTAAATCTGCCAACTTCTTGGAAACCTGTTCTTTGGTCTTTCAACCACAAAAATATTCCTTCGACAATTACTTCCATTCCAGGCGGGTTAATAATAATCTGAGCCATTCTTGGTTGATTTTCAAGATTCTGTTCAACAGCAAAAGCTGCAAAATCAATTGTGGATAAATCACCAAAAATATTCAAATCAATCGTTGCATTCTGAGCCTTAATGCTGTTGACATCTAAAATAAAAATAAATAAAAATGTAAAAAGTATATTTCCTATGCGCATAATTCCTCCCTTAATTTTTTTGAAAGTCCAGAACGAGAGTAGAATTGTGTCAACAAAAACTAATTATTTATTTGGACTTACTCAAGAATATTTTGTTAATTAAACATTAACTGCGAGATAAAAAAATGCAATCAAATCAATAAGCTGTTTGTAAAATGTAATCAGATTGGTTCTTTGGAGACTAAAAAGTTTTTGTAATATTTTCTTATTTGAATTTAGATTTAAGATGCATCATTAGTTAAAGCAAGATGATATTATCTCAATCATATTAAAAGTTTATTTGTTCACTGGTTTTGTATATGAACAAAAATGTGAATTTTATATAATTCTTCTTAGTTCTATTTCCTCACACTTACACTTATATCCCTCTGAAATTAATTTTATATTTCCTTTAGTCTAAAAGAAAATAATTTTTTAGAAGATAAGTTGATAAGAGACTACAAAAATGCTCTCATTAATTCCAGCTAAAAAAATTCCTATTAATCAACAAATAGATTAAGATTAAAATTGCAGCATGAATCCAAATATTAGCATTCGCTTGCCAAAATAGCTTGCAATTTCTTTCTTGAGAGAATAATCGTAAGAATAACTGTAACCAAATATGTTTTTAAAATTAAAGATATTTATACTTTTTCGAAGTGAAGCCGCTTTGTCGGGTGAACGAAGACCCGCCCTTTGGCGGGCAATTCTACTATAGTTCGATTAATCCGCCAGAGGCGGACGACTTCCTCGCCTGTCGGCGAGTCGTCGCACTTTTGTTTTCGTAGTTCACACGCCTTTGGCGGGCGAACGAAGACCCGCCCTTGGCGGGCAATTCTACTATAGTTCGATTAACACTATATAAAAGAAAATATTACGAAACTGAGATTAATGTTTCAATTCTACTATAGTTCGATTAACACGTTTACCGCATACAGCACAAATTGAAGTATTTAGTGTTTCAATTCTACTATAGTTCGATTAACACATTGAGGGAGCTGAACAAAAATTACAAGAATTAGTGTTTCAATTCTACTATAGTTCGATTAACACTTTATCTAAAAAAAAGAAAAATTTAAAAATTGAGGTTTCAATTCTACTATAGTTCGATTAACACAAAACTTGGTGGGACGGTAAATTGATAGTATTAGATGTTTCAATTCTACTATAGTTCGATTAACACATTTGAGTTTGTTGCAACATTTAATAAAGCCACAAGTTTCAATTCTACTATAGTTCGATTAATCCGCCAGAGGCGGACGACTTCCTCGCCTATCGGCGAGTCGTCGCACTTTTGTTTTCGTAGTTCACACGCCTTTGGCGGGTGAACGAAGACCCGCCCTTGGCGGGCAATTCTACTATAGTTCGATTAACACTATTCTCCAGTTATTTCTTTTAATAATCTAAATACTGTTTCAATTCTACTATAGTTCGATTAACACGGATAGCTCCATTCTATTACTTTACCAACGTTGTTGTTTCAATTCTACTATAGTTCGATTAATACGCTCAATACTTCCAGATTCTCTCAAATCTGCAAGTTCGTTTCAATTCTACTATAGTTCGATTAACACGAGATTTATTAATTTGAAAGCAAATTAAAAAGTCTAGTTTCAATTCTACTATAGTTCGATTAACACTTTGCAGAGAAGGTAATTGTATTCAACAATCACAAATTTCAATTCTACTATAGTTCGATTAACACATTATTACCAAAAATGGTACCAACTATAAAAAAATTAGTTTCAATTCTACTATAGTTCGATTAACACCGAAAGTGCGAGAGTTGGAATACCAAGTTGCATCCTGTTTCAATTCTACTATAGTTCGATTAACACGAATCAATATCTCCATAACTTTTTAAGTTTTTTATGTTTCAATTCTACTATAGTTCGATTAACACAGGAGAAATTCTTGCTTTAACGAATGACAATAATGATTGTTTCAATTCTACTATAGTTCGATTAACACCCTTATTGATGAAGGTGATATTGTATTAATCGATAGTTTCAATTCTACTATAGTTCGATTAATCCGCCAGTGGCGGACGACTTCCTCGCCTATCGGCGAGTCGTCGCACCTTTGTTTTCGTAGTTCACACGCCTTTTGGCGGGTGAACGAAGACCCGCCCTTTGGCGGGCAATTCTACTATAGTTCGATTAACACGTTACATTTAAGAATATAGATATTCTGAAGGAACTTGTTTCAATTCTACTATAGTTCGATTAACACTTTTATAAAGAAAGAAGAATAGTAGCAGAACTAGCGTTTCAATTCTACTATAGTTCGATTAACACAATCTTAGCGGGGCGAAACTCCGCTACGGACGGGCTGTTTCAATTCTACTATAGTTCGATTAACACCATTTGCAATTGCTCAAGCTATAATGAATACTTATGAGTTTCAATTCTACTATAGTTCGATTAACACGATTATACAAGGCTTAGAGACAAAAATTGTAGTAAAGTTTCAATTCTACTATAGTTCGATTAACACAATTCTGCAATTCCTATTGCTCCTTGATTTAACATGTTTCAATTCTACTATAGTTCGATTAACACTCAATATTGAATTTTTCAAAATGCCTGTGAGTCAAGTTTCAATTCTACTATAGTTCGATTAACACACACCATCGCTCAACTTCACGCCCGATTTTGACGCGTTTCAATTCTACTATAGTTCGATTAACACTTAATTACTCAGAGCTTGCAAAATTAAATGCGAAAGAGTTTCAATTCTACTATAGTTCGATTAACACTGTTAAAAGATTCAATTAATTTTTCTAAAGAAAAGTTTCAATTCTACTATAGTTCGATTAACACATATGAAGTTGAAATTCAACTACAAATAATAAATAAGTTTCAATTCTACTATAGTTCGATTAACACGATATTGATAAATTTTATTATAATTAGAGGTGTAAAAAGTTTCAATTCTACTATAGTTCGATTAACACTAATGCAACTATTACAACAACTAATGTTGTTAATAAGTTTCAATTCTACTATAGTTCGATTAACACTAACAATATCAATTTGTTGCTTTTCTGTATCAGATAAGTTTCAATTCTACTATAGTTCGATTAACACGAAGTAGGGAAAATAAACCTTAGAATTGCGGACCATTGTTTCAATTCTACTATAGTTCGATTAACACTCCGCTGGGACATCTTTTGGGATGCCATTAAAAGAAGGGTTTCAATTCTACTATAGTTCGATTAACACGAGAAAATAAAGCATATTCAGAATATGATGAACTAATGTTTCAATTCTACTATAGTTCGATTAACACTGCTTTATCGCGTATACCACAGAGAGCAACTCCGACGTTTCAATTCTACTATAGTTCGATTAACACATGTGATTGAATAATGAATTAAGATATTTCATTGTGTTTCAATTCTACTATAGTTCGATTAACACCTCGATGGAAAAGAGGTCCGTTAAAGAAGTTTTGCAGTTTCAATTCTACTATAGTTCGATTAACACCACCTTGCTGAAGGTGACCCATTGAGTCCCCTCAAGTTTCAATTCTACTATAGTTCGATTAACACCCTGTTGAAGTAACAACGTCATATTCAATTTGTAGTTTCAATTCTACTATAGTTCGATTAATCCGCCAGAGGCGGACGACTTCCTCGCCTGTCGGCGAGTCGTCGCACTTTTGTTTTCGTAGTTCACACGCCTTTTGGCGGATGAACGAAGACCCGCCCTTGGCGGGCAATTCTACTATAGTTCGATTAATCCGCCAGTGGCGGACGACTTCCTCGCCTATCGGCGAGTCGTCGCACCTTTGTTTTCGTAGTTCACACGCCTTTTGGCGGGTGAACGAAGACCCGCCCTTTGGCGGGCAATTCTACTATAGTTCGATTAACACAAGAATATGTTCAAGGGGCAGAGAAGCTAAAAGCGAAGTTTCAATTCTACTATAGTTCGATTAACACCTAAGGCATTAGATATAGAAATTAAGCCGGGACATGTTTCAATTCTACTATAGTTCGATTAACACCATTTTCTAAAGAGAGAAATGTTCATTTTGAGTTCGAGTTTCAATTCTACTATAGTTCGATTAACACTTTGAAACAGATAAAGAAGAGGAAAAACCAAAAAGGTTTCAATTCTACTATAGTTCGATTAACACCTATTAGTTACCGTTTCGGCAACTTTAAAGTTACCGTTTGTTTCAATTCTACTATAGTTCGATTAACACTAATGCGGTAATTTCTATTAGAGATGAAATGTCTAAGTTTCAATTCTACTATAGTTCGATTAACACTCGCTACTAATTTCTTTAAAGCCCTCGGTAAGAACGTTTCAATTCTACTATAGTTCGATTAACACGCGGATTTGCAGAAAATTCACCAATTCAGCTCCTCAGTTTCAATTCTACTATAGTTCGATTAACACATACCAATTTCGATATATGATATATCACATAAAGTAAGGTTTCAATTCTACTATAGTTCGATTAACACCCATTTCTCTCGAGGTGTTCCTTACGCCTATCCATTGTTTCAATTCTACTATAGTTCGATTAACACATATCAGATATGACAAAAATTTATCTTGATTTAAAGTTTCAATTCTACTATAGTTCGATTAACACTATGGAAGCATTACTTTCTATCTATCAACAATTAGAGTTTCAATTCTACTATAGTTCGATTAACACCAATTTAAGAAACAAAAACAAATCTGCAATCATATTGTTTCAATTCTACTATAGTTCGATTAACACGTGTAGGAAATCAATTGAGTTACAAGTATACTTTCACGTTTCAATTCTACTATAGTTCGATTAACACCAATTAGCAATTAAAATATTCAAGAGAGTTTTTAAGTTTCAATTCTACTATAGTTCGATTAACACTGGTTATAGTGCTGCTGTAATATCAACTTATCTTCGTTTCAATTCTACTATAGTTCGATTAACACTTTGCACAAGTTAGTAGAGAAAGAAGCCAAGAGGAAAGTTTCAATTCTACTATAGTTCGATTAACACTTTTTGAAGCAATGAATGTGTTAGATGATAATAACTATGTTTCAATTCTACTATAGTTCGATTAACACTAAAAATCCTGTTAAATTAGCATTTAAAAAATACAAGTTTCAATTCTACTATAGTTCGATTAACACTAAAATTTTGGAAATTTTATCACCAGTAAACTTACGTTTCAATTCTACTATAGTTCGATTAACACTGAAATACGATTAAAACCATATTCTATATTAATTTGTTTCAATTCTACTATAGTTCGATTAACACTGAAAACACAATAACACAAATGGCAGCTAAACAAGTGTTTCAATTCTACTATAGTTCGATTAACACTTTAATACCAACAGCCCATGAACCAACCGGGTCATCGTTTCAATTCTACTATAGTTCGATTAACACCCGAAAGGTTATGAACTATTACAAAACAATATAAGTTTCAATTCTACTATAGTTCGATTAACACCAATTGCACTAACAATTAATATTATTAGTAACCAAATGTTTCAATTCTACTATAGTTCGATTAACACATAATTTTATGAATATAATTCATTACGCCAAGTTTGTTTCAATTCTACTATAGTTCGATTAACACAGTAACAATATCAATTTGTTGTTTCTCTACTTCTGTTAAGTTTCAATTCTACTATAGTTCGATTAACACAGTTTATTGTCACGCAGAGAGTTATGAAGAAGAGAGTTTCAATTCTACTATAGTTCGATTAACACAAAAATTATTTTGATTTTTTATAAGATTTGCTATTGTTTCAATTCTACTATAGTTCGATTAACACGCAACTGCATACCAATTTTTATCAACATTGCCGGCGTTTCAATTCTACTATAGTTCGATTAACACGAGATTGGAGTTTTTTGTGCAAAGCATTTGATAAAACGTTTCAATTCTACTATAGTTCGATTAACACTTTCATCAAAAAGTTCTTTCACTGATAGATCTTTGAAGTTTCAATTCTACTATAGTTCGATTAACACCTCGCACAAGAAATAGAATCTGAGCAAAAAAAGAAAGTTTCAATTCTACTATAGTTCGATTAACACATGCTCAAGCTATAATGAATGATTGGAATGTAATCGTTTCAATTCTACTATAGTTCGATTAACACATAATTGGGAATAAGGTTGAAATTAAATATGACCTAGTTTCAATTCTACTATAGTTCGATTAACACCCATGAGGGTTGCTGTTTTAAAAAATTTTGAAACTGAGTTTCAATTCTACTATAGTTCGATTAACACTATAAAATCAAAGAAAATGTGTGGAGCTATACGGTGTTTCAATTCTACTATAGTTCGATTAACACTTTGGTGAAAAATTAAGGTTTTTTGCTTTAGAAAAATTGTTTCAATTCTACTATAGTTCGATTAACACTAGCCTTTGTCAATTTACCTGAAAAATTACATCTACGTTTCAATTCTACTATAGTTCGATTAACACAAATTTAGGAATATTTTCATACAAATTAGGGATACAGGTTTCAATTCTACTATAGTTCGATTAACACAGCCCAAAATTAGCTTATTTTATATCACTTTTCAATCTTTTCTCTAATCATACATCGTCGATGTGCAATTATGCTTTTTAATTGGGGTATCGACGACTTTTTATATAAAACTGTCCAAATCATTTTTCTCTACTCCTAATATTCCTCTTTCATAATAATTTTGTGACTCAAATATATAATAAATTACACTATCTACTTTTTCATTTATTATGTCTTTAACACCCTTCTTTATTTTTTCTAATTCACTCTCTGTTACTTCCCCTTCAAATACAGAATTTTGTACCCAATTTAAATGTTGACGCAAGAACTTTAATAATTTTG
>Ga0078972_1001826_pt3 | contig 65657 bp, 56 predicted proteins | sample YelNatPaOPGAMG01_FD_67568 | JGI IMG/M metagenome (GOLD analysis project Ga0078972, IMG submission 67568) | Hot spring thermophilic microbial communities from Obsidian Pool, Yellowstone National Park, USA - OP-RAMG-01 (SPADES assembly) (version 2) | ecosystem: Environmental > Aquatic > Thermal...
GCCTGGAGCATCCCTTCCAGGACGATTTCCATAGCTATGGTGTGGCTGCAGCGCCCGCGAGTGCGGAAAAAATCACAGTCGCAATCCCACTGTCCATGGTCGAAGGTGACGGTATGGAGGTTATTTTCCCCTTCTATGCTCACCCGGAAGCTTTCAAAGTGGATGCGTCTGCGCTCGCTGGCGTAACGCTTGGCCTTCTCGATCTTACCGATCATGCCATAGTCCATGGTTTTCACTCCTTTCGAGCTCGAGGTCGGTATAAAAAACGGCATGCGCTCAAATTCGCATGCCGAAAAGAACTGGTTTGATAAGGTATTGGCTTCAGATCTCGCATAGAGGTCTGGCATTCTCCTTCTCTTGATAAAGAGTATAGCCCCTTTCTGGACCAAAGTCAACTGAATCAAGGAAGAGATCGGATTCTTTAAGCTTCGCCGGTCCGGCTCTCACGCCCACCCATCCTGACCGGCACATTCGCGGCAAAGGCGGAGAGATCATCACGGCTCTTAGCGCAGCCACTTCTCGAGCACCAGAGCATCTTCGCCGTCCAGATAATAGGCCGGCCAGATGCCGTTATGGTGGTATCCCTGCCGAAGGTAAAGAGCGATGGCTTCATCGTTGGAACGGCGCACGCTCAGCCTCACCCGCTCCACGGGCATTTGCGCCTCGCACGCGTGCAGCAGAGCGGTGCCAATGCCGCGCCGCCGATACTCAGGCAACACCCCCAGGGTGGTGATCCAGCCCACGCCTTCCTCGCGGCGCACATCCCCCGCAATAAATCCAACCATGGTCGCATTGACCAACGCCTTGAGCCGCACCACGCCGGCGAAGGTCAACACCGCCACCAGGTCCCATAGGGGCCAGGCGTCTTTGGGGAAACAAATTTCCTCCAGTCGGCGCAGAGCGCCGAGGTCGCGCCAACCGGCCGGCTGGAGGGTGAATTCAGGTTCCTGAGCTTGCGTGGCGACGCTCCCGGATGGTAAGGGATCAGGCGCCCTTCGAGTCGCCGCGCGCTTTCAGGAAATCGGTCAGCAGGCTGGTGAACTCCAACGGGAAGATGAACTTGGTCGCGGCACCGGCGCCCAGCTTGTTGAGTGTGTCGAAGTACTGCAAGGTCATGGTCTTGGTGTCGACCGACTGAGCCACCTGGTTGATCTTGTCGATGGCCAGCGAAAAGCCCTCCGCACGCAGGATGGCGGCCTGCTTGTCGCCCTCGGCGCGCAGGATGGCAGCCTGCTTCTCGCCGTCGGCCACGTTGATGGCCGCCTCGCGTGTGCCCATCGATTCGGTCACCACCGCACGGCGGATGCGCTCGGCCGACATCTGCCGGTTCATCGCCTCCTGCACCTCGCGCGGTGGGATGATCTCGCGGATTTCGACGTTGGTCACTTTGACGCCCCACCGTCCGGTCACCTCATCCAGGCGTGTGCGCAGGATGTTGTTGATGTGCTCGCGCTCGGTCAGCACGTCGTCCAGCAGGATGCCGCCGATCACTGCGCGCAGGGTGGTGGTGGCCATGCCCTGGGCGGCCATCTCGAAATTGCCCACCTGCAGGACGCTGTTGGTGGGATCCAGCACCTTATAGAACCAGATGAAGTCGATGTTGATGGGAGCGTTATCTTTGGTGATGGCGGTTTGCTGGGGGATTTCGCGCACCTGCTCGCGCAGGTCCACGCGCACCGGCCGGTCGACGATCGGGATGAGGATGATCAGTCCCGGTCCGCGGTCGCCGATGCAGCGGCCCAGGCGGAAGACCACCAGGCGCTGGTACTCGGGCACGACTTTGATCGCTGTGGCCAGGAAGAACAGGGCGGCCAAAACGACGATGCCAATCAGACAAATAGTGCTGGTTAGTGCGGTGGGCATAGGCAACCTCCTTGGAATGGATTAAAACCAGGTAGGGCAGGCAGACAGTCCGCTCACCCAGGACAGGATGACCCTCTACGGCGAAGAATGATGCCCATCGACAACCTGTTCGACCTCGAGTCGCAGGCCATCCTTGCGCAATACGCGCACACGCGCATCGGCCGGGATGGGGTGGGCGCTATAGGCGCTCCAGGTTTCTCCGGCCACGTACACCGTTCCTTCAGTAAAGACAGGCGTCTTGGCCACCCCCTCCATGCCGGTCAGGTCTTTCAGCAGGGTGGGTTTGCGGGCGCTGGCTTCGAGCGTCTTGGTGGCCGCCACCCACAACAGAGCGGTGCTCATCCCGGTGACCACTATCGCCAGGAAGGGGTTGATCGCTGGGCGCCACCATACGTCTGAGCGGAACAGGTAAATCGAGCCGATCGCCAGCGCCGCCAGTGACACGGCCAGATAAACCCAACGGCGGGAACGGCGCAGCGCGATGAAGAAGGGGAATACGCCCAAGATGAGAACGGCCAGCGCCCAGGGGTTGATCGGCAGATTGTAGATGGCGTAACCCGCCAAGACGATCATCAGCACAGCGCCCATCTCGAGCAGGCCGGTGCCTGGCGCCAGTAAAGCCAGCACCGCCAGTAGAAAGGCAGCTACTAAAAGGATGTATGCCACATTTGGATCGAGCAGCACATTCATAGAAACCTCGCGTTCTTAACGCGACCGGTTGCGCCTGGCCGCCCCAACTCGATTCGATTATACAACGAAACATTTTAAGCGGCCTGACATCAGACTTCCGAAGTCCAGACTGCCATCATCATCGGAGGCTTAGTAATTTGGTTAAAAGAGTTGATCCATTTATCCTCGGCGATTATTTTCATATTTTCAATCGAGGCGTCAACCGCTCGTATATATTTTTCGAGGAGGAAAATGTTCACTTTTTCCTGCGGCGATTGCGCAAATATGTAGTCGGAAGAACGGCAAAATTAATTGCTTACGTGCTCATGCCAAACCATTACCACCTTTTGTTGCAGATTTGTGATAAACAATTCTCTCAATCCATGCAAAGGATATCAATCTCATATACAAAAGCGATCAATGAGCGCTATGGCCGATCAGGTCCTTTATTTGAAGGTGCCTTTAAAGCTAGAAGAGTGACGGGGGATGAAGATTTATTGAATTTATCGCGCTACATTCACTTGAATCCGAAAATGGCTGGATTAGTCGAACGTCCAGAGGATTGGGAATTCTCCAGCCTGGGAGATTATTTAGGTAAGAACAAGCAAGATTTTCTTGATAAGAAAACATTACTTCAATATTTCCAACTCAATGGGGAAAAAGATTATTCTGGAGCAATTGAAAGATATAAGAAGTTTATCGAAACTGAAGGACCAAACTTTTTTGAAACCGATTGGATAATCGATTAGAAAGGGCTTTCACAGCCTTACCAATTCCCATGTTCACGATCTACGAAGTCCGGCTGTTTAATTTCTAATTTCTCTCTGTTTGCCATATCCACCAACCGTTTCATGGACTGCGGAGGTCTGATGCCCGGTAAGCCAGACTTCCGAAGTCTCGTGGATTAATGGCTCCATTCTTCCTGTTTTCCACTTTTGCCGTTCTTTTCATGGACTTCGGAGGTCTGATCCCTGAGCAACCCAGACTTCCGAAGTCCAACATCAGGGTTGTGCAGTCTGGAAAAAAGATCGTTGATTTTCGCCAAGCCGCAAGACTTCGGAAGTCGGGTGAAGTCGGGGGTTCCTATGACCTCCGAAGTCTCGTGGATTAATGGACCCACACTTTCTGTTTTCCACTTTTATCGTTCTTTTCATGGACTTCGGAGGTCTGATACTTGAACAGGGCAGACTTCCGAAGTCCAACATCAGGGTTGTGCAGTCTGGAAAAAAGATCGTTGATTTTCGCCAAACCGCAAGACTTCGGAAGTCTGGTGAAGTCGGGGGGTTCCCATGACCTCCGAAGTCTCGTGGATTAATGGACCCACACTTTCTGTTTTCCACTTTTATCGTTCTTTTCATGGACTTCGGAGGTCTGATACTTGAACAGGGCAGACTTCCGAAGTCCAGCGTCAGGTCTGTGCAGACTGGAAAAAAGATCGTTGATTTTCGCCAAGCCGCAAGACTTCGGAAGTCTGGTGAAGTCGGGGAAAATCGGGGATCGGATAAAATAGGGCTACCTTTTTCGAGGAGGATCCTCTTGCGAGCCTTATTGCAACGTGTGCGTCACGGGCGCGTCAGCGTGGAGGGCAGGACCATCGCTGAGATCGGCCCCGGGCTGGTCATCCTGCTCGGCATCGGCCCGCAGGACGGCGAAGAGCAGGCGCGCGCCCTGGCGGAGAAGATCGCCAACCTGCGCATCTTTGACGATCAGGACGGCCGGCTCAACCTTTCGATCAAGGACGCGGGCGGCGAAGCCATTGTCGTCTCGCAGTTCACCCTGTACGCCGACACACGCAAGGGCCGCCGTCCGTCCTTCACCGAGGCCGCCCCGCCTGAACTGGCCCGCCCTCTGGTAGAGCGCTTCGCCGCCCTGCTGCGCGAGCAGGGCGTGCCCGCCCAGACCGGCGAGTTCGGCGCCCACATGCTGGTCGAGATCGCCAACGACGGCCCGGTGACCATCTGGCTGGAAGCGTGAAGGAAGAGACCCTGAGCGGCACCACCCACACCGACCCTGGCGATTACCCGACTGACTCGTGGGTTTTCACTGACGTCAGCGGCAACTACAAGGACGACAGCGGCACGGTCCATGACAACATCCACTACGCCACCGGCGGCATGTGCTATGGCGCTCCCGGCCATCAGATTCTCCAGCCCATCAACGCTGATAGCACCAGCGTCTTCAAGCAGAAGAGCACTGTACCGGCCAAATTCCAGGTTTGCGATGCTTATGGCATTTCAATTGGCACGCCAGGCGTGGTTTCTACCTACCGGTTGGTGCAGACGATCTCCGGAACCGAGGCCAGTACTGTCAACGAAGCGGTTGTTTCCCCAACGCCTGACACAGTCTTTCGCTGGTCCGCAGCGGACCAGCAGTGGATCTTCAACATCAGAAAAATCTGGCAGCTAACAAAACCTATGTTTACCTGATCACACTGAACGATGGTTCGACCATCCAGTTCCGGTTCGGCTTGAAATTACCACCACCGGCTGGCGTGAGACGCCCCTATCCCGCCGCCAGCCGAGCACTCAACCAATCAGAGACCTGCGGCCATCCCGGCGCAGGTCTCTGCATCATCCTTCTTGGTATCCTGTGCGTCTGAAGTAATTTTGTAGAGACGTCAGTAATATAGTTCAACGCTGAAATCCAGCAGCTTGAAGACCACCGCGCTGGCATGCGGGTTCGCGAAGGCCACCGCCAGTGTCAAGCTCTCCCCTGGCGCCACCTCAACCGGCAGGGCGGGAACCACGCTCACCGGTGTGGCCGGAATGCCATCTACCGGCGCCAAGGAAATATCTGCGGGATGGATCGTAAAGGCCTCCTGACCGATATTGCGCACGGCGAGCTGCATACGGATTTCGCTCCCATCCGGCGAGACGGCGTTATCCTGGAAAGTGATCTCCGCCTGAGGCCCAGCCGCAGTGGGCATTTCTGTTTCAAACGCCGGCACTGCGGTTGGGCGCAGCCCCTGCAGCGTCATCCCAGGATTGGAAGGACTTTCTGGCACATAGACCAGGATACCGGGCGACGATTGCGCCAGGATGTTTTCCTCGCCCTGGATGCCCGCCTCAACCGCGCTCACCACGTACTCATCGCCGGTGCAGTCCGCCCATTGGATGGCCACCGGATCGCCCGGCTTCTGGCTAGCGAGGACCGCCGCATCCTCGGCCGAAGGGCCGAGCACCAGCACGTAGGGCGCATTGGTACCCTCCACCCAGTAGGCCTGGCCCGATGCATTGGACGGGATCATCAGCGTGCCATTGGCGTTGCGCGCCACCGTTTTGATCTCAAACCTGGCTGAGCCAACATGCAACTCCGGTCGGATGCATGCCGGCGTGGGAATCGGAATGGGCAGGGGAGTGAAGACCACTCTGGCGACCTCAAAGGATGCCGTCACCAGGATCATCAGCGCGCACAACCCTATGAGATGCCACCCAACCCGCCGGCGGGTCCAATATCGCCGCCAGGACGCCGGATTTCCTCCGCTTGACCGGTCTCTGCCCATCGCAGCCTCCCCTGGCATCACTTCTTACCGCGATCCAATCCCCATTATACCGGTTTCCAAGGCGCCCTTGCTTCTGCCTGAAAGGCATCTTCCCTGGAATCTGAACTCCCACGCAGCGCTTGAAGAGAATGTTTCCACGGCAGTCCGCGCGCAGGAGCGAAGAAGCCCAGAAGGGTGATTTTGTTGATGCGCTGAAGAGGCCGCGGTGTGAGGGTACACCCGCCCGGGACGAGGTCCGCTCTTTATTCCAGCGTGATCACCTTTGCGCCGCGGATACGGCGTTCCTTCAACTCGACCAGCGCCCGATTGGCGTCCTCCAGCGGGTATGTCTCGACCTCAGGGCGCAGCCCGATGTCGGCGGCCAGCGCCAGAAATTCGCTCACGTCCCGACGGGTCACATTGGCCACGCTCTTGATCTCCTTTTCCATCCACAGGTGGGTGGGGTAATCCAGCCCCAGCAGGGCGTCCTGGTCCACCTCTTCCTTGCGGATGGCGTTGATCACCAGCCGCCCGCCGGGGGCCAGCGCCTTCAAGGAGGTCACGATCGGCTTCCACACCGGGGTTGTGTCGATGATCGCATCCAGCAACACGGGCGGCTGCTCCCCGAAATCGCCGGCCCAGACTGCGCCGAGCTCTTCAGCAAAGCGGCGTTCGCCCTCGCTGCGCGAGAAGACGTAAATCGAGCTGTGAGGGTAGCGCCCGCGGGCGGCTTTCAGCACCAGGTGATTCGATGCGCCGAAACCGGCCAGCCCCAGGCTTTGGCCATCCTCGATATTGGCCAAGCGCAGAGCGCGGTAGCCTACTGCGCCGGCGCACAGCAGGGGCGCCGCCTCCACATCCGGGATGGCGGCCGGGATGGGATAGGCGAAATCCGCGCGCACGACCATATACTCGGCGTAACCGCCGTTCGCGTCACGGCCGGTGGCGCGGAAGTTCGGGCACAGGTTCTCCTCGCCCCGCCGGCAGTAGTCGCAGGTTCCATCGGCCGAGTAGATCCAGGCTACCCCCACCCGGTCGCCGATCTGTAGTTGGGCCGTCCCCGAACCCAGTTCGACCACCCGTCCGACCACCTGGTGGCCGGGGACGACTGGCAGGCGCGGCGGCGGGGTGCGCCCCTCGATCTCGTCCAGTTCGGTGTGACACACGCCGCAGGCCGACACCTTGATGAGCACCTCGCCGGGCCCCGGTTTCGGCTCAGGCAGGTCGGCCAGGATGAGCGGCTCGCGCTCCTGCGGCACGGATACGATTTTGTGGATCAGCATGGCTTTCATTTTTGCATTTCTCACAAGAAGACTGAAGTAATTCTATTTTATCTGATTAATCTTTGTCCGATCCTGTGGTTCTTTGTTGATTATATTCACATATGTCCGGCAATGTCTCAGTATGTAGTGTAAAAAGCGATTGACAAATTAGTCAACGTGTGCTTTCTTGAAGGCCCCTAAGCCAAAACGAGAAAGGGGTCACACGATGACCTCACCACCAATAGCATTGCTGGTATATGGAAGGAGTGAGCACCCACAAGGTGGATGATTTGCTTCAAGCCATGGGCATCACTGGGATCGACAAGAGTCAGGTCACGCATATTTTCAAAGCGCTGGACGAGGTGGCAGCGTATTTGCGCAACCGGCCGCTGGAAGGGCGTTACCCGCATGTCAGGTTGGAAGCCCTGTGCCTCAAAGCGCGTCTAAATCACCGTATCGTCAGCCAGGCGGTGGTGATTGCCACCGGGTGAACGAGCTGGGCGAGTGGGAAGCGCTGGGTTTTGCCCTCGGGGGCAGCGAAACGAAGGCTTTTTGGTTGGAATTCTTGCGTTCCCTGATGCAGCGCGGTTTGAAAGGCGTGCAATGGGTGATTAGCGACGCCCCTGAAGGGTCGAAAGCCGCCATGGCCCAGGTTCTAAGCGGTTCGGGTTGGCAGCGCTGCCGGGTGCATTTCACACTTGCACCGGCGCTTCAAGGGCAGTTGTGTGCAATCTACCTGTCCACGTACCGCGTGGTGACCAGGCGATGGTCGCAGCAGCCTTACGGACGATCTTTGTATCAATTTACGGACGTAAATTGACGCGCACACCGTGAAACTCCAGCGCGCCGATGCGCGAGCGGACACGCTCACATTGGAAAAGGCTGCCGGCATGACGATCAACACGGGCAGAAAACGCAGGACGACTAGGGGCCCGCCCGGAATCCTCCCGACGAATTCCCTTCGAAGTACAACCTGTAACCCAAGACAGGCGAACGAAAACAAACCCCTAATTTTTTATGCAATTGGCTTGGAGCTAGAAATAGAGCTGGTGCGTGTACTTCGGCTCAGTGGCCGACGCATAGCGCTGCTCGAGCTCTTCGAGGATCTCGCTCTCGCGTGAGTGCACGTACCGCTCAAGAGAGCGTTCGTAATAGATCCTTGGCGTTGTGCTCAAACTGAGACGCGCCAGGCAGGAGCCGGGCACCGCGGTCACGCTGATCACCGCACCTTTTTCGATGATCTCACCGCCGTTAGGCAGGAGGAATCTGAGCTCAACCGGCGTCTCCGGCTCTATGATTGGCCCTCCTTCTGTCAGATGATGCACGAACAGCCCGGCGCCGTGCACCGAAAGGTCCGCGATGCCGGCGCGGAAGGCAGCGCCCCGGATACGCAGGTGGGCGCGCAGAGACTGTCTCGGCTGGACGCGGCTTTCCTTGCGCTCTTCCCACTTTCGACCCGTGTATTGGAATCCTGTTAGCACGATCGTCCCGGAATCCAGGTTCAAGCGTTGGAGCTGCGCCGACACTGTATTCGGAAAGCTGTCGTTTTGCAGATAGGTGGTTTTTTCATGGATCAGGCACGAAAGGCTTCGTCCGCCGCAGCGCAGGGTAGCTCGTTGCTCTTCGACTGCCAGGATGGGACTCTCGCGATGGAGCGTGACGCCCTTATAGTTGTTGACCAGTTTCAGGCGCTGATTGGATTGCATCAACTGCCGGATGCGATCCATGATCTCCTCGAGTATAGATAGGCCGATCGCGGCCATGTCCGCACCCTCCCTCATATCGATAAAAAAACAGACGACCCCCTGCCCTGGCCGCCCGTTTTTCTGAAGAAAAACAGCCGCAACTGCTTGCTGTTAAAGATCTATTCAACCTCAGCTTGCACCGGTTGATCGAACTGCTGTGAACTATGGAATATACAAATACCGCTCTTAAATCGTCTATATGAATCATAGCGACTCATCATGACAAAATCAAGTAGTTTTTCTTAATATTTTATAAGTAATTTTTGGTTACTTGTGTAAACAAGTCATTACCTTGCCTTTCAAGTTTGATCTTGCGAAACTGTATACCAATTGCAAAGTCATACCGCATAAAATTGCCTATAATTAGATGAAATCATGGTCCGGCTAAGCCGTCATTTCAGCCGGAAATGGCACTGGGATTGTGGAAATCATGGGGGAAGCAGCAGCGCTTTGACGCCTGAGAAAGTCCGCAGACAGACTGCACCCGTCTAAAAATCGGATGAAGGGAATGGAAAGTCGGGCGAAGAACCGACCGAAGCAGCGGAGCACATGGCCGAAACCGTGGGTGTACCTTCTGACCTACGGATTGGCTGCCGTTGGCATCTCGGCCGCGCTGCTCCTCACCGGGCGAGGGCCTGAGCTTCTCTATCTGCTGGTGCCCTTCACGCTCCTGGCCGGTTTCTACTACCGTCGCGGTGTATACGCGGCCATGTTACTGATCCTGTTGGCCCTGGCGCTGCTCGTCGCCCTGGCTGCCGATGGTGACATCTCCCAATCCCTGGTCAAGGTCGCGGCGGCGCTCATCGGCGTCGGCACGATGACCGAAATCACCCACCAGATGGCTTCCGCCCAATCATCGGCGGAAAAAGCCCTGCGTTCCAGCCAGCACCGTCTGGCGGCGATCCTGAAGTCGGTGCAATCGGGAATACTCACCATCGATGCAACCGATGGGCGTGTGCTGGATGCCAATCCAGCCGCGCTGCAAATGGTCGGCCTCAGTGCAGAAGAATTGCTGGGCACGTCCTTCTACGAGCGCGTTCACCCTGAAGACCGCAACGGCGTACTCGCCATTTTCACCCACCCTGACGCGCCCGACTGCGGCGAGGTCGTATACCGCTTTCGCCATGCGGACGGCCGCTATCTGTGGGTCGAGACCGCCGCCAAGCAGATTCATGACGAGAGCGGCAAACCCATTGCCTGCGTTCTGGGCAGCCGAGATATCACCGGCCGCCGGCTCTCCGATCAGGTGTTGCGCGACTCGGAGGCCAAATACCGCACCCTTTTCAATACCATCAGCGATCCGATCTTCCTGTGCGACCGCGACAGCGGCCGCATCCTGGATTGCAATCAATCTGCGATAGATCGTTACGGCTATTCGCGCGACGAACTGATGGGCATGACCCTGGGTCGCCTTTGCCTGCCATCCGCGGACGACGAGCGGACGCGACGGGCCGGTACATCGCACAACGAAACTCACCTAACGCGCGCCGGGCAGCGCATCGAAGTCGAGGTTCATTCTGCCGACCTGGAGTACGAGGGCAAGCACGCCACCCTGGTCGTGGCTCGCGATGTGACAGAACGAAATCGCAGCGAGCGTGTCCAGGCGGCCCTCTACCAGATCGCCCAGGCGGCCATCACTGCGGACAATCTGGACGAGCTCTACCGCCAGGTGCACGACATTCTGGGCAAGCTGATACCCACCGAAAATTACTTTATCGCTCTCTACGACCCTGAAGCCAATCTGATCAGTTTTCCATACTTCATCGATCAATTCGACACGCAACCGGCTCCCCGCCGACCCACAAAAGGTCTCACGGAATATGTCATCCAGACCGGCCAGCCGCTGTTTGCTTCCCCGGAGGTTTTCGCCGATCTTGAAGAAAAAGGCCTGGTGGAGACCCATGGCACCCCATCGCTAGATTGGCTCGGCGTCCCGCTGATGGTCGGCAATCGCACCATTGGGGTGATGGTCGTGCAGACGTACTCCGAGGGCGTGCGCTTTGGCCCGGCCGATCTGGACATCCTCACCTTCGTTTCCTCCCAGGTGGCGATGGCCATCGAGCGCAAGCGGGCTGAGATGGCCCTCCGCCAGAGCCAGGCCAGCCTGGAGCGCCATTCCAACCGCCTTTCACGCATTTTGGACACCAGCTCCGCCCTGCGCATCAACCTCAGCCTCGATGAGTTGCTGGCGGAAATCGTGCGGTCCACCAGCACTTCTCTGGGTTTCGGTACGGTAGTCCTCAACCTGCTGGACGAGGAGAGCGGGCTGGTGCGCATCCGCACCCACTATGGACTGGATGAGGCCGGCCGCTGCGCGTTGGAAGGGGCAGCCTACACTCAGGAGGATTTGAACCGGCTGTTCCAGGAGCGCTTCCGGGTGGGCGACTGCTACTTTATCCCCGAAGGCGCGGTGAATTGGGATAGCGAGCTGAGCGGTCCGACCTACACGCCCCCACTGGAGCCCCCTTTCGACACAGCGGACAATTCATTCTGGAAGCCGAACGATATGCTGGTGACGCCCATCGTCCTCCACGAAGGTCAGGTGGCGGGCTTCATTTCCGTGGACAAGCCTCTGGATGGGCGCCGTCCGGACCGCGAAAAGTTGCAGGCGCTGGCCATTTTCACCAACCAGGCGGCCGCAGCCATCGAAAACGCCCGCCTTTATGAGCGCGCACAAAACGAATTGGCCGAGCGCAAGCGCGTCGAAGAGCGGTTGTGGATACTGAGCACGCACGATGCGCTGACCGGGCTGTACAATCGCGCCTACTTCGAGTCCGAAATGGCTCGCCTCAAGCCTGAAGCCCATAACCCAATCAGTGTGGTCATGGTGGACGTAGACGACCTTAAAATCACCAACGATCGCTTTGGTCATGCCGCTGGGGACGAGCTGCTGCGCCGAACGGCGCGCGTGCTGAAGAACGCCTTCCGGGCCGAGGACGTGATCGCCCGCATCGGTGGAGACGAATTTGCCGTGCTACTGCCCGGCGCCGATGAGGCGACAGCCCTGGAGAGCGTCCAGAGGGTTTTGGATATGTTGGAAGCTCATAACGCCCGTAATCCGGGCATCCCTCTGTTTGTTTCGGTGGGGGCGTCCACGGCCGATCAACGCACCAGTCTGGAGGAGGCTCTCAAGCTGGCCGATAAACGTATGTATTCGGCCAAGCAGAGTCGCCGCCGGGAGCGGCGCAGGCGGCGCGCGTGATTCCTTGCAATGGCAGCTCAACGGCCCTCACACCAACGATCAAGGCGTAATTTATATATTTTATAATTTTATAGGGTTTTTTGGGCGCTTCATCTCAGAATTTTAAGATTAAGCCCTTAAAAGACCTTGTATATCGAATCGAAATCATGTAATATGATCATATAATCCTCATGAGCCAAAGGAGAAGATAATGGCTGATCGAGCTTACTGCGTAAAGTGCAAAACACAGCGCGACATGGTGAACGTCAAACGGGTCACGATGAAAAATGGGCGTCCGGCGCTGCAGGGTAAATGCAGTGTGTGCGGCACCGGCATGTATAAGATCCTCCCCAAGGGCGCCTGAGACGATCGCATGGCGATGAACGTGCGGCGCGGGACTGCGAGGTTCCGCGCCGCACGGTTTAACCGTGTGTCCTCCGCGGCCACCTCGACTTGACGATCGTGCTATACTTTAAATAATATTGGTCCGGCAGCTTTTGTTTTATTGGAAATCGAGGGGTGCGATGGAAAATAAACCCGTGGATGAGCTGTGGTACTGGTATCTGACCGGAGAAAAGCGGGCAACCTTTCCAGAAGATCTGGAGCGCCAATTCGAAGCCCGCCAGCGCCTTTTCCGTTTGTTCCCCGGCACCCCGCGCTGCTTTGAGTGTAATGTCCCCCTGGCCGGCTTCGGGGGCCTGATCCTGAAGCCTTTTGGCAATCGCCCCTCCAGCTTTAGCCCACGCTTTTGCAACAATTGCGAGAAATTCGCCCGATCGAGAGAGGCGGGCGCAGAGGTCGTGCTTTCCCTTTTGTTCGCCGACATCCGCGATTCCACCCCTCTGGCCGAAAAACTGGGCAACGCCCGGTTTAAAGAGCTGATCCGACGCTTCTATAAAGTCACCAGCGAGGTGTTGATCGAGCACAACGCGATGATAAACCGTTTGATGGGCGACCAGATCAGTGCGCTTTTCGTCCCCCGTTTTGCCGGGAACGAGCACGCCAGGGTGGCCATCCAGGCCGCGCGCGAGATCCTGCGCGTTACCGGGCACGAGGATCCGTCCGGTCCATGGGTCCCGGTGGGCGTCGGTGTTCACACCGGCTCGGCCTACGTCGGCGCGGTTGGCTCGAAAGAAGGCGTCAACGAGATCGCTGTGCTGGGTAGCTCGGTAAACCTCACCGCGCGCTTATCCTCTCAAGCCGCCACCGGTGAGGTGCTCATCAGCGAGGACGCCATGCATTCAGCGCAATTTGACGCCGGTGTACTCCAGCAGCGCGTCCTCCAGCTTAAAGGGATCAGCTCCCCGGTGGCCGCCAGCGTCTTACAGCTTCGGCCAGGCGAGATTGAGCGGTAGAAATAGAGCCGAGTTACAGATGCCCGGCGGTTGTGTGTCTCGACAGGGGATAGCAGACTTATTCCCTGTAAGGCACCTCCACCACCCTGCTGGCAAGCTCGGCTTCCATGGACGCCACCTCGGCCTGTAGGGCGTCGGCCAGCCCATCGAGGGGCACCAGGCGGCTGTGTTCCTCCGTACGGCGCTTCACCTCTACTCCGCCCTGCTTCAGCCCACGTTCACCGACCGTCACCCGTAGCGGCAGCCCGATCAGATCGGCGTCGTTAAATTTGACCCCGGCGCTCTCGAGCCGGTCGTCATACAGCGGCTCGATCCCAACAGCTTTCAACCGATCGTAGATCGCCGCGGCAGCGCTTTCTGCCTCGCCGCTCTTGCTTCCCAATCCGATCAGGTGGACGGGATACGGCGCCACGCTGACCGGCCAGGCGAGGCCTTTCTCGTCGTGGTGCTCCTCGGCCACGCAGGCAAGCAGGCGTCCCAGACCGATGCCATAGGAGCCCATTACGATCGGGCGCCGGGCACCGCTCTCGTCCTCGAAATACGCTCCCAGCGATTCTGAGTAGCGCGTGCCCAGCTTGAATATTTTGGCCACTTCCACTCCCCGGCTGGACCACATAGGATTTCCGCAGGAGGGGCAAGCATCCCCGTCACGGGCTGCCACGATGTCTGCGACCGTCGCGGCGATGTAATCGCGCCCGTAGTTGACGTTGCGCAAATGAAATCCCTCCCGGTTGGCGCCAGCCACCAGGTTGGGCGCATAAGGAATCAGATCATCCACCACGACCAGCACGCCTTGAAGTCCGACCGGTGAGGCGTAGCCCGGTTCGGCTCCGATCGCGCGGATTTCCTCCACGGCGGCCGGGCGCAGATCGCGCGCACCGATGGCGGCTGCCAGCTTGGTCTCGTTAACTTCCATGTCGCCGCGCACAACTGTGAACACCAACTGCTCCCGCGTTTGATCGCCCTGGTCGAACGCGGCCACCAAGAAAACAGCCTTGGCGGTGCGTTCGGTCGGAATGCCGAGGAAGGCGGCCAGCTCCTCGATGGTGTGCGCGCCGGGCGTGGCAACCTCCTCGAGCGGCAGGGGTGCTTCGCCCGGCGGGATGGGCTTGCGAAAGCGGGCAATCTGGCGGTTGGCAGCGTAACCGCACGCGTCACAAAAGAAGAGCGTATCCTCACCGATGGGGGTCAGGTACATGAATTCGTGGGCCTTCAAACCGCCCATCACGCCGACGTCGGCGCCCACCGCGCGCACGGGCAACCCGCAGCGGGCGAAGATGTTGAAGTAGGCCTGGTAGTGGGCGCGGTATTGAACCTCCAGACCGTAGTCATCGGCGTCCAGCGAATATGAATCCAGCATGGTGAACTCGCGCGCGCGGATCAACCCGGCGCGCGGGCGCGGATCATCGCGCCACTTGGTCTGAATGTGATAGATTAGCGCTGGCAAGCGGCGGTGAGAACGGACTTCGGAACGGGCCAGGGCGGCAGCCGCCTCTTCATGAGTCATGGCCAGAGCCATATCCCGCCCCGAGCGGTCCTGGAAACGACCCAGCTCTGGGCCCATTTGTCGCCATCGGCCGGTTTGCTTCCACAGCTCGGCCGGCTGGACGACCGGCATACTGATCTCCTGGCCGCCGATGGTCTCGATCTCCTCGCGCATGATGGCAGCGATGCGGCCCAGCGCTCGCTGGGCCAGCGGCAGATAGGCAAAGATGCCGGCTGCAAGCGGCCGGATGAAACCCGCCCGCAGCAACAGCCGATGGCTGACCGCCTCGGCCTCGGCCGGGGCTTCGTAAAGGGTCTGGGAAAACAATCGGGAGAGGCGCATAATCACCCATTTATATCGGCGGGCCGGCTGTATGCAACCGACCCGCCCGGCGTTAGTGTCCGGTGCGCGTCGTTTACAAAACCAGCGCCCAGGCGTGGAAGGCCGAATAGATGGCCGGCGCCAGGATGTGGCCGCTCTTGCGCATCACCCAGCCATAAACCAGCCCTGCCGCCAGCGCCCGGACGATCTGCACGCCCCATTGGGCTGGATTGGCATCATAAACCAGGATGGTCTGCGGCAACTGAAAGAGGGCGTAAAGGGCTGAAGTTGCCAGCCAGCCGGGTATTTCACCCAGCCAGCTTGCCAGGCGAAGTTGCACGAAGCCGCGGAAGATGAACTCGGTCGCCAGGGACGCCGCCAGCGCAGCCACCAGATAATAGATCTCGTCTGGCGAGACGCCGTTCAAGATGGCGTAAACCCTGCCGCGCAGGAAAAGAGTGATCAGACCCAACGCCAAGCCGAGTAACAGGGACGGACTGCGCGTGGCCTTGCCCCAGCCAGCGCTGAGAGCAGGCTGGCGACGGACGATCATGGCCAGGATGAACGGCGCGGCAGCCAGGACCGCCACCGTGACCTGGCGCAACAAATCATCCAGGCTGTATCGCAGAGGCCGGTCACCGCTCACGACGGGAGCGGCGTAAGCAGGGGTGGGAAAGCCGGGAAAACCGGTCCACAAGATGGCCGCCACCAATAGCAGCCCGCCCAGGGCGACAACCCCTTCGCGCAGCGGGTAGGCGAAGATCAGCGGACGGCGGCGGAAGCGTGGACTAAGCCCGGCAATCAGCGTGACCGCCACGACGCCCATCCATTCGGCCAGGTCGAGGAGCAGAGTTGGATTGATGGGTTTACTCCCCCTTCTCTTTCTCTGTTTCTTCCGTAACCTCCACCTTCACCTGGCCGCTCTCTTCTTCCAGCCCAAGTTCGACCTTCTCTTCCATGCGGATCTGGCCTCGTAAGAAAGCTCCCTCTTCGGTGGCGAATGAGCCGGTCACCACGTCGCCCCACACGCGGCCAGTGGCGCGAATCTCCAGCTTCTCGGCGGTGATGTTGCCGCGCACCGCTCCAGCCACAATGACGGTGTGGGCGCGCAGGTTCTCGCAGGTCACCCGCCCGGTTTCGCCGACTACCAGCAACCCGCGCAGGGCGATCTCGCCTTCGAATGTGCCCTCGATGCGCACACCGCCGCTGCCGCGCAGGCTGCCCTGCCAGCTAATCCCCTGGCCGAGCACCGAGGTAACCCGCTCGATCGGTTGGGTTGGGACGGGTGCGGCGCCGCTGGTGCGGCCGCTGCTGCGTTTAAACATGTACCGGTCTCCAAATAAAAAGGTGGCCCTCTCAAGACGGCCAAACCGAACCAGCACGTACCACGCCGCCCGGGGGAACGTCTGCCTTGACCGTGGCGCCGTTGCCGATGCGGGCACCTTCGCCGATGTGAACTCCCAGATTGATGGTCGCGCCCATGCCGATCAGACAGCGCGCGCCAACCTGAACCGCCCCGGCCAGCATGGCCCCCGGGGAGACATTGCTGTACTCGCCCAGGACGCAATCGTGCGATACGATCGCGCCCGTGTTGATGATCACGCCAAATCCAACCTTTGCCTCGCTGCCAACATAAGCGTGGGGAAAAACCTGCACGCCTTCGGCCAGGACGGCCGAGGTCTCGACGAAAGCGGTGGGATGTATCAGCGTTGGGCAGGTGAAACCTGCAGTCGCCAGGCGCTCGAAGACGGTCACGCGGCTGGTGATGTTGCCGATGCCTCCCACTGCGTTGGCCGCCTGGCGCACGCCGCGCGCATACAGGCTGGGTAAAATCTCCGCCCCGCCCAGGACTTCTACATCGAGTACATTCGAACCCGGCGGCAGACCATCGTCGACCACGCCTACCAGACGGTAACCTCCCAGGGCGCGCAGCAGTTCGATCAGCGACTTGCCGTGCCCGCCCCCGCCGTAGATGACCAGGCCGAAGGCATCGTATTCGGTGCCTTCGATCGGCGCGGGTTCAGCGGCAGCCAGTGCCGCACGTACGTGCGCCTCGGTCACCAGCATGCCTCGCGGCAGCCGTTCCAGGTCGAGCCGGGCGCGGTGGGCAAGGTCGAGAGCCGGGCGGGTGATGCGCAATCCATCCGGCAGGCCATCCGCCGCGGTGGGTTGCGTCTCGGACGCGGGTGCAGCCGGCAGCGGCTCATCAGCGCGTTCGGCCAGGTAACACAGCGTCTCGCCGGCGTTCAGCACATCGCCCTGACGGGCGCGCAAACCCGCCACGTAGCCTTCCACTTCCGCGGCCAGCTCGGCGGTGGATTTGGTGGTCTCGAGGGTAGCCAGCACCTGGCCAGCCGAGACGCGCTGGCCCTCCTGCACGTGCAGGGAGGTCAGGGTGGCTTCCACTTCATTTGGGTTGAGCAGCGGCACGACGACCGGGTGAAGCATACCCCTTTTATACCATCTTTTGCGCTGCCTGTATAATGGCGTCCACGTCAGGGAGGACGGCCTTCTCGAGGGCAGGCGAGGCCGGGACGGGCAGATCGAGGGCTGCCAGGCGGCGGGCGGCCAGCAACGGCAGCCCCCCTTCGGCCGCCGCCGCCAGCACCCCTGCGCCCCAGCCCAGAGACCGTGTGCCCTCCTCGACAGACAGCAGCCGCCGCGTGCGCCGGACCGACTCCAGCAGCGGTTGAGGATCGAAGGGCGAAAGACGGGTGAATATCACCAGCTCGCAGAAGATCTCTCGTTCGTAAGCCAGGCGCACGATGGCCTCGCGGGCCAGCTCGGCCATGTAACCATACGCTGCGATGGTCAACGCTGGAGCGGGTGCAGCGCGCAGGGAAAGGCGGTAGGCATCCGCGCCAGCCGGGGTGAAATCGAGCTCGGCCAGGCGGTCACCATCCCACAACGCCAGCGGATAGAGCAATTTGTGCTCGACGAACAGCACCGGCTGATCGGCACGGATGGCGGCATGGAGCAGCGAGCCGGGGTCACCGGCACCGATCGGCAGCGGCGCCGCTGCCAGAACGGTTAGCCCCGGTACGCCCAGGAAGTGCTTCTCCAGCGATTGTGAATGGGTGGGCCCGTAACCGCGTCGCCCGCCCATGGGCGCCCGCACCACCAGCGGCAGGGACACGGCGCCGGCGTACATCCACCCCAGCTTGCTGGCATGGTTGATGATTTGGTCGGCCATCAGCGTCAGGAAGTCGCCGAACATGACCTCTACCACCGGGCGGAAGCCGCGCAAAGCCATTCCGGCTGCCACGCCCATCATGCCGGCTTCAGAGACCGGGGTGGCCAGCACACGTCCTGGAAAGGCGCTGGAAAGTCCGCGGGTGACCTTGAAAGCCCCGCCATAGGGATCGACGATATCCTCGCCGAGGAGGAGAACGCGAGGATCTTCTTCCAGAGCGCGGCGCAGGGCTCCGTTGAGCGATTCCAGCACACTGGTCATGGCATTATCGCCGGGGTGAGCGCGGCGGCATCAGGGGAGGGATCGGCCAGGGCCTGCTGGAAAGCCGCATGGATGACGGCGTCGACCTCGCCTTCGATCGCCTTGCGGGCTTCTGCCGGCAACCGGGGGGCGTGGATGGCCAGCGGGTCGCGTTCCCGGCGCAGACGCTCGAGCTCCTCGCTGGGGCGTGGATCATCGCCCTTGGAATGCGGGCCGAAGCGTTCTGTCTCGATGATCAGCGCGCGTGGAGCACCCTCCACGCGCACCTGCGAAATCAGCTCGGCGGCCGCGGCATGGATGACGAGCACATCGCTGGTGTTCAGCTCGCGGGCGGTGATGCCGAAGGCTGCAAAGCGGCCGGTCATCGTACCCGCCAGAGCCAGATGGGTTGGCGTTGTCTGCGCCCAGTGATTGTGTTCTAGGACGAAAAGGATCGGAGCACTCCAGAGAGAGGCGAAATTCAGCGCCTCGTAAACCGCGCCCTCTCCCAACGCCCCATCGCCGAGGAATGCGAAGGTGACCGCGCCGCTCCCCTTGCGCTTCTCGGCCAGGGCCATGCCCACCGCCAATGGAAGTGTACCGCCCAGGATGCCATTGGAATAGAAATTGCGCCAGTGGAGGTGCTGAGAGCCGCCCCGCCCGCCACACACGCCGCTGGCCTTGCCCATCAGCTCGGCGAACAGACTGCGTGGGTCGCCGCCGTAGGCCAGGAAATGTCCATGGCAGCGGTGGTTGGAGACAACCAGGTCGTCGGGGGAGAGGTGAGCGAGCACGCCCGCAGCGTCGGCTTCCTGGCCGAGGTAGGTGTGGGTGGTGCCGCTGAAGGCGCCGCGGGCAAACTCGGCCAGCACGGTCTCTTCGAACCTGCGGATCAGATACATCGTGCGATACAGGGATTCATTCATTGATCTCTCGCAAAGGCGCAACAAATATCGGAAGGATATATCTTCATCTATCTCCCCTTTCATCAACGGGGCGTCTTCGTTGAGATGCGCATCAAAACTGGATTGGATACGACTCCTGGCCGAGGATTATTTTAAATTCCTTTGCGTCTCAGCCTCTTTGCGAGAGGCTTTCTTTTCTTGAACGATGACAAAGCGCCAGGGGATGGATTTCCATGGCTCGGGGGTGTGGAACAGGCCGATGCGCGCAGTCTGGATCACCTGCGCATCGGGGAAGGGCTCGCCGCGTTCGATGAACAGCTCCCCAGACGGATCACATAGGTCGGCGCCGTTTTGTGCTCTGGCTATGTTCAGGGCGAAGGTGAGCTTGGCCGGTCCGTCGGTCCACTGATCGGGCGGACGCATTCCGCGCCGTGCGGCGATAAGATCCACTCCCTCGGTCGGTTGGATGGCGCGGATCAGCACTGCGGCCGGCACTCCTTCTGGTTCGGCGACGGCATTGAGCATCCAGTGCATCCCGTATGTGAAGTACACGTAGGCGAAGCCAGGCGCTCCGTACATGATGCCATTGCGCGGGGTGCGTCCGAAACGCGCGTGGCAGGCCAGATCCTCCTCGCCCTCATAAGCCTCGGCTTCAGTGATGATGCCCGCCACGCGCCGGCCTGCCTCGATGCGCACCAGGCGCATACCCAACAGGTCGCGGGCGACTTCCACGGCGTGTCGGGCGTAAAATGAGCGCGGTAATACGATATGCTCAGAGTTCACCGCATCATTTTACTGTATCGGAAGGCAGACGGTCAGGATTTGAAGCGCGGATCGCGCTCCAGCGTCAGGCGCAGGCCTTGCTGCAGATCGACGGATGGCTGATAGCCCAGTTTCCTGGCGGCCAGACTGATGTCGGCGCACATGCGCGCCACCCCGCCGGTAGTCTTGGGATTGTAGACCACCTCGGCCTTGCGCCCGGTAAGCTCGAGGATGATCCTCACCAGGTCGCGCACGCTGGTCTCGACCCCGCTACCGACGTTGATCACCTGCCTATCCACCGTTGGGGCAGTGGCGGCAGCCACCATGGCGTCGACCACGTCGTCGATGTAAACGTAGTCGCGGGTCTGGCTGCCGTCTCCATAGACGACCAGCGTGCCGCTCTGTATTGCCTGGCGCAGGAAATAGGGGATGACCGGCGCATGGGCTGGCGGGATATGCTGTCCGGGACCATAGGCATTGAAGATGCGCAGACAAACCGTCTCGATGCCCCACAGAGCGCCAATGGTGCGCACGTAATACTCGGCTGACAGTTTAGAGACAGCATAGGGCGAGCTCGGAAAAGGAGGCATATCCTCGGCCAGGGGCTGCATTTTCTGATCACCGTAGACCGCGCCAGACGAAGCCAGCACCACCCGGTGCACGCCCACATCGCGCATGGCTTCCATCAGGGTGACCGTGCCGCCCACATTGACGGTGTTGTACTCGCGCGGATAAAGCACCGATTCAGGGACGGAGACGCGCGCCGCCAGGTGATAGACGCAATCCACGTCCTGGAGCAAGGTCCACAGTTTGGGGCGATCGTTCACATCCCCGCGGATGAAATGGACTTCGGGCAATAGGGCCTGTGGGTCGCCGGTGGAAAGGTCGTCAAGGCCGCGCACCTGATAGCCCAGGCGGACCAGACGGTTGGCCAGAGCCGATCCAAGAAAACCGGCAGCCCCCGTGATCAGAAAACGCATTTCTCCATCCTGGTCGATTGAGCTGGCAGACGGACTGCAAGAGCGAATTATAGCACGAACAGATTTTCCGGGTTAATCAGGCAATTCCTTTTCCGCGGCTTTAGATTTCAGCTTCGCCATCCTGCTCTGCCTTGATTTCGCTGGGTAGAAACATGGAAAAATGAGGATTCCGCGGGCGAAGCTCGTGGAATCCCCATTTCTTTGACTTCTGATTATTGTGATGCGCTCTCGGGAGTAAGGGCTACCTTTCCGGCGACACGCCCATCGCCGCCCATTTCCTCCTCCAGGCGGAACTGGCGCATATACATGTTGTAGTACACGCCCTTCTTCTCCAGCAGGGATGCATGCGTGCCGCGCTCGACGATCTCGCCGTCTTGGATCACCAGCACCTGGTCGGCGTTGCGAATAGTGCTCAGCCGGTGGGCGATAACGAAGCTGGTCCTACCTTTCAGCAGACGTTCGAGAGCCTGCTGGATCAGGCGCTCGGTGCGCGTGTCGACGCTGGAGGTAGCCTCGTCCAGGATCAGGATGCGAGGATTGGCCAGCGCGGCCCGTGCGATGGAGATCAACTGGCGCTGACCCAGGCTTAATCCAGCGCCATGCTCGCCCAGCATCGTGTTGTAGCCGTCCGGCAAACGCTGGATGAAATCATCCGCGTGTGCAAGCTTGGCTGCGGCGATCACTTCTTCATCGCTGGCCTTCGGCCGCCCGAAGCGTATGTTGTTCATGACCGTATCGTTGAACAGGTAGGTGTCCTGCAGGACGATGCCGATCTGCCTGCGCAGGCTGGCGGCGGTCACATCGGCCACATTGTAGCCGTCGATCGTGATCTTCCCCGAATTCACGTCGTAGAAACGTGGGATCAGATTCGCGATGGTGGTCTTGCCCGCGCCGGTCTGCCCGACGATGGCTATCGTCTGGCCGGGCTCAGCCACGAAACTGACGTCCTTGAGCACGATGTCCTTAGGGTCATAGGCAAAGTAAACGTGGTCGAACTCCACCCGGCCCTGGATGGGCGGCAATTCCACCGCATCGGGCTTGTCCTGCACATCCGGCCTGGTGTCGAGCAAATCGAAGATGCGCTCGGCTCCGGCCACTGCGCTCTGCAGGTTAGTCCACAGAACGGCGATCTGCTGGATAGGCTGGTTGAAGCGCTGCACATAGCCGATGAACGTGATGATCAGCCCCAGCGAGATGACCGTGCCGAAGAGGGTTTGCCCGCGCAGCAGGACAATGCCGCCGGTGATGGTGACGATGGCTACCGCTATATAGCCCAGACCCGCCAGGGTTGGCGCCAGGGCTGCGGAGAAGGACACGGCGCGGATGTTTGCGTCGCGGTTAGCGGCGTTCGACTGACGGAAAGATTCGATATTGAGCTCCTCACGTCCGAACGCCTGCACGTCGCGTACGCCCGCAATGCTCTCTTCCAGATTGGCGTTCACCCTGCCGATCTCCACGCGCGTCTGGCGGAAAGCCTTGCGCGCCTGATTGGAGAAGTACACCGTGGCGAGGATCATCAGCGGTACGACCGCCATACTCACCAGGCCATAGGCAGGGCTGAGCACCAGCATATCGATCGCCACCCAAATCAACAGCAGCACACCGCTGACCACGTTGACCAAGGCAAAGTTGACCGCTTGCTGGATCGTACTGACATCGTTGGTGATGCGGCTCATTACGTTGCCGGGCTCGTTCTCAGCGAAGAAACTCATTGAAAGGCGGTGAATGTGCTCGAAGACCTCCACCTGAAGCCTGCGAATCACGTGCTGGCCCGACCAACTCATCAGGAAGAACACCAGCCCGTTCATTAACGCGCCGATGACGTACAGCGCCACGATCACCAGGATCAACTGACCCATTCCGGCAATGTAATCGGAAACCGTAGGATTGGCGGGTAAAGCCGCGATCCAGCAGTTCTCGCTCGAGGTGAGGCTGCCATTACCCGCCAATTGCTGTAACCCGGCAGGCAGGCCGCTGGATTGCCCCTCGAACCGTGAGATCGTGGCCGGGGTCAGGAAGCAGTCCACGACCTGGCCGGTCAACTGCGGGATTTCCACCGACGTGAAGGCCGTACCGACCACCAGCAGCGCCACCATGATCAAAATAAACTTGTAAGGCGTAAAGTAACGGCCCAAGCGTGCCAGAGTCGCTCCGACGCTCTTTGGCTTACTCGTCTCTTGTTTGAGCATTCGGCTGAAACCGCCGGGTCCACCGTGCATCATTGTTCACCTCCATTATGGCTGCCATCACCGCTAAATGCGGGGACGCCTGCATCGACCAGGCTAGGAGCGTCCTCCACGAGTTGCGAGTTGTAAATCTCCGCGTAGATCGGGCTGTTCTCGATCAGGTCTTCGTGCTTGCCCTGGGCAGCGATCTTGCCCTTGTCCAGTACCAGGATCAGATCGGCGTTGCGCACCGTGCTGATGCGTTGGGCGATGACAAAGCTCGTGCGGCCCTTCATCAGTTTGGTCAGCGCCTGCTGGATGGCATATTCGGTCACCGCATCCACACTGCTGGTCGCTTCGTCCAGGATCAGAATGCGTGGATCCATGAGCAGGGCGCGGGCGATGGCAATGCGCTGTTTCTGCCCGCCGCTCAGGTTCGTGCCGCGCTCACTCACGGGCGTTTCATAACCCTCTGGGAAACTCATAATGAACTCGTGCGCCTCGGCCGCCTTCGCTGCGGCGATGATTTCTTCCATGCTGGCATCCGGTCGGCCGAAAGCAATGTTGTCCCGAATCGTGCCTGAGAATAAGGTTGATTCCTGCAGGACGATGCCGATCTGCGAGCGCAGCGATTCGAGCGTGACGTCACGCACGTCGTACCCGTCGATCTTCACACTACCGCTGGAGACGTCGTAAAAGCGCGGTATCAAGTTAATGATGGTGGATTTTCCGGAGCCTGTCGCGCCAAGCAGCGCAACCGTTTGGCCAGGCCTGGCGACGAAGCTCACGTCATTCAACACCGGGTCCCCACTGCCAAAATAGCGGAATGTGACGTGATCGAAGACCACTTCCCCCTTCACTGGCGGCAGGGTGATGGCCCCCGGCTTGTCGGTTACGTCGTTCTTCGCGTCGAGGATCTCGAAGATGCGCTTGGCCGATGCGCCCGCCTGCGACATCTGGTTGATGATCATCCCCAATTGGCCGAGCGGCAGGAAAATGTAGACGAGATACATGCTGAATTTCTGCCATTCGCCCAGATCGAGGGTCCCCTGGATGATCTGCCGGCCGCCGAAATACATCACGCCAGCATTGCCGAGGTTGGCAATCAGGAAGATGATCGGGAACAGGAAGGAAAAGATCACCGCCACTTTGATTTGCTGGGCCATCAGGCTGTTGGCTGCCTGGTTGAAGCGGCGCTGCTGCTCAGGCTCGCGGGTGAAAGCCTTGATAACCTTGATGCCGGCCAGGTTCTCTTGCAGGATGGTATTGAGGCGCGACAGGCGTATCTGCACCTCGGTGAAGAGCGGTTGGGTGTAGCGGCCAAAGATCAGGAATATGATCACCGCGAGCGGCAGCAGCGGGAGAACGACCAGGGTCAGCTTGACATTGGTCAAAAACAGGATCAACATCGTGCCGGTCAACATGATGAGGGCCTGAACAGCCATCAGCAACCCCTGGCCGATAAACAGGCGCACCTTTTCCACATCATCCGTTGCGCGGATCATCAACTGGCCGGTCTGGTTGCGGTCGTGGTAGCTAAACGACAGCCTCTGCACCTTGGCAAACAGGTCATTGCGGAAATCGAAGGCCATGCTTTGCGAAAGCTTCTCGGACATGTACGTCTGAGCATAGGAGAAGGCGCCCTGCACCACTGCAAATAACAGGATCAGCAGGCCGGCGTAAATCAGCGCCTGGATGGCGCCATTCAGATACTGGTTGTACTGATCCATTGTCCAGCCCAGTTTGCTCAGTGCAAAGGACAGATAGGCTGGCGGGATTTTCGACAACTGCTGGGCGATGACCCCGTTGGTGATGACATTGATGATCTTCTGTACCATCTGGGGCACCATCAGCATGGCACCGACCGAGATGAACACGAATAAATATGCTTGGGCTGCGAATTTAGGATAGTGGGCCAGGTACCGTATGGCGCGCAGCAAATCTTTGCCGCTCATTTGCGAATCTGGCGCAGCGGAAGACGAGATCCTGGGTGTCGACAATGAACTGGTTGCCAATTTAACCTCCGTTCAAAAATGGATCATCACAAAAATAACGGTAAAAAGGGAGTTATTCCCTTCCCGCGTTTTCTTTGATCCGGCTCCGGCGTGAGTGGGCCATGCGGGCGGCTTCTCTCTCGGCTCGTCGGGCAGCGTATTCCCTTCTGCGGGCCAGGGCGGCCTGATGATGCAGCAGATCTGTGTGCCCGGTTCGTTCTTTCACCTCCCCGGTATCGTCGTCCGGTTGGGCAGAAGAGGCCGGCATATCTTGAAGGCTGTTTTTCTGCACCGAGCGATAAAGTTTGCCCAGCAGCTCGATGAGCCTTTCGCGCTCCTCCTGGCTCAATCCGGACGCCAGCCGGCTGAGGTATTCCAAACGCTGAGGGGTAGAGGACATGATCAGTTTTCGCCCGGCATCGGTGAGCTGAATCCTGAACAGGCGGCGGTCCTGTGGATCCAGCTCACGGCGGATAAGTTGAGCCTTCTCCAGGCCGCGCAATAACGAGCTGACCGTGTTCTTGCTTACGTTCTGATAGCGGCTGAGGCAGGTTGGAGTGATGCCATCCAAATTGCCCTGCCGCTCTTCGATGATCAGACGCAGCAGCAAACCCCAGCGCGGACCGGAGAGCCGCGAAGTGTCCTGGATAGCCGCGTCGTATTGATTGGCGACCATGTGAATCAGGCGGATGATCTCGGCGCCAGTCGTATCACCCGACCATTCCATCTTACGCATGTGTTCTCGGAAGTGCTCGCGCAGAAAGGCGACCGGATCATCAACCTGGGGGATTTCCATATGCCTCCATATATTTCGTCACACATCGAACAATACGATGGCGAACTATACATCGGGATGAAGGATGTGTCAAGAGATCAGTTTGTCAGGGATTATCTCCGGCGGAGATGCGACGGTTCCGCCTGAAGGCAATCTGGTTGAATCCCCCGGAAGATGGAAACCTGGCGGATGTCATTGGTATAATTACCCCAATGCCAGACGACTTCCGCTTTTTCGTAGACATACCGATTCGCTACGGCGACCTGGATCCGCAATGGCACGTCAATAACGCCCGGTACCTTACCTTCATGGAGCAGGCGCGCTTGAGCTACCTCATCCACCTCGGCCTGTGGGACGGGGTCGATTTCATGAATCTCGGCCTGATTGTGGCTGATGTGCATATCGCCTATCTGGCTCCCCTTTCCCTGGGGCAAACGGCGCGCGTATTCATGCGGGTATCACGTTTGGGCAACAAGAGCATGCTGTGCGAATATCAGGTCGCCGACGCTGGCGATAACCAGATTTACGCCAAAGGCGAGACGGTAATGGTGGCCTACGATTACCATACCCGCCAATCCATCCCCATCCCGGTGGGCTGGCGGGAAAAAATAGCCGATTTCGAGGGCATACCCACATCTGAGAATAGATTACCCACAAATAACTCACAAAGCTGAATCGGTGGCGCAGAATGCAGCCAGGTTGCCGCGCAGATGGAGCGAAAGGGGGGCAAAAGCGGGCTGCCATGGCGCGGGGAATTCTCCCTCCAACGCGGACGAACGCCGGTTGAAAGTGAGATTATCGTGACAATCGCCCCAATTAGTGACTGCTATAGAGGCAAAAATTTGGTAGAATCATTTTAGAGATGAAAGAGTAAATGCATGGTGAAGGGCTTAACGTTATCGAACTCCTTTCACCGCATGGTCGCCGGCCCGGACCGCTGTCAGGAGAGTATGAGCGGAACGGGCTTTCGAAAAGTTGTAGGAGGATTTTACGTTGGCCGGTATGGATAGTTTCACCCAGCGGGCGCGCCGGGTCCTGAGTCTGGCGACTCAGGAAGCGGAAAGAATGCGCCACGGCACGGTGGGCACCGAACATCTGCTCCTGGGTTTGATCCAGGAAGAGGGCGGGGTAGCCAGCCGCGTGCTGCGCGAGTTGGGTTTGGAGTTGGATCGCGTACGGGAATTAGTGGAGCGATTTAGCGATAGTGGTCAATACCGCGGCGGGAAGATCGAGCTCTCGACTGGAACGGAAGCCGTTCTGAAGTTCGCCGTCGAAGAGGCCCGGCGCATGGGCCATCACTATATTGGCACAGAGCATTTGCTCCTCGGCCTGGTGCGCCACGACGAAGGCGTGGCCATGGAAGTGCTGCGCAAACTGGGCGTCACACCCGAACAGATACGCCGCCAGACGCGCCGCGTGCTGCAAGAATCCAGCGCCAGTGCTTCCAGCTCGGCCACGAGCCTGCGCAGCGCCCAACGCGCTGAACAGCAATCGCGTCCGAAGACGCCGCTGGTGGACCAATTGGCGGTTGACCTGACCGCTCTGGCGGAAGAAGGAAAGCTCGATCCGGTGATTGGCCGCCAGATGGAGATCGAGCGCGTCATCCAGATTCTGGCCCGCCGCACCAAGAACAATCCGGCGCTGATCGGCGAGCCGGGCGTTGGCAAGACCGCCATCGTCGAAGGCCTGGCCCAGCGTATTGTCGAGGGCGACGTGCCCGGCCCGTTGCTGGATAAACGCGTCCTGCAGTTAGACGTCGGATCGCTGGTCGCCGGCACAATGTACCGGGGCCAGTTCGAGGAGCGCCTGAAGCGCGTGATCGACGAGTTGAAAGCCTCGTCGGCCATCCTTTTCATCGACGAAGTGCATATGCTGGTGGGCGCCGGCGCGGCGGGCTCGTCTGTGGATGCCGCCAACATCCTCAAACCAGCCCTTTCGCGCGGAGAGCTTCAGGTGATCGGCGCCACTACTCTGGACGAGTACCGTAAGCACATTGAGAGCGATGCCGCCCTGGAGCGCCGCTTCCAGCCGATCATCGTCAATGAACCGACCATCGACGAGACGATCGAAATCCTGCGAGGCATACGCGGGGCCTACGAGGAACATCACCGTCTGACCATCTCGGACGAAGCTCTCGACGCCGCTGCGCATCTCTCCGCCCGCTATGTCACCGATCGCTATCTTCCAGACAAGGCCATCGACCTGATCGACGAATCCTCTTCGCGCGTTCGGATGTACAAAAGCCCGGCCGCCAAGACGGTCAAACAACTGCTGGCCGAGCTGCGCGAGGTGCGCCAGAATCACAGTCTGGCAGTGGAGGACGGCCGCTACGACGACGCCCAGGAGCTGCTCGAGCGCGAGAGCGCCCTTGAGCGCCAGATCGAGCGTCTGCGCAACGGTTGGGACCGCAATTCCAGTCCGGTGGTGACCGCCGAGGACATCGCCGAGGTGGTCTCGATGTGGACCGGTGTGCCGGTGATGCAGATCGCCGCCGAGGAGTCGCAGCGCCTGCTGCAGATGGACGCCGAGCTGCGCAAGTACATCGTGGGCCAGGACGAGGCGATCGAGACGATCGCCAAGGCCGTGCGCCGGGCGCGCTCCGGTTTGAAAGATCCGCGCCGCCCGATCGGTTCCTTCATGTTCCTTGGCCCAACCGGAGTGGGCAAGACGGAGCTCACCAAGGCGCTGGCGCGTTTTATGTTCGGCAGCGAAGAAGCGTTGATCCAGCTCGATATGTCCGAGTTCATGGAGCGCCACACGGTCAGCCGATTGGTGGGCGCGCCGCCCGGCTACGTGGGTTACGAGGAGGCCGGTCAGCTCACCGAAGCCATTCGCCGGCGGCCTTACTCGATCGTGGTGTTCGACGAGATCGAAAAGGCTCACCCTGAGGCGCACAACATGCTCCTGCAGATCATGGAAGAGGGGCATCTTTCCGACGCGCGCGGCCACCGGGTGGACTTCCGCAACGCCATCATTGTCATGACCTCCAACATTGGCGCCGAGATGATCAAGCGTCAGACCTCCCTCGGTTTCATCCTGGAGCAGGATGAGGGCAAGAAAGAAGAGACCGCTTATGAGGAGATGCGCAAGAAGCTGCTGGATGCGCTCAAGCGCGTCTTCCGACCGGAATTCATCAACCGCCTGGACGCTGTCATCGTCTTCCGCGCGCTCAACCGCGAGGACATCCAAAAAATTGTCTCGCTGGAGCTTGAAAAGGTGGCCGAGCGGCTCAAAGACCACGAGATCACCCTCCAGGCCTCGCCTGAAGCGCTCAGCCGCCTGGCCGAGGAGGGTTACGACCCCGAGATGGGCGCGCGGCCTCTGAAGCGCGTGATCCAAAACAAGGTCGAGGACCCGCTCTCGGACGCGCTGCTGGCGGGCGAGTTTCATGACGGAGACACCGTCTCGGTAGAGGTCGTGGAGAACGAGATCGTCCTGAAGCGGCTGGAGAAAGATGTGACTGAGGCAGAGGCCCTCGGCGCAGAAGCCTGAAATTTGACCTCCTCCACTTCCCCAAGAAGAAGAGGCGTGACGGATTTGGGGGCTTGTGGGTGCGGCGCACTCATGAGCCCCTAAATTCTTCTTTTATTTCTCTCATCTGTGGGTATACTAAACGGTAGCGTACAGCGATAACAGGCGGAATTACGATGGCAAAGACCCAAACGCGATACGTGTGCCAGCAATGCGGCCGCACTTCCCCGCGCCCGCTGGGCCGCTGCCCGCAGTGCGGCGCGTGGGGCAGCATGGTGGAGGAGATCGTCGCCCCGGCGCCCGCCATCCAATCGAGCGGGCGTGGGCTGAGCGGCGGCACGCACCCGCGCCGTCTGGAGGAAATCGAGGGGGACGCGGAAGAACGCCTGCCCCTGCCAATGGCCGAGTTCGCCCGCGTGCTGGGCGGCGGGGTGGTGCCGGGCTCCATCGTCCTGGTGGGCGGCGACCCGGGCATCGGCAAATCCACGCTGATGCTACAGGTCGCCTTGGAGATGGCGTCCGCCGGGCGCGTGCTGTACGTCTCCGGTGAGGAATCCGAGCGCCAGATCAAGATGCGCGCCCTGCGCCTGCTTCGACCGGAAGAAACCAACGGCAGCGACAGCCGGGGCAGCGACCAGTTGCCCGAGGAGCTCTTCCTGGTCACCGAGACCAGCCTGCCCGCCATCTTCGAGCATATTGCGGCCGTCCAGCCGCGTCTGGTTATCGTCGACTCGATCCAGACGGTCTACCTGCCGGAGATGGAATCGACCGCCGGGTCGATCTCCCAGGTGCGGGAGTGCGCCAGCCGCCTGCGCGAGCTGGCCAAAGCCTCGGGCACGGCCGTGTTCGTCATCGGCCATGTGACCAAAGAGGGGGTGATCGCTGGCCCGCGCGTGCTCGAACACATCGTCGATACGGTGCTCTACCTCGAGGGGGATCGCTTCCAGGCTTACCGCCTGCTGCGCTCGGTCAAGAACCGCTTTGGGGCCACCTCAGAAGTGGGCGTGTTCGAAATGCGCGAGCGCGGAATGGTGGAGGTGACCAATCCGTCGGAAGCCTTCCTGGCCGAGCGCCTGGTCAATGCACCCGGTTCGGCCATCGCGGTGACCATGGAAGGCACCCGCCCGCTGCTGGTCGAGTTGCAGGGACTGACCAGCCCCTCCAGCTTCGGCAATCCACGCCGCACCCCCAACGGGGTGGATATCAATCGCCTGCTGCTGATCGTGGCGGTGCTCACCCGCCGGTTGGGTATGCACCTGGGCGAGCAGGACGTGTTCGTCAACGTGGTCGGCGGGCTGCGGGTGAGCGAGCCAGCCGCCGACCTGGCCATTGCCGCCGCGATTACCTCCTCGTACCGCGACCAACCCATCCGCGCCGATGCGGTGCTGATCGGCGAGGTGGGACTATCGGGCGAGCTGCGCACGGTGGGACAGATGGACGCCCGCCTGCGCGAGGCGGCCAGGCTGGGCTTCCGCCTGGCCGTGGTGCCGAAGCGCCTGCGCCGCGGGGAACGCTGGCCGCAGAGCATCCAGATCGTGGAGGCGCGCTCGCTGCGCGAGGCATTAAATCACGCCCTGGTAACTGGAGAGAAGGACACATCCACCCAATAACCATGGCCAGGCCGGATCGCCGGCTGTCCATCGATCGTCCGTCTTATCATTCCCTCAATAAAATCTACCAAAACCTACATTGACAATAATCCTTATAATTTGATAAATTTACATATATTTTGGGCCGGGGATATGCGGATTGATCCAATTTCCCGGCCGGTGGTTTTCTGTGAATACGATCGATTGTTCGATGACCAATGCGATGCCGTTGAGCGGGAGTGCGCAGCCATGTCCGGCGAGTGGTTGAGTTTGAGCCAGGTGGCCGAGATGCTGGGTGTGCATCCCAGCACGGTGCGCAACTGGTCCGACCATGGGCGGCTGCCGGTGCACCGCACTCAGGGCGGTCACCGCCGCTACCGCCGCAGCGAGCTGGAGCTGTGGCTCCAGGCGCAGGGCAAGGAGAATTTGGTCGACGCTGATCAGGTGTTGCAGCGCGCCGTCAACCTTATCCGCGTGCAAATCAACGAGGGCCGCCTGGAAAATGAGACCTGGTACCAGAAGCTGGATCAGGAAGCCCGCGACCATTACCGGCGCAGCGGGCAGGCTCTCTTTCAGGGATTGGTCAATTTCCTGTCGACCGACAGCGAGCACGAAGCCATGGCCGAGGCGCGCTCGCTGGGCTACGAATACGCCAGTCGCGGCAACCGCTATGGCCTGACGATGGCCGAGGCGACCAAGGCCTTCCTGTTTTTCCGAGATGCACTCATGGAGTCGGTGCTGGATGTGTACGCATCGGCTCAGATCAGCGCGCCCAACGTGTGGGCCAAAATGCTGCACAAGATCAACGTCTTCACCGATCAAGCCCTGGTGGCCTTCATCGAAATGTTTCAGGCGTACAAGGAGGGTAAGCGTTGACCGTGCGGCCTCCCAGCCGGCGCTTCGATCCATCCTCCTGGATCGCCAGAATGGTGCCGGCGGTTTTGGTGCTGTTGTTGGTTGGCCTGGTGGCGGTGCTGGTAATCGTCGCCGTGGCTTTGATCCGATGATCGTCGAGATTAGCTTTACAGAGGTGATCTTATGACCCACTTACCGATTTTGACGACGGTGGTTACATTTGCATTTGGGCTGGCCGTCTTCAGCCGCTTCCTGAGCCGCCGACACGCTCACCTGCTGATTTGGACTATCGGCCTCGGGTTTTACGGCCTGGGGACCTTGTCCGAATCCGTGCTGGGCTTCACCTACCACAATTCCGTGCTCAAGCTGTGGTACCTGGCCGGGGCCATGCTCAGCGCCGCCTGGCTCGGTCAGGGCACCATCCATCTACTTGTGCGCAGGCGCGGTGTGGCTCTCGGTCTGACGATCCTGCTTGCCATCGTCTCCATCGTGGCGGCCGTGTCGTTGTACACCTCTCCGGTCACCGCCGCCGCCGGAGCCTATAATGTGACCAGGCCAGCCTCTGCCCAATACAGCGCCATCCTCACCCGCACCGGACTGACCCTCGCGCTCACCATCATCCTGAATATTTACGGCACGCTCGCGCTGGTCGGCGGAGCCATTTACTCGGCCTTCCTCTTCTGGCGCAAGCGGGTGCTGATCAACCGCGTGATCGGCAACGTGTTGATCGCCCTGGGGGCGTTGATGCCCGCTTTAGGCGGCTCGTTCATCAAAGCCGGGCTGGCCGACTGGCTTTACATCAGCGAGCTGCTCGGGGCGGTGATCATGTACATCGGCTTTATGCAGGCCACCTACGCGCCTGCCCAGCAGCCGGCGAAGCCTTCCACCCAGGCGGCCTGATCTCCGTTTGCAGGTATAATCGAACCCAGGTGCGGCTGCTCCAGAATCTCGGAGGAGCGCGCGCCTGGAGGCTATTCCATGTCAATCCTGGATACCGTTCTCAACCTGGAGCCCGTCTCGCGCGTGCGCCGCAACCATGGCCTGGAGCACGCCACACTGCATGTCCTCTCGGCGCGCTACCCGCGTAAGCCATTGGCCGGTCATTCGGATGCCGGCGGCTTCTGGATACTGGGCGACGTGAGCACCGACGATGTGCGCAGCGCTGTGGATCAGGCTCTCGAGCGCATGCAGTCCGGCGAAGAAAGCCTGGCGGTGCACCCCAATTGCGGCACCAATTTTGTCACCTCGGGTGTGCTGGCCGGTCTGGCGGCCTGGGTGGCCCTGGCCGGCAGCGGCAAGAGCTGGCGCAGCCGTCTTGAACGCCTGCCAACCGCCATGGCCCTCGCGACTCTGGCGCTGGTTTTCGGCCAGCCGCTGGGATTCCTTGTTCAGGCGCGGGTCACAACCTCGGGCCGGCCCGAAGGACTGCGCGTCACATCGATCCATGCCACCCGGCGCAGCGGTGTGCCCGCACACCGTGTGCTGACCGAAGGCTGAAACTCCGGGGCGGGGGGAGTAGGGTGGCCGAAGAAAGCCCCATCGTCTACGTCTTTCACGGCGACGACGAGTTCTCAATCGAGCGCCGCCTGGCAGGTCTGCGTGCCAGGATGGGAGACCCTTCCCTTGCCGAGCTGAACACCACTTTTCTGGACGGCCGCACCCACGGTCTGGAGGAACTGCGATCGGCGGCGCTGGCCATGCCTTTCCTGCTCGAGCGCCGTATGGTGATCGTGACCGATGCGCTCGCGCGTCTCGATCCAGCCGCCGGACGCGGCGACGAAGACGAAGCCAGGGCATCCGAAGGTCTGAAGACCACCCGCAAAGAATTCCTCTCTCTGCTGGATGCGCTTCCACCGACGACAGCGGTGGTATTGATTATTCCCGACAGTCCGTATTGGAAAAGGGAAGGGGGTGAGTACCGGCGCGCCTGGCGCGTGTTGACGCCCAAACACTGGCTCATGAAATGGTGTCACCAGGCGGGAAAACGCGCCCTGGTGGTTGAATTCCCGCTGCCGGAGAGCGGCGAGATGCCGGCCTGGATTCGCAGTCAGGCCAAGGAACAGGGCGGGCAGTTCACCCCTCAGGCGGCTGCCGAACTGGCCGCCCACGTCGGGACTGATACCCGCGTGGCGGCCGAGGAGATCACCAAGCTGCTTACTTACGTGAACTGCCGCCGCGCGGTGGAAGCGGACGACGTCGAGCTGCTCACCGCCCCGGCTGGCCAGCCGGACGTGTGGGCCATGGTCGACGCGCTTGGCGCGGGCGATCCACGCACAGCCCTCCGCCACCTGCACGACCTGGAAGAACTGCAGGAAGCCAGTTACCTGTTCGCCATGGTGGTGCGCCAGTTCCGCCTGCTGATTATGGCGCGCGAAGGTTTAGATGAAGGCCTGGACGAGGCCCGCCTGGCTGGCGAGCTGCGCCAGCAGCCCTTCGTCATGCGTAAAATCTGCCAGCAGGCCCAAAGATTCACGCTGGAGCAGCTCAAGGACATCTACCGCCGGCTCCTGGAGATCGATCGTGCCAACAAAACCAGTAGTACCGCCTCCCCCGAAGGCGCGCTCGAAGCCTTCATAGCAGGATTGGGTACGGGTTATCCTCTCACCGGCATCGGCAAACCCGATCCGTGAAGCTGGACCATGGCGGGCTGCTCCGTCCACACCCCGGGCACGGCCGCGCCGCATTTCGGACAGGTGCCCTGCGCGGTGATGTTGTACTCTTGAATGACATAGCTGAAGCGCTTGATCAGGCGAGTGTTGCACCTAGGGCAGAAGGTATCTTCATAGGGTCCTACCCGCCCGGGCAGGTTGCCGGCGTAGACGAAGCGCAGCCCGGCTTCCTGGCCGATTTCGGCGGCTTTAATGAGCGTCTCGGCGGTCGTGTAGTCGTGGTCGGCCATTTTATAATCGGGGTGGAAGGCCGTCACGTGCCAGGGGATGTCCGGCGAGACGGAGGCCAGGAAGCGCGCCGCCTCCCACAGCTCGCCCGGGTCATCGTTGAAGCCCGGCACAATCAGGGTGACCACCTCCAGCCAAAGCCCCATTTCATGCACCATCTGGATGGTGTCCAGCACATGCTGCAGCACGCCGCCGAGCTTGCGGTAGTTTCTGTCGTTCATGCTCTTCAGGTCGATTTTGTAGGCCGTCAGGTAAGGGCGGATGTACTCCAGCACTTCGCGTGTGCCGTTGCCGTTGGAGATGTACACGCAGCGCATCCCGGCCGCTTTGGCCTGCTTGAAGATCTCGATTGCCCACTCGGAGGTGATCAGCGGCTCATTGTAGGACGAACCCACCACCGTCGCGCCGTGGCGCTTGCCCAGGCGCACCATCTCCTGCGGGGTGATGCGCTGCACAGTGCCAATGGCCCAATCCGACTGCGGATCGCGCAGGGCCTGCGAAGTCAGCCAGTTCTGGCAGTAACCGCAGTGGAAATCGCAACCCAGCATGCCAAAGGTGAGCACGTTTTCACCCGGGAGAACGTGAAAGAAGGGCTTCTTTTCGATCGGGTCGGCCTGAAGGGCGGCCACATAACCCCACGGGACTTTCAGCACGCCGTCATCGTTGAAGCGCACTTTACATATGCCGCGCCGCCCCGGACGGATCAGGCAGCGGTGCCCGCAGGCGTAGCAGCGCACGGAACCGTCGGGCAGTTTGTCGTAGAGCGCACCTTCGACGGTGAGTTTGTCCAGAAGTTCGGCCGTTGTGGACATAGCCTACCTCCTTACTACATTAATCATTATAACGCCATGTCAAGGAATATTCTGATCTTTACGATCAGATTTGGCTATCCCGACAGCCTGCTGCATCTTTGCCTCATCCAATGGGTCTTCGTCAAGACGGCTTGCTGCTCAATCTTAATCATGATGCCAGCGATTTGACCCTCAATAGTTGTTATCATAATCCAGATTTTCGCTAACCGATCAAAATAGACCTCCATAGAGGACCCGAAAATACCTTGCAGGCGTTATTCCTTTACCACCCCAAACTTATGTTACACTTCCCTCAATGGACGAGAAGACCCTCACCACCCTGGATTACTTCAAGATCCTCGAGCATCTGGCGTCCTATGCCTCCTTCAGCGCCTCAGCCGAAATGGCCCGCGCCCTGCGCCCAACCGGCGATCTGGACGAGGCCCTCACCCGCCAGGCTGAGACGACCGAGGCGCGCCGCCTGCTTGACGCCAACCCGGATGCGGCCATCGGCGGGGCTCACGACGTGCGCCCACAGGTCGACCTGGCCGCCCATGGCGGCGTACTGGAGCCAGCCGACCTGCTCGACGTGCGCGCCACCCTGATCGCTGCCCGCAACCTGGCGCGCATCCTGGAGAAAGCCGCCGCCAGTCTGCCCAACCTGGCGGTCCTCGGCGCTCCGCTGGCCCCGCCCCACGGGTTGGTGGAGGCCATCTCACGCGTGCTCTCCGAACGCGGCGAGGTGATGGACAGCGCATCGCCCGCCCTGGCGCAGATCCGCGCCGAGTTGCGCGTCACCCACGAGCGTTTGCTTTCGCGCCTGGAGCGCATTATCAACGACCCCAAGGTCGCACCCATGCTCCAAGAGGCGCTGATTACCCAGCGCAGCGGGCGCTATGTGGTGCCCTTACGCGCCGAGTTCAAAGGCCGCCTGCGCTCCATCGTCCACGACCAGTCCTCCTCGGGCGCCACCCTGTTCGTCGAACCGCTGGCGGTGGTAGAGCTGAATAACCGCCTGCGCGAGCTGGAGCTGGCCGAGCGCGATGAAGTGCGCCGCATCCTGGCCGAGCTTTCCCGTCAGGTTGGTGAGCATCAAGTTGAGATCGACGCCATCGTCGCCGCGCTGGCTCGCCTGGACCTGGCCTTCATGCGCGCCAAATACGCCGAGGACCTGCGCGCCAGTGAGCCGCTGCTGCGGCCGTTCACCGCCCGGTCGTCGGCCGCCAGGCAACCCGGCGCCGCAAAGGGCAGGCATCCCGGCAGCGTCGTACGCCTCTACCAGGCGCGCCATCCGCTGCTCGACCCGGCTACCGTGGTGCCCATCGACGTGGATCTGGACCCACAAACATATGCCATGGTGATTACCGGGCCCAACACCGGCGGGAAGACCGTCACGCTCAAGACGGTCGGCCTGCTGGCGCTGATGGCCCAGGCGGGCATGCATATACCGGCCCAATCCGGCTCTGAGCTGACCGTCTTCCGCTCGATTTACGCCGACATCGGCGACGAGCAGTCCATCGAGCAGTCGCTCTCGACCTTCTCGGGACACATCACCAACATCGTCCGAATTTTGAGCCAGGCGGAGCGGCGTTCGCTGGTATTGCTGGACGAGCTGGGCGCGGGCACCGATCCGCAGGAAGGCGCCGCCCTGGCCCGCGCCATCCTGGCCCACCTGGTGGAAGCGGGCATCACTTGTATGGTCGCCACTCACTATCCTGAGCTGAAAGCCTTCGCCCACACCACGCCCGGCGTCGTCAACGCCAGCGTGGAGTTCGATCTGGATACCCTGAAGCCCACCTATCACCTGACCATCGGCCTTCCGGGTCGTTCCAACGCGCTGGCCATTGCCGAGCGCCTGGGCCTGCCCGCCGAGATCATCCAGGCGGCGCGGGCGACCATCAACCCGGACGATCTGCGCGCCGAGGACCTGCTGGACGAAATCCACCGACAGCGCGACCTGGCCCGCCAGGCGCGCGCCGCCGCCGAAGAGGCCCGCCGCGAGGCCGAAGAACTGCGAGCCGAGCTGATCGCCCGGCTGGAGAAGATCGAGGACGAGCGCCTGGCGATCCTGGAAAAGGCCCGCGAGCAGGCTGAGGCCGAGCTGGCCGCCTTGCGCGCCGAGCTGGAACAGGCCCGCAAAGCGCTGGCACGGGTTCGACAGCCTATCGCTGGGCTCAAACCGGTGGAAGAGACCGTCGAAGCCCTGGAAGAGGTGGTGGAAAAGAAAGCCGAACGCCGTGTGATGCGTGAATCGCGCGGCCCGGCTCCGAAAGGCCCGCTTAAACCCGGCGAGCGCGTGCGCCTGCGATCGCTGGGCGCCGTAGGAGTTGTCACCTCCCTAGACGAGGACGAGGTGGAGGTGCAGATGGGCGCGCTGCGCACCCGCGCCCGGCGCAGCGACGTGCAACGCCTGGCGCCGGAAGCAGCCATGGAAACCGCGCCCTCAGGCCAAAAGGCCGCCGCAACCCGGGCAGAGCCAGAGGAACGGCCTGCGAGCACATCGGTCTTCCGCCCTTCGCCAGGCGTGGAGCTCGACCTGCGCGGTCAGCGCGCCGACGAAGCCCTTCTGGCCCTGGAGCGCCACCTGGAGTCGGCTTACCTGGCCGGGCTGCCCTTCGTGAGAGTGATTCACGGCAAGGGCACCGGGCGGCTGCGTCAGGCCATCCGCGAGGCGCTGCGCGCCTCACCGCACGTGGCTTCCTTCGAAGCCGGGCAGGCGAACGAGGGCGGCGACGGCGTCACCATCGTGCACCTGGCGGTTGAGTAGACGTGTAAGGATGCATGACCACGAAGAGCATCAGGGACGCCAAGAAAAAAGGCCGGTAGTGGTGGTCCCCCATACACTACCGGCCTCTTTGCACGGATCCCCTATCAGCATCCATGCACCCATCTGCCGTGAAAGATGAGAATTGAATTAAATATATCAGAATTATCCAAGTGGCAATAGTTAATATTGTCCATACTTGTCAAGGAAAAGATCACCCCTCTGCCGGGCGAATGGCGGCGATGCGCTGGCGGGCGGCCTCCAGCAGTTCCCCGGCCGCGCGCAGGTTGGCCTCGCTGGCGCCGCCGCCCAGCATCTGGGCCAGCTCCACCTCGCGCTCCTTGCCGCCCAGCGGCTCCACCTGAGTCAGCGTGCGGCCCTCCAGGATCTCCTTGGTCACACGGAAGTGCCGGTCGCCGAAGGCGGCCAATTGCGGCAGATGGGTGACGACCATCACCTGGTGCTCCCGGCTGAGTTGCCACAGTTTCTCGCCGATCACCAGGCCCACCCTTCCGCCGATGCCCTGATCGATCTCGTCGAAAATCAGGGTCGGGATGGCGTCTGCTCGCGCCAGGACATTCTTCAGCGCCAGCATCAGGCGCGAGGTCTCGCCGCCCGAGGCGATCCTGACCAGCGGTTTCAGCCCCTCGCCCGGGTTGGGCGCCACCAGGAACTCGACCCGATCGATGCCGGTGGCATCGAACTCGACCTGTTCGCCTTCGCGGATGGGCAGTCCGTGCGGGTCGGGTCGGTAGCGCAGATCGACCGAAAAGCGCGCCTCGGCCATGTTCAAGTCATCCAGCTCGGCCTCGACCGCTTTTCCCAACTCCTCAGCGGCTTTTTTGCGCCGTTCGGAGAGGGTCAGAGCCGCTCCGGCCAGCTCGGCGAGCAGTTCCGCCTCACTCTTCTCCAGCTCGGCGATGCGCTCGCCGGCGTGACGGACGGCCTCGAGCTGCGACTGTGCCTCGACGGCAAACTCCAGCACGGACTGAACGCTGCCGCCGTATTTGCGCTTCAGCCGCTGGATCAGGTCCAGGCGCTCCTCGATCTCCTCCAGGCGGCGCGGGTTGTATTCGATGCTCTCCAGGTAATCGCGGAGTTCGCGGCTCACCTCGGACAGGCTCTCCAGCAGCGTCTCCGCCTGGGAAGTCAGCGCCGCCTTTTCGCCGTCGATGCGGCTGAGCGATGCGAGATTCCGCACCACCTGGCCCAGCAGATCCGTCGCCGCTGGCGATTCGGGCGAGCCTTCATCCAGCAGGATCAGCGCCGAGCGGGCCAGCGTGGCCAGGTTTTCGGCGTTGGCCAGCCGGTTGCGCTCTTGACGCAGGCTCTCCTCCTCGCCGGGCTGGAGCCGCGCTGTTTCGATCTCGTGGATCTGGTAGCTGAGCAGGTCAATGCGCCGTTCGGCATCTGCTTCGGCCTCGCGCAGCGAAACGAGCTCCTGGCGCACAGACTGCAGGCGGCGGTAGACCTTCTGGTATGTCTCGAGCAGGTCATCGTCGTTGGCAAAACGATCGAGCAACCCCAGGTGGGCGCGCACATTTAACAGGGAGAGGTGCTCCGATTGGCCGTGGATGTCTACCAAATACTGGCCCAGCTCGCGCAGAATGCTCAGACTGGCGCTGCGCCCATTGACGCGCGCACTGCTGCGGCCTTCCCGCCGCACCTCACGCTCCAGAGAGAGGTCATCCGTTTCGTCGTCCTTCAGATCCTCGCGCTCCAGAACCTCTTCGATGGCCGCGCGCGCCCGCTCGGGGATACGGAAGACCCCCTGAATGATGGCCCGCTCGGCGCCTGAGCGGATGGCGGTCGAGTCCACCCGCCCGCCCAGCAGGGCTTCGATGGCGTCCAGGATGATCGATTTACCCGCGCCAGTCTCGCCGGTGAAGGTCACCAGTCCGGGGCTAAATGTCAGCTCCAGGCTCTTGATGATGGCGAAATTCTCGATACGCAGCTCGGTCAGCATAATCGATCCGCTAGACGGGAGCGGGGCCGCCTATCCGATCTGAATGCCCGCCAGACGGTAATAGAACGTCGACACCATTAAAAAGGCGTACAGCACACCGTAAGCCAGGGGCAGCAAGCCGAACAAGCCGCTGGAAACGCTGCCCGTGGCGGCGAATACCGCCAGCAGGCCGATCCCGCGCATCAAAATAATCGGCAGGCTGCCCAGGATCGCCCCTGCAGCCGAGATCTGGTACAACCGGCGGCTGCGGCGCCGGCGCACCGCCCAGCGCACCACCTCAGCCGTCGCCACGCCAGCTACCGGGGCAATAAAAATCGTGAAGAAACCCAACAACGAAGCCACATAACTGCCCGCGAAACTCAACGTCAGCGATAGGATAAAAGAGACGGGATAGTCCACCCATTGGGCCGTCTCAAATGTTTTCTGCTGCCCGCGGACACACTCGCGGCAGCGATAACCGGTGGGTGTCAATACAGCACATTCGGCGCAGATCGGCTTGTTGCAGCGGTTGCAGCGCAAATTGGTGGGCCGGTCAGGGTGGTTGGCGCAGTACAGTGTGGTTTGTGTGGCTTCGCTCATTTGTGATTGTCCAGTTTCGTCTCCCTTTCCATGTGAGAGGTAAGGTCGCGATAGAAATAGCCCGCATCCTGGAAGCGCACGAAACGCGTCGTGTGCTGGCCAGGGCAGATGAACACCCGGTCGCCGTCCAACAGCGGCACGGGCGGCTGGCCGTCTACGCTGAGCACCGCCTGGTGATCGGTGTGCACCGTCACGGTGACGCACATTCCTTCGGGCAACAGGATTGCGCGGTCTATCGAGAGATGCGGGGCCACCGGAACCAGCAGAATATTGCGCAACTGCGGCGGCAGGATGGGGCCGCCGGCCGCCAGAGCGTAAGCGGTCGAGCCGGTGGCCGTTGACACGACCAGGGCGTCGGCCACGTAAGTGATCATCTCATGACCATCTACCTGGACGACCACCTCCACCGGGCGGACGAGCTGGCCGCGCGAGACGACCACATCGTTGAGCGCTTCCCAGGAACCTCGTGCCTGGTCGCCGCGCCAGTGCTCGGCGTTGAGCATCATGCGCTCTTCCAGCCAGTAATCGCCGGCCAGCAGGCGGGGCAGCGCTGTACTCCACTCGCCCGCCTTGACCTCCATGAGAAAACCAAAGTGGCCGAGGTTGATGCCCAGGATGGGAATATCGAGCGGCGCGCACAGGTGCACGGCGCGCAGCATCGTCCCGTCCCCGCCCAGGGCGATCAGCAGGTCGACGTCATCCTCCCGTACCTGACGGCGCAGCTCCTCATCGTACAATGAGCCTTTGACCACACTCACCCCGCGCTCCTGCAAATAGCGCGCGATGGAGGCGCACTCCGCCAGAGCGGCAGGCAGGCCTGGGTGCGCCGCCACGGAGATACGCTTGGGGATCGGCGAGGTCCTTGTCATACTGGCCCAATTATAGCCTTGAAATCGGCGGCTCAGAAAACCCCATCTCACAAACGTTGGTCGCAAACGTGCCTGAAGCCGCACGCGCGGCAGCGGGCAACCTCATCGTGGGAGCGCGAGGGCTCCCCGCGCCGCTCCTGGACGCGCATCTCTGCCAGCAGGTCTAAAAGAGCCTCTTCCAGGGCGGGGGTGTAGTCCACCGCAAATGTGCGTCCGGGATAGTGCAGGATGCCGTACGGCGGGCGCTTGCCGAGCGTACGCTCAACCAGCAGACAGTAAGCAGCGAGCTGGAAGATGTGCGCGTCGAGCGGCGCGGCCGGCGTGCGGCTCGATTTCACCTCCACTGGCACGATCCGCCCGTTCTGCTGAACCAGGTAATCCGGCTTGCCGGTCAGGGCCAGGTCCGCGTCGTAGAGCGGTTTCTCCACCGGGCCCCAACCGCGTGTGTCGGAATAGATCACCCGGCCTCCCGGCAGACCGGCGGCGCGCCGCTGGCGAGCAGACTGCCAGAACAGCAATACGGCAAACAGAAACAATGCCAGGATGACGAAGGGCATGACCCAAAACCCCTTCAGGCCAGCAGCAGGGTAGTCAGGTAATAGGCCAGCAGAGCCAGTCCTGCCAGAAAGGCCAAGGTCGCCAGCGCCCGCAGGAAGCTGGCCACAAGCACCTGTCGGCTGTGGCGCTGGTGCAGCTTTGTCCCGGCGGCCAGTTCGGCCTGATTCTGCGATTCGACCCCCTGCAGGGCGTACCACCAGGCGCGCCGGCAAAACAGGTAGGCGCCGATCTCACCTGCCCGGATGGTGCGCATGGCTTACTCTTTGGGCGGCAGGCGCGATTCCAGGCGGGCGAGGGCCTGCTCCAGGTGCTGCTCCCGCAAGCTGATGGTCAGGTCGCCGCGCGTGCGTTCGACGATGCCCCGCACCAGGTCTGTCTGCCGGCGCAGACCGTTGGTGATCGCGTCCGGGTAATCCAGGGTCACCAGCACACCGTAGATATCGTCCATGCAGCCCAGCAACCGCTCGATCTCGGCCGAGTAGCCCTGGCGCAGCAGGTCCAGGCAGCGCCGGCGCAGCTCGCCGGTGGATTCGGCCAGACCGTTCAGGTAGGTTGCCGGTTCCAGACTGAGCTCTTCGGGCGGCGGCAGCGGGCGGTTTTCGATCAGCGCGCAGGTGATGCTCGCCTCGGCAAACTCTTTGAGCGCGTCCTGAGTATAGCCGGCGTAATACAGTTCGGGAAACTGCGCCAGGCCGGAGCGCAGCGCTTCGGCCAGCTCGCGCGCCTGGCGCAGTTGCTCCCCGGCCTGTTCGTGCTCGTCGCGATGGATGGCGCGGATCGCGTGGGCACAGTGGCGCGTCAGTATGCGCGCCTGAGCCAGCGCCTGGTCGCGCGCCTGGGTGCGGGCCTCGAGCATCTGGCGCAGGCGCTCGGCGATGATCTCGAGATTGTCCATGGCAGCTCAGCTCTCAGGCGGGTGAGGCGGGTGGAAGAGCTCGCTGGCCAGACCGGCATCACCCGGTACGGGAATCTCTCCGAAGCTGGATTCGTAGCGCGCCAGGTTCTCTCCCAGGGCGCGGTAAAAGAGCTTGGCGCCCACCGGCGACATGATCAGCCGCGATTGGATGCGGGCGGCCGTCGAGCCAGGCAGCACGCGGGCGAAGTCGAAGATCAGCTCGGCTGGCGAGTGGGTGATGCGCACCAGATTGGCGTAGATGGCATCCAGATCGGAGGGCAGCTCCACAGGGATTTGTGATGGGACAGGAGGTTGATTGGGCATGTTGGCCATTCCTCGGCGTAAATACGCCTAAAAGGGGATATCCTCGTCCCCCGCTACCGAAGGCTCCTCTCCCGCGACCGGACCCTCGACACCCTCTCCGGCTTCACCGCGCGGTGAGAGGAAGCGCACCGTATTCGCAGTTACCTCGTAGGAAGCTCCCGCCGTACCATCCTGGCGCGTCCACACGCGCGGACTCCCGTTCGCATCCGGCTGCAGCCGACCCTCGATCAGCACCTTGCTGCCTTTGTGCAGATACTGGTTGCATATCTCGGCCTGCTTGCCCCATGCGGAGACGCGGAACCAGATGGTCTCCTTGACCTGCTGGCCGTTGTTGGCGGTATACTGTCGGCTCGAAGCCACCGAGAACGAAGTGACTGCCTGGCCGCTGGGGGTGTAGCGCATTTCAGGATCGCGCCCGACGTTGCCTACAATGATGAGAGTGTGCCACATGCTGTTCTGTCCTTTCTGTGAACGAAAATCCGAACCGTAGCGTTTCGGAGTAAGCGAATGCGCGCAGCAGGTCTTCAGGCATGACGACCGGCTGTGCGCGGCGAGATAAGATAGATCGAATTGGGTATGAAAGAAAAACCTTCGTTCTCCATACTGCCCGATCTTTCACCAGAAACCAGGATGACCATTCCACCGAAGACAAAAGACAGGTATGTGCTGCCTTTTGCACCAGGCTACAAAAAAATCCTGGCTGATAGAACAATTGTACACAGATCCGGCTAATTTTGCAACCCCGATTTCCTGATGGTTATTCTGATCTTGGGTTGAATGCCTCATAAAAACATCTCCTTTCACAGATGCCTGCCGTTCCTCAACGCCGACCCACCTGGCGCCAATCCAGGCACCGCCGCTCTCAAAAAGAACGAAAATAACGTTTGCCCTGGCCGTTGGGCGAGCCCACGGCGGCCAGGATTATCTCTCTCAGGAAGCAAGGTGATTGACCGGCACAGTTCTCTTCCCTGTCAGCTCGAAGGTGCCGCGGTGGCGGTTGGCATACGAGTGGGAATCGGCTTAATCGTCGGGGAAGGTGCGGGCGTAGCGGGCGGCGCATTGAGGCCCACCGTGTACACTTTCAGTTTGCTGAAGCTGACCGTTACCGGCGTATCGCTCGCCGAGCGGGCGAATACGCCCACGGAGCCGGAGCGGAGCAGAGGGTCGTCCGCGTCGAACTGGTACACACCATCCAGGAAGACGCGCATCTGCCTGCCCACCGCCCATACCCCGATCTGCACCTTCCCTGGAGAGCCCGGCGGCGCCTGCCCGCTGATGGTCCAATCCACGATCGGGACAGCTGTTCCGTGCAGCACGCGCTCCAGGCGCACCTGGCCGGAACAGTTCAGCAGCAGGCGGTAAGCGTCTTGTGCGCCCGATGCGCGCAGCAGTACTCCGTAGGCGTCCATCCCGCGACACAAGCTGGGCGAGGCGGTAACCTCGAGGTAATAATTATCCACCGTCGGTTGGGCGCGCAGGCTTTCCAGATAGCCTTTGGTCTGTGAGACAGCCAGGGTAAGCTCGCCATTCACGATTGAGATGCTGCCGGCCGCGCTTTTACCGGTCTGCCAGGGGGAGGAGGTGCTGAAGTCGTCCTCCACCAGCAATTCGCCGATCCCCGGACGTAAATCCGGCGTGGGTGAAAGCGCCTGAGTAGGGAGGGGAGTAGGGGTGTCGGTGGGCGGAAACCACACAACGGTGGCCGTATCGCTGGGCGATGGCGATATCGTCATCGGGCTGGGACGGAAGGTAGGGGTCGGTTGTGCGGCTGGCAGACAGCCCGCCAGAGTCAACATTGCGACCAGCAGGATGGCCAGGTCCATACGATCACCTGGACGGGAACCAGCCATGGCTTTACTCGCCGCCGAGCTCGATCACCTGATCCCGCTCCGGACCGACCGTGACCATGGTGACCGGGATGCCGCTCAGTTCTTCGATGCGCAGAATATACTGGCGCGCCGTCTCGGGCAGATCTTCCCAGCAGCACGCAGAGCGAATGTCCTCCTGCCAGCCGGGCAGTTCTTCATACACCGGCTCATAACGATCCAACCCCACCGGTCCGAGGGGCAGATCCGTGAAGGTCTCTCCCCCCTTGCGGTAAGCCACACAGATGCGCAGCTCGGGCAGGCCAGAAAGGACGTCCAATTTGGTCAGGATTAGCTCATTCAAGCCGTTCACCTGCACGGCGTAGCGCAGCAGCACGCTGTCCAGCCAGCCCACCCGTCTTGGCCAGCCGGTAGCGGTGCCGTACTCGTCCCATGGATTCTCGGCCGTGCGGCGCAGGCGCGCTGCCAGCTCCCCGCCGACTTCTGTGGGAAACGGCCCTGCGCCGATGCGCGTCTGAAAGGTCTTGGATACGCCGATCGAGCGTTCGACCGGCGTGACGCCCAATCCCAGGCCTACCAGCACCCCGGCCGTGGTCGTAGTCGAGCTGGTGACGTAAGGGTAGGTGCCCTGATCCAGGTCGAGCAGCGTGCCCTGGGCGCCTTCGGCCAGGACGCGCCTGCCCGCAGACAGCGCCGTACGCAACAACGCCGAAACATCCGTGATGAACGGCGTTAGCCGGTGGGCATATTCGACGTACTGGCGGGCGATCGGCGCAGGGTCGAGCGGGGGCGCGTCGAAGAGCGCCGCCAGGATGCGGTTGGCCGTTTCGACCTGAGCGGCGATCTTGTCCGGCAGGGTTTCCGCTTCCAGCATGTCCTGCATGCGCAGGCCGCGCCGGGCAGCCTTATCTGTATAAGCCGGGCCGATGCCCCGCCCGGTGGTGCCGAGCTGGGCTTTGCCCAGCGCACGCTCTTGAGCCTGATCCAAAGCGCGATGAGCAGGTGTGATCAGATGGGCGGCGTACGAAATTTGCAGCCGCTGCGGGGTTACCTCGACGCCAGCCGTGCGCAGCGCTTCGATCTCGTCGATCAACGTGGCGGGGTTGATCACCACGCCGTTGCCCAGCACTGCCACCGTATGAGGGTGGAGGATGCCGGCGGGTACGAGGTGCAGCTTGAGAGTCTGGCTGCCGGCGCGCAGAGAGTGGCCGACATTGTCGCCGCCGTTGTACCGCGCGACAATGTCAGCCTGTGCGGCCAGTCGGTCGACGATGCGCCCTTTGCCCTCGTCGCCCCATTGGGCTCCAACCAAAATGTTGAGCGGCATGCTGGACTCCGTCTAACAGCGGTAAAAAAACCGCCTTGCTCGCGCAGGTGCTGGTTTCATTATACCATCGGGCGTTTTTACCCCTCGCTCTCCCAGACGCGGGCCGAAACCCGATCAATGTTATAATCGGTTCACGATAGTGGATCTATGAGCAAAAAGATTGTCGTCCCCATTGGACTGGCCATTGCAGCCACGATCTTTATCGCCTTATGTCTGGCGCTGCAGATGACCTCTTCGCCCGGCCGTGCACAAGCGACTTATCAGACGCCCACCCCCGGATCGGACGGCCGCATCCTTTACACCGTCAATCCAGGCGATACCTGCCTGGGTATTGCGCTGCTCACCGGCGTGCCCATCGAACGCCTGCGCGAGCTAAACGACCTGAAGGGCGATTGTGTGTTGCAGCCCGGCCAGAAGCTCCTCCTCGGCCTGGCGGGGCCTCCTGAGCAGCAGACCAACACGCCCGGCCCCTCGCCGACGCCGACCCCTCTGCTGCCCACTGCCACGCCTCAAAAGGGATACGGCGAGATCTGCATCGTGCTTTATGACGACGTCAACGGGAATGCCTTGCGGGAGGATGGCGAGGGGATGATCGCCGGCGGCGCGGTCAGCATCACCGATCGCAGCGGCTCGTACTCGCACACCGAGACGACCACCGCCGGCCCCGATCCGCTGTGCATCCAGAATGTACCCGAAGGGGAATATAACGTCAGTGTGGCCGTGCCACAGGGCTATAATCCGACCACGGCGTTGAACTACGCGCTGACGCTGCAGGCAGGGGACAAGTCCACCCTGGATTTCGGAGCGCAGCAGGATGCGCAGGCGCCGGCCGCCGACGGCAACGGCGGTAGTGGCCGGTCGCCGTTGTTGGGCCTGTTGGGCGGATTGCTGTTGCTGGCTGGCATTGGTCTGGGGGTTTACGTCCGCCAGTTAAGGCGCTGAGTCCATCCAAGTTTCAACCGAAACGTTCTTCTTTCCAAACGTCGGCGTTATTGTGGTACCCGGCCTGCTCCCAGAAGCCTGGACGGTCGTAGCGCAGGAATTCCAGCCCGCGCAGCCATTTGGCCCCTTTCCAGAAGTAGGGTGTCGTCAGGTCGGGGCGCTGGGGGATGTAGCCCACCACGCCGCGCAGTGGATATCCATGATCGGGCGTCAGCGGCTGGCCGTCGTAATGGGTCGCCAGGAGGAAATTCTCGCTCAGGACGACCTCCATGGGCAGGTTCACCGTGAAACCGTATTCGGCGTGCTGGAGGACGAAGCGCGCCGTCGGCAGCGGCTTGAAGAAGCCCTGCTCTACCAGCGTACGCACCGAGACGCCTTCCCAAAGGGTGTCAAACTTGCTCCAGCGCGTCACACAATGGATGTCCATCACGACAGAGGTGCGCGGGAGCTTGTTGAACTCCTCCCATGACCAGCGCTTCTCTTCCTCCACTTCCCCCCATATGCGGAAGTCCCAGGTAGCTGGATCGAAGGATGGCACCGGCCCGTAATGTAAAACCGGGAATTTATTGGTTAACGCCTGGCCGGGCGGCAACCGGCCTTCCTGGCGGACACGCTGCTCTTCTTCGCGGCGTCGGAATATGCTATCCAACATGGATACCTCCTATCCGAATTGTACCAGCACTGACGGATAAATAGTAAAATTGCCAGGCTTTCACCTAGATGGGATGAAACTGGTCGATCTTACCCATGCCTGGATTGTCTCAGCCGGTCTCAGCGCAGGGAATAGAGTTCGTAGGCGTCGCCGAAACGCTGCGGCGGCGGCAGCTCTGCGAGGAAAGCGTCCAGCGCGCGCAGTTCGGATAAAGGATGGTGGGCATCCCCGCCCACGCTGATGAAAAAATCCACCCCTGCGCGGTAGACGAGAAGATAGGCGTAACCGCTGTCCCGCCAGGCTGTGCGAATAGCGCCATAATCACCGTACGTCCGGTAGGCGGTGGACCATTGGTCGAGCACCGCATCGGAGGTGCAGCGCGGCTCACAATAGAAGCCGCGCGGCTCGAACAGCAGGAGTGTGCGCTCGCCGGCAGGTAGGTCGCGGACAGCCTGCATGGCTGGCTCATACCAGCCAAGATTCGCCTGCAGGTAGGCTGGCTCGTTTTGCACGCCCAAAGCGGCTCCCAGCGCGCCCCTCTGGAGGACATTCGCCGAGACCTCGAGAACGTTCAGTCCCAGGGCAAGGACGACCAGTGTTTCGACCAGCCTGGCAAAGCGCACTTGCCCAATCGAAATGGACGACAATCCGGCGAAACCCGCCGCCGCCAGCACGACGAAAGCCGGGAAGAGTGCATAGTACAGCCGACTCTGGATCAACAGCCCGTTCAGCCGATTTCCGGCCGCCCAGATCGCCACCCCTGAGACGGCCACCCAGGCAGCGGATTTCAGGGCCGTAGATTGGCCCGCCGTCCGTTCTCCCGAGCGCAGCCAGGCCAGAGCCCCCAAACCCAACAGCAGCGGCCCTACCGATGCACCATATCCGGCTCCCCCTTCCTGGCCGATGGCGGTCGCCCGCAGAGGCAGGAGGAGGACATCCTGCCAGCCGCCCCAGGGAGGTTCGCTGCTGATGTTTGCCAGGCGCGTGGTATCCATGACCCTGCCTGACAGGAAGAAAGGGTACAGCGGGTCGCCGGTGGCGATGAGATTTTTGACCAGCCAGGGAGCGGAGGGCGCCAGCGCGGACAGAGCGAAAATGCCCAAGTCCGCCAGCCCATGAGGAATGTTTTTGCGCTCCTGCCAGAGGATGACGAGGCCGCCAACGCCGGCCAGCGCCCCGGCGGTATACTTGGTCCCGAAAGCCAGGCCGCAGAATACGCCCGCCAGGATCAGCGCGCGCCGCCCGCCTCCTTCCAGCCAGCGGCTGAACAGCACCAGGAAAGCCAGGCCGAAGAACAGAGCCGGCCAGTCCACATAAGCCCAACCGGGTGAAACAGCCAGCGAAAAACCTGCGAGCAGGGCGGCCGTGCCGGCCCACGCCGACCTGGCGCCCCAGATGTGCTCCAGCCAGCCCAGCATTCCAACGACCGCCAGAGCGGAAATGACCCACCCCAGCGTGGCTGCCGCCTGGGCTCCACCCAGCGCCATCGCCCAGGTATACAGCATCTCAGTATTTTGGGGCATGCCCGAGCGCAAAACCTCCACCATGGGCAGGATGCGCCCGGCGCGAAGGTAAGCGGCCGGAAAGGAAAGATGATAGACCAGCGCGTCAAACTGGACAGGTGGCGCCAGGGCAAGGACCAGAGCGGCGGTCAGCAAGACGCCGATCATTACTGCGGTCAGTTTGCCGAAGTATTCACCCTGGAGCCAGAGCTCGCCGGCTGCCTTCAATTGGCGCATCCAGGCCAGGATCGGCCTGCGCAGGGCGATCAGACCGACCAGCAGCAAGGCTCCCAGCAGCCATGCGCTAAGCCCTACCGTCACGCCGATGAGGAGCACACCCAGCGCCATGATGCCGAGGCCCAGCCCCGCCTGCGTGGAGAACGCGGTGAGCGGCGGTAAATCCTCCAATCGCAGCAGGATGCGGCCAATGCCGCCGCCCAGGGAGACCAGCGCCAGCGCGGTCAGCAGCCGCCAGAATGCCAGCGCCAACCCGGCCGCCAGAACGGGCGTGAATGGCTTGTGAAAAGCATAATACGCCACAAAGACACCCAGCAGCCATATCAGGCTGAGTGCGCCGATTAGAACGGTTTTCTTGCCGGCGGGCATGTGCGCAGTTGTCTCCGCCTGGATGGGAGATTGGAGGCATGACCTCCACGGACGAGAAGATTATAGCATGGCTGCCACGCCTGGCGCCTAGCGCACCCCTCTCTTCAGCAAACTTCAAACGGAATGGAAAGTATCGCTCTGCCGCTCAATTTGGGCGGCCGAGAAGTCGAATAGCGCTCGTTTGTCTGCGGAAGGCTTTTACGCCAGGACGAAGCTCTCGCCCGGTTTGAGCACGTGTACCTCGATTTTCGTCTCGCGCTGCACGCGCTCCGCCCAGGCGTTGGCATCCTGGGCAATCAGCTCCCAGGTGTTGAAGTGAATCGGCACCAGATGATGGGGCCGCAGGAGCTTGGCCGCCTCCAGTGCATCGTCGGGACCCATGGTGTAATTATCTCCGATCGGGATGGCTGCCAGGTCCAGCCCTTTATCGCCGATCAGGCGCATATCGCTGAATAGAGCGGTATCGCCGGATAGATAGATCTTGCGTCCATCCGTCGCGGTGATCAGAAAGCCCACCGGGTTGCCGCCGTTGGAACCATCTGGCAGCATCGAGCCATGCAGCGCCAGCGTCAGCTTGACGTCGCCAAAGGGATATGCGTGCTTGCCGCCGATGTTCTGCCCGTGCGTCTGCTTGATCCCCTGCTTCTCCATCCAGTGTGCGATCTCGAAGGTGGAAATCACCGTTGCGCCGGTGCGCCTGGCAATATCGACTGCGTCGCCGATGTGATCATAATGGCCATGGGTGATCAGGATGAAATCGGCTTGAACCTGATCGGCGGTGATGCTGGCGGCAGGATTGCCGGTAAAGAACGGGTCCACCAGCAGGCGCTGGCCGTTGATCTCCAGGCCGATGGCCGCATGGCCGTACCAGGTAAATCGGATGCTCATACCTGTCCTCCAATTATCTTGTCGTGGGATATCTATTTTTATTATAGTCACAACCCATAAAGTGGGCATATAAGGTCTACTATTTCTAAACGAAGATTAATAAAGAGCTTCTCGGCTCTGCTCTGAAGCTCTTAGAAGGAGCGGGAGTTCCAACCCATCACACCCGGAACGACCGGGTGGATAGCGAAATCCAGCCGGCGCGGGATGCGTAATAGTTAATGGCCTGGCATCCTCCATGAGGCCTTTCCAGGGATCATTTCGATCCCCCTTATGACACAAGGCCAAGCCTGGCGGCTATAATTATTATTGAGGTAAACGCTGCGTAGTTTAACTGGAAGGTTTATTATGGTGCAAACCACTGAATTGAGCATTGGCTCGCCTGTCCCTGATTTCCGCCTGCCATCCAACCTGGGCGGCGAAGTCGGTCCCGCCGATTTCAAGGGCAAATCCATCCTGGTCCTGTTCTTCGTGCGTGAATTCAATTGAATGCAATGTCGAGCGCACGTCGCCCAGTTGGGGCGCAACTACTCGGAACTGCAATCTCTCGGCGCGGATGTTCTGGTCGTCCTGGGGGACGATCTTGAGCATGCCCGGCGCTATGCGCAATTCCTGCACACCCCATTCCCGGTGCTGGCCGATCCAGGGCGCGCGGTTTACCGCCAATTCGGCCTGGAGAAAGTCTACCTGGTCATCCAACGCACCGCCTCGCTGGTCGTCGACCGTGGGGGTGTGATCCGCTACATGCGCCGGGCAACCAACCCGCTCACCTGGCTGCAGGAGATCGGCGGGCTTATGCAAGCCGTGCATGATATTGCGAGTGCCGGCAGCCAGCACCATCAATTTTCGGAAGGCCCGGAATAATAATAAAGAAAGCCGCCAATAGCAACTGCCGGCGATCATTTCATTGCTATACCCGGTTCAGGCTTGAGATGAATGTGGGTTTTTTTTATTTTCCAGCCTGCACCCAGACCATCCCCGCACCAGCGTCGCCATCCACGAGCGCCGGATTGACGGTCGGAAAACCGGCGTGATACAGCTGACCGCGGGAGAGAAAGAAGAACCCTTTCGCATCCAGCTGCCACAACGCCGCCTGCACCGGGTCAGCCGATATGCGCTGCAGTTCCTGACCGGCAGGCGAGTAGAGCCGCAGTCCTGGTTGGCCGCCGTCGGAAGCATCGTTCCACCCAAGCAACCACTGTCCATCGGGGGACGCGGCTGCCTCGCCGTCGTTCGCGAGCAGCAAAGTGTTTTGCATGGAATCGAACAACAGCACGCCGGCCGCGCCCCCCGCCTGGAAACGGCCGTCCACAGGCGACCACGTCAATCGGTTCCACGCCCCGACGCGCACCTGCTGAGAGGATGCGCTCCCCGGCTGGTACAGGTGCAGCCCATCGGCCTGAATCAGGGCCAAAGCCCCGGTGCGCGGGTTTAGCGCGGCGCGGGAGAATGGTCCGCCGACCTCGTGCTGCAGCCAGCGCGCGCTGAGCGGGGCCAGACGCAAATCGCTGCCCTGGCCGTCGACCAGGCTGTAGCAGGCCAGATTTTCTGCGCCACTCCAGCCCAGAAATACCTCCCCGTTGCTCTCCGCCGGCGGGGTGTAAATCTTGCGCACTTCGTTATGATCCATGGCTGCCGCCCACACCGCGTTCACCCGCCAGGACGAACCACCCGGGCGTCGTTCCATCTCCTGCACCAAAACCCACATCCCATCTGGCGCCCAAAAGGGCGTAGCGGCCTGGTTCATCCCGCTCGTAAGCCGACGGATGACCTTCGTCTGAGTATCGTATATGTACAGATCGGAGGATGGTCCGTCTACGGCGGCCAGGAACGCCAGCCAGCGTCCATCCGGGGACCAGGCCAGCCCGCCTGCCTGCAGGATGACGGTCAGCGCCTCGGGTTGGCTTTCGCCGCTGCTTTGAGCGTTTTTTTGCAGCTCCGGCGAGACCAGCGGCGTGATCGTCTCCAGATGGCCGTCCGGCAGGTGCAGCAGCTCCAGGCGCAAATCGGCGCTGCGAAAGGCCAGCCAGCCGCCGGCCGGCGAAACACCCAACGGCAGCTCGCCTGGATCGAGCAGCTTGCCGGTCGGCACCTGCGTCGGATTGCCATTGGCCTCATCATAGATATGCAGCGTCGTCCCGTCCACCGACGGATAGATCAGCCACGGTCCGCCCGGCGAGATGCCTCCAGCCGGCCTCGGCGTGGCGGGTATGGCCTCTGTCGGCAGGATGACGGGATTCGGCGATGCGGTGGAAGTCGGCAGCAGCGAGGCGGCGGTTGGTGTAGACGCGAGCGGAGCGGTCAGCACGCAAGCCAACCCGGCCAATCCGAGCACCACGAGGGCCGACAGCGGCGTGAGGATTCTTCTCACATTCATGCTTGGAGGTCCAGCTATGTCTCCTTGGACTCGCCCAGGATCTCCAGGTTGGCTATGGAAGCGGCTACGCGCTTGAAACCGGCGCTCTCGAAGATCACATCCACCGTCTCATCGCCGTCCTCGATGCGGCTCTCGACCACCATCCCATCGCCCCAGACGGGGTGGCGTACGCGCATCGAGGGCCGGTAGCGCGGTTGGAGGATAGGCGCGGAGCCGCGCCGGGCGGAGGGCGTGGCGGCCTGCTCCCAGGTAAGGCTGTGGGAACGGCGCGCTGAGCGCCCGCTGCTGAAGGAGCGCACGCGGGTATGGCGCCCGGCTAACAGCTCTTCGGGGATGTCATCGAGAAAGCGCGAGGCAATGGTCTCCTCAGGTGGGCCATACGTGGCGCGCCGGTCGGCGCGCACCAGGTAAAGACGGTCCTTGGCGCGTGTGACGCCCACATAGAGCAGACGGCGCTCCTCGGCCATCTCCTCGGGATCATCGCGGGCCCGGCTGTGGGGCAGCAAACCCTCGTCCAGCCCGGTGATGAACACCACGGGGAACTCCAGCCCTTTAGCGGCGTGCAGGGTCATCAGGGTAGGCGCGCCGCCGTTCTCGGGCAGGGTGTCCTGGTCGGAGACAAGCGCCACGGTCTCCAGGAAATCCGCCAGACCTCGATCGCGGTAATCGTAAGCCAATGCGCGCAATTGCTCGACGTTGGCCCAGCGATCGGCGCCCTCCTCGCTGCCATCGTCGATGTACTCACGGTAGCCGACGTCGGCCAGGATACGGTCGAATAAAGCCGGCAGGGGCAGCTCATCCCGCGCCGCTAGCCAGCCTGCCAGCTTGCCGCCGAAATCAGCCAGCACCGCACCGCCTCGTAGTGAAAACGCTTCGCGATAAGGAGATTTTTCGCTCGTGCCCAGTTCCATCAGCAGGCGTCCGGCGGATATGCCGGTACGCTGGGCTTCCACCCGCAGCGCCGTCAGAGTCTTGTCCCCGATGCCGCGCGGCGGCACGTTGATCACCCGTTCCAGGCTGACCATGTCGTCTGGGTTATGCGCCAGCCGCAGGTAGGCGATCACATCCTTGACCTCGCGTCGGCCGTAGAAACGCTGCGCCCCTACCAGTCGATAGGGCAGGCCAGCGCGTAGGAAGGCCTCTTCCAATAAGCGGGATTGAGCGTTGGTGCGGTACATCACCGCAATGTCGCCGGGGGAAGCCTTGTGCCTGCCGATCAGGTTGACGATCGTATCAACCACGTATTCCGCTTCACCATAATCGTCCACCGCCTCGTAAAGCGAAACTTTCTCGCCTTGTCCCCGGTCGGAGAAGAGACGTTTGGGGGTGCGGTAGGGATTTGGATCGATCACCGCCCGCGCCAGGTCAAGCACCGTCTGGGTGGAGCGGTAGTTGTGCTCGAGCAGGATCTTCTTCGCATCGGGATAATCCTGCTCGAAGCGCTGGATGTTGCGGTAATCTGCCCCGCGCCAGCGGTAGATGGACTGGTCCTCGTCGCCGACGGCGAAGATGTTGCGGTGCACCGATCCCAGCAGCTTCAGGAGCTGGTACTGGGCGTAGTTGGTATCCTGGAACTCGTCCACCAGGATGTGCTCATAACGGCGCGCGTAGCGCTCGCGCACACTCGGCTGGTCCTGCAGCAGGCGCGCAGCGTAGAGCAGCAGATCGTCGAAATCGACCGCGTTGCTGGCCACCAGCAGCTCCTGGTAGCGCCGGTAAACGCGGGCGACGACCTCGTCACGGTAGGACTGGATAGGGAACTCATCCGGCCCAAGCAGGTCGTTCTTTGCCCTGGAAATGGCATTGAGAACGGCGGCGGGGCGATATTGCTTTTCATCCAGGTTCAGATCTCGCATGGCGTGCTTGACCACAGCGAGCTGGTCGTCTTCATCGAAGATGACATAGTTGGAATTTACCGGCAGCAGCTCGGCTTCGCGGCGCAGCCAGCGCGCGCACAACGCGTGGAAGGTGCCCATGTTGACGCTTTGCGCCGGCTTGCCCAGCAGGCGCTCGATGCGCGCCTTCATCTCGTTCGCGGCTTTATTGGTAAAGGTGACTGCCAGGATGTTGTACGGGCGCACGCCTTCGTAAGCGATCAGATAGGCGATGCGGTGCGTCAGCACGCGCGTCTTGCCGGAGCCGGGACCGGCCAGGACCAGGATCGGCCCTGCTCCCGCGGTGACGGCCTGACGCTGCTGGGGGTTGAGATCGGAGAGAAATTCCATGGCTGGAGGGTCATTGTACCGTCGCAGCGTAGGAGTGTCAAATGGAAGGGGAAAGCACCCACTCATTATGCGCCTTTTCATTCGACACCCCGGTTGCCATGAAAGTCACAAGTGAATACAATCGTAGTGTCCATTTACACAGCAGATGTTCTCAGACGGATATATGGTGTGTTTAGGAGGGGGGATGAGTGTATTTCCTGTTCAGGATGCGCGCGCAATGGTGGAGGCGCAGCTTGCGCCCTGGTACAAAGCCCTTGCCGACCCGGCGCGCGCTCAGGAGACTGTACTACAAAACCTGCTGGCCATTTATGCCCAGACGGTTTACGGTCGCCAGCACGGCGCCGCCTCCATTGACACGCTCGCGGATTACCGGCGCGCCTTTCCGGTCGCCGGCTATGAGGAATTCAAGCCGGTCATCGAGCGGGTCATGGCTGGCGAAGTCGAACTGCTGCTGAACGAAGAACCGGTAGGCTGGGCCATCACACGCGGGACGGTCAAAGGCGAATCCAAATTCATCCCGATGACGCCCACCGACCTGCGGATGCGCGTCAGCGCCGGCCGAGCGGTGCTCAACTACGCTGCCAGCACCAGCCGCTACGATGTCTTCGCGGGCGTCAATCTCAACCTCAATTTCCCCTCGGTGGTCGGCACGGTGCGGGTTGGCGACCGGGATGTGGAGTACGGTTACAGCTCGGGAATTTACACCAGGTACGTCTCGATGCACACGCCGGTGCGCTCCGTGCCCTCTCAGGAGGAGATCGATGCGTTGGGCGGCGGAAAAACCAGGCGCGACTGGGAGGCGCGTTTCGAGCTGGCTTATCAGAAATGTAAAGATCTGAACGTGACCCTGGTTGGCGGGGTGGTTAACACCGCCCAGCAGTTCGCCCGCTACCTGCGTCGGGCGCATGGCGTCTATCCGAAGAAGCTCTGGAAAACACAGGTGATGACACTCGGCAGCCAGGCGGGCATCAATACCCACTTCGCCGCCTCGCTGCACGCCCTGTACGGGCCGGCTGCCATCCGCGAAATCTACGGCGCTACCGAGGGCATGTTCGGCCAGCAACGCGATGAGAAGCGCGCCTGGGTGCCTAACTACGACCTGTTCTTCCTGGAGGTCGAGACGAAGGCAGGCATCAAGATGCTGCACGAGATGAAGCCAGGCGAGCTGGGCAGTCTGGTGGTATCCACGCCCGTGCTGCCGCGCTACCGCATCGGCGACCTGATTCTGGCTTTCGAGGCGCCTTACTTCCGCTGCATCGGGCGCGAGGGTCGCTGGACGACCTGGCGTTACGCCTGGCGCGAATTCATGACCCTCAACTTTGGCAGACTCTGACCAGGACGGCTTTTGCCGGGGATTGAGTAAGGGAGCCGGTTCGGCCGCTTTTTTCTTTCAGCTTTTCATTAATTTGTCTCAAACGCCGGTAAAAGCCCATAAGGAAAAGCTGATTGATGAGCGGCAGTCCGGCCGTAAAAAATACACCACGATGATCCCGCGGAGCACTTCGCCCACAGAAGAAGGGCTGCTCATGGCTCACCCTTTATGGATTTCCTGGCAAAGCTATCTCCTGCGCAGCAGGCCGCGCACCAGGAAGGACAGACCCAAGGCGATGAGAATCAGCGGCCAGACCACGTTCCAGCCGAAGATGTTGCCCAGGCCGATGCCCAGGAAGACCGCCGCCAGGACCAGCGTGCCGCCCACTGGACCCCGGTACGCAGGCACGGACAGGCGGAAAATCACTTCCAGCAGCAAGATCACCCCTGCACCGGTAAAAACCAGGGACCATGCACCCAGGCCCATGAAGGGAATGTTGGCGCCGGGGAAAATGTTCTGCGTGCGGAAAGCCGAAAGCCAGCCCAGATTATCGGCCAGAAACACCAACCCCGTCCAGATCAGGATGATGGCCCACACGGTGGCGCTGACCGGATCGCGGCGGTATTTTTCCTCCACGCTTTTCTCATCCTGCTTCTCGTCGCGCTTCTCGACTTCTTTTTCTTCCGCTTTTTCTTGTTTTTCGTCGTACCTGCGCTCGGTCATATTTCCCTCCCCGCTCTGAATAAATGGTTCCTCCCATCGAATATAGCATATTCATAAATTTCGCGCAATTGATCATTATAATGATTAATAGCTAGATCGTCACTTTGCGTTAACAACTATTAATTTGGGCTTGACATACATGTTCATTGATTTTATACTAATTTTGATAGAGTGCTGTGGGGGTAAATATTGGTAAGAAAACAATATGATGCTAATTTTGTGCATACTGGTGCCGTTTTCCCTGTTTTAAACAAAGAAAATACACAACTCGATAATTAGTGGTCCTTTGTCTTCCGGTTTTCCCGAGACTTCGATTCCTCCTCAATTCCAATTATGGAGGGTAAGTGGAAGGAGGTGATGCTTCCAGCATCGATAAGATTTTGCAACGCCACCTCACTTCGTTGCACCGCTGGGGGATCGGTGATCGATTGCACTGAGCGCCGGTTGCTATGGCTGGTGGACGAAGCATTCTTCATTTACATAGGAGGGAATATCATGAGAGCAAGAAAGTGGATTACCTTGGCGCTGCTGCTGGCATTTGCCACCGCTGCGGCAAACGTTGTACCTGTGGCAGCCAATCCGCCGGCCCCTGACGATGAGGCCAACCCACAATCTACCGATGTACCATACGGCCAAAGAATCGAAACACAATCGAAAACCATCGACCAGCCGAATATTAAGGATTACCAGCGTTTGCGGGCGCGCCAGAGACTTCTCGAAGCTGGGCAGTTCGCAGCGGCCGCACAACTTAACACAGTTCAGCAGGACCGTGTGCTGGTCATCCTGGTCGAATTTGCTGGCACTGATACATTTACTTGGAATCCAGCGACTTCTACCTGGGACCCAATGAATATTGCCGATCCCAATGAAGATGCCGGAACGGCAGGAGATTGTTCAAAGGTAACCAATATCCCCTCTACACCTACTGATTTCACCTATGGTCCGACTTTGCACAATCAGATTCCACGACCCCTATCTGCAACAGATCCGTCTGGAACTTCAATTTGGACCACCGATTTCAGTAAGGATTGGTTCCAGAGCTTCATGTTTGGCAACGGCGTCACGATCGATTACACACGGGTCGATGGTTCTCCTGTCAAGGTAGATTTCACTGGAAAGTCGGTGAAGAACTTCTATCTGGACATGTCCGGCGGAAAATATGTGATCAATGGAGACGTGATTGGCTGGCTGCAAGTGCCGCACTCCGAGATGTGGTACGGCGCAGACCAGTGCCCCGGCGCGCGTTCAACGCAAGGGGGATACAGTCCCTCGAACAGCGGCGGCATTAATGATCAACCCGCAGGCAACGCTCGCAGTTTGGTGAAGGATGTTCTGGACCTGGTGGAGGCCGAGCGCCAGGCTGGCCAACTTGGCGACTTCAATTGGGCAGATTATGACCTCAATGGCGACCACATTATCGATCGCCTCTGGATCGTTCACTCAGGTTACGGCGAAGAGGACAATACCACCCTGCTCAACCGCACCGACTATGGTGAAGGCAGCCTATGGTCCCATTCTTCTGCGGTCACACCGGATTATCCAATAGGAGAAACCGGATATTTCGGCGGGCCTTACATCATGATGCCAGAAAACGGCGGCATCGGCGTCTTTGCCCATGAATATGGCCACAACCTGGGTGCGGCTGACCTGTATGCATACGGCTATGGCGAGACCAGCGCTGGCTTTTGGACGACGATGGCCGATGATTGGACCGGCTTCCCGATTGGCTTCCAGCCGCCTTCTATGGACCCGCTGCACCTGGACCTGTGGGGATGGTTAAACCCCAAGATCATCACCGATCCAACCAAGGAATATATCGTCACAATAGGGCAGACCAGCGAATTCCCCGGCGGTCCGGGCGTATATCGAGGAGTGAAAATCGAGTTGCCGGATGGACAAGCGCCGCTCCCGGTTGAACCTTATGCCGGAAGCTATATGTGGTGGGGTGGAAAAGCCGACTTGATGAACGCCAAAATGACGCTTAATACTCCCCTCCACATTCCAAACACAGCAACAAATGCTGAGCTGCAATTCCAGATGGCCTACGACATCGAGACTGAATGGGATTTCCTCTGGGTTCAGGCCTCCACGGATAATGGCTCAACCTGGGATACCCTCACCAATGAGGATACCATCTGTACCCATGATCCAAGCTGGATCGGCGGTTATTACGGCTTCCCCGACGATCTTTGCGGCGCTGGCTTAGGAGGATTCTCCGGTACTAATCCAAGCTTCCCGGGCTATGACCTCGAAACCTTTGACTTGAGCGGCTATGCGGGTAAAGATATCCTGCTGCGCTTCTGGTATATGACCGATTGGGGCACGACTTATGCCGGTCCTTTCCTGGATGATGTCAAAGTCGTGGTCGATGGAAGTCCGCTGTTTTACGATGGGGCTGAGGCTGGCGATTCCAATTGGACGTATGAACCAAATTGGCAGCGCAGTAATGGATTACAAACCTTCACTCACAATTTCTACTTGCAGTGGCGCAACGTCAGCTCTACCGGAGGTTACGACAGCGCGCTCGGGGATTCGCGCTGGCGCTACGGACCTGCCAATTCCGGCCTGGTGGTCTGGTACAACAACAACTTCTACTCAGACAATGAGATCTTCAACTATCTCACAGATTGGCCAGCGTTCGGTCCAAAAGGGATGATGCTGGTCGTGGATTCGCACCCTGATCCTTATCGCGACCCGGCACTGGTGGCTTCTGGTTATAACAACGAAGGTGGAAATCTGACCTCACGCATGATGATGCGCGATGCACCCTTCAGCCTGAACGACACGGTGGATTTCACCTATAACGGCGTTACCTACGAAGGGCGGCCGGCGGTCAGTGCCTTCCATGATTCCTATACCTACTACCCAGGTGCAGAATACGTTTCGCGTGGACCGGGTTACCCGTCCTCGACGGCATATAAATGGGTTACAAAGCAATGGGATGCCAGCGTGGTGCTGCCAGCCAAGGATTTTTACGGGATTAAAGCGCCAGGCTATACCGGCGATCAGCAATTCCGCTTCTTCTGCTCGCCTTATCCAGGCGGACTGTTGAGTTGCTACTATTTCCCCTCTGGTCTGGGTTTCGACGGCAGTTCGGGTAATCCGGGCGACGTCATGGCGCAGTATGGCTGGCACGTGCAGATCCTCAGTCAGACGGATAAAACCGCCACATTGAAGATCTGGAATGCCATCTATGATCTGGCGGATCAGTTCACGCCCAATAAAACCACCAGCAAAATCAACGACGTCATCACCTACACGTACACGCTGAGCGAGAACATTGGCTCGCCAGTGGATCTCTTCACCTGCATCCCGCTGGATTCGACCAAAGAGGAGTTCATCCAGGGCTCTCAGACCGGGGGTGCTATTCCATTGATAATGTCCTGCCCCGAAGCACAAGCCGCCTTACAAGCAGGAAAACCTCTTCGCAATTTGGCGCCCGAAAATACCATCGGAGATCCATCCGCGTATAAAGCGATCGCCTGGTATAGTGGGCCGATTGCAACAGGAGCGTCTTCGACTGGCTTTTCCTACCAGGTCAAAGTTAAGACAGTAGCTGGCATACTGCGGGCAAATATGGATTTCTATAACGTCGGGGAGTTTTTGAGGTCGCTTCTTGCGGATCCAGTCACGATACTGGCAGACTTTGTTCTCAGACTGCCGATTATTTTCCGCTAGACCGATCATTGAGGCTAACCCACGGTAAACGACCTTTATTTGACCGCCCGGAATGAACCGGGCGGTCAAATACTATTTGGCATCTCAACGCGAGATCAAAGGTAAAAAGACCGGCAAACCCACCATTAAGCCCAGCCTTACGGGTAGACCACCATATGGTGGGGTATCGGCAATCCACAGATAGCCAGTATAGATGCCAACCGATATGCCCTGTGAGGTGAAACTCAATATAACCTGTTGGCTGCCGCCGGAAGATAGGGGGCCATAAGTGGGTGTTACGCTCACCCAGGGAAAATCCACACCAGTAGAGTAACCGGCCAGATTACTCTCGCTGACTGTAAAACCAACCGGAATGCCATCCCCATTTTGAATCGTCAATGTCCGCTGAGCAGATTGGCCGGGAAGTAAATTCAACATGACGACATTTGGCGAGACTGTTAATGGACCAGAGGGCTGAGGAGAACAATTCGGAAAGCGAAACGAGCCAATACGCGTGGCCCAGTTGGCATCACTGGTTGCGGGCATATATTCCTGGGTGTACCAGAAGGTGCAGTCGTCCTGCGGATCCACGCTCATCGAGCTGTAGTCGCCCCACCGCCCGGGCGTATGTGTCTGCGAGCCGCCGCCAGCCACCAGGATCACCTCGGGTTGGGTCATCGCTCCGGCCTGGTCGCTGGCAGCCCGCCCCGTATACGCCACCGATGGGTAGGACGGGGCACTGGGCCCTGAGAGGGAGTAGCCCAGGGCGATATCGCCGGCGCGGTCCATGGCCAGGCTGCCCATCCAGCGGTAGAGGCCGTCGGCGGGCGCGTAGGTGCCTTGCTGGTAGATGCTCCAATCGGAGCCGCTGCTGCGCAGCTCGTACCAGCGCACCCCGGCCCGGTCGGCGCTGTCTGCCAACACGGTATGATTGAGCACCAGCGACTGGTGGTCGCCGAAGTTGCGGTAAGCCAGGCGGAACATCAGCCGGTCGCCGACAGCATCCAGTTTGACGGGAGTATCTGGCTGAGGGATGCAGCTCGTCGAAAAGCTGTCCACGCAAGGAAGTAGACTGAACGGCGCCACCGAGAGAATCTGGTTGGGCTGGCCGGATAGGCCAAAAGTCGAGTTGCCTGGACTGCCCCAATCCACATGGAATTGCCATAGACGGATGGCGTCGCTTGGCGCCAGGAGGGACGCGTCGTCCACCTCGGCGAAAAGGCCGGGCGCGCCGGGCGGCGGCGGTGGGCCATCCAGGTCGGCGGGCAGCATACCAGCGAAGTTAGCATTGACGCCATACAGGTCGAAGTAAACCGCTGTCGGATTGGAGTTGCCGGCCAGCAGCGCGGCGCGGTCGAAGGCGACTACCCCGACCCCCTGGTACATAGCCGTTGAATCGGCGCTGCTGAACTGGTTGGCGGTCATGTAGTAGGCGTCCGGCCAGATGCCCAGCTTGGGGTAATCGTTGAAATAGCCGTTCGGCCAGTCGTACTCGAAGACGGTGTACGTCCCGGCCGGGTCGCCGGAGGTGGATACTGCCAGGCATTGCGCGTAGGGCGGGCCAGAGCCGTAGGCAAACTGGGTGAGCACCCAGCGGCGCGCCAGGTGATCGAAGAGCGCCAGCGGGTCGCCGCGGTTGGTGGTCGCGCAGACGCTCGAGCTCCCCAGGGCGGCAAAGATGCTGTTGCCAGCCTTGGGGAAGCCGGCCAGCAGCGTCGGCATCGAGGTCACGTCCCACACGGCGTAGACTAGGTTGACCCACTGAACGTAGTATTTGCGCCCGGTGGCTGGGTCAAAACCGATGGCCCCGTTGGGATCGGGCGGGAGGACGCCGGAAATATTGCTCGCTCCGGCAAAGTTGTTTATGGGTAGGATCGAGAGCGACGATTGGCCGAACGAACCCTGGAGAAGCGGATCGCTGGCAACCGGTTGGGCGGCCGCCTTTTCGGAAAGCCGATGAAGAGGTAAAGCCTTTATTGCGGCGTCGAAGGCTTCAGGCGCTGCACGGGGCATATCGCGCAGCGGCGGGGTGACGGCGGAACGGGCCGGATGGAGCACCTGCGGATGAAAGCTCGTCGCGGGCGCCGCCTGGACGGGTTTTCTGTCCTCCAGGGCCAGCGCGGTAGTACATAGAAGGAACACCAGAGTAAGCGAAAATAGGACGGCAGCGGCGCGTCTCCCCATTCCATTATCCTTTTAGCCACAAATAAGATAGGGGCAATCATATGCTGATCCCGGCGGGAGTCAAGAGGGAAGGCAATCGTCGATCCGATCGCATTGAGGGGCCACTCGGTTAACACTTTGATTTCGACGTCGGCGAACGAAGCACAAGCGGGCGCGAAGGTTGCACCCTGCGACCTCATGGAATTCGCAAGGGTCGAAGGCAATACCGCCAGCGTTCTCATAAGCGAAAAACGGATGCTGCCGGGCGGGGATGAGGCGCCCTCTGGCGGGGATGTTTTATAATACATATACTCAGCCTATGCCCAACGATGTGGATCTCAGCGAGCGCGAGCGGGAAATCTTGCGGCTGGTGGCCACGGGAGCCAGCAACAAAGAGATCGCTCAAAAGCTCGTCATCAGCCCGAACACGGTCAAAGTGCACCTGCGCAACATTTTCGCCAAGATCGGCGTCATGTCGCGCACCGAGGCGACGCTGTACGCCATCCGCGAGGGGCTGGTGGCGCACCCGGCCGGGTCCGCGACGGAGGCTGTCAACCAACCCAATGGCGTTGCGGTCAGCATCGAGCCGCCAACGGGTTTCGCCGCCGCGTGGGAGCGGTTGGGGCGCTTCCGCTGGCTGGTCGTCGCGGCGCTTGCGCTGATCATCCTGGCCGCCGGAGGACTGGTCGGGCTGCTCCTGGTGCGCAGTGGAGGAACGACCTCCGGCCTGCCGGCCAACGCGAACGCGCCCACCCTGGCGCCGCGCTGGCAGGCTCGCGCCCCGCTGCCCGAAGCGCGAAGCGGACTGGCTGCCGCCGTCTACGAGAACCGCATCTACGCCATCGCCGGGGAGACCGCCCAGGGCGTCAGTGGGGCCGTGTCGGTTTTCGATCCGCAGAAAAATGCCTGGAGCGCGTCGGCCGGCAAACCGACGCCGGTCAGCGACGTGGGCGCGGCCCTGATCGGGGAAAAGATCTACGTTCCGGGCGGTAAGCTGGCGTCCGGCCAGCCGACGGACAAGATGGAGGTCTTCGACCCGCGCCGCGACGTATGGGAGACGGGAACGCCGTTGCCCGCGCCGCGCAGCGCCTACGCCCTGGCGACCTTCGAGGGCCGTCTGTATCTGTTTGGCGGGTGGGACGGGACGAAGGCGGTTGCCACGGTGTTCGAGTTCGACCCGGAAAGCGGGGAATGGCGCGAGCGCACGCCGCTGCCCTCGGCGCGCATGTTCGCCGGGGCGGTCGAGGCGGCCGGCAAGATCCTGGTCGTCGGCGGGACAGACGGGACGAAGGCGCTGGCGGACGTATGGGCCTATTACCCCGGGCGGGATGCCAGCGGCGATCGCCCGTGGGAGCAGCGCGCTGCGCTGCCCGCCGCGCGCTACGCCATGGGCATCGCCAGTCTGGCGGACACGGTGTATGTGGTGGGGGGCCAGGGCAGCGTCGCGCCAGTGGAGTACCTGGCCGCTGCGGATCAGTGGGCGGCGTTCGAAGCGCCGAAGGAAAGCCCCGGCTGGGACCTGGCC
>Ga0078972_1002215_pt1 | contig 65649 bp, 56 predicted proteins | sample YelNatPaOPGAMG01_FD_67568 | JGI IMG/M metagenome (GOLD analysis project Ga0078972, IMG submission 67568) | Hot spring thermophilic microbial communities from Obsidian Pool, Yellowstone National Park, USA - OP-RAMG-01 (SPADES assembly) (version 2) | ecosystem: Environmental > Aquatic > Thermal...
TGTTTCTGGGAAGCTGGCGCCACGTCCTGGTCATGCTGCTGGCCCTGCCCATCACCCTGATTCTCAATTTCGCCCTCATGCAACTGGGCGGCTTCTCTCTCAACATCTTCTCCCTGGGCGGGCTGGTGGTAGCCATCGGCGTCGTGCTGGACAATTCCATTGTCGTGCTGGAAAATATCACCCGCTTGCGGCATCTCCACCCGGAGCAACCGCCGGAAGAAATGGCTGAGAAGGGCGCGGCTGAAGTAGGGTCCGCCATCCTGGCCGCCACTCTCTCTTTCCTGGCGCTGTTTGTGCCCTTCCTGCTGGTGCCCGGTCTCACCAGCCTCCTCTTCCGGGAATTGATCCTGGTGATTGCTGGGATCGTCTGCGTGAGTCTGCTGGTGGCCATCACCCTGACCCCCCTCCTCACCGCCCTTTTTACCGGAACGCACGTGGGATCCCATGACCAGGGCCGCTTCGCCCGGGTCTTCGCCTGGGTGACAGACGGGTATGGGCGCCTTTTGGAGGCGGCTCTCCGGATGCGGCTGGCGGTAATCGGTCTCTTTATCTTTCTCCTCGTGGGCGCCATCGTCTTGTTTCCCTACCTGGGCAGCGAGTTTCTCCCCCGCATGGATGACGGCCGGGTCATGGTGAAAGTAAAACTGCCTACCGGGGCGGCCCTCACCGAAACCAACCAGATTCTGAGCCGGGTGGAGGAAAAACTGCAGGGCAATCCCCTGGTGGAAAGCTACGTCACCATGGCTGGCGGCAAGGTCTGGGGCCTGGCCACTTATGAAATCGCCAACGAAGGCCAGATAGATGTTCAGTTGGTGCCTCGTCATGCCCGGAAAATCAGCACCAAGGGCTTTATTGGGCAACTGCAAAAGACCCTGGCCCCCCTCGCCATGCCCGGGGCCAAGCCCATGGTGATGCAGCCGCCGGTGAAGGGCATCAGAAAGCTCGGGGACGCGGATATCGAAGTCAAGATCAAGGGCCAGGAACTGGATCAGCTCTTTGATCTGGCCCGGCAGACCTCCGAGTCCATGAACAAGCTGGCCCACTTCAACAATATTTATGTCTCCATGGACATGACCAAGCCTGAATACCAGGTGCTGGTGGACCGGACCCGGGCCGCGGAATTGGGGGTGTCGGTGGTGGACGTGGCCTCTACGGTGCGCTCGATGATCAGCGGCCAGGTGGCCACCCGCTATCGCGAGGGCGACTATTTTTACAACATCCGGGTGATGATCCCCGAACAGCATTTTACCTCCAAGCAGGAGGTGGAGAACCTGGTGCTGAACTGCGCCCAGGGCGGCTATTTGCGCCTGAAGGACGTGGCCCGGGTGATCCCCGCGGTGGGACCGGTGGAAATCGCCCGGGAAGACCAGGTGAAAGAGGTCATCGTGCGGGGCGATGCCGCCGGGGTGAGCGTGGGGCAGGCCCTGAGCGAACTGAAAGAAGCCCTGGGCAAGATGAAGCTGCCGGTGGGCTACGAGATCTCCTATGGCGGCCAGGCCCAGATGATGGCGGAGATGCAGCACGCCGTGCTCCTCATCCTGGCCTTCGCCCTGTTCTTCGCCTTTGTGGTGCTGGCGGTGCAGTTCAACAGCCTGAAGCTGCCGGCCCTGATTCTCGGGTCCGTGCCCTTCTGCCTGGCGGGCATGGTGTATCTGCTGTTCGTGACCGGCCTGCCCGTGGGCGCCACGGTGATCATCGGCGTCCTCATCGTGGTGGCCGCCACCGTCAACGAAGGGGTGCTGCTCCTCACCTTTGCCGAAGAAATCAGGAAACACGGCAACCTGTCGCCTTTGCAGGCGGTAATCGACGCCGCCAAGATTCGGCTCAGGCCCCGCATGATGATCGCCCTGGCCATTATCTTCGGATTCATCCCCCTGGCCCTGAACCTGGAGGAAGGCGGCGAGATGCTCCAGCCCATGGCCGCCGGGGCCATCGGCGGCTTGGCCCTGGGCCTCTTTGTGGCCCTGTTTCTGATGCCCTGCCTCTATGTGATGTTCAGCCGCAGCCCTCAGACTGAGAAGGCGCCCCAGGTCCCGGCGGAGACCGGGCAGCTTACGTGAAGGTCAAATGAAGCGTCTTCGAGCTCATCTGAGGCATACCTTGTCGCGGAGTTCGGCAGCCGGAAAGAAGCTGCGCGGAAAAGAAAACCTATGCATCCCATACTCTTGAAAATCGGCTCTCTGACCATCTTTACTTACGGCTGTTTCCTGGCCCTGGCCTTCCTGGCCGCCATGGCCCTGGCGGGGCAGGAAGCCCGGCGGGTGGGGCTGCCCCCGAACCGGGTCTATGACCTGTGTTTTTACAGCATCATCGCGGCCTTAATCGGCGCCCGCGTCTTTCAGGTCCTGTTGGCATGGCATTTTTATTGGGCCCACCCCCTGGACATAGTCAAGGTGTGGGACGGCGGCCTGGCCTTCCAGGGAGGCCTGGTCCTGGGAATCATCACCGCGGTCTTCTATATGCGGCGCCACTACTTACCGGTCTGGAAGACCCTGGATGTCCTGGCCCTGGCCATGCCCCTGGGGCAGGGCATCGGCCGGATCGGCTGCTTCATGGCGGGCTGCTGTTACGGCCGGCCCACCGATCTCCCCTGGGGCGTCACGTTTACCGACCCCCAGAGCCTGGGGCCGGTGGGGGTGAAGATCCACCCCACCCAACTCTATGAATCCCTGCTGATCCTGGGGGTCCTGGCGGTGCTCCTCCGCCTCCGCAGCCGCAAACGGTTCGAAGGTCAGCTTTTGGGGGCCTATTTCCTGCTGGCCGGCTTGGTGCGCTTCGGGGTGGAATTCTTCCGGGGCGATCCCCGGGGACCGGCGGTCTTTGCCGGCATGCCCTCAACCCAGGTGATTGCTCTGTCCATGGCGGTGGCGGGCGGGTGCTTCCTGGTCTGGGGATCTCAGACAAAAAAAATGCAAATAACGAGTTGTAAAATCGAGTAACCGGTTTTATATTAATCACTATAGTTCAATTAAGAACTGTGGGGGTTACTCGACCATGATATACGCGATATACGCCGTATATTTTGCCACCGGCCTGGTGGCCGGGGTCGTCGGGGGATTGCTGGGCACCGGCGGCTGTGCTTTGATGATGCCGGTTATTCGCTTCGGCTTTCATTTCGACCCGGCCTTGGCGGTGGGCACTACCCTGACGGCCGTAGTTTTTACCGCCGCCTCCGGCGCCATCCAGCACTGGCGCATGAAGAACGTGGATACCGAAACCTCCTTGCTCACCGGCTACAGCGGCATCCTCGGGGTGGTCATCGGTTCCATCATCTTTGGCTACCTGGTGCCCTATGGCGAGCTCATCGATCTCATCATCGGTCTGGCCTTCATCGTGGTGTCCCTGCGCATGTTGTATGAGGGCCTCCTGGTGAAGGAGCCGCCGCAGGCCGTGGGTTCCGGGATTCCCGGCAAACCCCTCTCCAAAACTGTTTTGGGGTCGGCCATAGGGACCCTTACCGGTATCATCGGCTTGGGCGGGGGCTACGCCTTGGTGCCTTCCTATATATATTTCCTCAAGTCGCCGGTAAAACTGGCCATCGGCACCTCTATGGCAGCCTTTGTGTGGATGGCCCTGGTAGGCGCGATCTTCAAGTTATATCAGCAGGTAGTGGACATCCCGGCGGCCGCCGCCTTAGGGGTGGGAGCCCTGATCGGCGCCATCTTTGGGGCCAAGCTGGTGGCCAAAATCAAACCGAATATCCTCAAGGCCTTGTTCGGCTTGTTGTTTTTGTATGTCTCCTTAAAATACATTTTGCTTTATTTCGGGATAAAGATCTGATGAATCGTTCCTGAGAATAACCCATGCCGCCACATTCCAACCCCGAACGTTTCAGTAAAAAGCGCGAACTTTCCTGGGCCGCTTTCCTTTGAGCTTTGGTGTTGGTTTGGGGCGTGGGGCAGCATTAGGCCCTGGTGTCCGAACCGGAAACGCGCTTACATCCGCAACACCCCGGTTACCCGTTCGGCCACATCCGCCAGATCGGCTTCGTTGGGCCGACCCTCGATGTTGCCCAGGCGCCCGCCGGCGGACAATCCCGCAAAACGTCCTTTATCCGGATATGCCCCGATCACGTACCATTCAGCCACGACCTCAATACCCAGGTGGTCCAGCAGTTGGCCCATATATTTCACCGCGGGCAGGGCTTCATTGGCCCCGGTGTGGGCCCCGCCATAGGTGCAGTACACCACCCCCTTCTTTTGGGGCCGCCGGGGCGCGCTGAGCTTAATCTCCTTCGCCGCGGCGTACTGCGACAGTTTGGCCTCGATGAACTCCTGCAGTGCCTTGCCGGGCAGCCATTGATACACCCCGGAGCCGATAAAGACAACATCGTATTCCAACAGGTCCACTTCCCGGTCCGGTTCCCCGGCAATCTTGATGGTATCGACCTGATGTCCCATCTTCGCCGCGGTGGCCGAAATCCGCAGGGCCACCTTCTCGGTGTTGCCCGTGGAAGAAAAATAGAGGTTGAGAATTTTCATCAGATCCTCCTCCTTCGGGTGCAACCGCCCGCGATTTAATCAGTAACTTATTGTTATTATATGGCTAGTTAACCAAAAACCGAAAACGGCATTATTTGCTGCATCGCTTCAGGCGCAAGGCCATCTCGGATACCGTCACCATGCGGTAGCCCCTCGCCTGCAGGGTTGGCAGGATGACCTTCAGGGCCGCCACTGTGGGCCGGCGGTCCGCCTGATCCTTCTCGTCGCTGTCATGAAAGATAATGATGGAACCATTTTTCACCCGGTCCAGCACGTTGTGGACAATGGTATCGGCATCGAGCCCCCGCCAATCGCCGGAGTCCAGGTTCCACAAGGCAACGGCCCGCCGGGTGTGCTTGAGATAGGCTACCAGCCGGTCATCAAAAGCACTGTAAGGTGGCCGGATCAACTGGCAATTCTGGGGACAGCCCAACATATCCAGGTCCAGGTCGGTGCGCTCCAGTTCCCGTTCCCGCTCCTGTTCGTCAACTTTGGTGAGGCAAGGATGGTCGTAGGTGTGATTGCCGACCTCGTGGCCCTCCTGCAGCATGGTCTTGATGACTTGCGGGTATTGCTCCACCTTTCTCCCCAGCACGAAAAACGTCGCCTTGACGTGGTATTTTTTGAGCAGGGACAGGATCTGACAGGTATAGGTGGGTGACGGGCCGTCGTCAAAAGTCAGGGCCACTTCGTGCTCTGAAGCCGGCCCGCACCAGATCGTGGCCGGATCGGCGGCGCTCACCACGGCGCCGGTGCAGCACAGGCCCGCCGCCAACAGCGCCAGCAGGCCGCCCGCGCCGGAAAAAAGGCGATTTCTCGCCCTGTTCAGCACCATTATTACTGAGATAAAATAATATTTCCTCATAAAGAATGATTATACTCCAACATGGTGGTGGATTTTGGGAAAATTTTCCTGAAAAAATTTCCGGGCCGAGGTGCTGAAAATGTGAATCTGCAAGCGCCTCATCAGCACCAGCCTGCCGCGCCTTTTAGGGCACATTCGGCCGAACCTGCAACAACCCTTATCAGTAAGTTGTTTTTAATTTTTGAGGACTCGTGTTACCATCCCATGAAGATCAAAACAGAGGGGTGGGTATGGCTCACGTCGTTTTTCCGCACCTGAAGAAGCTGCTGGTGTGCACCGACGGCTCCCCGGCCAGCGAGGGGGCCGTCAACGCCGCAATAAAACTGGAAACTCTCACGGCTGCCCGGGTTTGTCTCTTGGGCGTCATCAATTCTCCGGAGATATTTGGCAACATTCCCGAAATTCCCGAAGTGGTGGCGGCTCTTCAAGAACAGGCGCTCCAACGTTTGGAGGAATATCAGAAGCGGGCCGCCTCGGCCGGCGCCACCCTCCAGACCGCGGTGGTCACCGGTGTGACCGTGGCGGACGCCATCCTGGATGAGGCCGCCGCCAGAAAACCGGATTGGCTCATCATGGGCCGCAAGGGCCACACCGGCCTGGACCGTTTGCTGATGGGAAGCGTTACCAAACAGGTAATCGGCCGGAGTCCCTGCCCCGTCCTGGTGGTGCCTCGCGAAGCCGCGCTCGATTTTAAAAAGATCTTGATCGCCCACGACGGCTCTGTCTTTGGCGAAGCGGCCTGGCGGCAGACTATCCTGTTGGCCGAGAAGGCCGATGCCGAGGTGATTGCCGTGTCGGTGGCCCGGGACAAATCGCGCCAGGCAGACTGCCAAATAACCCTGCAACACCTGGAAGCCTCCGCGGAGCGCCATGGCATCAGGCTGCAGGCGTTCTGTCTGGAAGGTCGCCCCTTTGAACAAATCATCCGGGCCGCCGGGGACGAAAGGGTTGATCTCCTGGTCCTGGGCAGCCATGGCCGCTCGGGACTGGCCCGCCTCTTGATGGGAAGTGTGGCGGAGCGGGTAACGGCCACCGTCAACTCCCCGGTCCTGGTCGTCAAACTCCCGAAGGAGGCCGCCGCCTGAAAAAAGAGGTTGCCTTGCATGACTGTGTTCAACCCTTTTTACAACATTCTGTACAACCTTGGCTTTCCCGACCCGATCCACCCACCCTTGACGCATATGCCCATAGGGCTGGTGGTGGCGACCCTGATATTCGGATTCATGGCCTTCCGCCGTCGGGACCCCGTTCTGACGCGCCTGACGCGCTCCTGCCTGGTTCTGGCCTGGCTCTTTTTCTTCCCCACCGTGCTCTTCGGCTTCATGGATTGGCAGCACTGGTACCAGGGGGCCTGGGTGCAGCCCATCATCATCAAAATGTGTCTGGCCGCCTTCTTGTTCCTGCTCCTCTCCCTGGGGTTGATGTTGTTTGTTACCGGCCGGGAGCAATCCAAAGCCCTCCTGATCATCTATGTCCTGGCATTTTTCACGGTTATGGGATTGGGATACTTCGGCGGCAGGCTGGTTTTCGGGGGCCGGGCCCCGGCGGTCCCTCCCCGGCTCGAGGCCGGCAGAAGGCTCTTTGCAAACCACTGCATGGCCTGCCACCCCAGCGGTGGCAACGCCATCCTGCCCGGTGACTATATCATCGGCTCCGGCAACTTGAAGGATCTTCCCGCCTTCCTGGCCTGGATCCGCAACCCACGTCTGGACAACGGCCGGAAAGGACCCATGCCGGGCTTTTCCCCGCAGGACATCACCGATGAGCAAGCCGGGGAATTGTACGCCTATCTCGCCCGGGTTATGGGGTGTGGCAGCCAGCAGAGGCATTAACCCTGACAGAATGCTTACAGCGGTTAGCAGCTCGATAAGTCTGTTCATTCCAAGACGGTCCACGTAACGCCAGTCATCGCGACGCCCTCTGCGCTTGCTGCTTCGAATTGTTTCCCGCAGAGACGCCGGGAATGCTGAGGGATTTTCGGTGGTTCATTTCGCCGGATTACCGGAGCCTGACGGAGCGTCATCCGCCCTGCCCCACCGGAGGAACTCGCCTGGCGGCCCCATGCGGATATTGAAGATGATTGACCAAGCCCGCAACAGGAAAGCCGCCAGGCAGGATCCCAGCTCGGCAACGGTTCCCGAGACGCCGAAGTGACTCAGGCTGGCGTAACTCAGGGAGCCGAGCAACGCGGCCGTGGCGTATAACTGTCCGGAGGTGATCATGGGCTGGGTGTTGGTGATCACATCCCGCAGGAAACCGCCGCCGGTGGCCGTCACCATGCCCATAAACACCGCGATGATCGGGGGAGCACCGAACTGCAGCGCGATGTGGCAGCCGACCACCCCGAAGGCCGACAACCCGAGGGCATCGGCCCACGTCATCCATTTGCGGCGGCTGATGTCGCTCGTGATGAAAAAATAGGTTGCCAGGGACGCGGCCACACACAGGACCAGCTCCTCCGGGTTCCGGGTCCACCAGACGGTGCGGCCGAGCAGCAAGTCCCGGGTCGTACCTCCGCCTATGCCGGTAATGGTGCCGATCAAGATAAACCCTATTACGTCCATGCGGTAGCGGGCAGCCGTCAGGGCGCCGCTGATGCTGAAAACGATGTCGCCGAAGTACATGATCGCCAGGATGCTGGCGCCGAGAGATTCGCTTGGCGGAATCACGATATCCTCCTTGCAAAGGATATGAGGTATGATAATGAAGAAGACATGGCGGGAGCTTCTTGGTATGTAGCTGAAAATATATCAGTTCCCGTTGTTGATGACGAGCCTCACGTCTGTATGGCCCCTTTGATGAAGGCGACAAAGGCCTCCGGGGTCAATGGCAATATCCATCTTCCCGGCGAGCTTGAGGTATCGCCGGGACCAGGAACGCGGTTCAAGAACCGGCCGGCGATTCAGCCGGGCCGGATCACCGTGCCGATTCAGCATGAAAACGAGAGGGTTGAGGTATGGACCTTTTGTGGATCGTCATGAGCGTGCTGTTTTTTGTCATCTGCCTGGCCTACGCCGGCTTCCTGGCCAAGGAGGGCAAGATATGGAAAACCTGATAGTGGGACTGGTGGCCGTTGCTCTGATCATCTATCTGTTCGTAGTCTTGCTTAGGCCGCAAAAGTTTTAACTGGAGAGAATCCTAAAATGAATACCAGTGGTTGGCTGCAGTTGGCTTTTTTCAGCATCGTTCTGCTGGCCTTGACCAGGCCCATGGGCCTGTACCTGGTGCAGGTGCTCGACGTCAACGGCAAGACCTGGCTCGATCCGGCCTTAAAGCCGGTGGAGCGGCTGGTGTGCCGCGCCGCCGGCATTGACCCGGCCCAGGAGCAGGACTGGAAAGGCTATGCCGTTTCCCTGCTCATCTTTAGCCTGGTCACCATGCTGTTGACCTATTTCATCCTGCGTCTGCAATATTTCCTGCCGCTGAACCCCCAGGGTCTGAGCGGCGTGGCCGGAGACCTGTCCTTCAATACCGCGGCCAGTTTCACCACCAACACCGACTGGCAGAACTACGCGGGGGAGTCCACCCTATCCTATCTGTCGCAGATGGTGGGATTGGCCTTTCACAATTTCATCTCCGCCGCGGCAGGCATTGCCGTCGCCGCCGCCCTGGTAAGGGGCATTGCCCGGGACAAAGCCGCCACCGTGGGAAATTTCTGGTGCGACCTGACCCGCATCTGCCTTTACCTTTTGTTGCCCATCTGCCTGGTGTTTGCCGTGTTTCTGGTCTCCCAGGGGATCATCCAGAACTTCAGCGCGTACCAGAGCGCCAGGGTGGTGGAACCCTATACCGCCCAGGTCCCCAAGAAGGACGCCAGCGGCAACGTGGTCCATGACGCCAAAGGCAAGCCAGTCATAAAAGAGATCAAGGTGGAGACCCAGACCATACCCCAGGGTCCCGTGGCCTCCCAGGTGGCCATCAAGCTGCTGGGCACCAACGGCGGCGGCTTTTTCAACGCCAATGCCGCGCATCCCTTCGAGAACCCCACGCCGCTGTCGAACTTTTTCCAGATGCTGGCAATCTTCGTCATTCCGGCGGGCTTGACCTATTACCTGGGCCGCATGGTGAAGAACCAGAAACACGGCTGGTCGGTGTGGGCCGCCATGTTTTTCCTTTTCCTGGTAGGTGTGTTGATCTGCTGGGAGGCGGAGTCTCATGGCAACCCGCGGCTCGCCGCTCTGGGGGTGGACCAGTCCATGGGCAACATGGAAGGCAAGGAAGTCCGCTTCGGCGCCTTTAATTCCGCGTTATTCGCCACCATCACCACGGCTGCCTCCTGCGGGGCGGTCAATTCCATGCTCGACTCCTTTACGCCTTTGGGCGGTCTGGTGCCCATGTTCAACATCCAATTGGGCGAGGTCGTCTTCGGTGGCGCAGGGGCCGGCCTTTACGGCATGCTGGTCTTCGTGGTGCTGGCCATCTTTCTGGCGGGCCTTATGGTAGGCCGCACCCCGGAATACCTGGGGAAAAAAATCGAGTCCTTCGACATTCAGGTGGCGGCGTTGGCCATCCTGGTGCCCATCGTCTTTCTGCTGGGCTTCACCGCACTGGCCGCGGCCACCCCCTGGGGGGTCAAGGCTCTGGGCAACGCCGGGCCCCACGGGTTCAGCGAAATCCTCTATGCCTTCACCTCCTGTTTCGGCAACAACGGCAGCGCCTTCGCCGGCCTGGCAGGCAACACCTTCTGGTATAACCTGACCCTGGGACTGATGGTGCTCATCGGCCGTTTTCTGGTCATCGTGCCGGTGCTGGCCCTGGCCGGGTCCCTGGCGGCCAAGAAGACTGTTCCTGTGAGCGCCGGCAGCTTCCCGGTTTCCGGGGTCACCTTCGCCCTGTTGCTGGTCGGCACCATCCTCATCGTGGGGGCTTTGACCTTTTTCCCGGCCATCAGTCTCGGCCCCATTGTCGAGCATTTTCTCATGGTCAACTCCAACAAGCTGTTTTAGCCCTCAGCACATTACCTGGTTTGCCGGCAAATTGACCGCAACCATTTTACCGGGAACCGAAAACCGAAAACAGGTTTTACCTATGGCTGCCAAAATAGGTTCACGCTCCTTGTTCGATAGGACCATCATTATCCCGGCCATCTGGGAGTCCTTCCGCAAGCTCGATCCGCGCCTGATGGCGCGCAACCCGGTGATGTTCGTGGCCATGGTGGGTGCGCTGGTGACTACGGCCAAACTTTTTTACACCCCCCTCCACGGCGGGAAGTTCGGTTTTTTTCTGCAAATCGCCCTGTGGCTCTGGTTCACGGTTCTTTTCGCCAATTTTGCCGAGGCCATGGCCGAGGGCCGGGGCAAGGCCCAGGCGGCCACCCTGCGCCGGTCCAGGACCCGCTCCATGGCCAACCGCCGCCTCCCGAGCGGCGCTCTGGAGGCTGTCCCGGCGGAGTCTCTGCGCAAAGGTGATATCTTCGTGGTGAAGGCCGGGGAGGTGATCCCGGCCGACGGCGAGGTTATCGAAGGGGCCGCCACCGTGGACGAATCGGCCATCACCGGCGAATCCGCCCCGGTTATCCGGGAAGCCGGCGGCGACCGCAGCGCCGTCACCGGCGGCACCAAGGTGCTCTCCGACGAGATCGTGGTGCAGGTCACGGCCAACCCCGGGGAAAGCTTCATGGACCGGATGATCGGCCTCATCGAAGGGGCCAGCCGCCAGAAGACCCCCAACGAAATCGCCCTCACCATCCTGCTGGCGGCCCTGACCATCATCTTCCTCATGGTCATTATCAGCCTGAAGCCGTTTGGCTCGTATGCGAAGGTCAACTTCTCGGTCCCGGTCCTGGCGGCCCTTCTGGTCTGCCTGATTCCCACCACCATCGGGGGCCTGCTCAGCGCCATCGGCATTGCCGGCATTGACCGGCTGGTGCAGCATAATGTCCTGGCCATGAGCGGCCGGGCCGCCGAGGCCGCGGGGGATGTGGACGTGCTGCTCCTGGACAAAACCGGCACCATCACCCTGGGCAACCGCCAGGCGGTGGAGTTTCGGCCGGCGCCGGGGGTCGATGTGAAGGAGTTGGCCAGCGTGGCGCAACTGGCCTCTCTGGCCGACGAGACCCCGGAGGGCCGCAGCATTGTGGTGCTGGCCAAGCAATACGGCCTCAGGGGGCGGGACTTGCATGAAATCCCGAACGCGGTGTTTGTGCCCTTTACCGCCAAGACCCGCATGAGCGGCGTGGATCTCAGCGGCGAGCGGTACCGCAAGGGCGCCGCCGATGCCATCCAGGAGTTTGTCGGGAAACCGCTGCCGCCGGAAGTGGACAACGAGATCCACCGGATCAGCTTCCTGGGCGGCACCCCCCTGGTGGTGGCCAGCACAGAAAAAATCTTCGGTGTGATTTATCTCAAAGACATCGTCAAGGGCGGACTCCCTGACCGTTTCCAGCGCTTCCGGGCCATGGGCATCACCACCATCATGATCACCGGCGACAATCCCATGACCGCCGCGGCCATCGCCAAGGAAGCCGGAGTGGATGATTTTCTGGCGGAGGCCAAACCGGAGGACAAGCTGGCCCTGATCCGCCGCCAGCAGGCAGCCGGGCACCTGGTGGCCATGACCGGCGACGGCACCAACGACGCCCCGGCCCTGGCCCAGGCCGACGTGGGGGTGGCCATGAACACCGGCACCCAGGCGGCCAAAGAGGCCGGCAACATGGTGGATCTGGACTCCAACCCCACCAAGCTCATCGAGATCGTGGAAATCGGTAAACAACTGCTTATGACCCGGGGAGCATTGACCACTTTCAGTGTCGCCAACGACGTGGCCAAATATTTTGCCATCATCCCGGCCATGCTGGTGGGAACCTTTCCGCAAATCGCCTCCCTCAATGTCATGAACCTGGCTTCGCCGGAGAGCGCTATTCTGAGCGCAGTGATCTTTAATGCCCTGATCATCATCGGTCTGATCCCCCTGGCGCTCAAGGGCATCAGGTTCCGTCCCCTGGGGGCCGCGGCCATACTGCGGCGCAATCTGCTGATCTATGGCCTGGGCGGCGTAATCGTGCCCTTTATCGGCATCAAGCTCATTGACTTGATGATCGCCGCCCTGCACCTGGTCTGAGAGAGGATATGACATGACGCTCCGGGAACTGTGGCGGGAAGTCAGAAGAGCAGCCCTGATCATGTTGGGTTTGCTTATCATCCTCTGCGGCCTGTACCCCCTGGCGGTCTGGGGCGTTGCCCAGGTGGCCTTTCCCGACCGGGCTAACGGTTCGTTGGTGAAAGCTCGGGGACAGGTTGTCGGGAGCCGCCTGCTGGCCCAAAACTTTGCGGGACCGCACTACTTCCACCCCAGGCCTTCGGCCGCGGGCGCTACCGGCTACGACGGCGCCAGCTCCGGCGGCAGCAATCTCGGGCCTTTGTCCCGGCAGCTCATCGAGCAGGTGAAGGAACGGGTGGAGAACTATCGGACCGAAAATAACCTGCCGGCCGGGACCCTGATCCCGGCGGATGCGGTGACTGCATCCGGCAGCGGCCTGGACCCCCACATCAGCTTAAGAAACGCCGGGCTCCAGGCCGGCCGGGTCGCCCGGGCCAGAAACCTGAGGGAGGACCAGGTTGCCGCCCTGATCAAGCACTATACCGAAGGCCGGGGTTGGGGATTCCTGGGAGAGGCCGGAGTCAACGTCTTGCAACTCAACCTGGCCCTGGACGCCCTGACCGGGAAGCAGTAAGGTGGAACCCTCATTTACGAATAGTTCACTGTAGGGTGCATGTTACGCACCAATCTTGGGGCGTCGGATAGGCCCTGCACCCGGCGGGCAAACCCATCATGGCAGAAGACAAGGCCCTCAGCTTTTTACGCCTGATCCGCCGCTCCCAGCGGGGCAAGCTCAAGATCTATCTGGGCTATGGGGCCGGGGTGGGTAAGACCTGGCAGATGCTCCAGGAAGGGCACCGCCTGCAGAAAGAGGGCGTTGACGTCGTCATCGGCCTGGTGGAAACCCATGGGCGAAAAGAGACGGCTGAGCTGGTCAAGGGCCTGGAAGTGATTCCCCGGCGCCGGGTCCAATACCGGGGCATGGTCCTGGAAGAGATGGATCTGGATGCGGTCCTGGCCCGGCACCCCGAGGTCGCCCTGGTGGACGAACTGGCCCACACCAACGTCCCGGGCAGCAAGAATGCCAAGCGCTACCAGGATGTCGAGGATCTTTTGGCTGCGGGCATCCATGTCATCAGCACCCTCAACATCCAGCATCTCGAAAGTCTGTATGACATCGTGGAAACCCGCATCGGCGTCAAGGTTCACGAACGCATTCCCGATTCGGTGCTGTCTGAGGCTGATGAGATCGTCAATGTCGACGTGGCCCCGGAAGACCTGCTGCAACGGTTGCGGGAAGGCAAGATCTATGCTCCGGAACGGATCACCACGGCCCTGGAAAATTTCTTCCGGCGCACAAACCTGAATCAGTTGCGGGAACTGACCCTGCGGGAAATCGCCTCGCAGATTGACATAAAAAGGCGCCACGAACCGGAAGAGGAACACGACATCTCCCCCGACCAGGTCATGGTCTGCCTCAGTTCCCGGGGCCCCAATGCCGCGGCGCTGCTGCGCTACGGCTCCCGTCTCGCCGGCCGGCTCAACACCAATTGGTATGCCGTCTATGTCCAGACGCCCCGGGAAGAGCCCACTGCGATAGACGCGGCCACCCAGCGCCAGGTTGCCGATACCCTGACCCTGGCCAAGCAACTGGGCGCCCAGGTCTTCCCCTATAAGGGTGAGGACGTGGTGGAGACCATTCTCCATTTCGCCAGGGAATACCGGGTCGGCCACATCGTCATCGGCAAACCTGGTCCCCTCCCCTTCTTGAAGCGACTGTTCTGCCGCAAAAGCCTGCTGGAGGAACTGGTCACCAAGGCCAGGGGCGTGACCATTGTGGTGGTGGATACCATGTCAAAGCCGGAGAATGGACACCAGCAATAAAGAACTGTTTATCCTTTTCCCTTCTACTTTTGTGCCGGTCCGGAGGAGGAACCCTGTGCTCACCGGCCCCTGACTCTGGCCACCATCTCCGTGGTAACCGGGTCGGCCCGGTTCGACCAGGCCTGGCGGATATAGGTGACCACCGCGGCCACCTCCTGGTCGGTCAGCTTCAGATTCCAGCCGGGCATGGAGCCTTGTTCCCCATCCTTCCCGAAAAGGATAACGGCGATTACCCGGTCGGGATTGCCGGTGACCGAAGCGCTCCCATTCAGGACTGTCTGGCGGTAAAGAACGCCGCCGCCCTCATCGCCGTGACAGGCCTGGCAATCATTCTGGTAAATTTGCTTGCCTTGTTCAAAAGAAGGGGCGGTCCCCGGCGCGCATCCCGGACAGGCGGCGGCTGCCATGATAGCTAGACAGACACAGGCGCTGACCGGCCATTGCCAAAAAAAAGCAGGTATTCTCATGGTGTCCAACCCCGGAGCAGGTTCTACGAAGTCACTGAAATGATCAGGCTCATCATGCACTCAACCAGCACAACCTCGTGAAATTACCAGATGCCTCGCTTCGCTCAACATGATCATGTGCGGCAGCAGGTAATTCCGCGGGGACTCAACGGAAAACCGACTTTCGTCTTATACTTTTTGGGGATATTGCTGCAATTCATAAATTCCCAGCTTTTTTTCGAGCTCTGCCACCTGCCCGACAATCGTCGCGAAGCCCCCCGGGCCGAAGAGTTTTTCCTCCTCCTTGCTGAAGGCGTCTCCCAGGGCGGCAAAATCCTTCCCCGGGATCATCGACCGAAAAGCCGGAAACAGCACCGTGTCTTCCCAAGCCGCGTGGCGGCGGTAGAGTTGATTGAAGGTTATCAGATATTCTGCGACTCTCAGGCGCTGGGCCGGATTTCTCATATTCGCCTCGGTATTGAGGCGGTCAATCTCCCCGATCAGTTTGCGCCCCGCCAGGTGCTGCTGATACAAGACGGCCACCAACTCCGTCAGGTCGCCGGCGTTGCTGAACCGGTTGAACAGGTGGCTCTCTTCATTTTTTTCGTGATATGCCTGGATAAAGCGGCGGGTGATGTCGTTACCGGCCGCCAGCACCTGCAGGGGAAAATCCTCCCCGAATCTCAGCCTCCTGGTAATTTCATCGTAAACCAGCATGAGGCGCGAGAGAACCCCGTGTTCGGCCATCAAGTCCTCGGTGGGCGAAATTGCCGCAAGCTTGCCCTCCTGTTCCGCTCCCGGCGTACAACCCGCCCCCAGCAGGCCGGCCGCAGCGAGCAACAGGCCCCCTTTGACCAGAAAATTTCGGCGCGATTCTTGGGACTGAAGATATGGCTCCATGACAGCCTCCTATGGACAACGTCACTGTGGCCCCCGGTGTTTTCCCCCGGGCTGCAGCCCTGCCTTTTTTGACTTTCCTGCTCAGGGGCGGCCGAATCGGGCCATAGGCGTTTACCAGAACTCACTCGAATACCTTATGATAAAGTAGTGCCTTTTGGCGCGCGAGCAAGCGCCTCATGACTTTTTTCCTGATAGGTGCCATCTGGATTGATGCCGGCTCTCTATTTCTCTGCACCCCCAGGCTTGGCCTCGCGTCTGCATCAAGCCGGAGGCCTCGGCGTCTCTTGCTTTTTTCCCGACACTCGCCTATGATAGGGCTTCTGGTTGCAAGGAAAAACAGCGTTCGGGCGGGAGGCCCGTCAACCGTTCTCGGCTCCCATGGCTTACCTTCTTCACCTGTTCTTAAAATCCCGCACCAGGTATCAAGCACAGCGTGGGGCATCTCGGCTCGTGTCCACGTATGCTCGATTTTGTTCCTTATAGAAAACCCTCTTGACATAAGAGGGTATATACGCTTTATTGGAAGGAGGGGGCAAAAGAGGTGATTAACTATGACTGAAGAGGTTGTCGGCTCGGTTGTCGTCGTGGGGGGCGGTATCGCCGGCATGCAGGCTGCCCTTGATCTGGCCAACTCCGGGTATTTTGTTCACCTGGTGGAAAAAGGGCCCGCCATCGGCGGCACCATGGCCCAGATCGACAAAACCTTCCCCACCAACGACTGCGCCATGTGAATTATCTCTCCCAAGCTGGTCGAGGTCGGCCGGCACGCCAACATTCAACTCCACACCCTGGCCAACGTCGCCGACGTGACCGGGAATCCAGGCAATCTCGAAGTAACCCTGGAGAAACAGCCCCGCTTCGTGGATCCGGCCAAGTGCACGGGTTGCGGCACCTGCCTGGATGTCTGCCCGGTCCGCTACGAAGTGCAACTTCCCGACGCAGACGCCCGCTGTCGGGCCGCGTACGCCCAGGCCACCGACGAATTGGTGGTGACCGGCATCATCAATAGCCACCGCGACAGGCGGGGTAATCTTCTGCCCATCCTGCTGGACGTCAACCGCCATTTCAACTGGCTGCCCCGCCCCGCCCTGGAGCAGATCTCCGATGAACTGAAGATCCCCCTGGCGGAAATCCTCCGGGTAGCCAGCTTCTATAATGCCTTTTCCCTGGTTCCTCGCGGCAAACACATCATCAACGTCTGCCTGGGCACCGGTTGTTTCGTGAAGGGTTCCCCCCGCCTCCTCGAGGCCCTGGAGCGGGAGCTGGGCATCAAGCACGGCGGCACCACCGCGGACATGCTCTTCACCCTGGAGGTGGTGCGCTGCATCGGCTGCTGCGCTCTGGCCCCGGCCATGCGGGTGGGAGACGACACCTATGGGCGTCTTACCCCCGGTATGATCCCCAAAATTCTCAAGTCCTACGCCGAATCGAGCGCAGGTGCGACTGCTGAGGGGGAAGCGGCGGGATGAAAATCAGATCCTTGGAAGGCCTGGAAGACATCAAAAAGAAGGGCCTGGCCCTGACGTATCCAGACAAAATGAAAGTTATGGTGGGCATGGCCACCTGCGGCATCTCCGCCGGCGCCGACAAGGTTTATGACGCGCTGGCCGCCAGGATTGCCGAACTGGGTCTGGATGTGGTCCTGGAAAAGACCGGCTGCATCGGTTTTTGCCAGCGGGAGCCCCTGGTGGACGTGGTTTATCCCAAAAAGGTGCGCCTCTCCTACCAGGCCATGACCCCGGAGAAAGCCGTCGCCCTGGTGGATGCCCTGTCCAGAAACGAAGTTTACCCGGAAAACCTCCTGTGCCGCATCGACCAGGAGGACATCCTGGTGGAGGGCGAGGTCCGGCCCTACGCCAACCCGCATCCGCCCAGGCTGGACGTGGACACGCCCCGTTATGAGGATGTGCCCTTCTTCGGCAAGCAGGTGAAAATCGCCCTGCGCAACTGCGGCTTCATTCATCCCGAACGCATCGAGGAATACATCGGCCGGGGCGGCTACCGGGCCCTGCACCGGGTGCTTGCCAACATGACCCCGGAAGAGGTTATCGCCGAGGTTAAATCCTCCGGTCTCAGGGGCCGGGGCGGCGCCGGGTTCCCCACCGGCCAGAAATGGGACTTCGCCCGCAAAAATGACAGCGACGAGAAATTTGTCATCTGTAACGCCGACGAAGGCGATCCCGGGGCCTTCATGGACCGGGGCATTTTAGAGGGCGACCCGCACGCCGTTATCGAGGGCATGGCCATCGGAGCCTACGCTATCGGCGCCCGGGAAGGCTTTATCTACTGCCGGGCCGAGTATCCACTGGCCATTCACCGCCTCAAAATCGCCCTCAAACAAGCCGAAGACTTCGGACTCCTGGGCGACAGGATCTTCGGGACCAATTTCTCCTTTAAACTGGAAATTCGCGAAGGCGCCGGGGCCTTCGTCTGCGGCGAGGAGACTTCGCTGATCGCCAGTATCGAAGGCAAGGTCGGCGAACCCCGGCCCCGGCCCCCCTTTCCGGCCCAGAGCGGCCTCTGGGGCAAGCCCACCATCATCAACAATGTCAAGACCTGGAGCCACATCGCCCCCATCATCATGAGGGGTGCGGCCTGGTACTCCGGCTTCGGCACCGACAAGGCCCCGGGGACCACGGTGTTCGCCCTGGTAGGCAAGGTCAACAACACCGGTCTGGTGGAAATCCCCCTGGGCATGACGCTCAGGGAGATGATCTATGACATCGGCGGCGGCATCGCCGGAGGCCGGGAGTTCAAGGCGGTCCAGACCGGCGGCCCCAGCGGCGGCTGCATCCCTGCGGAGTTCCTGGACACGCCGGTGGACTACGAGTCTCTGGGGGCCCTGGGCTCCATCATGGGCTCCGGCGGCATGATCGTCATGGACGAACGGGACTGCATGGTGAACGTGGCCAAGTACTTCATCGAGTTCACCCAGGACGAGTCCTGCGGCAAATGCACCCCCTGCCGGGAAGGCACCCAGCGCCTGGGAGAAATGCTGGAGGCCATCACCGCCGGCAAGGGCGCCGAGAGCGACATCGACAAACTGGTCAAGATGAGCGAGCTCATCAAAAAGACTTCTCTGTGCGGCCTGGGCCAGACCGCGCCCAACCCGGTGCTCTCCACCATCCGCTATTTCCGGGACGAATACCTGGCCCACGTTTTAGAGCACAAATGCCCGGCCAAGGTCTGTAAGCCTCTCATCACCTTTCATATCCTTGAAGATGCCTGCACCGGCTGCCAGTTGTGCCGCCTGAAGTGCCCGGCCGAGGCCGTGCTGGGCGAGAAAAAAGAGCCGCACCGCATCATCCAGGAAAAGTGCATCAAATGCGGCACCTGTTACGAGGGCTGTAAATTCGACGCCATTGTGGTGGAGTAGCGGAGGGCTGTAAGCTGTAAGGCTTAAACTGAAAGCCCAAAATGTAGGGTGCGTCTGACGCACCAAGGGGAAGAGACGCAGGGGGGTCAGCCCCTGCAAAAGAGTGGCCGATGCTTTAAGCTGATAGCTGACAGCCGAGAGCTCACAGCTGAGCGCCAAGAGAAAACAATATGGTTTCCCTGACAATCAACGACAAACCCATCGAAGTCCCCGAGGGCACCACCGTCCTCGCCGCGGCCCGGCAGTTGGGCATCAACATCCCCACCCTCTGCCACCAGGAAGGCCTGAAACCCTACGGCGGCTGCCGCCTCTGCCTGGTGGAGGTCACCAGCGGCCCCCGCACCATGCTCACCGCCTCCTGCACCTACCCGGTGTCCGAGGGGCTGGTGGTCCAGACCGACACCGAGGACGTCCGGGAAGGCCGCAAGCTTGTCATGGACCTCCTGCTCTCCCGCTGCCCCGAGGTGCCCGCCCTCCAGGAGATGGCCCGCCAGATCGGGGTGGACGCGCCCAGTTTTGCCGTGGGCGACAGCGACTGCATCCTCTGCGGCAAGTGCGTGCGCATGTGCCTCGAAGTCCAGGGTGTGGGCGCCATCGGCATGATGAACCGGGGCGCCAAACGACGGGTCACCACCCCCTTCGGCGAATTTTCTCGGGTGTGCCGCACCTGCGGGGCCTGCCAGTTCATCTGCCCCACCGGCCATTTCAAGAATATCGGCGAGATCAGCGGCAAGACAGCCAAGCCCAAAGGCTCCGAGTTCAATCTGGGGCTGAACCCCCGGGGCAACATCTTCCGCACCTATGCCCAGGCGGTGCCGTCCACCCCCATGATCGACAAAGATAACTGCATCCACATGCTCACCGGAGACTGCGGTTTGTGCGCCCAGGCCTGCACGGCCCAGGCCATTGATTACGAGCAGACCGGGGAGACCGTCACCCTGTCGGCCGGCAGCGTCATCCTCGCCCCCGGGTTCAAGCCGTATGATCCCACGGTCCTGGTGGATTACGGCTACGGGCGCTATCCCAACGTCTTTACCAGCCTGGAGTTCGAGCGCATACTGTCCCCGAGCGGGCCTTTTGGGGGCCATGTTCAGCGCCGTTCCGACCACCAGGAGCCTAAAAAGATCGCCTGGCTTCATTGTGTGGGCATGCGCAGTGAACGGGAGGAATGCCACGGTTATTGCTCCAGTTTCTGCTGCATGGCGGCCCTGAAGCAGGCGGTCATCGCCCGGGAGCATATCGGGCCGCATCTGGATATGGCCCTCTTTTACATGGACATCCGCACCCCCCGGAAAGACTTCGAAAAGTACATGGTGAGCATCAAAAACCAGGGAGCCCGCCTCATCCGCTCCCGGGTGCACTCCATCCACGAAGATGAGCACACCATGGATTTGACGGTGCGCTACACCACCGAGGCCGGTGAGGTCAAGGAGGAAAGCTTCGACATGGTGGTGTTGTCCGTGGGCGGGGTTATTGCCCCCGATACCATCGACCTCGCCAAAAAACTGAAGATACGCCTGTCCCACAACCGCTTCATGGACACCACCTGCTTTTACCCGGTGACCACTTCCCGTCCTGGCATCTTTTCCTGCGGCTATTTCAACGGACCCAAGGACATCCCCCAGACGGTCATGGAAGGCAGCGCCGCAGCCAACGCCGCCACCAAAGACCTGGCTGTGGCCAAGGGGACCCTTACCCGCCAGAAGGAGTTCCCGCCGGAAAAGGATGTCACCGGGGAACCGGCCCGCATCGGCATCTTTGTCTGCCACTGCGGCACCAACATCGCCGGCGTGGCTGATATTCCGGAAATCGTGGCATACGCCAAAGGCATCCCCAATGTGGAGTATGTCCAGGCCAATTTGTTCTCCTGCTCCCAGGACGCCCAGGCCCAGATGGTGGAAATGATCAAAGAGCACAACCTGAACCGGGTGGTGGTGGCGGCCTGCAGTCCCTCCACGCACCAGCCCATTTTCCAGGACATGCTCAGAAACGCGGGCTTAAACAAATACCTCTTCGAGATGGCCAATATCAGGAACCAATGTACCTGGGTGCACCAGCATGAACCGGACGCGGCCACGGAAAAATGCAAGGACTTGGTGCGCATGGCTGCGGCCAAGGCCGGTCTGCTCAAGCCCCTGGAATACATCTCCGTGCCGGTGAACAAAAAGGCCCTGGTGGTGGGCGGCGGCGTGGCCGGCATGAACGCGGCCCTGGGACTCGCTGATCAGGGGTACGAAGTTCATCTGGTGGAACGCAAAGACCGCCTGGGCGGCAATGCCCTGCGCCTGCACAGCACCTGGCGGGGCGGCCTGGTGGGCTGGCGCCTGGACAAGCTTATCGCCGCGGTTTTAAGCCACCCCCGCATCACGGTGCACTACAAGGCCGTCGTCACCGAAGCCCACGGCGTGGTGGGAAATCTCACCAGCAAACTCTCGAGCGGCGCCGTCATCAACCACGGCATCGTCATCATCGCCATCGGGGCTGAGCCGTATAGACCAGAAGGCGAATTCCTCTACAAGAAAAATCCCAACGTCCTTTTATCCCTGGATCTGGACCAGGAATTCATCAACGAGAGCGACCGCATCAACAACGCCCAGTCTTTCGCCTTCATCCAGTGCGTGGGTTCCCGCAACAAAGAGCGGCCCTACTGCATGAAGGTGTGCTGCTCCCACTCCGTGGAGAGCGCGCTGAAAATCAAAGACAAGAACCCGGACGCCAACGTCTATATACTTTATAGAGATATGCGCACTTACGGCGAGCGGGAGATGTTCTATACCGCAGCCCGGGAGGCCGGGGTGGTCTTTATCCGCTACAAGCAGGAAGATCCCCCCAGGGTGGAAGAACTCCCCGACGGCCGCCTCCGGATCCATGTCAAGGATCACATCCTCCAAATGCCGGTTACCTTTGACGTGGACATCCTGACCCTGGCCACGGCCATCATCCCGCACAATAATGCGCCTTTGGCCGAACTCTACAAGATCCCCCTGAACGCCGAGGGCTTCTTTACCGAGGCCCACGCCAAGATCAAACCCGTGGATGCGCCCACCGAAGGCATATTCATGGCGGGGCTGTGCCACTATCCCAAGCCCCTTCAGGAGTCCGTTTCGGAAGCCATGGCCACGGCCAGCCGGGCCGCCACCATTCTCTCCAGGAACACGTTGATGCTTGAGTCCACCATCTCCCGGCCCATCGACGAGAACTGCGATGGTTGCGCCTTCTGCGTGGACACCTGTCCCTTCCAGGCCATTACCCTCATCGAGTATATGACTGAAGGGGGCGTTAAGAAAACCGTGGAGGTCAATGAAGTCCAATGCAAGGGCTGCGGCTCCTGTATGGCCACCTGCCCGAAACAGGGCATCGAGGTCGCCGGCTTCACCATGGACCAGCTCAACGCCATGGTGGACGCAGCCCTGGCGGCCGGGTGAGGAATGTGGTGGGGGGCGTTCAGGAGCGGTGGCTCCTTACCTCCTTCCCCAGGCCCCACCCCCAATCCGTGAACGGGGAGTGGATGGTGCGCACCGCGCGCACCACATAAAGCAAAAACCATAACCGCAGGCCCGCGCCTGCGCCCAGCAAGGGACTCTGTTCATTATGTCTGATGAGTTCGAACCCCTGATCATCGCCTTTCTCTGCAACTGGTGCTCCTATGCCGGCGCCGATTTGGCCGGGGTCTCGAGGATCCAATATCCTCCCAACGGCCGCATCATCCGGGTCATGTGCTCCGGCATGGTCCACCCCAATCTCGTCATCAACGCCCTCACCAAGGGCGCCGACGGTGTCCTCATCTGTGGGTGACACCTGGGTGAATGTCATTACCTGGAAGGTAATGTAAAAGCCAAGACGAGAGCCGAAGGCATTGAACTGATGTTGGAAGACTTCGGGCTGGAGCCCGAACGCTTCCGCCTCGAATGGATTTCCTCCTCTGAAGCCCAGAAATTCGCCGATGTCATGACGGATATGACCGAGACCCTGAAAGCCCTGGGTCCCAGCCCCTATAACACCCGGTATTAGGGCATTCCCTGGGCGAGGACACCATTATGACCATACCCTTATCCCGCAAAATCGACGGTAAAAAGTTCATGTGGGACGGCGCCACCTACGACGACAAACAAAAGGCCTGCGAGACCACCGAGGCCTATCAAAGCGACGGCTTCGAAACACGGCTCATCGAGGAGGACGGCCATTTCCTGGTCTACTCCCGCCGGGTCGCCACACAGCAATCGGCTGGTTAAGGCCGCGCGGCAGACGCAATGCCACCGGCTTGGTATCTTTGTCACTGATTGTATTTATTTCTTACCTAAAACTCGGCAACCGGAAACCGGCATGAACAATACCTACCATGAAGGAGGGTGGAGATGGCGGTAAAAGTCGTGGAAGACTGGCTGAACGCCTGCTCGGGATGTGAAATTTCCATCCTGAACATCGGCGATCCCCTGCTGGACATCTTGCCCCTGCTCGAGTTCCACCACATGACCGCGTTGGTGGACCACAAGTTCTTCGGGCAGCTCGGCGACAAGACGGCCATGGAAATCCCGGAAGTGGACGTGGCCATCCTTTCCGGCGGGGTGCGCAACGCCGAAATGAAACACGAACTCGAGGAAGTTCGCAAAAAAGCCAAGGTCCTCATCGCCCTGGGCAGTTGCGCCACCTACGGCGGCGTCCCCGCCCAGGCCAACATGTGGAAAAACGAAGAAGTCTTTGACAAGGTCTTCCGGCACTGCGTCACCACCGAACCTCACGCCGACCCCAAAGACCCCAATGTGCCGCCCTGGACCCCTACCTGCATGGCCCTGGACGAAGTGGTCAAGGTGGATATCGCCATCCCCGGCTGCCCGCCGCACCCGGACTGGATCGTCGAGGCGCTCACCAATGTCCTCGAAGGCAAGACCTCCTGGGCTCTCCCCGAGCGCAGCGTCTGCGACACCTGCCCCGTCATCCGGGAAAAGAAGTCCTCCGGCGGCCCGGTGAAGCGCTGGACCACCAACATCGAGTTCAACCCCGAGGAACCGCTGGAGAAGATGCGCTGCATCAACGAACAGGGCTTCCTCTGCATGGGCCCGGTGACCCTGGCCGGCTGCGCCGGAAAATCCGGGGTGCCCCGCTGCATCCAGGCCCGCACCCCCTGCCGGGGCTGCTTCGGCCCCATCCGCAAAGGCGCCAACCCCATGGTGGACATGATGGGCGCACTCACCTCGGTGGGCCTGGACGCCAAAACCCTGCTGGACCGGCGGGCCATGATGAACCGCTACATCGGCGGCCACAACATGCTCAGGCCGCTGCCCGCCCGGCCGGCGAGATAGGGAGGCACACACATGGGTAAAGTCATCAACATCCAGCCAGTCACCAGAATTGAGGGCCACGCCAAGGTCTCCGTCTTCCTGGACGACGCCGGCAATGTCGCGGACACCCGCTTTTACGTCCAGACCCTGCGCGGCTTCGAAAAATTCTGCGAGGGCCGCCCCGCCGAGGAAATGCCCCGCATCGTCGTCCACATCTGCGGCATCTGCCCCTGGGCCCACCATATGGCCTCCAGCAAGGCCACCGATGCCCTCTTCGGCGTCACCCCGCCGCCGGCCGCGGTGAAACTCCGCCGCCTCATGCAGAACATCGCCTATATCAGCGACAAGATCCTGCATTTCTTCTTCCTGGCCGCGCCGGACTTCGTCATCGGCCCCGACGCCGACTACTCGGTGCGAAACGTCCTTGGCATCGTGGGCGCCGCCCCGGACATCGCCAAGCAGGTGGTGCATTACCGGGCCCTGGGCGCCAAAATCCTGGAAGGCTTCGCCGGCCGGGCCATCCACCCCACGTTCTCCGTCCCCGGCGGGGTGAGCAAACCCATGACCGCAGCCGAGCGCGACAAAATGCTCCCCCAGGTTAAGGAACTCCTGGAGTTCGCCAAGTTCAGCATGAAGTTCGCCAAGGAAAACGTCTTCCCCAAGTACCTCGACGCCATCAACAAGATCGGCGTCATCAAGGTCGGCTACCTGGGCACCGTGGGCGATGGCGGCGCCCTGGACTTCTATGACGGCAAACTCCGCCTCATGGACGGGGACGGCGCCTTCGAGGACTTCGCCTACGACCAGTACACCGACTACCTCGCCGAACACGTCGAAGACTGGTCTTATCAGAAGTTCCCCTACGTCAAAAAGGCGGGCGGCCTCAACCTGGACGTGGCCAATCCCACCGGCGTTTACCGTACCAACACGCTCGCCCGCATCAACGTTGCCGACAAGATGAAGACCCCCCTGGCCCAGGCCGAGCTCGAGGAGTTCAGAAACGCCTTCGGCCGCCCGGCCCACCAGACCCTGCTCTACCACTACGCCCGCCTCATCGAAATGCTCCAGTGCGCCGAAGAGGCGGTCATGCTCCTGGAGGACCCGGAGATCACCAACACTGACATCCGCGTCCCCGTCACCCCCCGGGAAGCCCGGGGCGTGGGCTGCGTGGAGGCCCCCCGGGGCACCCTCATCCACGACTACACCATGGACAAGGACGGCCTCATCACCAGCGTCAACCTCATCGTGGGCACCACCCACAACAACGCCGCCATCAACCTCTCGGTCAACCAGGCGGCCAAGGAAGTCATCCAAGGCGGCGTCTACGACCAGGGCGCCTTAAATAAGGTAGAAATGGCCATACGCGCCTACGACCCGTGACTGAGCTGCGCCACCCACCGCCTGGACGGCGGTGTTGCTGTCGAACTCACCATCCATGATAAAAACGGCCAGGTGATCGACAAGCTCAGTAATTAGGAAGCAGTCAGGAGGGGCGCGGCTTGCCGTGCCCTTCAACCAAGCAGTGGGCAAATGTAGCCGCGAAGCTAAGCCTTTTGCGCGGGAACAAAAACTTGGGGCCACAGGATGCCTCCATAACGTCCTGTGGCCCCGGTTTTTTGCGGCCCATTACAAAGTTTTGCATAACTTCGGCTCTATTCCCTGTGTCGTTATGAATGAAGAATGATTCCCGATGGAGGGGTCAATCTGAAAGGTCTGAAGGTTCCTTCTCTTGACACGGTGATCGCAAGAATTATGCTCCCCCTTCCCGACTCCCTCCCGCCTGGCGGTCTCAGCGCGTCACTCCGGGGTCCCCGCGCCGCAGGGATTTTAACCCTCTTGACAGGACGGTTCATCATACCTAACTAAAAAGAAGATCATCAAGCTCCCGCTTCCCGTGCCCAATCACCCTAATCCGGCTCACAAGGAGAACCCCATGTCCAACCATTTCACCGGTCTTAAACTCGGTCCGCCCGAAGGGGACACGCGGCTTGACCTCACCGATCTTTACGTCTTTACCGCGCCGGCGGACGCCGCCAGGACCGCGGTGATCCTCAACTGCAACTCCTTTACCCAGGAGGCGGCATTCCATCCCGACGCGGTCTACCGCATCAACATTGACAACAACCACGACTGCCAAACCGATCTGGCCTTCATCCTGACCTTCTCCAAGCCCGATGCCGGCCGGCAGTCGGCCACCGTCTACCTGGCCCAGGGCGCCGAGGCCCGCTCGGATGAACCCTTGGGGACACCGCTCTTTAAAGACGTCGAGGTCTCCTTCGGTCCCGAGCCGAACATCTACACCTCAGGCGACTATATGTTTTTCGCCGGCGTCCGCAGCGACGCCTTCTTCATCGACTTTGCCGGCCTCCTCAACATGTTCGACTGGCAGGAAGGCAAAAACTTCACCGGTTTCGGGAAAGGGCCGGACCCCAGCCTGTGGACGGGCAAAGACCTGTTCGCCAACTATAACGTGTTCAGCATGGCCTTCGAGATGCCGACGAATCTTTTGGGTGCTGACCCCGCCGTGCGCATCTGGGGCCGGGTCAGCATCCGCAAAAACGGCCAACTGGTGGCCGTGGACCGCTCCGGCCACCCGACCTTTGCGAACTTTTTTTTCACCGACGAGGTCAAACCGGAATTCAACCGGAGCGAACCGGCACAAGACCGGGAGCGTTTTCTAGAGCAGGTGATTCATACGTTGGAGCATGTGGGGGGCTACTCCCGGGAGGCGGCCCTGGCCCTCATCGATGCCGAGGGGATCCTGCCCGACATGCTGAGCTTTACCCCCACCAAGCCCGGGGGTTACCCCAACGGCCGCCGACTCACGGATCATATCGTGGCGCACCGTCTGGCCATGCTGTCCAACGGCAAGATTCCTCCCGACGGGCTCAAGCCACACACAGACCTCCTCAAGGCCTTCCCCTACCTTGGCACTCCCCACCCCCACCCTGACCCACCCCCCAGAAATGGAGGTTAGGAGTCCGTCACACCCCGATGTGGCAGGTGTGTGAACACAGAACACCTGCCGCATCACCTTCGGAAGGGCTTTCTTCTTAAAGAATCGGATGAAAAAAACGGCTGGGGAGAGAGATGGGGCGTTCACCGGGATGAATTCCGCCCCAGCGAACGCCCCGGATGACTAGTGCTCGTGCTCCAATTCCACTTTCAGAGACAAGAATTTCATCATATCTCTTAACGTCAAGACTCCCAGCAGCTTATCGCCCTCCACCACCAGGAGCCGGCTGTTTCCCGTAGCATTCATCATAGCCAAGGCCTTCAGGGCGTCCGTGTCGGGGGAGATGGTGTTTTCCAGGGAACATTGTTTCGCCAGTCGGCCCACAGTTTCCCGGCTCCAGTTTTCCCGGGGGACTTCCTTTACTTGGCGGGTGGTGACGCAGCCAGCGAGGTGACCGTCATCAACGACGGGAAACATTTTGTAATGATATTTATAAATATAGTCCTCCACCAGTTGCTCGATCGTGATGGAGCTGGGCGCGGTGACGGGATGGGGGTTCATGAAGCGTCGCACCGGCTCGCCCTTTAAGGCATTGCGCACCAGGACCTGCTGGTAGGACATCTGCGCGGCGTTCCTGATGAACAAGCCGATTAAAAACCACCACAAGCCGGCGATGAAATTGCCGCCGATAAACTGAAAAATACCCAGAACAATGAGTACGATGCCGAAGCCGGAACCCACCGCGGCGGAAACCCGGGTAGCCCAGCGCAAATCCTGCTTGAACCCCCACAGAATTGATCTCAGCACCCGCCCGCCATCCAGGGGGAAGGCAGGAAGAATGTTAAAAATGGCCAGAAGCACATTGATATAGGCCAGGTAGCGGAGGACGCCGTTGACCGGCAGGGGCCAGCCCGCTGAAATGCCCCCGAGATAGATCAGATAACAGACAAGGGCGATGGCCAGGCTCGACAAAGGGCCGGCAATGGCCATGAGAAATTCCACCTTGGCGCTGGGCGGTTCATCGCTCATCTCGGCCACGCCGCCAAAAATAAAGAGGGTGATACCTTTCATGGGCAGGCCCAAACGGCGGGCGACGATAGAATGGCAAAACTCGTGGAAAATTACCGACAGAAAAAGGCCTATGGCCCCGACCACCCCCATCGCCCAATAGGTTTCGGGAGAAAAATTTTTATAGAGGTAGGGAAAAAACCCGGCAGCCAGCGACCAGGTAACCAGGACAGCGATAATGATCCAACTCAGATCAACCTTTACTTCAAAACCGAACAGTGTAAACAACTTGTAACTGCGTCCAAACATTTTTCCACCTCCGAGAGGGGTTATGGCATATGAGGTGAAGGTAAAAAAGCCTCAAGAATTCCAGAGCCAGACGTCTCCTTTAAAAATAAGACCGGGAACTGTCTGGTCAATACCTTTTAACCTTTTAACCTTTAAGAAATTCTCTATAGATAATACAAATGGCAGCATTGTGCCTGATGAATCCGTGGTCTTCCTCTTTCCCGGCTCCGCCCGAAAGCCGCGGTAAATTTTTTTCGGGACGCCGAGGTCCTTCTTTGCGATAATAACGGCATGTTGATCGACATTTCCTCTCAAAATATCCTGATTTTTGGTTGTGGCAACATCCTTTTCGGCGATGATGGCTTCGGCGCTGCGGTAGTAAAGTATCTGGAGGAAAACTATACGCTGCCTGAAAACGTGCATGTTCAGGACGTGGGCACCGGCATCCGGGAAATCCTCTTCGACTTGGCCTTAAGCGAAAAAAAACCAAAAAAACTCATTATCGTGGATGCAGTGGACTACCCGGACCGCACTCCCGGTGAAGTCTTCGAGATTTCTGTAGATGGCATTCCCGTCAAGAAAACTTCGGACTTTTCTCTGCATCAATTTCCCACCGTGAACATCTTAAAAGAGCTTCAGGAAGAAACCGATATTGCCATTCATATCATCGTGGCCCAGGTGGCCTTTCTGCCCGAGGAGGTTCACCCCGGTCTTTCCCCGGAGGTAACCCGGGCCCTGCCTTTGGCCTGCAATCGCCTTATGGATATTATTTCCTGAGGGAATCAGTATCATCCTTTTCTCCAAGCAATGAGTCTCGGCAGGGAGGAATACCTTTCTTCCCAAAGGAGAACAGTCAGGCCTCTCATGGAATAACCTTTTGAAATAATAAGTTAAATTTCCTCAATTTTGGAACGTCATTTGCAGGGAGGAATTGCAAATCTATGCCATGTTTGCCGACCTTTGTATGGAAAGCTGATAAGAGAATTTTTCAGGCTCACCCTCAGAAAAGAAAAGGCAGACCACATGGACAAAGTGAAACCTGACCGCCATGAAACCTCTGTATGGCAAGAAATGCGGGGGGGAAGTTCGAAGATAAACGATGGTAATGAAGCTCTGGAATATCAGGACAGCTTTGTGGCGGCGGCCAGCCGCTGCCGTGAATTAGGCTGGCGTCTGACTGCGGTGGACGCCCGGGAACTGGTCGACCTGGAGGTGAATTTCGCAGAACCTGCGGAAGTCTGGCTGCAGCGGTGCTGTCAGGCAGGACCGCTGCGGGGCCGGGTGAATCTCCTGGTGCATACCGGATCGGATTCCGGGCTGGTGGTTCTCGAAGTGGAAAGCCGCGAGGGTAAGTCCCTCCTGAACCAATGCCGCAACTGGCGCTCTTCCTGCCTGGCCCGGTTGCACGGTCGGGAGCAGCATTACTTTACCCTGCCACCGGGGTGCACTGCGCCGCCCACCAGCTTTTTCATGGCTGAGAGGCTGATGGTGTATGGCGAGGGCGGGCTGGCGCCCCTGCCCCCTTCCGTGGACGCGCCAAGCCGGGAGTTTTGGCGCTGGACAACGGCACCCTGGGAATCGTCCCCCCCTGATCTGCCCTTGTCTCTCTGGTCCTTCCTGCAACAGATTTCAGCCCGGGCGCTAACGCCTGACCCAAAGGCTGAAATGCCCACCCTGGATAAGCTATATCATCAAGCCGTCGCCCCGCCGCAACCGGATAACGTGATCCAGGTAAGCAGATCCCGCCTTGACGAAGTCCTCGATGAATTAAGAAGGGTGATGGAAAAAGCCGCAAAACTGGAGGCCGTGCTGCTCGACTGGGTGCAATCCGGGGTCGCAGCCTCAAGCCCGGCGCCGGCCGGGAACAGGCCGACATCTCTTCCTCTTCATAATCATGAGGCCCCGGCCTTTGCAATGGTTCGAGGCCGCGAAAGATTCTTGGCAATGGCCTGGGAAAGCTTGCTGAAGGGGGAGCAGAAGGTGACGCATTATTCCCAATTGCATACCCAGGCCCAGAAAATTCCGTCTCCTGCCGGAATCGAGGCAACGGTGCATGCGTGCCTGCGGAACAACCCCGAGTTGGCCGACGACCCCGACAAGCTCCGGATGGTCAAATATTGCTTCCAAAATTATGTGAATATTGACCCTGATCTGTCAGACCTGAGTCTTTCGGAAAGACTGGAGCGAGCCAGTCAAATGGCCAATGAATTTCTGCGGTATTCATGAGTTGCCCTCATCCTGACTTTTAATTGTCAGAATTCGATTATATCTTTTGCCCTGCAAAATCCATCAATGAAGAGGAGCGGATGCGGGGGCTAAGGGCTGGTGGGCCTTACCCCCTGCCGCCATCCTGTGTGGGGCTGGCAACGTGGGCAGGAAAGTCCTGTCTTCCTGGCCCTCCCAGGGTTGGCAGGGGAGTATCGGGCGGGGCAGGGAGCCGCTGCTTCCTGGCCTTTCTCTCACGCAAAATTTTTCTGTTATTGCTTATCGATAATAAAGAATATTTTATTGGAATACAATAATAGAAATGCAACTAGTGCAGCTTGCAGGATTTTTCGCGAATTTTGTGAACAAGGATTTTCGCTTAATAAGCGGGGGCCGGTTTCAATTGAGGGGGAATGGCGCGGGTCAGGCGGGACGAAAACAGAAACGCCCGGGATATCTGCTTCAGTGCCGAGCCAGCCTGGTTTTTCTTTTGAAAGAGGGCCTGGGGGGACATCTGGTTAATGGCATATTCCACGGCTGGGTCAAAGGGCAGGTGTCCCAGCATCTGGGGGTGCAGACTCAAAAAATCGGCACAGACCGATTTAATAATCTGGACCGATTTCAGGTCCTGGTCATTTTTCACCATGTTGACCACCAGATAGAGGTGGAAATCATCCAGAACCTGGTGCAACCGGGCGGCGCGCTCCGGGGAGATGGTTTCGATGTGGTTAACAAGATCTTGAATTGACTGTAAATTTCCGTCACCTTCTTTGCTGCCCATCTGGTAGATGAGGGTGGCGGTTTCATGATCGCCGGCAAATTCCCGGGAGAGTTTGCGGAACAGGGCACTCTTAATAAATCCATAGACATTCTGCAAAGAGGTGACCATGCCGGTGAGCACGGCAATTTTTCCGGAAGAATGGTTAAACAGGTCCAGGGTGTTGAAGGAGGTTCCCGCCCCCAGGTCCAGCAGAATGAAGTCAGCAGGCAGCTCTTCGATCTGCTGTACCAATCTGAGCTTTTGGGAATAGGTAGGGTTGGCCGCCCCGAGGATGTCATCCGCCCCGGAAATAAGGCTGATATTGTTTATCTGGGTGGGGATCACCGTATCTTCCAGGCGGGTGACCCGGCGCAGCAGGAAATCCTCCAGGGAAACCTCCGGAAAACGCACCCCCAGTAGGGTGTGGAGGTTGGCCCCTCCCAGGTCCCCGTCAATGAGAATGACTTTTTTTCCCATCTCCGCCAGGCAGACGCCCAGACCCAGGGTGATAATACTTTTGCCGACTCCGCCTTTGCCGCCTCCGACGCTCCATAGCTTAACGCTTGACTGGTTCAGCATAGGTTCCTCCCCCCCCCAATGCCCCAGCTGCATCAGCCGTTCAGCGATCTATGGGACAGAAGCGCTCTGAACTTCTGCACGGCCAGCATCAATGCTCCTAGAACGATAATAATGGGGGCCAGGCGGAGTTTCCAAAACCCTGAACCAAAAATCTGGAGCAAAACCCCGGCGAAGATCATGATCAAGCCGACAAGATTAAGTCCCCGGACCAGATTGGTGGCCTGATCTTCCGACTGGGCCTTGTCCCAGCGTTCCCAGAGGCTCTTCACATCCTCATGCTGGGCAGCCTTGGGAGGCAAAGGGAGACGGGTGGGGGACATTGCCTCTTTGGAATCCATGTGGCATCTCCTTATGCTTATCTTAGACACCCCGGTGGCTCACTTGGGTCATAAATTCCCGGGCCATTTTGCCTGCCATCTCCAGTTTTTCTCCCAAGGGCAGGCAATTCAGTTCAGGGTTTAAGTCGATATAGTTTCGCAAACAAAACTGCAACATTCGTACCGATTCATCATCTGCGGCCAGATCGGTATTGTTTTTCAGAAATTCCTGGACAACCGTCTTGAGGCTCGACAAAGGCTTCTTTTTGACTCCGGGCGGCAGGGACCAGACGGGGGGGGCAAAAGGGAATTCCTTGGTCGTCATTTCCGACGCCTGCAAGATCCCTATGGATCCCAAGGCCGCAGTTGCAGGGGGGGCTTGGCTGTCCTGGCAGCGCCGCCGCTCCCATTCATCCAGCCGGCGCTGCAGGGCTTCGGCCCTGGCGTTGAGTTCCGCCAGTTCATACACCATGCTCTCATAACGGCTGCGGTCCAGAATAACCCGGTTCTCCATGAACTCCACCAGGTCATTCGCCGGCGACGGGGATTTGGCCGCCGGGTCTGGTGCAGAACGCCGGACCTCCTGGGCCAAATTGTCCGGAGGGGGGCCTGGCGGTGAGGTCATCTGGCCGCTATCGGCATCAGGTTTTGCCGCAGTCGCCAAATCCTTGATAAAGTTCAGCCTGGCCGGGGAGTTGCGGGCATCCCCCTGGGGCGCATGCCACAGGAGGGCAAGCAGCACGTTCGGGTCATTGATTCCTGCCTGGCGGGCCTGATGCGCCACTTCCCGGTAATAGGCCGGCACCGATAAGGTGGGGGTCAGCAGGGTGCGGACAAGATCGGCGTGGTGGGAAATGAGGGCATAAACCTGGTCCCACGGCAGCACCTGGGCCGCCGGATCCAGTTCCCCCGCTTCCCGGAGCAAGCCGAAGTCATCCAGGAATTCCCAGAGCGGCGGTTGCGGGGGGCCGGGGGGAAGTTCCCAGGGGGGAGCCAGCCAGGTCCAAAAGGCGCCGTCCTCACTCCGCCGGGAAGGCGGTGCCGGGGCGAAGCCGCCCTGGCCGTATATGCGCACGTGAAAATCTTCCACCTCACCCAAAACCGGCACCCGGGTGGCAGGAGACAGGGCAAAATAGTGCTGTTCCCAATCCCCCCCGGCTTGGGCCCGGCAGGGGGAACGCCAGTCGCCGTAGGTGTCCAGTAAGGTCCTGCCCCGGGGGGTTTCCAGCACCAGGAGGCGGGAAGGTAAGCCGGTTTTTATCCTCAGGCTCACCTCCAGTCCCGCCAGGGCCATGGTCATAAGACGCTCGCCCCAGATGTCCGGGGACTGGCTGAAGTCCAGGAGATCAACCCCTTCTCCTTGGGCCTCCATGACCCAATGCAGGTCGCGGTAGCGTTCGGCGTGCTGGATAAGCAGCTCTGTCTGTTCGAGGCCATCCCGCAGATGGAAAATCCGACCCAATTCCTCCTCACCGACCCGGACCTGGAAGTCGGCAGGGGCTTTTTGGGCGTTCCGGGGGACTTCCTTGCCCCTTATTTTCCTAATTTCCTCTATCATGATGATGGCGTCAGAACCGCCCCGCTTCCTCACCCGGCGCTTGCCCAGCCGGCTGATTGATGTGGCATCCTGCCTGCGGGTAACAAATATTTGCTGAACGTAGCCTGCGCCTGCACAGACTGGAAAGCCTGTGCCACCGTTGAACGGCAATCTGATATCAGATGGCCTTTTTCCCTTCTTCCTGCAGCTTTTCCAGGGCCCGCTGCAAGTTGGTTTTGGCCTCTCCATAGAACGTCGGGCGCAAATCGAGGGCCTTTTGGAAGCACTTGGCCGCGTCCTCGTAACGGCCGTCCAGGTAATAATGAACCCCGATGTTGTTGTAGGCCTGGGCCTCGTCGCCCCCCTGCTTAAAGGCTTCAAAAGCCTCGGGATACCGCTTCAAACCGGCCAGGGCCATCCCTATATTGAGGTTGATTTTCTTGTCCTTGGGATCGATATTGTGGGCCTTCTGCAGATAAAGGAGGGCGCGCCGGTAGTCCTTGAGCTTCAAGTAGGCCTGGCCCAGGGTAGCCAAAAAGGCTGCGTTTTTGCCGCTCAGAGACGAGGCCGTCTCCATGACCCGGACAGCCTCCCGGGGATTATCCTGGGCCAGGTAGGCAATGCCCAACAAATGTCTGGTCTTGACCCGGCTGCTATCCTGGTTCAGCACTTCCTGAAAAAGGCGGGTGGCCTGAGGATACTGTTTTTCCTCGAGATAGGTCAACCCCAGGGCCTCCTTGGCCTCGAGCATTTGGGGGTTGGCGGCCAGCACTGTGTTCAGTTCCTGGCGGGCCGCCTGGGTCTGACCTCTGAGCAGCAGAATCACCCCGACCTTATATCTGATGTCCGTACGCTGCGGCTCCGTCTGAAGCAGTTGTAAATAATGCACCAGTGACCCCTCATATTCTTTCCGTTCTAACAACAGGTCCCCCAGGGCTTCCCGGCGCTCCGGGCTCAACTCCTCCCGGCCCCCCGGTTCCGGCTTAGGGGTGACGTGGTCATAGGCTTCCTGCAACCTGGCAATCTCTTTCATCCTCAGATTCTGGACGCTCGTGTTATTAGTGTTTTTGCGGGCACAAGAAACGCCCCACAACACCAAAGCCGCCAACACCAGGCTCATTCCCCACCGACCGGCTGACTGCATGGCATGTATCCTCCTCCGACAGCCAGTTTAGCGAAGCCCTCCCCTCTTTGCAACCGGTCTGCCAAAAGGGCCTGGTCTTCCCCTGGCCCGAGGAGGGACCGCCTGTTGCGGGCCTGGCTTTTCCTTCCCGTTCTTTGCTGTTCACCCCGGAACAGACAATCCCGGCGGTATGCCAAAACATTCTCCGGGATGAGGCGGCCCTCCTGACATCATGTTCAGCCACCGGCAGCGAGGAGGGGGCGGCCGCGAGCGCTGCCGCTTTTACCGAAGGTGCTTCGTCAACCAGCCTCTGCCTGGATGGCATGGTTATCATCGCCGGCATCCGGGGGGAGGGTTCGGTTCCCGGCGACATATCGGCCGACGGGTGGGGATCCCAGCCGGCCAGAGGTACTGAAGCGGCCTCGGTTGCGGCCGGGGCCGCCGGTGGCTGTCATACCGATTTCTGCATCAGGTTCCCCGGTCCTCCCTATTTTTTTAAAAGCACATGGTAAATTTGCAGGGCCGCGGGGCCGAGGATAACGATAAAAATAGACGGAAAAATGCAAAAGAGTGTCGGGAAGATGATCTTGATGGGCAACTTGGCCGCCAATTCCTCAGCCCTTTGGGCTCGCTGCACCCTCACAAAATCGGCATGGGTGCGTAAAGATTGAGCAATGGAGGCACCCATTTTTTCAGACTGAATCATCAGGGCTACCAGGGACTTGACACTCTGAACACCGGTGCGCTCTCCCAGATTTTTGAGCGCATTGTCCCGGGGAATGCCGGTCCGCAGCTCCGCGTTGGTGATTCGCAACTCCCGGCAAAAATCCTTGGAGATGCGGAGGACTTCGTCTGCCACATGGTTCAAGGTGGCTTGGAGGGACAGCCCTGCCTCCATGGAAACAATCATCAGATCGAGGACATCCGGCAAAGCCTTGTCGATGCGGTCCTGCCGCTTATTTAAAGCGCGTCTCAGCAGGTAATTCGGCAGATAATAGCCCAGGGCTGCCAGACCCAGGGCTATACTCAGATTCATCGAGGTAACTTTACAGGTCCACATGACATAACCCAGGTAACAGAGGGGGAACGCCATAGTGGTGATGGCTTTGATGCCATAAAATACGGCCACCGAGTTGGTATAGCGGAAACCTGCCTGGATAAGGGTCAGCCGCAAGTCCGTGATCCTGGGCTTGTCTTTTTCTTTGCCCAGGGTCATATTGCCGAAGGAACTGATGATCTCCAGCACCTGGTCCAGGAGGTTGGCACCCTTGGCACGCCGGCGGACCATGGGGGCCAAGTCGGTTTTTGTCTTGGCAAAGCGCTCCTGGATCTCTTTCCGGGTCGAGGTATAGACCAACAGGCCGAAAGTCATCAACCCCACGGCGCCAAAAGTGGCGGCCAAGATGGCGAGCATCGATGATTCCATGCCCTGCTCCTTCTAAACATCCAATTTGATGATGTTCTTCATCCAAACGATACCGATCACTATATTAAAGAGCCCGATACCGATAATGTAGATGCCGGCAGGATCAGTGAACAAAGTTTCAATATATTTCCGGTTCACAATGGTCAGGGCGAAAAAGACGACAAAGGGCAGCAGGGCCAAAATAAGAGCTGAAAACTTACCCTCAGCCGTCAGGGCCTGAATCTTGCCTTTCAGCTTCAGGCGTTCCCGGATAAGATAGCCGATATTTTCCATGACTTCGGCCAGATTACCCCCGGTTTCCGTCTGGAGCATGACGGCCGTCACGAAATACTGGAGATCCTGGCTGGCCACCCGTTCCCCCATCCTTTTCAAGGCCATAGGCACACTTAACCCCAGGCGCTGTTCCTCATACACGGTTTTCATCTCCGTTCCCAGGGGGTCTGGGATCTCTTTGCCGGCCAATTCGATGCTCGAAGGCAGGGCATGCCCGGCCCGTAAGGAGCGCGCCAGGAGTTCCATAGCCTCCGGCATTTGTTTTTCTATGACCTTGGTTTTATGGTTCTTTTTCAGGCGCATGACAAAAAAAGGGATATTTCCACACAGAAATGCGGCGCCCATAGCCGGCAAGAATCCATATTTCAGGAAGGCTACCAGAAACCCGCCACAGGCCGCAAAGCCCGCCACGCTGAGAAAGGTTGCCGGCCGCCAGTAAATGTCGGCCTGCATAAGATTGCGCTGCAGGTTTTCGATTTTTCCCAACGCCCCAATTCTCTTGGCGATGGCCGCCCATAAGCTGTCTTCTATCTCCTGGACATCCTTCAGAATCTGGACATGTCCAAGGCGTTGATTATTGCCCCTATTCATCATCCGCCGCCTGATTTCCTGGCGAGCCAGGAGCGGCTTGACGATAAGCTGGCAAGTCCCGGCCAGCAGGAGAGAAACTCCCAGAAAAACCCCTACCAACCCCATGGCGTATGCCGGGCCGGCTTGCAAGTTCAAAATATCCATAGGCCCGCTCCGTACGTGCTCTTCCGCCTTTCCTTACCCCTGCCAGCGATACTCTTGAGATGCCGGCGTCGGCGAAAACACGCTGTCGTTAATGGGAACCCCGAACACCTTACATCTGTCGGCAAACCGTGGGCGTACGCCGGTGGCGATAAACCGGCCGATCACCCGCTCCTCCTCATCCAGGGCATGCCGTTCGAACACGAAAATATCCTGCATGGTGATGACCCCGCTTTCCATGCCGGTGATCTCCGACAGGGAGATCAGGCGGCGCACCCCATCGCTGTGCCGGGCCAGTTGGATGATGACGTCCAGGGATGAACTGATCATCTGACGCATGGCTTTTTCCGTGATTTTAAAGCCGGAGAGCTGCATCATGGTTTCGAGGCGCAGCAGGGCGTCCCGGGCGGTATTGGCGTGGACCGTGGTCATGGAGCCTTCATGGCCGGTATTCATCGCCTGAAACATGTCGATAACCTCGGCGCCCCGCACCTCGCCCACCACGATGCGGTCGGGGCGCATGCGCAGACTGTTGCGCACCAGATCGCGCTGGGTTATTTCCCCTTTGCCCTCCACGTTGGGGGGGCGGGTCTCCAGGCGGGCCACATGTTCCTGTTGGAGCTGGAGTTCGGCGGAGTCTTCGATGGTGATGATGCGTTCCTTGCTCGGGATGAAACCGGAAAGAATATTAAGCAGGGTGGTTTTGCCGGCGCCGGTGCCCCCGGAGATCAGGATATTCAGCTTGGCCACCACCATGGCCTTCAAGACCTCGGCGATCTCAGGAGTGAGCGTGCCTTTCTGCACCAGCTCCTCCATGGTAGGCCGCTGCACGGCGAAGCGGCGGATGGAGAGCATGGGACCATCCAGAGCCAGGGGCGGGATAATGGCGTTGACCCGGGAGCCGTCCGGGAGCCTGGCATCCACCATGGGATTGGCTTCGTCAATGCGCCGGCCCACATTGGCCACGATCTTGTTGATGATTTTCAGCAGATGGTTGTTGTCCTGGAAGCGGATCTGGGTCTTTTCCAGTTGGCCCCGCCGCTCTATGTACACCTGGTCATAGCGGTTGGCCAGGATATCAGAAATGGTGTTATCCACGAGAAGCGGCTCCAGGGGACCCAGTCCCAGGATCTCAAACTCGAGTTCCTGTATCAGGCGGTTTTTCTCCTGAAGGTTAATGGGCTCAGACTCTTCGAGAAAAAGCTGCTCCAAAGCCTGGCGGATTTCCCTGGCCACCTCGAGGTCATCCAGATTCTCCATCTGGCTTAGATCAAGGCGTTCCAGGAGCAGTTGGTGAATCCGGCTCTTCACCTCATAAAGCTTGGCTTCCCGGGCCTCATTTCCCCGGAAGGTGGTAAACAGAATCCTGGCTGCTTCTGGTTCCTGGGCCTTGACTTCCGTGATCGTTTTTTTCTTGTTGTAGCGGCGAAAAGCCATAAGTCAGGACTCCCCCTGATGAAAGCAGTCAGCTTTGAGCATCAGGTCCTGCCACCACCCCTAAACTGAAGGCCTGCTAAGACCTGAAACCTTTTGCAGTTCTTACCGGACACCCAGAACCCTTTATAGGATTATAGGATCCAAAACCGCCGGTGGGACCGGGCCTCCCGAGCCTCATCCCTGGTTTGCAGGTGTCCTAACAGTTGTTGGGCTAACCCATCCAAACTCGAGCAAAGCTTGGATTTCGGAGCAACATTGACCAGGGGCACCCCCCGGTTGATGGCTTCACTGACGTTCTCGTAGTCGCTTGGTAAGGTGTAAAAGGCTCTCTGTTTCAGGACCTGCTCCAGGTTCCCCAGGCTCAAGCTGTTCCCTCTGTCGTAGCGGTTGATCACCAGCCTCATCTTCTCCTGGACCTCTACCCAGTTGCGCAGCAGGGGCCAGAGGTGGCCGAGGTTGCGGAGGTCCGGCACGGTAAGTTCCACCAGCATGAGCACCACATCCGCGTCCTGGACCACCTGCAGGAAGAGGTCATCCAGCCAGTGGCTCAGGTCCACGATAACCCAGCGATAGTGGGCCCGTAAAATCGTAAAAACCTTTCTCAGCCCTTCCAGGTGAATGCTGTCCTGGTCATTGAAGTCTGAGATGCCGTGGATCAGGGCCAGGTTGTTCTCATAGGGCTGGATGGTTTTTTCCAGGAAGGCCTGATCGAGGTTGGTCCGGTTCTGAATCAGATCGTAAAGCGTGTACATGGACTCCCGGTCCAGAAAATTGCCGACGTCAGGATAGGGACGGCCAAGATCCACCAGGAGAACTCTTCCCCCTTGCGACCTGGCCAGGGCCACGGCGAGATTGACCGCAACGGTGGTGGCCCCGGCGCCCCCTTTGTTGCCGGTGACCGCAATGATCCTGCCCCCTGCTCCCTGGGCCTCGATCAAACGCCTCCGGGAGGCCCGCACCCGGTCCAGGGCGGCTTGCAGCTCCTCCTGGTGCAAAGGCAAGGGCACTACTTCCCTGACCCCCTGGCGCATGGCCTTCAGGAGAAAATCCGGGGCAATCGCCTGGGAGCACAAAAGCACCGCCGCCTGGGGCAGCCCGCTCGTCAGGCTTTCCAGCCACTCCGGCAGGGCATCTTCCCCATTCATATACACCATGATCAGGTCTGCCGGCGGTCCGGACCTTTGTTCCAAAATTTCCTCAGGGTGGAGCACCTGGGCCACCATCTGGACCTGGGGGATGCCTTCCAGGACTTTGAGGAACTCCGGGTCCGGAACGCCGCCGACAGACAAAATTGCGATGTTCAACATGTCCGGTAACATGGTCACGGTCTCCGCCCTGAGCTGTGCGCCTTGAGCTGTTAGCCTTCTGGCCGGCAGGTTTTGAACCCAAAACCAGCCTGGCTAGATGCTGGTCTTGCTGCGGTCCATCCCCTTAATTACTTCTATTTCCGGCGCCTGTTTGGTTTTCGCCACCACCACGGGTTCGCTTTTGGGAGTGGAGACGTGAACCAGATCCGACGTGACCACTCCCCTGGTCTCGGCGATCTCGAGGTTGTTGCGGGATCTCAAAACCAGGCGGATTTTCCCCTGGTTGCTGGCCAAGTCCAGGATTTCGCCCTGTTCCGGTTTCACTTCCAGGGTCACGGTCTTGACGATCACCGGCTTTTGGTCCTCTTGCCGCTGCTCCCAGATCTGTCCGGTGGAGAGCACCACGATGTTCTGGAGGATGGTCTTGGAATAGTGCTCTTCCTGAGCGTTGGGGACCGCGATGCTCATGAGCACGTCCACATGATCCCCGGGCTTGATGAAGCCGGCGTTCCCCGAGACGTCGTCCACCCGAACCGATATGGCCCGTTTACCCTCACCCAGAAGCCCGCCCAGGCCGGCCACGGTCCCCTCCGGCGCCAGCTTGTTCATGAGAATGGGCTCACCTTGGGCGACAGGCACGATGACCACGCGGTCGTTGACGGCCGCCAGGGAAGAAGGGGCTCCCGGCGGCACCAGTTCCAGGGGCCAGGAAACCGTTTTCACCACGGCTGAGCTCAGCGCCGTGCCCGGGGCGATCTCCGCGGTGGCGACCACCACCGGCGCCATGGGCTTCGCCACAACCCGCGTTTTTATGGAGACATATTTATGGACAGTCACGGTGGCCACCAGCCCGGCCGCCACTGCCAACACGATATACAAAGCGCCTTTGGGTAGTTTCATGGTTCAGTTACTCCCTGGTACCTGCTGTCCCCCTTTTCTCAAGGGGGGTCAGGGGGATTCAGCCAATCCCTTACAAATCCCCCTAAATTCCTCTTTAAAAAAGGGGGAGTTAAGACCTCCCACCTTAATTTCACCGGCAACACAGGCTTTCCGGCCTGTGCCGTCCCTGCAGGGTGCGTCTTCCGCACCCAAGATGGCGCGTGGGACCCTCCCTACACCCAAGTCGATAGCTCCTTCTCTCAACGCCATAAGGAGCCAGACTGAGCCTGGCATCCAGTATCATTCCCAAGTTCAACGTGAAAACAAGGGGCCTAACCCCGGCACTCGACACCCAGAACCCTGCCTTCAGCCTCCCCGCCAGAACAGGGCCACCATGCCCAGGGCGATGGCCACCCCGTAGGGGATACCCTGGACGTCCGCCTCTGGGGCCGGCCCCGGTTTCACTTTCGCCTGCCGGAGAAGGAACCAACTCACCAGGTACGACCAGTAAAGTCGAATCTTTGCCCATAGAAGTCCTTTATAAATGAGAACTCCCAGGGCCATGAGGCCGCCGGCTATGGCCATGTAGCAAAAAAGCATGAGAGTCAGGCTTGGTCCCAGCCAGGCCCCCAGTGCGGCGAGGGCCTTCACGTCCCCGGCCCCCATACCTCCCAGGAGGTACACGGGAAACAGCAGGAAAAAGCCTAAAGCCAGGCCCAGCATACCGCTGCCTGCGCCGCTGATGCCGTTGACCGCGACCTGAAAGATTATACCGGCCAGGGCCGTGCCCAACGTAAGATAATTGGGAATGCGGTAGGTTCTGAGATCTCCCCAGGCAATCCACAGGGCGATCGCCAGCGGCAACAACAAATGTGCCTGGGGCGCACCCCAGGAAAAGATCTGACTGAACTGGTTGACCACGGCCTCCCCTCCCTTGGCCAGTTTAGCTATCAGCTATCAGCTTTGGGCTTTCAGCTTGGAAACCTTACTCCTTGATCTCTGACCTCTTGGCTTTCTCCCCGTTCCTTTGGTTTCAGCTTCTTATTCCCCCCTTTTTTAAAGGGGGGTCAGGGGGGATTTTTGCCTCGTTCTCAGGCTGCGCTTGGGAACGCCGTAAGGAGCCAAGCTAAGCTTGGCAGCCATTATCGTTCCCAAGTGCAACTTGGGAACGAGAGGAAAAGCTGGGACTGAACTGGTTGACCACGGCCTCCCCTCCTAAAGCCTGATAGTCCTTATTATCCCCTCGGTCCGATTAAGCACCCCGCAGGGACAGGGTCTCCCCACCCTTGGCTGAGCTCCCCACCCTTGGCTGAGCTCCACGCCCTTTGCTGGTCTCCACGCCCTTTGCTGGGCAATAATCCCCCCTTTTCTAAAGGGGGGTCAGGGGGGATTTGGCTATCCCCTTACCAATCCCCTTAAATCCCCCTTGAGAAACGGGGGACTCTAAAGTCTGCTTCAGGTCCACCAGGTGATCCGGGACAGGACCAAGACCGCCAGGGACATGGCCAGGGCCATGATCATAGCCTTGAAGAACGAGTAAGTGACTCCTCCTTTTACCATGACGACCTCCTGTTTCCTGGCCTGGTAGTGGCCCCCTTTGAAAGTGAGGCAATGGCCCGGCAGGGGCTGTAGCCGGGCCATTACCTTTGGCAGATATGTTATAAGCAAAGCCAGGGAGTTTGCTTACGGCCAGATAAAGTTCTTAGCCGCCTAACCCCTTTTTTAGAGTGTTACTGTTAAATGTTTGTTGCAGAGAGATCCCCAATGCTTGCACAGCTGTAAAGCACGCCAAGGCTATGAAGGTAACAAGCAAGGCATACTCCACCATGCTAGCCCCTGAGGTATCATGGCAGAATTGGTAGATCATCTCCATCGCACTTCTCCATTTTTCGGCTTCGGTGTGGGCCAGCCTCAAAGTTTATCGACCTAACCTTCGTTACCCATTTTGGAAGCGTTATTACTGGCCGGTGCCGGCATGTGCGGTCAATGTCTTACCAGAGTTGGTGAACACGGTTTGGATACCGCCTGCCAACGTACCGACAGCGGCAATACAGGCTACAGCGATAAGAGCCACCAACAAGCCATACTCCACCATGGTCGCACCAGACTCATCCTTGAAGAAATTCCGCATCTTTTCCATTTCCCTTTCCTCCATGTTTTTTTTATTTTTTGTTTTTTTTCCTGGCAAAGTTGGTTCGTTTTCTCCCAGGCACCAGGGGTTGCCCTTCTTCCTGCTGCCTGCACCATCAATCCTTTTTCCTTCCTGCCTCTTCTTCCCTCTTCTCCCCTCCTTAAGTTCAGACATTTGTCCATGTTTCTTAAATTCCATCCAAGAAATGTGCCATTCTTTTTAATTTTCTCAATTTAAAGGCAAGTTAAGGCACGATTGACGAAAAAAATCGCCTCCCCTCCTTAAGTTCAGACATTTGTCCATGTTTCTTAAATTCCATCCAAGAAATGTGCCATTCTTTTTAATTTTCTCAATTTAAAGGCAAGTTAAGGCACGATTGACGAAAAAAATCGCCAAAATTTCTTTTGGAGGGTCCTCCCTTGTTTCCGCAAGGGCTTTGGGGGCATAAACCGGTGAAACCCTGCCAATCAGACGGGTATCTTCACCTCACTATCAGGTCTTTCTTGCGCGAAGTGATGGGGGCGGAATTACCAGGGAATTGGGCTGACTACACGGAAGTGCATAGATTCGGCATGTTCATGGGTTGCTATCAGTTTAGAAAATCAGGGGTTGAATAAAAAATTATCTTTTCACAAGATAATATTATTGTTTATCAATAATTTACTCTTTCGCAAGAATGACTTTCATCCGGCTGATGCGGTGCTTTTTGAGCAGGGCGTAGAGCCGCGGCTGGGACAGATCCGAGATGCGGCAGGCTTCCGCCAGGTCGTTGTTGGCCAGGACCATGAGTTCCTTGAGGTATTCCCGCTCGGCCTGGGCCACGGCCGCCTCGCGGTAGTCCCGCAGCTTGGGCAGGTGGAGGCCGGCCGAGGCCGCCAGGGCCGGGGAAAGCTCCGGGGCCTCCCGGCTCACGGTGTTCCGCACCGCCTGGACCCGGATATAACTGGGCAGGTGGTTGGGGTATAAAGTGGGTTCATGGCGGGCTTCGGCGATGGCCCGGTCCAGGGTGTTGATCAGCTCCCGAACGTTGCCGGGCCACTTGTAAGCCAGGAGGCATTCGAAAAATTCGGGGGCAAAGCCCTTCTGGGGGATGCCGTAGGACTCGCACAATTTGCCGGTGTGATAGAGCACGATTTCCTTGATGTCCTCCAGGTGCTCCCGGAGCGGGGGCAGATTGAGGCTCAGGGAGCGCAGGCGGAAGAGCAGGTCCTTGCGGAAGGTTCCTTCGGCCACCGCCTGGTCCAGGTCCCGGTTAGTGGCGGCGAGCAGCCGGAAATTGCTCTCCACTTCCTGGCGGGCCCCCAGGGGCCGGAAGCGCCGCTCCTGGAGGACCCGGAGGAAGGCCTTTTGCATGATGAGGGGCAATTCCCCCACTTCATCCAGAAACAGGGTGCCGCCGTCGGCCTGCTTGATGAGACCGATCTGGGATTTGTCCGCGCCGGTGAAGGCCCCTTTTTCGTAGCCGAACAAGGCGCTTTCCACCAGGGATTCGGGCAGCGCGGCGCAGTCCACCACGACGAAGCTTTTATGGCTGCGGCTGCTGTTGGCATGAATGGCCCGGGCGAACAGTTCCTTGCCGGTGCCGGTTTCGCCGAAAATCAGGACGTTGGCGTCGCTGTCCGCGGCGTGGGCCACCACGTCGAAGCAGGCCTGCATTTTGGGGCTGTCTCCCACGATGCCGTCGAGCTTCAAAGCCAGCGCGGGTTTCCGGCTCTTTTTCTCCTCGCGGTACTGCAGCGCCCGCACCAGGGGCAGGGTCATGCGCTTGATGGAAGACTGCTTCTCGATGTAGTCCCAGGCGCCGTTGACGATGGCCAGTTCGGCTCCGTCCGGGTCGCCGGCCCCGGTGATGATGATGACTTCGGGAGGATCAGCCAGTTCCCGGATTTTGGGGAGAGCCCGAAGCCCGCTGCCATCCGGCATGCGGACATCCAGGAAGACCACATCGTAGCCGCCATTGGCGGCCTCCACGACACCTTCATGCAGGCTGTGGGTGAATTTCACCCCATGGCCCATGTCGGTGACCATTTCGGACAACATCTCACAGAACAGCTCGTCATCGTCGATGATCAACACGTTACCCATGGGAATCTCCCCGTTTCCTTGATGGCTCAGTCCTGCTTCCATGGCTTACCTCAAAAGGAGTTATCAGGTATCAGCCTTGGGCTTTGAGGGTTAAGCCATGAGCTTAGGGCCGCGAGAGGCAATCCTAAAACCCGGAAGCCCACAATCTGTCTTGGCCAGAACCTAAAACCTGAAACCTCGTTCACCCCAGCACCCAAAACCCAGAACCCCATCTAGCCCCGGGGTTCCTTCCCCAGGGCCTGGCTGATGGCATTGGTGAGTTCGCTGATGGACAGCGGTTTCATGATGAATTCCCGGACCCCGGCCGCCTTGGCCTTTTCGGGGGTCACCACCTGGCTGAAACCCGTGACCAGGATGACGGGCAATTCGGGCCGCAAGGCCAGCATTTCCCGGGCCAGTTCCAGGCCGGTCATCTGGGGCATAGTCTGGTCGGCGATGACCAGGTCAAAATCCTGGGGGTTCTTTTTAAATATTGCCAGGGCCTCCAGCGGTCTGGTGGTTGCGGTCATGCGGTACCCCAGGCTTTCCAGGATCTCCTTCCACATGTCCACCAGCCACTCCTCGTCATCCACAAAGAGCAGCCGCTCCTGCCCGTTTTCCACGGCGGGGGCCTCGGTGCCTCCCGGCAGTTCGGTGGCTTCCACCCGGGGCAGATAGATCTGAAATTCCGAGCCCTTGCCCACCTTGCTCTGGACCGTGATGGCGCCCCCATGCGCCTTGATAATGCCATGCACCACGGCCAGGCCCATGCCGGTGCCTTCCTCCATCTTCTTGGTGGTGAAAAAAGGGTCGAAGATCTTTTCCATGGTGTCCCGGTCCATGCCATGCCCGCTGTCTTTGACGGACAAACAGAGGTGCGGTCCCGGGGACAGGCCGTGGAACTGAGCCGCGGCCTTGGCATCGAGATCCACCGGTTTCACCGAGATAGCCAGGCGCCCCCCCTTGTCCCGCATGGCATGCGCGGCATTGGCGCACAGGTTCATGATCACCTGGTGCATCTGGGTGGGATCGGCCAGGATGGTGTCCTGATCTTCTTCCAATTTCATGTTAAGCTCAATGGTAGCGGGCAGGGTCCCCCGGAGCATATTCAAGGCTTCTTTGACGATGGCGCTTACTTTAACGGGGCGGCGCGCCTGGGGAGTCGGCCGGCTGAAAGAAAGGATCTGGGCCACCAGTTCCTTGCCCCGTTTTCCAGCCTTGAGCACCTGTTGGAGCCGGCGCTTCAGAGTATCATCTTCCTTAAGGCTCAGGAGGGCCATCTCGGTATAGCCTAACATGACCCCCAGGATGTTATTGAAATCATGGGCGATGCCGCCGGCCAGGCTGCCGATGGCATCCATGCGCTGGGCCTGGCGCAACTGGGCTTCGAACTGCGGCCGCATTTCCTCAGCCTGCTTGCGTTCGGTCACATCCATCAGCACAATATCGGTGTACAGGGCCCGGCCCTGGGAATCGCAGGTGATCTGGCCGCCTTCCTGGAGCCAAATAATCCTGCCGTCTTTGCTTCTGATGCGATATTGCCGCACGTAGGTGCGGTCGGTGCCCAAGGCATGGAGAAAGGCCTTCCGGGCCGGCTCCTGGTCCTCCTCAAGGATGACCGTGGACCAGGGCCTCCCCCCGGCCCCGAATTCCTGGGAGGAATACCCCGTGAGCCCTTCCAGCTTGTCTTCCAGGAAGTCCACCGTGCCGTCCTGGTAAAGCCGCCCGACCACCACCGGAATATTATTGACCACCAGTTTCAGGCGCTCCCGGCTCTCTTTCAGGGCCTCCTGAGCCTGGAGCTTGGCGGTGATGTCCAGGATCCTCATGACGACCCCTATCGTCTCGCCGGTGTTCGGGTCTTTCAGGGGATAGGAGAACAGCTCCACCTGGCCGTTTTCATCTTCCCGCATTCCCCACTTGGGGACCACCTCGTGGCCGGGCTCCCCGCTGATTAAGGTCTTTAAGGCAGGACAATTTTCACAGGAATCGAGGGCCCCATGAATCACGGCATAGCAGGTCTTTCCCAATAACGGCTTGTCATGGGCGAACCACTTCTCCAGGGTGGGGTTGACCTTGATGAAGGAAAGATTCCGGTCCAGGATGGCCAGGCCTTCTTGTGCTGTCGAGGCCATGACCCCTTCCAGGAAGCCTTGCTGCTCCTTCAGGGCGTTTTCGGCCTGCTTCAAAGGAGAAAGGTCGTGGATGATCAACACCCCGCCGCTTATTTCCCCCGCTTCATTGAGAAGGGGCGCCGCCTGCCCTGCGAAAAAACCCTCCGGCCCTTGGGGGGAGAGCTTCACCGGCCGGTTGCGATCGAGAAATCCTTGGTGCCCTCCGGCCCCCAGGATAGGACTTTTTTCGTGAATTTCCTGAAGGAGGGGAAGCGCCATGAACAGGTTTTTACCGAGGGCCCTGGCCCGGGGAAGCCCGGTAATCTGCTCCATGGGAGGGTTCCACAGGGTGATGTGATAATCCTGATCAAAGCCGGCAATCCCATCTTCGCAATGTCTTAGGATTTTCTCTGACAAATCTTTTTCACGTTGAATTTCTTTGGTCAGTTGTTGTTGTTCCACCGCAAAAAGCAAGGTGCGGCCCAGGAGTTGCTCCACCAGTGTCCGGTGTTGGGCTTGGGATTGCTCCAGGGTGTCTTTGGCGTGCCGAAGTTCGGTGATGTCGGTGGCCACTCCCTCCATGTAGTCCCGGTCCGCATAGACCCGGGCGGAACAAAGCAGCCAGAGGATGGCGCCGTCCCGGCGGAAAAAGCGGGTTTCGAAATTCTGGAGTTGGCCGTTTTTGATGCTCTCCAGCATGCGTTCCCTGGTATCGGGGTCAACGAAGTAGTCCCGGGCCACAAATTCGGCCAGCAGGTCTTCCTTGGCGGCATAGCCGAACATCTGGGCCAGGCGTTCGTTGCACTCCAACAGGCGGCCGTCGCTGAGCCGCCACCGAAAGACACCCACCTGCACGTTGTTGAAAATGTTGCGATATTTTTCTTCGGTCTCCCGCAGGGCCTCTTCCAATTGCCTGCGCTCGGTGATATCCAGGACGATACTGAGGATGGATTTTTGGCCTTTGCGGTCAACGATCCTGGCATGGGTTTCCACGGGAAAAGCAGTCTGGTCTTTAGAAATATGAGCGGATTCAAAGACTACCTCCCCTTGGGAGACCAGCCTCTGGAGACGAGCTTCCCATGATTCCCGATGTTCAGGGGCCTCCAGGTCCTGCCAGGAGCGGCCGAGCAATTCCTCCCGGGTAAAGCCCCGACTCTGGCAGGCCGCCTTGTTAACGCAGATAACCTTGCCCTCGAGATCAAAGATGAAAATGGAGTACGGCGAGGCATCCACCATCTTTATTTTCAGAGCCAGCCGTTCCTCCAACCGGCTTAACTCGCTTTTCAGATGCAAGGTCGTCAACCCCTGGCAGAAAAAGGCGGTGAGCGTCCTTAAGAATTCCTGTTCATCGCTGGAGAAAGCCCCGATTTCCGAGGCATAGAGGGTCAGGGCGCCAAAGGTGTGGCCCTGGTGGGTAAGCGGCAGGGCCAGGCACGAGGTCAAACCCAAGGTTTGGGCCGCCTCTTTGTAGGCGGCACAGGCAGGCTCAGATTGGATATCAGGACAGAAGGCAGGTTGACCGGTGCGGATGGCAGTACCGGCGGGGTCGCAGCCAGATCCCTCTTCCGACCAGGTGCGGGGGAGAAGGTCCAACAGACCCCCGGCCAGGCCGGCATGGGCCACCCGATTCATTTTCTTCGATTTATTTTGTTCGGCGATCCCTACCCAGGCCAGGGGGTAGCCGCCGACTTCAACCAGCAGGCGGCAAATTTCCTGAAGAAAGGGCTCCTCTTCCTTTGCCTGGGCCACGGCAAGATGGCAACCTCTAATTAATGGCAGAGCTCTTTGCACCCATCCTTCCCAATGAGAGGTGTTGGGAATTACCTTCATAGCCTGGAGCCCATCCTCCCCCTGATTGAGACCAAAGGATTTTCCTTTGTGACTGATTGTGCCTCAACCCCAGGCACCTGACCGCAGACCAGACCTCCGCCTCATTTTATGCCATTTTTCTTTTATCAAGCAACATGAGTGCCATGCCCCTTACCTAATGAATATGCTTGATATTTCATGAAGTTAAAGACAGAAAATTTCTTCTTCCATTCTTCCTATTTAAGAATTTATCATTCTTAGAGAATACTATTGCCAAAAACTTGCCACTGTCAAGGAAACTTTTTTCTTATCTTAAAATAATTTTTTAATTTTTTTTATCGATTCTATTTTTGCTCTGCAAAATCCATACTCGCAGAGGTGCGAGTGTTGGGGCTGAGGGCCGGTGGGCCCTTCCCCCTCCCCCAATGTCTGGTTGGGGATTTCCTAGAAATAGGTTTCATTTTTTCACAACGAATGAGAAAATTCCTCATGACTCCTGCCAAGACTTCCCCAGAGCCACGCACCTATCGCACCCGCATGGCCCGCGCCGGCCTGGTGGGATTTCGGGTGGCAGTCAAAGAAACGGATCTCATGATCCTGGCCCAAAAGGACCTTTCCTGCGCAGCCCGTTCTCTCATAATCCAAGAACGCCAACAATTGGAGGGATATGGTCAGAAACACCCCGAATTTTTCACGACGCTGACACCCTTCCCGCCGGACCCCTATGCCCCTCCCCTGGTGCGGGACATGATCAGCGCAGGGACGGCGGCGGGAGTGGGTCCCATGGCCGCGGTGGCCGGCGCCATCGCCGCCCGGGTGGGGCAGGCCCTCAGGGCTTTCACCGAGGAGATTATTGTTGAAAATGGCGGGGATATTTTCATGCACCTGAAGCATCCGGCCACGGTGTCTCTTTTTGCCGGGCGCTCCCCTTTGAGCCACAGGGTGGGACTGAAAATTTATCCGGACCGGGAAACCTGGGGGGTATGCACCTCTTCGGGGACGGTGGGTCCGTCTCTCAGTTTCGGCCGGGCCGACGCCGCCTGTGTGGTGGCCGGCGACGCCGCTCTGGCCGACGCCTGTGCCACGGCCTTGGGGAACCGCGTGCCGGACGCTTCCGGCATCGATAAGGCCCTGGAGTGGCTGGGGAGCATCCCCGATATCATCGGCGGGGTGGTGATCATCGGGGAACACCTGGGCGCCTGGGGCAATATCGAACTTGTGCCTTTGTGATACAGGTACCCTTACTGTAAGCCTAAAACTTGCCTTACTCAGGCAGCTTCACAATGGTCCTGCCCTGGTGTCGGCGGTTTAAGATTTGGTCAATTTGATCATTGAGCCCCTCCAGGGTGGTTTCGGTGGCCAGATCCTCCAGATTCGGCAGCTTCCAGATTGTTGCCAGGTTTTGCCAAACCTTGATCCGGGTCGGCATGGGGCAGTTCTGGGAGTCTATACCGATGAGGGTCACGCCCCGCAGGATAAAAGGATAGACGGTCAGGGGCAGATCGGGGGAGGCCACGTTGCCGCAGCAGGTCACCACCCCGCCGTATTGCACGGATCTGATGGTGGTGGCCAGCAGCGGCCCCCCTACTGTGTCGACGGAACCGGCCCACAGGGTTTTCAGGAGGGGTTTGCCGCTTCGGTCGGTGGCGGCCTCGGCGGAGAGAATCTCTGCGGCGCCGATCTTGCGCAAATAGTCGTGCGTCTCTGCCCGGCCGCTCACCGCGGCCACCTGGTAGCCCTCCTGGGCCAGGATGGATACCGCGATGCTCCCCACCCCGCCGGTGGCGCCGGATACCAGGATTTTCCCCTGGCCGGCGGCAACGCCGGCCCCCACCAGGCGATACACTGACAGGGCCGCGGTGAATCCGGCCGTGCCATAGATCATGCTCTCCCTCAGGGACAACCCTTCGGGCCGCTTTACTACCCAGGCGGCGGGCACCCGGATATACTGTCCAAAGCCACCGGGGGTGTTCATCCCCAAGTCGTAGCTGGTGACGATGACCTCATCCCCCGGCTTAAGATCGGGGCTTTGGCTCTCTTCCACCACGCCGGCGGCATCGATTCCGGGAGTATGGGGATACTGTTTGGTCACCCCCTTATTGCCCGTGGCGGAAAGCACATCCTTGTAATTCAGGGAGGAATAGTGAACCCGGACCAGCACTTCGCCGGCAGGGAGGTCCTCAAGGGTTCTTTCTTTGATCTCCCGCAGATATCTTTTGTCGTCGGTTTCGGTGATCACCAGGGCTGGAAATGTCTTGGCCGCCATAGTTTGCCTCCTTGGTGCGGGGTTAGCATTTTATCCGGTTTGCCACGCAAAAATAATCGGATCCGCCATGGCTCTCATCAGAGGAATGCTTCTGGCACAATAATAATCTATAATACAGGAAATCGGAGATGGAACCCATTCGGGAACCAGGGGGAACATTCAACCAGGGATGGGGGGAGGAGGCATCCCCCGCGCCTCTGCGATTATGGATTGTGCAGAGCAAAGGCGTAATCGATTTCCTGATTATTCGATGAGTCTTCGGCAAAAGGGAGCCGCAGGCTTTAACCTGGCTTGCACAGGCTGTAAGGCCTTTGCCCACCGGGAGTTTATCCGGTTGGGAACAACGTCCTTAACCCCTGAATGAATTTTTCAAGAAGTTCATATTACAGTTAAATCACTCGGCTCCCCAGCTTGAGGAGAGACCAATGCCGCCAGACGACGGGCATACTGATGAACCGAGAAGCATTCAGAGTCTTTTGACGGATAATTTTTTCTATTTTTTTCTCAGACTGCGCAAGAACCGGGTCCAGAAAGTCGTGGCGGCCATCAACGAGCGTTTTCCGGAGGAGAATATCGAGCAGCGGGCCCGCCGGTTGATTGCGGCCCAAACTCCCCTGTCTTTTCTGGGCGGGGCCCTGGCGGAAGTGCCCATGGCTATTCCCGGGCTGGGCCAGGCTCTGGGACTGCTGGGCCTGTTCGGAGGGGCCTCAATCCTTGTCCGTATGCACTTATATCTCATCCTGGAGATTGCACTGTTGTACGGCAAGGATATCGAGGACGAAGCCCGGGTGCCGGAGATGGTGGCCGTGGTAATGGCCACGGGCATTGCGGCCGGTGCGCCTTTGCTGATCCGGACGATGGGCGCCAATCCCCTGTTGGCCCTGCCTGCCGGGGGCCTTACCTGTGCCGGCGCGGCGCAGCTCATCGGGGAAAGCGCCATCCGTTTTTATAGCCAGGGGGCCACAGAGGCAGCCTCATTCCCTCACCTGACAGCGCTACAATAGTGGCTGACCATCCAGGTTGCACCGGCAAGTTCCCCCTGGCCCCGATAATCTGCCGGCGAACAGTTGGAGGTATAAACGGATCAGCACCGAGATCTCCACTGCGATGAACTGCTCCACTGCAGTCAAGGAATGGTGAATGATCTCCTGGATGTCCAGCGGCGAGTTGATGAGGGAGGATATTTGGAGATCGTTTTGATCCTCCTTTCATGTCATCCTTCCAGGTGGTCATGGCAACCTCCCTCTCTATTCCCGAGCTTCACAGGGCCATCAAGGCCACCAGGGTTCTGGGCGGGCCGATGAGAACTCCGACCCCCTACCCTTCCCTCTGCTCCCGCCGGGCCAGGAGTTCATTGCTCAGGTTGACAAAATCCGGGATGCTCAATGTTTCCCCGCGCCGGCCGGGGTCGATGTGGAGAAGTTGAAGCGCAGCCAGGACCTCCGGTGCGGTTAACCCCAGGACCTGGCCCCGCGTGGCCAGGGTGTTCCGAAGGGTTTTGCGCCGGGTGGCAAAGGCAGCCTTGACTACCTGGGCTAAAAAGGCCTCGTTTGCCGCCGCGGGCTCGGATTTTCGGGGGATGAGGGCCATCACCACCGAGGTTACCTGGGGGGGAGGGTAAAAGTTGGCAGGGCCCAGGGAGAACAGCCTGGTCATGGCAAAATGGTACTGCAGGAGCACGCTTAAGATGCCGTAATCTTTAGTTCCGGGGCCGGCGGTGAGGCGCGCCCCCACCTCCTGCTGCATCATCAGGACGGCCCGGGAAATGGCGGCTTTTTCTTCGGCCAGCTTGAACAAAAGGGGGCTGGTGATCTGGTACGGGAGGTTGCCTGCCACCGCCAGCGGGGCGTGGGCTTCCCGGGCCATTTCCAGAAAATCGAAACGCAGAACATCCAGGCAGATGACTTCCACCCGGGGGTGGCCGACAAAAAGTTCTTCCCGCAGGTAGGCGGCCAAGGCCGGGTCCAGTTCCAGGGCCACGACCCGCTCGGCTTCTTCGGCCAAAAAGACGGTGAGGGCCCCCAGGCCGGGGCCGATCTCCACTACCTGCTCACCAGGAGAAAGGTGAAGCGCAGCCACGATCCGCCGGGCCTGGTGCGGATGAATAAGGAAGTTCTGGCCCCGGGCCTTTTCAGGCCTCAGGCCCAGACGCCGCAGGACGGTCTTTGGAGAGAAGACAGACACGAGGGACCAACCGGGCCCGGCGCTGGCGATAGCGGTTCACCGCCCACAGGGTAACAAAATAGGTGATAATGGCCGGAGGGAGGGCAATGATGATGCCCCCGACCTGGAGAGCCAGGCCCCCCCGCCAGAGAACGCACATGAAGGTAGAGAGGTCTCCCCGGTCAGGGAGACACAAGGGGCCCTGCCCCGGAAAGAGAAGATATTTGCCCACTTCATACGCTGCAAGGTACTGGGGCACCCAGGTGAGCGGGTTGCTGATCCAGATTCCCATATACGCGGCCATTACGGATACCCTGAGCAGCGGCGCCAGACCCAGGGCCATGGCGGTATGAAACGGGATGGTCGGGGTAATGCCGATGAAAACCCCCAGGGCTGCACCCAGGGCTATCCTGCGGGGTTCTCCCTGGAGCCGCCGGAATTTCAGCCAATGGTATCTGATGAGGCGCTTGAGATTCATCTTTCTGGAGTGGAGGCCCCGGTCTCCGCTTCCCTGAGGAGGCGGCGCAGGACCTTGCCCACCATGCTTTTCGGCAGTTCAGTGCGAAACTCTACAATTTTTGGCAGCTTGTAGGTAGCCAGGCGCGGCTGGCAGTATGCCAGGATCTCTTCAGCAGTGAGCTGCACCCCCGGTTGGGGAACGATGGCCACCTTCGTGACCTCTCCCCGGTATGGGTCCGGGATGCCATACGCCACAGCCTCCAGCACTTTCGGGTGCTGATACAGAACCTCTTCCACCTCCCGGGGATAAATCTTGAAGCCGCCGTCGATGATGAGGTCCTTTTTGCGGTCGATGATGTAAAAATAGCCGTTTTCGTCCATTCTTGCCAGATCGCCGGTAAAAAGCCAGCCGTCCCTGAGAACCTGCGCGGTCTCCCCGGGGCGCTGCCAGTAGCCGCTCATCACCTGGGGTCCCTGCACCACCAGCTCCCCCACTTCCCCGAAAAAAAGCTCCCGGTCGCCCGTGTCGGCGTCCACTATTTTAGCCAGGGTGCTGGGAAAAGGCAGTCCGATGCTTCCCGGGGGGCGCTCCCGGAGATAGGGGTTGAGATGGGTCACCGGGCCGGCTTCGGTGAGGCCGTAGCCTTCCATAATGCGGCAGCCGGTGATCTCTTCAAAGCGGTCCCTCACCTCCTGGGGCAAAGGCGCTGATCCGCTGATGCAGGCCCATAGCTGGGAAAAATCAATGGAACCCAGATCCGGGTGATTGATCAGGGCGATAAACAGGGTGGGGACTCCCGGCAGCACCGTGGGCCGGTGTTTGCGCAGCATGCTGAGAAAGGTCCTGAGGTCGAATTTGGGTTGGATGAGGATCTCAGCCCCCTGGGACAGGGGCCAGTTCAGGCAGGCCGTGAGACCGAAGGAATGAAAGAAGGGGATAAGCCCCACGACCCGCTCTTTGCCGTACTTCAGGCGGGGCAGCCAGGCGTTGATCTGAACGACGTTGGCCAAAAGATTCTTGTGGCTCAGCATGGCGGCCTTGGGCGTGCCGGTGGTGCCGCCGGTGTATTGCAGGACCGCCAGGTTTAGCGGGTTGATGGACGGCAGGTCGTCAAGGGGCTTGCCCCGCAAAAGATCCCGCCAGCGCTGGCGCCCCGGACCCGATTGAAAGCCGATGGGAAGCCCCTGACGCCGGGCCTTGCAGGGATACAGCCAGGAAAGGGGCCAGGGCAGAGCTTCAGATAAGCTTGTGACCATGATCCGGTCCAGGCCGACCTTCAGGGCCGCGTCCTCCACCTTGGGGAGGAGATGGTCCAGGACAACCAGTTTGCGACAGCCGGAATCTTTCAGCTGAAAAACGATTTCTTCGGGGCTGAGCAAGGGGTTCAGGGGGACCGCCACGCCGCCCACAGACAGGATGGCATGGTAGGACACCGCCAGTTGGGGGCAATTGGGCAGAAGCAGAGCCAGGCGTTCCCCCGGCCCCAGACCCAGGTCAAGAAAGGAGCGGGCCAGGCGCCTGACTTGGTCCAGAAGGTCCCCGTAGGAGGTTTTTTTCCCAAAAAACACCAGGGCCGGGGAGGCGGGAATACGCCTGGCGGCTTCGAGCAGCAGCCCTGTCACCGTGGCCCGGGGAACCTCCACCTCCAGGGGGACCCCCGGATCATAATGGCGGGCCCAAGGGGCGCTCATGGGCAGGATTCCCGCTTAATGCTCGTGGGAATGGGAACCGTCACAGGAGCACGAGCAGCCTTGGATATCCTCCGGCGTGGCTTCCCGCACATCCTTCAAGGTGATGGCGAACTCCACCTCTTTGCCGGCCAGGGGGTGGTTGAAGTCGATAACCACGCTTTCGGGCCGCAGGTCCTTGACTATGAAGTAGGCAGTATGACCCTCTTCGTCGGTGGTCTCGAAGACATCCCCCGGCTCCGGATTGGCCTCCGGGTCGAACTCCTCCCGGGGCACCTCATGGATGAGACTGTCGTCGATTTCGCCAAAGGCATCCTGGGGGGAAAGGCGAACGGTCTTCTGTTCATTGGCGGTCATCCCCACCATGGCCTCTTCCAGGGGGCCTGGCATCAGCCCCCAGCCCAGACAAAAGGAAAGCTCCTCGGGTTCGCCGGACCTGGGGTAATATTCGTTCTCACCCGACCGGATAACATAATCGATGGTTACAAAAGATGTAGGGGTAACCTTCATGATCTTCTCCAATTTACAGTTAATTTATGTAGTATAAAGGATTTTTGCAGGCAGGGCCAGATATGAACCCGGGAACCGAGCTTCACAGGAAGGCGCTGAATATGCCCATGGCACCATCCGGCGGCACGGTGGCCCGCCTCCCCCAAGATCTTCACTATCTTGAGAAAGCCCGAAGAACATGATCAAATGCCTCGAAAAGTTGCCATCGCACCGCCCGGGCTGGACAACCAAAAAGGCAGGAGGGCGGGCCAAAACCCGCCTTATCGGCTTTTCCGAGTGGGGGCGCCCAGGCCCGGAACAAGCACTATGAGGTTTCCGGCTTGGTGGCGAGGATGATGCGGCCGGTGTTCATGAAATTGCAGCGCACCGCCTGGTTGACGATCATGCCGGTTTCCTTCATGACTTTGATGACGTCCAGGTCCGTGGTAAAGCCGATGCGGACGAAGAGGGGAGCCATGATGTCTTCGAGCCGTCCCAGGCGGCTGCCGTTTTCGCAGCGGCTGTGATTGATGGCGATAATCTGCCCGCCGGGCTTCACCACCCGCAGCATCTCCCGGCATACCTGGTAGGGATCGCAGACCGTGGTGATGACATAGGCCGCCATGACCACGTCGAAGGAATTGTCCGGGAAATCCAACTGGCAGGCGTCCATGACGTGGAATTCGTAGCAGTTGCCGCCGTTGAGGCGGCTGGCACGCTCCCTGGCCCGCCGAATCATGGGAGCGGAAATATCGATGCCTGTAAGGATCGAGGGCGAGGGATAAAACTCCAGGGTGGAACCGGGTCCGACGCCGATTTCCAGAATCTTCTGGTTGGGGCGATGCTTCAGATAATTAAAAGCCTGGCGGCGGCCCGGACCCAACAGCCAGCCGTAAAAATAGTCATAGAATGGGGAATAAAAAGAATACAGTTTTTCCATATATGTGGGCGAAATGCTGCATTGCATAGCGATTCCTCATACCCTGAGTGGGTGATATGGTACGGATTTTGGACGAAAGAGAGCTGACTAAATTGCGATATTCTAACTTAAATGATAAAAAAAAGGAAAGGGATTTTTTTTGCAAATGGTTAGGGGACCGGCCTTTCGGCGCGGACGATGTCCACTTTCCAGATGTCTTTCTCTTTACTATACTGAAGAGTATATTTTCGACCGTCTTCGGCCAGTACGGTGAAGCACAAAAATTCCGGCTCCTGCCAGCGGGCCAGAACCCGGACCACCGTGTGCCAAGACCCGCCCCTCTGGAAACGCAGGGGCCGGTCATGCAAACGGTGTCCGGAATAGGTCTCAACCGGATCGTTCAAAAAGAGACTCCTGGCCGTTGATCGGGGAAGGTGGCAGAAACAGTTGACAACTCGAAGATTACCGGGTTATTTTAGCATGTCGGCTCACGCTGTGGCAAATCTGGGCCCCTTGGATAACATTGGCAGGTTATCCGCTCCAGGGGGTGGAGTAGGCTTGGCGGGGACCCAGACGAGCACAGGTGAACATGGGGGGGTAAATTAATGTCCGTCAACAAAACTAAGGGATTGAGACGGGTAGTGGTTACGGGTGTGGGCATGGTCACGTCCATGGGCCTTGACGCGCCTACGGTTTGGAAGAGGCTGTTGGCGGGTGAGTCCGGCATCCGACACCTGGAAAACTTCGATAAAGGATTTGTCACCAAGTACCGGGCCCCGGACGATTTTCCGCTTATTGCCGGGGAAATCACCGAATTTAACCTGAAAGAAATCCTGCAATCCCGGAAGAATAATCTGTCCAAAGAGGACTTGAAGCAGGTCAAATACACGGACCGCTTCACCCAGTTTGCCCTGGCCGCCAGTCTCGAAGCCATCCAGGACAGCGGCCTGGAACTGGAGAAAGAGGACCCGGAACGCTGCGGCGTCATCATTGCCAGCGGCATGGGTGGGGTGGGTTCCTGGGAAGAGTCCATGATCCGCCTGCTGCAGGAAGGAGTGCGGCGCGTGTCCCCCTTCCTGGTCCCCAAGATGATCCCCAACCTGGCCGCGGGCAACGTTTCCATCAGCTTCAAGGCCAAGGGCCCCAATATCGCCCTGTCCACGGCCTGTGCCGCAGGATCCCACGCCATCGGCATGGCCTACCGCTCCATTCAATTGGGGGAGGCCGACCTCATGGCGGCCGGGGGCAGCGAAGCCGCGGTCACCATGCTCACCATCACAGCCTTTTACCGCATGGGCGCTTTGGCCACGGGCTATAATGACCGCCCGGAGATCGCCAGCCGTCCCTTCGATGTGCAGAGAAACGGTTTTGTCATGAGCGAAGGCGCCGGCATCATGGTCCTGGAAGAACTGGACCATGCCATTAACCGGGGCGCCCACATCTATGGCGAGGTGGTGGGCTTCGGCATGACCGGGGACGCGTACCACATCACCGACCCCCACATGGAGGGGGCTACCCGCTGTATCAGTCTGGCCTTGCACGACGCGGACATCGCCCCGGAAATCGTTGATTATGTCAATCCCCATGCCACCGCCACCCCGGTGGGTGACAGGAATGAAGTCCGGGCGCTGCTCTCCATTTATAAAAACTGCAGCAAGCGGCCGGTGGTGAGCGGCACCAAGTCCATGACCGGCCACCTGTTGGGGGCCGCAGGCGCGGTCGAGGCTATTTTTTCCGTTTTATCCCTGAGGGATGGCATCGTTCCCCCTACCATCAACCTGACCGAAGTGGACCCGGACTGCCAGGGACTTGATTTTGTCCAGGGAAAGGCGCGGAAGATGGACATTAAGTACGCCTTGTCCAACTCTTTCGGTTTTGGGGGGACCAATGCCACGCTGGTATTCAAGCGGCTGGATACCTAAATAAGCCTTTCCCCTCCCCCGGAGGCCTCTGGTTTTATCCATGAATATCGCCGTCGTCCTGGATCCGGAAGCCGCGGCCACGTTTGCCGACATCCTGCCCTTCTTCCAGGAGCCGGTGACGTCGGTGCGGCTCACCCTCTTTGGACGGTGCCCGCCATCCGGAAAAATCACCTGCAAGCCCCTGGGACAATTAGCCCCGGAAGACTTTGACCTGGTTCTGGACCTCAGGTCTGCCGGTTCGGGCACTCCTGAGCCGGAGTGCGTGATTCAGGGAAAAGTTCTTTCCGGCCAAGCCGCCCGGGCCATGGCCGAGGTGCTGCGGAAACTGGCACACCTCCTGCGGGACCAGGAAATCCACTCCGGCATCCTGGACAGCGCCACAGACGCCATTGTCACCATCAACGAAGATCATGTCATTATCGGGTACAACCGCGGGGCTGAAAACATCTTCGGCTATACCCGTGAAGAAGCCCTGGGCCAGGATTTGAAGATTATCATCCCCCCGCCCTACAAAGAGCAGCACAAAAACTTCGTGCGCCGCTACATTGCCACCCGCAGCCCCCATGTCATCGGCAAACATGTACAGCTCAACGCCCAGCGCCGGGACGGCAGTGAATTTCCCATGAGCATCTCCTTTTCCGTGGCGGAAATCAGGGGGGACCTTTATTTCACCGGGATTGTCCGGGACATCACCGAATACAAGAATATGGAGAACCGCCTGGTCCGGGCCGAACGGTTAGCTGCCGTAGGCAATACGGTCAGTCACATCGCCCACGAAATCAAAAACCCCCTGGCCATTATCGGCGGCTTCGCCCAACAACTGCAAAAGATCCCCGACCTGGACGAAAAAAACCAGCATAAACTGAACATCATCATGGAAGAGGTGCGGCGCCTCGAGGACATGATTGCCCAGATGCGGGACTTTGTGAAACGCCCGTCCATCAAGAAAGAACCAGGGAGTATGGAGGCCCTGCTGGATGAGGTGGTGGAGATGTTCGAGGATGTTTTCAAGGAACGAAACGTTTCACTGAGACGGGAAAGGGCCCCGCAAAATCCCACCCTCAATTTTGATCATCAACAGATTCGCCAGGTCCTGATCAATCTGTTCAAAAACGCGCTGGAGGCCATGCCCCATGGCGGCGAACTTACGGTCATTTCCCGGGTCAGGGAACAAAACCTGGAGGTCAGCATCCAGGATACCGGCCAAGGCATGACTGCCGAGGTTAAGGCCAATATTTTTCAGCCGTATTTCACCACCAAAGAGACCGGCACCGGCGTGGGTCTGGCCATCTGCCAGACCATCCTGGAGGAGCACGGCGGCGGCATTTTCGTGGAAAGCACCCCCGGATCCGGCTCTATCTTCACCATCCAGATTCCCCTTCAAGAGGCCCCGGCCGCATGAGTGGGGCCGCTTCCACTCCGCTCCTCACAATAGAGGACCTCAACGTTAACTTCCACACCCCCGTGGGCAGTTTCAAGGCCGTGGCCGGGCTCAGCCTGACCCTGGCGGCCGGCGAGACCCTGGGGCTGGTGGGGGAATCGGGGTGCGGCAAGACGGTCACCGCGCTTTCCGTCATGCGCCTGCTGCCGCCGCAGATCACGGAACTTACGGGCGAGGTGCGCTTTGGGGGGGCAAATCTCCTCGCCCTGCCGTCGGAGGATATGCGCCACATCCGGGGCAACCGCATCGGCATGGTGTTCCAGGAGCCCATGACTTCCCTGAACCCGGTTTTTACCGTGGGCGAACAGGTGGCCGAGGTCCTGCGCCAGCACCGGGATGTTTCTCCGAGCGAGGCCAGGAGCCAGGCTATTGACGCGCTCAGCAGAGTGGGCCTTCCCGACGCCGCCCGGCGCTTCGACCAGTATCCCCATGAGCTCTCGGGAGGTCTGCGCCAACGTATTCTCATCGCCATGGCCCTGGCCTGCAACCCGGAACTTTTGATTGCGGATGAGCCTACCACGGCCCTTGACGTCACCATCCAGGCACAAATCCTGGCCCTTCTGACTCAGCTCCGGGAAAAAATGAACCTCGCGGTGCTCTTTATTACCCATAATTTAGGGGTGGTGGCCCAGACCGCAGACCGGGTCGGGGTGATGTATGCCGGCCTCATGGTGGAGGAAGCCCCCACGGCCGAGCTGTTCCGTTCGCCCTGCCACCCCTATACCTGGGGCCTTTTGGCCTCGGTGCCCAAGCTGGACTTTCATCACCCGTTGGGCCAGATCCTCCCGGCCATCCCCGGACAGGTGCCCGGCCCCAGTGAGGTTCCCAGCGGTTGCCTGTTCCGGGACCGCTGTCCCAAGGCTTTTGACCGCTGCGAGGCCCCCCCTCCCTGGCTGACGGTGGCGCCGGAACATAAGGCCAGGTGCTGGCTGTATGCTGACACTTAAGGATGGCGAACTGTTGCGAAGAGAAATTGAGAACCCAAAACAGAAAACCATGAACAATAAACCGTAACCAGGAATCCGGAACCTTGAACCTCACCCAGCACCCAGCAGCCAACCAGCCCCTGGTCGTCACTCAGGATTTGTGCCGTTATTTTCAGCTCTCCGGAGTCTGGGGCAAAGGGCCCGTCCTCAAGGCTGTGGACGGCGTCAGCCTCACGCTGGAAGAAGGGGAAACCCTGGGTCTGGTGGGGGAGTCGGGCTGCGGCAAATCCACCCTGGGACGTCTTATCCTGGCCTTGGTGCCCCCTAGCCGGGGCCAGGTCCGGTTTGAAGGTGAAGACCTTTATAACCTGCCGCGCCAGCGCCTCAAAGATCTGCGGCGCCAGATGCAGATCATCTTCCAGGACCCCTACTCATCGCTCAACCCCCGGATGACAGTGCGCCAGACCTTGGAGGAGCCTTACCTCATCCACCGGCTGGGCACCAAGGCCCAGCGCCGCGCCTGGATCGTCGAACTCATTGAAGAAGTGGGGCTCAAGGAAGAGCACCTGGACCGCTACCCCCATGAATTTTCGGGGGGCCAGCGCCAGCGCCTGGGGATAGCCCGGGCCCTGGCCTTAAAGCCCCGCCTCATCGTAGCGGATGAGCCCGTCTCGGCGCTGGACGTCTCCATCCAGGCCCAGATCCTGAACCTGGTGAGCCAGCTCCAGGAGCGTTACGGCCTCACGTATCTGTTCATTTCCCACGATCTGAGCGTGATCTCCCAGATTTCCAACCGCATTGCCGTCATGTATCTGGGTCGCCTGGTGAACCTGGCCCCCCGGGAGGTTTTTGACACCGCCCGGCTGCACCCCTACACCGAGGCCCTGCTGGCCGCGGTGCCGCTCCCCGATCCCGAGCGGCCCTTTTCGCCTCCCCAGTTGCAGGGCGACCCCCCCTCCCCTCTCCAGATACCCTCCGGCTGTCCTTTTCACCCCCGCTGCCCGGAAGCAGAGTTGCCCCTGTGCAGTGAAACCGTGCCGGAATTTCGAGAGACCGCACCCGGCCACTGGGTATCTTGCCATTTTCGCTAGAAAATGGGGGATTCATGTCCCCCCACCCCAGGAAATTCCCGGCAGGCCAGAAGCAGTCCCCGGTGCGTGCTTGCATCCCCCCCTGGCCGGACTTATCTTATACCTGTGAAAAAATACCTGCCGGATTTTCTTCTCCTGGCCTTTGGCCTCTGCGTCATGGGTCTCCTGATTTATATCATCGCCGCGGTCCAGGGCTGGGTTTCCCTTCTGGGTATCGTTGCCCTGGCCGCGGTTTGGGTGAGCTGGTACCGGCATCTGCTGCGCCTGGCCTTCAGGAGTCTGGGTATTGACCCGGATGACGAAGACGACCTGCCGACGTTCCCCGGCTGACTTTTGTCCAGCCAAAGATGAAGATATCTGCCCGGTCAGGGGAGAATGGCTTTTTCTCTGCCAATCTCCCCGGCTTACAGGAGACTAATTCAAATTGGCCATAGGCTTCCAACTTGCGCCACTTCCCGCCGGTCCCGCAGTGACACATTGCCATCCTATGGGTTGTCCGGTGGCAGGATTACTGTTAAAACGCGTATCTCCCACGTTGCACCACCTCCCATCAGTAGGGAATGAAGTGCCACGATCATACCTGACACCGCCGATCAAAAAACACGAGGCTGTTTCATTGGGACTGGGCATGACCGAACGCGAGGGGATCGTGCCGATATTAAAGCACGGCATGGCGAAATAGGTGGTGGTGGGACCACCGCCGGTTTGCGTGTACCAGAGGAAACTCATGCTTATATTGATAGCATTCAGCGGGACAAACCTCCAGGAGGCAATACGACGCCATTGGCCGTCCGACCAGGAGGCATCGATATTCCCTCCCGAATATCCATATTTGCTCCACTTCAGCCAGAGCACCGTACCGTCAACGATATAATCCCCGTCGTTATAGGAATCCCAATTGGGCTGAGTAGCCCCGGACTGGCCAGGAGAGACACAAACAACCATACCGTAATTCATGCCGTCGCCGATGCGGTAATTGGTACTGGCCGACCATGCCGGTAATGAGACACTAATATTCATGAAGGGACTGTTGCTCCAGGATTGACCAGGAGGAAACATGAGATATATCGAAGCAGTTACATGGTGACCGGCCACGGCCGCTATCCCACTGGCCGCATCCAGAAATGGACCCTGCCACCAGTTGGAAGTGGTTTTCACTAACTTGGCGGAGTAGGGGGTGGCCGGGTGCCTGGTGGTGTCGCTTTTGCCATCCCCGCACCAGGTCCAGGTCATGTCCGGATCTTTAGTCCAGCCGCCCCGGCCGCTGGCCGCCAGATTATCGGGGCGATCCGTCTGCCACCGGTCCAACAGGTGATTGGAACAGTAGTTTAACGGATTGTTTCCCTTCACATTGGGGGGGATACGGTTGAACCAATTCCTGATCTTGCCGGCATACAGGGTATCGCCATAATCCTGCATGACATCAGAATTCAAAGGAGCCTGGTTTCCTTGTAATGAGATAGATGAGACCGGATCAGTGATGATTCTGCTGTATTCATTAGCGCCATTCAGTATGATGTTATTTGACCTGGTTATGTTTATATCACCGCCAATCTGGCCATTATTTATCTCAATATTGTCACAGTAATCAATCTTGTAATCCAGCCAGTTGGCTTCCAGGTGTTGTGCATGGATGACAGAACTCGTACATTTATAGAGCCACACCGCTGCATTGGCATTGATAACATGGCGCAGGGTGTAGGTCTGAGCAGACCAGGACGTGCCGCTATAGGTGTAGCAGTTCCCCGGACCGCCGCCATTTTGATCAACATCGACATTTACGTAATTACTGGCATCGCCTCCGGTAAACTCCACGCTGAACGCATATGTCCCAGCCGCTAAGGTTAGATTCGGTATGTCGAAAAGCGTCTGAAAAGGGTTGCCATTATTCAAATCACCCGCTGCATACGTCTTCCAGGAGGTGTAAATGGGAGTTCCGGAGGGCGCCCCGCCGGAGGTGTTGTAAAGTTTGAGCACCACATTGCCATGCGGAGTGTTGACTTGATCTAAATTCACCCCGATGTTTCTGATGGTGGTAGATTGCGTCAGGGTAAAAGTTTGGGCAATCCGGGTGATGCCCCCGTTATAGAGAGGCACCTGTAAATTGTCATAAAAGCCGTCATAATGGGACTGAACATCGCCGTCAGAACAGGTTTCAATGTCCCCTTCCTCCAGGACGATGTTCCCGGAAGATTCAGCATAAAAGGCATAAGTGCAGCCGGAAACAAAGGTCTTCCTGACCCTGAACCTGTTGAAGGTGCCGGCGCCTAACCCCCAGCCGCCCGGTTCGGGAACGACCTGAACTCCGTTTTTCATGGCCGCGTAGTTGTAAATGCCATAATATTTGGGTCCCCCGAAGCCGAACTTGAAGTCCCAGGAGCCATTTTCAATCTGAGCCAGGCGCACGGCAGAGTCGGCCGAGCCGCAAAACAGGTTGACATTCTCTGTGCCGCCCCGGTGATTCCAGAGCCGGAGGTTGAGGGCGTGACGGCAGGCGTTGGTGTTTCCCAGGATGGTAAGGTTCTTGATCCAGGCCCCCTGAATCCACTTGTCATTGCCGCTGTAAATTCCCCCTATGACAATACCGTCATTGGCAGCGCCGACATCCATATAGAGAACTGAGCCGTATTCATCTTCTCCCACCAGATTAGGCAACCAGAAATTCTCCGAGGAGGCGGCCCATCCGGCGGATGGAACATATTCCATAGTGGTCGCCAAGCGCCATAGATTCCTGGTCACTACAATATCCTGCCCACCGCCCAGACTCTGGTAAGCCTTCAGAAGCTGGGGAGTGATATTGTTCGTCATGCCGGGCTGCGCGCCCCACCATTCCAGGTAACATCTCTTGGTCGGACTGCTGCTCAGATTGATCGCCCCGGTCCCGGACCAGGAGAATATCTGGTAAGGGCCGGCCTCGAGGGAACCATTAATGGTGAGGGTGACGCCGGCGGCGACGTCAAATCTGGCGCCCTTGAAGACCAGTAAGTCAACGTTGGCGGGGATGGTGGTATTACTGGTGACTGAGATAGTCCCGGCTGAGGATGGAATAGCCAAGGTTGTCGACGTGGAA
>Ga0078972_1002216_pt1 | contig 65629 bp, 53 predicted proteins | sample YelNatPaOPGAMG01_FD_67568 | JGI IMG/M metagenome (GOLD analysis project Ga0078972, IMG submission 67568) | Hot spring thermophilic microbial communities from Obsidian Pool, Yellowstone National Park, USA - OP-RAMG-01 (SPADES assembly) (version 2) | ecosystem: Environmental > Aquatic > Thermal...
CACGCCGGTTATTTTCGTTTGGAGTTTCATAACGCGTCGACAACGCGACGCGTGACCCCGACCCTTCAAAGTCACCTGCTTCATACTTCTCGCAAAGTTCATTACTCTGCCCGGTTTTCAAGGATCGTTCTCTGAAAAACAGCGCGCCGGACACGACCGTCCAGACGCCTTATTATCCTACCGCCTTTGAGAGGACTTTGTCAACCCCCGCCCGATCTCCGTTTCGGGAAGAACCCGGCGAAGGGGACTGCTCCGTTCATTGGCGAAACTAAAGTATACGTATTTCATTCCCGTTTGTCAAGGGCTTTATGAAAAAAACCGAAAATATTTTTCCAACCGCACAAATAAGGCGGCGACATGCGAGGAAAAGAGAGAGACTTAGTGCGATATCAACCGGTGAAAATACCCCGCAACGCATGGAAGAAGATAATATCTCATCACCAATGAAAATGCGGTTTCGCAAGGATTAGATAACACGCTAATTCGGTCACCTCAATCACCGCCCCCAGGCAATCCCCTGAAATCACATTGACCCACTTGAAAAAGAGATAACCCGCCGCTTGGCAAATCAGGATTGTGACCAAAAGTAGAAGAAGGGATGGAATCACGCCAAGCGGGAGACAAAGGACAATCGCCGTGAGGGCGGAAATTAGGAGCCTGCCAATCGTCGCATGAGAGCCTAATGGTCCGGTCAGAGAGTTCTTTCTCGGATTGCGCGGAAAGCGGAATATCATATAGAAAGAGGACCATCTCGACATAACCGATGCGGCGATGAGTGCCAGCATCGCCGATGAGAGATTCATACTCGATAAAACAGCCACTTTGGCGAGGATCATCAACACCAGCCCTGCGACGCCGAACGACCCCACGCGGCTATCCTTCATTATTTCCAAGCGTCGTTCAGGAGTCATTCCTCCAAATGCATCGCACACATCCGCAAATGCGTCTTCATGGAATGCTCCGGTAATAACAACCATGGCGGCGATGGCGAAGACCGCCGCCACGATATTCGAGTACAGCCGATACATCACAAAAAAAACACCCGCGCCCACGCAGCCCACCAGAGCGCCCGCCAAAGGGTAGTAGAGAAGGGATCGAGACAAACGCGTTTCATCGCCGTCCGGGGACATCGGACAAGGGATACGGGTTAGAAACGTTATCGCAGTGAGAAAGGTATTCCATTGTTCACGGAGGCGCGCCACAATCAATCCTTGTTGGAAACCCCCGCATCCGCGAAGGTCGCCATTTGGTCTCTTATTGCAACGGCATCATCCACTAATTTCATTGCGATGGCGGCGCCTGTTCCTTCGCCAAGACGCAAATCCAATTGCAATAACGGCTTTAGTTCCAGATAATCGAGAATAATACGGTGACCGCGCTCCACGGAACAATGGGATGCAATCATGAACATTTTCGATTCCGGCTTTATTTCCGCAGCGATCAACGCTGCCGCTCCGGAGATGAAACCGTCTATCAATACCGGGATCCTCGCCGCCGCCGCACCGAGGATAACTCCCGCCAATCCGCCGATTTCGTATCCGCCCACCTTCGCCAGGACCTCCAACGGATCGGACGCATTGACAGCGTTATGGCGAATCGCTTGCTCGATCACCGATATTTTCCTTTGAAATCCGACATCGTCCACACCGGTTCCTCTGCCGGTCACCTCTTTCACGGGTTTGCCGGTGATGACCGCAGTTATCGCGCTCGAGGCTGTGGTGTTGCCGATTCCCATTTCACCCGTGGCAACCAAATCGAGCCCTTTGTCCAGTTCCTCCTGAAACACCTCAATGCCAGTCTCAATGGAGCGTACCGCCTCCTCGCGGCTCATCGCCGGTTCCCGAGCCATGTTGCGCGTGCCATTGGCGATACGACGGTTGCGTAGATCCCTATGATCGGGTAACTCCCTTGCAACGCCGATATCCGTCACCACCACTCGAGCGTCTGCGCGACGCGCCAACACGTTGATTCCCGCCCCGCCCGCAAGGAAATTCAAAACCATCTGGGCGGTGACCTCCTGCGGATACGGCGAGACACCCTCCTCCGTCACACCGTGATCCCCCGCCATAACGATCACCGCTTTACGCGGGAAGACGGGCTGAGGCTCCCCCCGGATTCCCGCCAGTTGAATCGCCAGTTCCTCCAATCTCCCCAAGCTGCCAGGAGGATGCGTCAGCGCATCCAACCTCGCTGACGCCCGCATCATCGCGTCCTGATTCAACCTGCCGATCTTATCGATCGTTCGTTGTAGTAAGCGCATATCCCGCCCCCCTTTTTACTGTAATGCAATTGCTAAATTCGCTATTTCGGTATTTCGCTCTGCACGACTTATAAGTCAATGTCTCCGTATTACAATCCCCGCTTGCCTTTGATATAAAGTGGAATTCCAGCCACAAGCATAATTACCTGATCGGCCTCCTGGGCTAGGAGCTGATTGATGCGCCCGAGCATATCCCTGTACGCCCTGCCCATGGGGGTGGGAGGCACCACGCCAAACCCCACCTCGTTGGTCACGATCACCATCTCCCACGACATGCCACGCGTGTATTTCATACCCTCCCGGATTTCCCCCAACAACTCGGCTTCCAAAGATTCGCACTTCCGCCACCACTCCCGTGTGATCTCCTCTCCAAGTGTCAGCAGGCGATTTGCGCACCAGACGGCTATGCAGTCAACCAACACAAGTTCCGTGTCACCGGATACGGTTTTGATATCCCGCCACAGGTTTAAAGGCGATTCCAAAGTGCGCCAATGAGTGGGGCGGCGATGGCGGTGTCGGGCGATGCGCTCCGCCATCTCCTCGTCGCACGGTTGGGCGGTCGCCACATAAACCACGGCGTGCGAATGTTCAGCCGTGCTTTCCGCAAATGCGCTTTTGCCGCTCCTGGCGCCGCCTGTTACAAGCGTGATTTCCCCCATGCGACTCCTTTCTGCAATATGCGGTAAACCGGAACGAATTAAAACTCCACCCCGGGTTGCGCCAATATCCCGGAGTGATACGGATGCTTGATCTCCCGCATCTCCGTGACCAAGTCGGCGTACTCCACCAACCAAACTGGAGCGTTTCGGCCGGTGATGATGACATGCAATTCAGGCTTCCTTCCCCTTAATTCTGCAAGCACCTCCTCCGGATCAAGCCATCCGTATTCGAAGCAGTAGGTCATCTCATCCATGATGACGATATCGTATTCCCCACTTCGTATCTTTTCTCTGCACTGCCTCCAGCATTCCTGGGCAAAAGACCGATCCTTCTCGATATCCTTGCTTTGCCAAGTGAACCCCGCGCCGAGGGGTATAATCTCCACACCCATCTTTTTCGCGGCGCGAATCTCCCCCCAGTTGGCGGTTTTCGCCTTGATGAACTGAAGCATGACCACGCGCATGTCTCGCCCCCAAGCCCGCACGAGAGTGCCCAGGGCGGCGGTGGTTTTTCCCTTCCCATCTCCCGTGTTCACTATCACCAATCCCTTTCGAGGGACTTTGTTTGTCTCCGACATTTTCTTCACCTTTCGTACTGCGCGCCAAAATCACCGTTATTGGCGAACGAACATCGCGTCCGACACTTGAGATTGGCTCAGGGGCTTGAGATGCCCGTCGGCGAAAACCACGTTCGCCAACCCTTTTTCCGTTATGGTGTCGTTACTGGAATTGACAATTTTCGTGTTGTCCACATGGCGAAAATCCATGGTCGGGGTGCCGTACCATTGACTTGGAGGGTCAATCCCCACCGTCTCCACCATCTGCCCGTCACCGCCATACCACGGTGCGTTGAGGTAGCCGGAATCGGAATACATGATCATGTTAGCGGGAGCGGAGACGGATGCATCATTCGCCGGATTCAAAATGGGGTAGGGCGGGGAGTAACAGTCGAATGTGATATAGCAATCGGAACCGAGATACCCCCAGTTGTATCCGTATCCCGTGTCCCCGTATTTCGGAGTGCCAGTCCAGTCCGGGCATCGCTCGATATCCTGGTTTTTTAAATAGGGGTAAAGCAACCCGATGGTCTTGTCCCAGCCGCCGGTGGAGGTATATCCCCCCGACCAAAAGATCGTCCAGTTAATGTTGTAAATCGGGTATGTATCGTCATAATCCTGCATGTACATCATCGTGGCCAAGCCAATTTGCTTGAGGTTGGAAGCGCAACTGGCTTGTCGAGCCTTCTCCCTCGCCTGTGCAAAAACCGGGAAAAGAATCGCTGCGAGTATCGCTATTATCGCGATAACAACTAGCAGCTCAATCAACGTAAAGCCCTTTTTCCTTGTGGAAACGGTTTGAATCATTGGATTCCTCCTGTATGGTTCATATGGCGCGCCTAACGAACGGGACGCGACCGATTGATGGGCTTCACGAGAGGAGGAGGGTATTGGACAAGGCGTAAAAAAACCATCCCGAAAGGATGGTGTGAGTGTCTGAACGCCTTTCCCCATGCGGGGATTCCAGGACCATCACACCCTTTCTCGCGAAGGGCGATTGTGATGCATCCACAGGCGGGCATTCGGGCTTAAGGAGTTTTTCCAGGCAAATCTTCCTTTTACCGTAGCGGGACTGCGCCGGATTCTCACCGGACTTCCCCCGACAGATCGCTCCGTGATCAGAGTGACCCCTGCGGACTTTGCACATTTCGTACTGTCAACAATTATACACACGCTTTAAATGGGTGTCAAGCAATACGATGCCTTTTTCAACCCATTACCGCAAATTGATGGAGTCTTTCCACGCATCGAGGGTGAATATAGTTGACTACAATGCGTTGGGGACGCCCAATGCATACGCTCCTCCGAAAACTCAATCGCATTACGTGTATGAAATACCAAGGGATATTTCCGCCGAATAAGGGATGAGCGGACATGATATGGCGCGTGACCGAACTCGAAGTGTCGCCAACTCATTATTTCGCTCTAAATGGTGGTGTGGTATTTTTCGGAGGCGATGGCGTATGTTTCCTTTTCCATCCAGGAGAAATGATATATTCCTTATCGTCTCCTATTCCCTGTCGACGCCGGAGGGTCGCAATTCGATGCTCGCGAGTCCTCCGCTCGATGTTTCACGATACCGGCTGTTCAAATCAAGCCCCGTTCGCATCATCGTCATCACCACATCATCGAAGGAGATACGGTGCGTTCCATCGGAAAGGATGGCGTACTGAGCGCAATCCAAGGCGCGTGTGGCGGCGAAGGCGTTGCGCTCGATGCAGGGAATTTGAACGAGCCCCGCAACGGGGTCGCAGGTGAGCCCGAGATGGTGTTCGATGCCCATCTCCGCCGCGTACTCAATTTGCCTTGGTGTGGCTCCAAGCAACTGAGCCGCCGCTGCGGAAGCCATGGCGCAGGCGGTCCCCACCTCCCCTTGGCATCCCACCTCGGCGCCGGATATGGAACCGTTGAACTTCACGATGTTCCCGACCAAGCCGGCGGTGGCAAGGGCGCAATATATCTCATGATCCGTGTGCTCATGCGATTTCTTCAAATAGAGCAGAACAGCGGGAAGGACTCCGCACGATCCGCAAGTGGGGGCGGTAACCACCAGGCCGCCCGCCGCGTTCTCCTCCGACGCGCCCAGGGCGTAGGAGAAGAGAAGCACCGCCCGGCGCAAATGCGTGCTGGAGAGTTTGGCTCTGGCGTGATAATCCGCCGCTTTACGCGGAAGATGCAGGCTGCCCGGAAGGACCCCCTCCGTGCTGACTCCGCGTTGGACGCACTCGCGCATCACACGCCATATCTCCGCCAAATAATCCCATATCCCCTCGCCTTCACGATCCGTTACAAGCTCCCAAAGTGGCTTGCCGCTGGAGACGGATAGCTCCAACGCCTCGCGCATGGTGGAGAATTCATAAACCTTGGTGGTTTGCGGAGTTCCGCTCTCATCCGCCACGGCTCCCCCTCCGATGCTGTACGCCCTCCATTTGCGAATTGTATTCCCTAATTCATCCAAAGCCTCGAACTCCATCCCGTTTGGATGGAATGGCAATCGAATATCCGGCTCCCATTTGATGGTCACCTCCTTGCCAAGCGCCTCCTTGATCGCTTTGTCCGTCAGATGCCCCTTTCCGGTCGCTGCCAAGCTGCCGTAGAGCGTTACACGAAATCCTCTTGCCTCGGGATTCTCCTGACGAAAACGCAATGCGGCGTTTTTAGGTCCCATCGTGTGACTCGAAGAAGGACCTGTTCCTATTCGATACAACTCCCGTATCGATTGCATAAAATCCTCACCCTTTCCCGCATGACGAAAAAATCATACAAAGGCTGTCTATGGCGCATCATGCAATTCATTATAGACTTGATGAACCAAATCCGCAAATCCTAAGACTCCGCATGATGGTGAGAATAGCGTTGCCAAATGGGACGATACCGTTTATACTGATAGGGAATGAAATTACGCGGGGTGAATATGAAATTCGAAGTGATTGGCATAACGTTCATGGTTTTCGCCGGATCATTTCTGAATGCCGAAGCATCTTTCCCCGATTTTCAGAATATCATCCTCGATGGCGCGAGACAAGCGAATTCACACAATCCCAAGGTATTCGCCGTTTTCTTCAAGGATAATTATAACGACTTTGGAAGTCTGAATTCGCAGGGCTTCAAGTTTATCTCTTTGCCCGGCATTGGAAGGATGATACTATCTTCCAGCCAGCTACGCCGCCATTGGGATTCGAAGGCTCCTCCGTGGCGGATATTAACGGCGATGCCTGGAACGACGTTGTGCCAAGCAATTGCTCGAATCGCATAATCTAGGCATTGAGCCCGACGAGGGAGGGACCGCCCCATGCACGATAGGCGCCGGATCGGTGACGACTTGGTAGGGGAGGAATGCCCGACAAATCCGCGCACGGGAATTTGGGAAAACAGGAGATCGATCCCGCCGTGGCTTGGGTTCACGCCACTCCCATTCAGACAGGGGATTTCGATGGTGGCGCGCGTCCGGACGCCCATTTCGCAGTTTTTTCAACGACCCCAATCCATTGATACTAGGGCGAAATAGGAAGACTTCATTAATGAAAGGGGAAATAGTCCATTGAAACTGTCACATATTCTATTGAGCTTTTGCGGAGTGATTGCATGCGTCTCTTCGCTTCAGGCGCATCCGCCAACGGTTGACCCCACATATGGAATGAAACCCGCCGCGATTAAAAAGGTCGCCAGGAAATTGGAACCGACGGCGCAATGGATTTGGGCGTCCCGCACATCCGACATCCAGACGATATATGCACGAAAGACGTTTCAGTTGGAACGCGACCCTCGAAATGCATTCCTGTATGTCACTGCGGACAATCTATTCACGGCATGGATTAACGGACATCGCCTGGGTTCCACCCCTCCCTCCACGGATGACCTCGCTTGGACGCGCCCGCAACACTACTCCCTCACTCCCTATCTTCACTCAGGCAAAAACGTTCTCGCAATAGAGGGGGTGAATCAAGGAGGCGCAGCGGGAATCCTCGCGATGCTGAGAGCGAACGAATCGTGCATCCTCGTGACCGACGGTTCTTGGCGGGTTCTGGACGCACCAATCGCGCCGCTCTCATGGAAATCTCAGGCATTCGACGATAGCTCGTGGCGAAAAGCCACGGTGATTGCGCCTTACGGCAAAGGCGTATGGGGAGACAACGTTCAAGGCTGGCCTGGGGCGGGGGAAACCGTGAGCTTTCTCGCTCACATGCCCATCCCGCCCGTCAAGGTGACACCCCTCATAGGCGCGGAATCTATCTCAGGGGCGCAATCGCTTGTCGGTTCCAAGCGCGGCGACACGATCCTCAAACCGAATTCATCCAGGAAGAATGCAAAGTGCGTACTCCTCCTCGACTTCGGGAAGGAGTTGGCGGGGCGCGTGCAAGTCTGGGGCACGGCGGGAGCGCAGGTGATTCTCACCACCGGTGAATCGTTGCAGGAATGCAATCATCAGGAGCCGGCGTTGGATAATCATGGTCCGTTCACGCTTCTTTTGCAGGGTTCACAGCCTGCATCCACGCCCTACACCGCCTTCCGTTACGCCGAGATCAGTTACACCGGAGCCGCCCCGATTCGCATCACGAAAGCTATCTGCGACTTCAAGTACTATCCGGTGGAATACAAAGGCTCGTTTAGCTGCTCCGACCCTCTCCTTACCCGGCTTTGGTATGCAGGCGCCTATACCGCGCATCTCTGCATGCAGGAATACATCTGGGACGCACCGAAAAGAGATAGAGGACTATGGATCGGGGACATGCAGGTGACGGGACAGTCGATTAACAACGCCTTCGGCGACCATTTCCTTCTCGAGCGTTCCATAAGCGAAGTCAGGGATCAGGCCCAGGGGGGGCGTCCGTATAACGAACTCCCCGTCAGCGAAGTTAACAGCATCCCCGGGTATTCCGCCGCATGGTTCTGCACACTTTCGGATTTCTACCTCCATTCCGGCGATAAATCCTTCCTCAAACGCCAGCATGCGAAAATCGTCTCATTGCTGAGATATCTGCAGACGGATTTCGATCGCCAGTATCTTTTTGACAATCCCCGCAAAACATGGGATTTCTGCGACTGGTCCCCCGGATTTATCACGGACAGTCCCCTCGCCCGCGCCACCACGGATATGTATATCATCTGGGGCGTGCGAAAAGCCGTCTATCTCCTCGACCAATTAGGGGATCAGAGCAACGCTGCGCGATTCACCGCATGGGAAAAGAGACTCGTTCAAGCGGCGAGAGCTAACTTTTTCAACTCGCAAACGAACACTTTTGGCGACCGTCTCCAGGAAAACGTGATGTCCATCCTGTCCGACACGGCGACAACCGCCCAGTCACCTCTTATCTACGAAAAGATCATCAAACCCGGCGGGATCGCATGGGTCGTGCCCCATGGGGTCACCTTAGCGGATAGCGAGGTGATGTCGCCCTATTACGGGTATTTCGTCCTGCTGACGATGGGCAAGTTACACGAGGATCAGGACGCACTCAACCTTCTGCGAAGCTATTGGGGAAATATGCTTTCTCGTGGAACCACGACGTTATGGGAGATGTTCGATCCCTCCTGGCCGCGAAACTTCACCTGGGTGATTGATCGTTTGCCCTACCTTAGTCTGTGCCATGGTTGGTCCTCCGGTCCCACGTCCTTTTTATCCCAGAGGATATTGGGCGTTCGTCCGACCGCCCCTGGATATGCGGATATGGTGATCCAACCAAACCTATGCGATCTCCAATGGGCGATGGGAAGCGTCCCCACCCCGCATGGAGTCGTTTACGTAAAGGCCATGCGAACCAAGGGGCGGATCAAAGTGAGAGTGAGCATTCCCTCAGGAGTGCATGCGAAAATCATCCTTCCGGGCGCGTCGCGATCGGTCCGGCGTAAAGGGGATTACTCGCTTGTGTCGAAATGAGGGATTGGATCGCTCCTCTTTTCGATGCGGGCTTTGATCGGCGTGTATCCAGCCCTTTCACGCAAATAGCTAAACCCTATACCCCCTGGGTCCGCACTATTCGTCACGCGGTCCCACATTTTCACCGCACACTTCACAAACGCCATGCAAATAACTCATAATCAAGCAGGATTTCATACGATCGCGATGAAATCTGTCAAAAACCGACGAGATTATCGGTTAAAACTCTCCCTTTGGGGGGAAGGAGCGAAGCGAATGCGTCAATATTCCATTGTCATTGTAATCATGCTGTTCGGAGCCTTCCAAGCTCTTGCCGCCACAAACCCCGTTCTCATGCCAACTCCGCAAAGGGTATCCTGGGGAAGCGGGAGGTTTGTCGTGCGGCACAACGAGCCGCTGCAAACCTCGACGCCGGAGGCGATATCTGATTTTGCATCTTATCTCGACGAAGTGACCTCAGGGACACATCCAATCCGTTCGAATGCGAGGATACATTTCGACCTGTTATCATCCCGCAACACACAAATCGGCGACCAAGGGTATCTGCTCAACGTCACCCCGTCCGAGATAACTGTGAAGGCCAACACGCCGCAAGGGCTGTTTTACGGCTCACAGACCCTGCGGGAGCTTCTCGTTAAAAATGGCGGCAACGCCTATTTCCCGTCCGTCAACATCACTGATTGGCCCGCCATGGGGTACCGCGGCGTAATGGTGGATATCAGTCGGGGGCTAGTGCCGAACACCGCCACCTTCGAGCGACTCATTCGAGGCTTGGCGCGCATGAAGATCAATGTGGTGCAACCCTATATCGAGGACACTTTCGCGTTCAAGGAGTATCCATTTATCGGACGCGACCGAGGCGCCTGGACCCCTCAGGAGGTCGCACGGATGGTGAAGGTGGCGAAAGCCTATTATGTCGATATGTCTCCATGCTTTGAATCTCTCGGGCATATGTATCAGATTCTCAAGCACCCTGAGATGGCGGACCTGCGTGAGACCATGGATGTCATCAGCCCTGCGACACCGGGGACCTACACGTTCCTTAATAACTGCTACACGGAACTGGCAAAAGCCTTCCCGTTTCCCTATCTCAACGTAGGATGCGACGAAACCTTCGATCTTGGCAAGGGACCCAGCAAGGCCTTGGTCGCAAAGGAAGGACTCGGCAAAGTATATGCGGATCATATGATGAAACTGGATCAGCTTTGCCAGGAGCATCACAAGATAATGCAATTCTGGGGCGATATGATGCTCCGATATCCCGGTATTGTGGGAGATATGCCCAAGGACGCCATCGTGATGAACTGGGATTACGGCGATCAGACTCAGTTCCCAACCATCGCCACCTATAAATCCTACGGGTACAAGCAGATAGTCTGTCCTGGCATTGAAAGTTGGGGGGACATGTTCCCAGACATCAATTTCGCCAAGGGGAACATCCGCGGATTCATTCAAGCGGGAAAGGCTGCGGATGTCATAGGAGTGCTGAACACCTGCTGGAGGGATAATGGAGAGGTGTTTTACGATTATGACTGGTTTCCGGACGCGATCGGCGCCGAGTTCTCATGGGCGTCCAAGCCAGTTACAGGCAAGACGTTCGATGAAGGATTCGATCGTTGCTTCTATGGCATCGGCGGGGATGACCTAGCTCAAGCGTTCCGAATTCTCGGGGACAGCTTGAGCGCATTTCCCGGAGCGCCCGCCAACCAAACTCTCCAGTATTACTACGCAAACCCATTCTCGGATCTGTCGATTGCCTTCTCGAAAAATGGCAAGGAGGCAATGGCGAAGCTGGTGTCTATGGCGCATAGTATCCGCAATATCACCGATCACGCCCATCCCACGGATGGAGAGGAAACGTTTCCCTATTTGAGATACGGCGCCGACCGAATCGCTTTCATTGCGCAAAAATACGATATGGCGAAACAGATCGCGGAAACCTATAACTCCGCATATATGAACAGTTCCAACAAGGATGAAGCGACTCGCCAAATCAAGCGGGCGATTCAACTGCTCGATAAACTCAATCAACAAACGGTGAGAATGCGAGATCGCTATTCCGCACTGTGGAATCTGGAGAATCACCCGCAAGGATTAAGCAATGTTCAAGGAAAATACGATGGTTGCCTGACAGCGTATGTGAATCTTTCCCAACAGCTACGAAACGCCCTTAAGGATATCGCCACGGGCAAGCCGCTGCCCTCCCCGGCAACCCTGGGGCTGGCGTTGCCTCAAAGCACCTCCAGCGGTTATCGCCTGCCCTCAGCCATGGCGCAAAACCCGAGCTGGTCTTTGCACGCGATATACGCAATTCGGATCGCTTTGCCCCAGCCGTTGCAAACTCCGATACCGGCGCAGATACTCGTCAAATCGAGTGATTTGCCTGAAAATACACCCCTTGTCACCCAGATTCGTCTGATGGATCAGAGCGACACAACGGTAAGCGAACTTCCCTGCCAGGTGAACCATCTCGACAATAAACAGACCCTGCTCACATTCCTCATCCCTGCGGGTATGGGAGGGAACCTGGATTTCGCTTTGGACAACACCCCCGCACGCGTGGAGAACCCGGTCACCCTATCCACCGCCACGCAGATCAAAGGGGGGTTGTGGATAGAAAACTCAAAATATCGCGCCCTTCTGGGGAGGGAGGGCGCGCATATCTATCGCTTCGACGTGGAGGCGCTGCAGGGGCGGGACGTTACGATGCCCGGGGATACGCAATGGCACGGTTTCGACGACGTGGGAAGCGAGCGTGAGACAACCTTCACTCTTCAGCCAATCCTCAAAGGCCCCCTCTGCGTCCAGATAGATTGCAAGGCGCCGGATGGATTCGACAAATTGCTTTCCTTCTTCGCCGGAGCCGGTTGGTACGAAACGCGTTTCGGCGAACCGGTCTCCTTCTTCTGGAACTACGACGACCCCTCCGTTATGGGGTCAAGCTCCCCCACCCCGGGAGAATATCGTTATGCGGACGGCAAAACCGGCCCCTTGCCGCAGGAGGGCGATATGAGCATCGCGGATAAGGCTCCGTGGGTGGCGAAGTATCGTTCCGACGGCTTCACTCTCGGGCTGGTCTCCCCTCAAGGAGATGCCACTCTGCGCGCAGGCCCCGGTGGCGGCATGGGCGGCGTGGGAGTGGAGGGCGGCGGTTCGACCTCCAACCTGCTAACCTATGCCGATGTCACGCCGAACACATGGAATACTGTCGCATCTCTTTATGAAAGCTGGAAGGTTTGGGAAAAGGCGAGCATATCCGCGAGATCGATTCGATAGATTTTGAACGACGATACTAACGCACACCGCTAAGACGCGCTTCGTTGACTTTTTCGTGAGAGGTGGATTGTCCGCCAGAACGTCGGTTGGAAATATGCTTGAATGATTTAATCATCCGGAAGGAGGTATGGCGCTTCAATGAAATTGACCATAACGGATTGGGTGGTTATCGCGCTCTATTTCGTTTTTAACCTTGCAATCGGTCTTTATTATCGCAAAAGAGCCACCAAGAATATGAGCGAGTTCTTCATTTCGGGGCGGAATGCCGCCTGGTGGCTCGCCGGAACCTCCATGGTGGCGACCACTTTCGCGGCGGACACCCCTTTGGCTGTGACAGGCTTCGTGGCGAAAAACGGCATCGCGGGCAACTGGATATGGTGGAGCATGGCGTTTAGCGGAATGCTCACCGTCTTCTTCTACGCCCGATTATGGCGTCGAGCCGGAGTGATGACGGATGTGGAGTTCGCCGAAATACGATACAATGGTCCGGCGGCAAGCTTTCTGCGAGGGTTTCGAGCGATCTATCTCGGCTTGCCCATCAACTTGATCATCCTTGGCTGGGTGAATCTTGCAATCGTCAAAATAATGCAGTTAACTCTCGGTATCAACAAAATGGAGGCGTTGGTCGTTTGCATCCTAATGATGTTCCTAACCGCCTCCATCTCGACCCTCTCCGGACTATGGGGGGTTCTGGTAACCGATCTTTTCCAGTTCGTCCTGAAAATGGGCATGGTGACGGTTCTCGCCATTCTCGCGGTGAAAGCCACGGGTGGAATGGGTCCCCTCCTGCAAGGACTGCATGAAGTGAACAAGTCCAGAGGGGTGAACGGTTCCGTACTCGCGTTCTTCCCGGACATGCATTCCGCCTGGATGCCGATGATCACCTTCTTCGTCTACATTGCGGTGAACTGGTGGGCCACATGGTACCCGGGCGCTGAACCGGGCGGGGGAGGTTATATCGCTCAACGCATCTTTTCCTCCAAGGATGAGAAGAATTCCTTGCTGGCGACATTATGGTTCAATATTGCCCAATACGCCATACGTCCTTGGCCGTGGATTATTGTGGCTTTAGTGGCGGTGGTGAAACTTCAGCATAACCCCACGTTTTTGAAGGATCCGGAAACCGGATACATCATCATCATGGTCCGATATTTGCCTGCGGCTTTGAGAGGACTGATGCTCGCCGCATTCGCGGCGGCATATATGTCCACGATCGGAACGCAATTGAACTGGGGCGCCAGCTATCTTGTGAACGATGTGTACCGACGCTTCATGGTGAAGGATGGGGAGGAACGGCACTATGTCGTTATCTCTCAGGTGGTCACTATCATCCTGATGATCCTTTCCGCCGTGGTCACGTTTTATATGAGCTCTATTGGAAACGCTTGGAAGTTCCTGATCGCTCTTGGCGCCGGCACCGGTCTGGTGTATATCCTGAGATGGTTCTGGTGGAGGATTAACGCATGGAGCGAAGTGTCCGCCATGGCGGCGGCGTTTGTCACCTCTCTTACATTGGAATACGGATTTCATCTGGATGACACCCAACCGAGGCAATTCGCCTATCTGGTGTTGTGGACCGTCAGCATCACCAGTATCGTATGGTTGGCGGTGACCTTGATGACAGCCCCTGAGGACAAGGAGACGCTTCTCAGTTTCTATCGCAAAGTTCGACCTAACGCATCCATGTGGGGACCGATCGCCAAATTAGCGCCGGAGGTGCAAACGGACAAGGATGGAATCTACAACCTGGTGGATTGGCTTAGCAGCGTTGCGATGGTCTACTGCTTCTTGTTTGGAACGGGGTATCTCATCTTGGAACAGTACACTCTCGGTTTGGGATTATTCGTCGGCGGAATTCTCTTCGGAGCGATCATCTATCGGGATCTCAATCATCGAGGCTGGGAGACCTTGGGAAAATAGCGGTCATATCGACAGTGACGGGCTTGCGGAAGCGCAGAAGAGCTGTTCTCGTTATTCGCTTGTAATTCGTATCGGGGGTCGAGGTTTATTATTGTGTTATTGAGTTCCATGCTTAGATTCATCGTATTGGCGGGATGTCGTTTGGTCTTATGGGTGTACGCCGAGACGGAAATGGAGGGGGTGGAACGAATCCCCGAGAGAGGGCCCGTATTGATCGTGGCGAATCACAGAAGCCTCGCGGACCCTCCCCTCATTGCACTGTCCACAAAAAGACCGATCTATTTTATGGGGAAATCGGAACTGTTCAAAGCGCCGCTGGCGGCTTGGTTATTGAGAAACATATTGGTGTTTCCGGTCAATCCAAGATCGGCTGACCGCAAGGCTATTCGGCATGCGGAAAGTTTGTTGAGGGCTGGAGAGGCTGTATGCATGTTCCCGGAGGGGCAACTGACCGAAACAGGAGAGATGCAGGATATGAGCGGAGGCGCGGTGATGATCTCCCTGCATACCCAAGCGCCCATCCTCCCCATCGGATTAATAGGAACGGAGGCAATAGTCCCCTATGGCTCTCTGAAACCTCAACGTGCGCTGAGTAAAGTGAAACTGAGAGTGGGGGAAATTATTCCACCGACGGTTCTAACAGGCGGAATGGAGGGGCGGGAAGCGTTGATGCACGGGATGCGTTTCCTAAAGGATGAATTATCCAAATTAACCAAGGATTAGCCGTTTCTTGAACCATTTCTTTCCATCACGCATGCAAGATTAGAACAACCGCGCCTTGTTTATCGTAGAAAAAAGTAGTTAAGCTATTACGCGCCGTATTACTTGCAACGAATAGCTAAAGATGAGTATAGTTAATCATATCACAAACGATTCATTAGGAGGCTGAAAGTCCAATGGCGTATATTATTGCGGAACCCTGTATTGGAGTGAAGGACAAGGCGTGTGTTGCGGTATGCCCTGTGGATTGCATTAAAGAGGGAGCCGAACCTTACGATATGCTCTATATTAACCCGGATGAGTGCATCGATTGCGGACTATGCGAGCCGGAATGCCCCGTATCGGCAATCTTCGCCGACAGCGACGTGCCGAAGGAATGGGAAAACTATATCGAGGTGAACGCAAATTTCTTCAAAGGCAAATAATTGATGCGTAAAGACGGCGCAACCCTAAGCTAACCGTCTTTATCCCCAATACTTTAAAAACGGAGGGGTGAGAAATAGCTCCATAATCGCGCAACGCCGTTGGGCTACGGACTCATCCCTTCATCCAAGTGGTGACATCATGAAGCATCGTATTTACACCCGCACGGGCGACACGGGATGCACGCACCTCGTCGGGGGCGCAAGCGTGAGCAAGGAGAATACCCGTGTCGAGGCTTACGGTGACGTGGATGAACTCAATTGCGCCGTGGGGTTGGCGAAATGCGATTGCGAAGACTCAGAACTGAGTGCGCTCATGAATGGCATCCAGAACCTTCTCTTTCAGACGGGCGCTGATTTGGCGGCTCCATCCGATGTCACTTCTCATTCGATAATCAGAATCTCCCCCTCCGATATCACCCCTCTGGAAAGAGCGATTGATCGACTTGAGGAGGAGTTGCCGGCTCTGAATAACTTCATTCTTCCCGGAGGATCGGCTCTCTCCGCAAGACTTCATCTCGCAAGAGCGATATGTCGCCGCGCGGAAAGGCGTTGCGTTTTATTGCAGCAAAAGGAAACCATGAACCCCGAAGTGATCCGATTGCTGAACCGCCTCTCCGACCTGCTCTTCGTTATGGCGCGGGTCGCTAACCATAGGGCTGGAATTACGGATCGGATATGGTCAAGCCAAAACCTCAATCCCGAAACATAGATCCTCCTCGCATTTTAACTGTGTTCCTCCCGTGAAAAAACGCCATGGGAGCGGACAAGGAGATCGGTATGTCCCTCAGTCGTCGCGCCTTTATTCAGTCATTCGCCATTTCGGCTGCTGGCTTTGCGTTTGGGATGCAAACTACAAATGCACGCCTAATTCCAATCTCGAATTCACCCCGCCGCGTGATTCACCTGCGCGGGCTTGGAGCCCTCATCGTCAATTCTCGTGTGGATTTCCGCGCGCATTCAAGTTGGATCACTCTTACGGCGGAAACCCCCGAACTCGCGAGGATGTGCGGTTCCAAGTTTCTGGCGGATTTGCTTGAATTTGGGGATGCAAGGTTGCTCTCGGACGAAGATAGGTCCGCTACGACGGTCACCTTGGAGGACAGGGCTTGGTGGGTCATAGGTGGCAAGGGGAGAGACTGCCACATCCTCTGTGCTCGATCCAAAAAAGAGATCAACGCTTTGGCGAGGAAGGCGAAAGCATCGCTCTGGGCGCCGATTCCTCAAAATATATATCCTCCCTGGCTGGACTGCATGGATAACGCAGCGCTTGGGTTCTGGTTTTTGGGCGGAGGAGCTCTTCCGACGGATGTGAATGCAGATTTCGCGCAATTCCACCGTTACGATTTAACCGCATGTATGGCTTCGGGAGTGGATGAAACACGACTGATCGCCCCAGGATTGCTGGACACCACTGTGCTGGATTGGTGGCGCTCGATCGCAAGGCAAAACCACACGCCCTATCGTATGCTCTTGAACTGGACGCAACCGATGCAACCGCCCATGCTCTGGAATCGGATTCCGCTACCCTATGTGACTCCGGAAGACGGGGCAGTCCCCTACGCCGATTTTCAGCATGAATCCCTGCAGGTGTTCGACGCCTTCGTTCCCGTTCCGGCAGGCGACCCTTACACCCTTGATCTAAGGCGACGTGTCGCGAAAAAGGCGGCGGAGGACCCGTTCTTCATGGGACATCACGGATCCGCAGAGTTGGGAGGGCAGACTCTGGTGGAGCTGTCCCGATACTCCGGCATGCCCTCTTGCGCCGAAGCCTGGCACGCTTATCTTCAAAAGGATTTGGGATTGTCGCTGGAGCGGGTCGGCTTACGATATGAAGGGAATCGCAACGCATACGCCGATTGGAGCGACGTCCCCGTTCCGAGCATGCGAGAATTCATCGGATGGGGAGAAAGAAGCGTGGATTTGGCGGGGGAATGGCAGGGGCTTCCAGACCCCATGGATGCGGGAGGGAAGGAGCAATGGTACGCCGACGGAGCGCCGCGTGATTGGAAAACCCTCCGGTGCAACGACGTGATGATACTGGAATATGCAGGGGATACCGGAGAGTCCACGCCCCGTTACTGGATTCGAAAACAGTTCGTTCTCACGGAGAGGCAACTCTCGGAACTGAAATACCTCCATGTCTCCCGCGCCGGATGGCACTCTCTGGCTCCCCCCACCGCCATAGCCGTCTATTTGAACGGAAAGCTTCTCAAAGACCTAACGGTGGACCACCCCCTCTGGCCTGACCAGGATCAATGTCTCGAATTAGGCGACGCCGCGCACCTCGGGCGAAACCTCTTGACGATGAAGGTTCGCGGACCGCTCTCCTACGTCTTTCTCAGTCCCAAGGGAAGATGGTCCTATCCTTCCGAGGATCGACGGAAGAATCTGTTATGGTACGACGCGATAGATTTCACCTGCGTCTACAAACTCAAAACGGTGGAGAACAACCTCAAAGCCATCCGAGCGGGCGACCCCACGCGCCCCATTAAGATCATGGCGCCTTGGAACCTCATGGACCGCTTGCCAAAACTATGCATGCGATACGGCGCCTATCCGCATGACACCGGCCAGGGGGCGGGGTGCTGGGGACCATGGATGCCGCGCTATGTCTCATGGATGGGTATTCCCACCAGCAGTGAACCCGGGGGGCCGGCTGGAACGCCTCAGGAGTTGCGCCAATTCCTGACCTTTTTCCTCATGCTGGGCAACAGCATGGCGGATGTCGTCTTCGATTTCAGCGAGTACGCCGGAAAGCCAGACATGGCGCAATGGATGCTCGATAATCGTGAAATGATGCGATGCCTCGGCAAGATGGCGATGCCCACGCCCGAAATCGCGGTCTTGCGCTCCGTTCGCGCGGTCAGGCTGAACTTCCAGGGACCGTGGAGTTGGGATATCGCACGAGGCGAGGTGCAGGCGACCGGACGCACTGCGGATTACGTGGACCTGCCGGATTTCGCCGATGGCGCTGCGAACCGGTTCAAGGTCGTCTTCGACGATGCCACGGAAACGCTCGCCGAGGAGGATGTGGACGCCATTGTAAAGTACGTCCGAAATGGCGGGATATTCGTGGCGATTCATCTCACGGGGATGCACACTCCCGATACCCCCTACAGTTGGCCGATCAGCAGGCTCACGGGACTTGTCGTGAAAAATCGCAAGCCCCCCTTCGGGGAAATCACATTCGCGAAGGACCAAGCCCTCTGGCCCTCCTTGCGCGAGAAAACTCTCCAGGGCGATGGTTTGGCTCTGGATTGGATGAAGAAGAACAGGACGGGGAGCCCACTCGCACAACGCGCCGGAGATGAAGGAGTTACGGTTGTCGCCACCTGGGACCGCCTTTCCGAGGAGGAGGGGAATATCGCCGTCGCCACGCGCAAACTCGGCAAGGGAATGGTGGTCACGCTAGGATCGACTTTTTGGCGAGGTGCGATGGATCGTGACGGTCATTGGATGAGTAGGGCAAGCCTATCCAATCTGTTGGATGAACTCTTCCAATCCCTAGGAGTCCCTCGGCAAAGCTGGGTGATCGGAACGGAAAACGCGAACCAGGAGATTTGGGCGGAGCGTTGGGTGAGCAAAAACGGGGTCTACGATCTCTATCCCGTCGCGAGAATCAACACCGACGCCACGCAACCGCCCCTCTCCGCGTCCATCCGCATACGCTCGGATCACCTCGTCAGGCGGGTGCGTGATCTGGCGGTGGCGAAACATCCCATCATCGATACGATAACCGACTCCACCTCTTTCACCCTTCCGCAAATCCCCTTGGAGCCTATGGAGTGCCATGTCTACGCCTCCCCGCGCGAGGATATGGAAATGGCGGTATTGAGATGGCTGGAGTTCCAAAAAAACCAATGGGGTTCGCTTTCCTACGTTTCGGAGAGGGATATTCCACCCGTCCCCCTGTCTGCGAAGGACACCATCCCGCTGGCGGAGGGCTGGCGCATGTCCGTGGAGATACCGGGCGAGGACTGGACGGCGCAGAATTATGAGGATCGCGCATGGCGAGTCGTCAAACCGGAAACCTTTGCATCCCTAGGCTTGCCGGAGAATTCCGTGGCGCGGTTCAGGCGCACCGTTCGGATTCCGCGTCAATGGAAAAAACGGAACGTCACCCTCTTTTTCGACGCACCGTACTGGTTTTGGGGGTTCAAGCAGAACGTAAGGATGTGGATTAACGGCAAAGAGATCTCCGCCGAACTTATTCCGACAAACAATAACGGCGCATTCTCCATCGATGTGACTCCGTATGCTCGAAGAGGCGTGATAACTCTCGCCCTGGAAGTGGACGGTCATCTTCCCGCAGAACAAAAACCTTGGCGCCCCAGACCCGCAGGGATCACGGGGACGTTCTACCTGCAAGCCCTCCCCATCTCGGTAAGATCGGCGCCTCTTAACGATTGGATGATAGCAACGGACGTTGGAGTAATGATGCCGGCGACGGCGAAATCGCCGGAAAAATATCTCTATTTTGAAACGCGATTTACATTACCGAAGGAGCGGGGCGCGAAAAGACTGTTCCTGAAGTCGGACCGCTCCCTGAACTGGATCATCCTGAACAACCATGTCCTCGCCGTGCCTGCGCTCTATCACTCTCTGGATATCACTCGACTGGCGCTGCGCGATGGCGAGAATATCCTCCGCTGGATCCCGGACGTGAACGCCAACGAAAATCCGGCGGGTTTGCACGAGTTCTCCGGAACGATCCCGCCTCTGACATTGGTGTGGACAACATAAATTCGGAGGATATTACAACTGTAGTGTAAAGTTAAAGAGGTCGGTGGCTGAACTCCGCCCGAATACGATGGAATTGGGCTGGAAAAAATCTCATTAGAGAGGAGAAAACCATCGTAAATCAGAATACCAAATTATCCGTAAAACGGACGCGCGCTAAATGGCGACACGTCGGGCAAGTGATGGGGAACTTATTATAGAGAGCGCCGGATGGTGGAGCGAAGCGTCGTACCGGTCGTGTGAGAAGATGGCGTGACGGCTCCATGGTCAAACGTCGGGTTGCAAGCTCAGTGCTTACGCGGATAAAAAAACCGGCAATCTCAGGATGCAAGGATATTTGGATGCTTGAAGCGGCATTAAAGGAATTTATTGATATTCAGAAGAAAATGGCTTAAAATAAATATAGTCGCCAGCCGCTTCCAACTATCGCTGGGACAAGCTCTTTACGAGGTAAGACAATATTGTTATTGAATAATCCTATTTAGTAACCGTTGTCAGAGGTTGCATACAATAATCCGTAAGTTTACCATGCAGGGTCGCCGTTGCAATCAAACAGTTTCATCACACTGATCTCCATGACACGTAAATTGACGCGCCGAGATTTTATACGGATTGCGGGAGGAGGCGCCGCGCTTTTCCTCTCCTCCCCAGGATCAACACAAGCCGATGAGAGCCGGATACCGGCTCTGAGATGGGTCGTTCGGTACGACTGGATTAATGTGCGACGGGACGTGACGCCGCAAGCGGTTGGGGATGGCAAAGCGGACGACACGGCCGCGTTGCAGGCCGGTCTGGATGCCCTGAGCGACCAGACCGGTGGTCGCAACACGCTCCACCTACCCGCCGGCGTCTACCGCATAACACGCACTCTCAAGCTCTCGAAGCGTGACTGCATCGCCATCCTGGGGTGCGGACGCAATACGCGGATCGTTTGGGATGGTCCCGGTGGAACGGGCGACGATTCGCGTATGTTCTGGTGCGAGGGCTCGCCGCGCAGCCGATTCGTCGGCATAACCTGGGATGGAAATCAACGCGCAAACGTCGGATTCGACCATGATTCTCACAGCCTCTTCGAAACAGAGATTGACCACTCCGACGAAGCCTTTATAGAATTCCCCGGCAGCGGGTTCCGAGTAGGTCACAATCAGACAGGTCCAGGCGCCTTGGCGACCGCCGAGACCTCCATCACCAATTGCCTCTTCGAGCGTTGCGGGCGGGGAATCGCCATCCTCCAGTTCAACGATTACGACTTCACCGTTTCCGGCTGCAAGTTTAAGGAATGCGGTACGGCGCTCTATGGCGGCAAGGGATGCAACTTCTACGTGCGCGATTGCCGATTCGAGCGTAGCAAGGAGGTTGACATTGTCGCGTTCGCCGAGCATGGCTGCTCGGTGCGACGGTGCCTGTCGATAGGCTCCCGCCGATTCCTGCACCATGATTGCATCGCACCGATGACGTTGCAGAACTGTCTGGTCTCCGGCTGGACCGATCCAGAGGCGGCCATTACTCTCAACTGGGGGCCGGTGCTAGTCTTCGACTGCGTCTTCGCCGATCCGCCTAACCGCCGCGCCCCCATCCGACCGGGTTCCGGTCAGAGGGTCACGATCGCCAACAACAGCAGCCCCGGCTGCGATGCTCTTATTCAGCCGGATACCGGTGCGAAGATCAGTATTATCACTGCGCCCCCGAGCCGCAGTTCCGCTGGAGTGGGGGTTCATCCTCCGGGTCGCATTTCGACAAATACAGCCTCATCTCGCGCAAGGGATCGCTTCCTTTCCGATCGCGTCGAAACGCCGAAAGCCATTCTGGATGTAAAACGGCGCTACGGTGCGAAAGGCGACGGAAAGGCTGATGATACACAGGCTCTCCAGGCGGCAATCGACTCCGCGCGGAGGCAGGGCGGGGGGAGCATGGTCTATCTGCCATCGGGCGACTATGTCATCTCCTCGACGCTCAACCTCACAGGGGGAGAATTCCGCTTCGGCGGATGCGGCACGCACACACGGCTCATCTGGCGTGGCGCCCCGGGCGGGGTGATGGTCCATGTGCACGACCCGCACGGACTCGTAATCGAGAACCTATCCGTGGGGATCGGAGGCGATGAGACGAACGAAATCGATATCCTACAGACGGATTCCGGCGCGCCTTCGTCCGTACGCTACGAGCGCGTGTGGGTGTATGGCATGTACTCCAAGCAGCCTGAGCGCAAAGGATTTCACGCACGCGGACTGGGACCGAAGGCCGTTGTCCTTTCCAATCACTTCACAGGTAATCTGCACTTTACTGACTGCGCTCGCGCCCGAATCCTGTTCAACACATCGTACGAGGGGGCGATCACCATCGACGGAAGGAGGACCGGACCGCGTGACGGCATTCTGGGCTTCCAAACACGGCTGGGCACGCTCAACCTTTACGGAATCTACGTGCGTGACAGCCATAACCTGGTGATGAGCGACTACTATGTGGAGCAGGCTGACGGGCTCTTCGACCTGCGCGGAAAACCGGACGATCCGCCTGGACGAATCACGATTGAGATGCCGAAGAGCCACTGCACGGTAAATCCCGTAATCTCCGTTGACGACTACCATGGTTGCTTGACCGTCGGACCGAGCATGCTGTATCCCGGCGGGATCGACCCGGCGCGGATCGTTCAGCAGGGCGGATCTCCGTTCTCTCTCGTCTGGATGGCGTGCATGGCGTACAACGTGGCGCCTGAGTTCAGTCTCGCACCTCAGGCGCGCCTCACGCTTATCGGCAACGAGGGCAAAGGGATGGGCGGGGACCAGATACCGGCGGGCGGGATGGCTGATGTGACTTCAGCTCTGGATGATCTAAGGCGATTGGGCGATCTCGACCTCACGCTGAACTTCTCTCATTCCACTCCGGCGCACACTCCGACGCTTCCCGGAACACCCTGACGCTTTTATAAGTTTAACGGCAATTTACGTTTCCACCCATATGGGGCTGCACCAAGCCTGGCAACCGTTCATCAGCGTCACCCGCACGTAGTAGTAAACCACCCGATGCTCCACTATCATGTCCTCCACTAAAAACGAAGCGGAGTTCACGTCGCCTTCGGTATTGATATGGAAAATATCACCGCCGTTCCTTATCTCATCCACCCGCTTCAATTCAGACGGGGCGAGAACCCTCAACGCCAGACGACGTGGATGACCGGCGGGATGGGTGATTTCCGAGCCGGCGATTTGTCCGCAAACTCTGAAATCAATCATCACCCGTTCCCCCCTCTGATATTGTGTCGCTATTATCTCAATAGTTGATCGTTGCCAAAAATCGCGCACGTTTTCCCGCGACGAGGGAAGAAACCCGCAGACGTCAACGCGCAGGATGATAACGGCTGGACCCCGTTAATGTGGGCTGTGGAATACTCTAACGAGAATATTGTGCGAATGCTACTTCATCAAGGCGCCGATGCGATGACGAAAGACAAGGACGGGGACACGGCGCTGATGATCGCCGCTTACCACGGGAATAAGGAGATCGGGAAGCTGTTGCTGCAAAGGGACGGCGGAGTGAGAATGAAGGATTACAATGGCGGAAATGCGCTGTCGATCGCTGAAGCCCATGGAAATGAAGCAATTGTGAATTTGCTATCAGGGAAGTAGGGATGTTTCATTCACCCCCTCCAGCTTTCCAGCATGCGGGGCAATCAAGGGGGTAGGGAAAAAGATTCGTTGGCGCAAGTGAGGGTATTCTAAAGTCAATTGTTGTATGATGTCGCAATCAATCCAAAACCTACGTTCCTCAGGGAGATGAAAATGATGCGTCAAACCTTGAAAATGCTCGTCATTCTTACCGTCTATCTCGCAATGTCCCTTCTGACGCTTCCGCAACGCGCCGCCCGCGCCGCGAACGCCCCGCAGGTGGGATGCTACTATTTCGACGGTTGGGCGGACACCACCACCCGAAACTTCCATGTGGGCGACATGCCGCAAAAATGGCCCGACCGGGAGCCCCTGAGCGGATGGTACGACAACACCGCCAAACTGGTTCACCAACAGGTGGTTTGGGCGCGTCAAGCGGGAATCAACTTCTTCATCTTCGATTGGTACGACTCCCGCCGGGATGGAAATCCGTCCGATCAGACCCTCAACACCGCAGTGAACTTCTTCCGCAAAGACCCTCATAAACAGGGGATGAAATACTCTCTTCTCTATGTGAACAACGGCTCCTTCTCCATTCCGCAATCGGAGTGGGCGTCGGAGTGCGAAAACTGGATCAAACGCGACTTCAAGAATCCCGCCTACTACAGGATCGATGGCAAACCGTTGCTGGTGGTCTTCAGCGTGGGGGATATGGAGCGAACATGGGGCGGTCCCGAGGGCGTGAAGGGCGCATGGGATCAGCTTCGGCGTTTGGCGATCAAGGCGGGATTGCCGGGAGTTTTCGTGGTGGCATGCGCCACTCCCGGACCCAAAAACGGTTGGACGAACCTCGACACCCTCGTTCATGAGGGATACGACGCCTACTCGGCGTATAACTACGCCGGTTTCGGCGGCACGGTGAAAGGCGCAAACCCCTATTCCATCATCGTGAAAGGCAGCGAGGGGATATGGAACGACTTCGCCGCCGACGGCAGGAAGCCCTACATCCCCATCGTCACCGATGGATGGGATTCGCGACCTTGGAACGAAACCCCTTGGTGGTACGAGCGCACACCGAACCAGTTTCGCAACTTCGTTTCGGACGCCCTTCGCTGGTGGCGCGCCCATCCCGCCATGCGTGTCATGAAAAACACCCCTCTGATCTTCGTGGAGGCGTGGAATGAGCTGGGGGAGGGAAGTTACATCGTTCCCACCAAAGGAACGGAATTCACATACACACGCGCATTGAAGCGCGGATTGGAGATGGGAATGGCTGCTGTGAACACAAAAATCAAACTCGCCGGACCTTGGTCGATAGAGGTGGAGTCCGGCGAGATACGTCTTCCCGGCAAAACGGTGCGCGTCGAAAGGAGCGCGGTCTTGAGGATCAAACCGCCTGAAACAGTGCGCGTCGTGAATGAAAGACATACGAATCTCCCCGTGTTCAACAACAACACGGGGGGATGGTTGAAGGGGGCGAAGCTGGATGCGCTTGCCACGGAGGAATGCACCGCCACGGGGCTGCTCCAGCCGGATAGTGTTGTGGTGAAAGCATCGCCGGACAGCGCGACCCCCTATGTTGCGGGCAAGGATTATCAGTTCGATCCCTTCTGGGCGACCATCGGGCGTCTCCCTGGAGGGGCGATCGGTCCAAACGATCCGGTGTATATCGACTACGCATACACCCCGGATCGGCTGGACAGCGTGGTGGTGAACAAATCCGGGAAGGTCTCCGTGATAGAGGGCAAGCCGGGAGTCGGGGCGATGGATCCGCCCGTTCCACCCGAAGGAGACACAGACATCGCCAATATCTGGCTGCCCGGAGCGGTCAAAATCCTCACCGATGCCAATCTCTATCCCATCGAACCGCCCCTGCCCGCCGAGAAACCGGAGGAGAGCGTGGCTGAGAGGCTGCTTCCCCGCACGCTTGCGAAACTTCGCGATGGAGGGCATGTCACCATCGTGGCGTGGGGCGACAGCGTCACTGCGGGAGGAGGAGTTGGCGGCGACACCAACGAATGGTATCAGAACCGCTTCGTTGCGCTTCTTCGCAAACGGTTCCCCAAGGCGACGATCACCCTCAAAACGGCTGCGTGGCCCGGCGGCAACAGCATGGGGTATCTCGATTCGCCCGCCGGTTCCAAGTATGATTTCCAACGCGACGTGCTGGACCCGAAGCCGGACTTGGTGACCGTCGAATTTGTGAACGACGCATACATGAACGAGCAACAAGTGTTTACGGAATACACGGAAATCCTGAACAAACTTTACTCCGTCGGAGCGGAGGTCATCCTGATCGCCCCGCATCTGGTGCGTCCTGACTGGATGGGGGTTACGGACCTGAAATTCGATCAGGATCCAAGACCGTATGTCATCGCGCTTCGCAAATTCGCTCGCGAGAACCATGTGGCGCTGGCGGATGTCTCGGCTGCTTGGTGCCATCTATGGCGAGAGGGAATACCGTACGTGACGCTGCTGGCGAACTCCATCAATCATCCGGACGCACGGGGGCACGAGATATTCGCGCAAACGCTGCTGCATCTTTTCCCGAAGCGCTAAAGGGGGACGCGCAATCGAGGGACAAATTCTCAATTCACTTCGATCCTCCTTCCGCTGAAGAATGGAAGGCGGAAGTGGCATGAAATCGGAGAGATGAAAGTTATAAAATATCCTTTCGAGGATGAGGCGTCCCTGGGTGGCATGATCAATATGATGGAGACTCCGCTAATATCTCAGGGGGATATTCGAATCGGCACAAGATATCCCCTCTGTGAAAGCGGCTCCGAAAGTTTTTCGCCAACGATCCAATCGATCGCGGGGAGGCGTATAATACGAATGATTGCATTTCCAAAGGTCGAATCATTGAATCCATGAATACAAGAAAGGATGGGAAAATGCGCATAAAATCGCTCCTTACACTTTTTGGGCTGTGTGTCGCCCTTCCCGTCATCGCTCAACCCACCCATCACGGCGGGACGAAGAAGCTGATCGAATTCGGATGGGACGAACCCAACACCGCCTATCTTAAAGCCCACATCGCCGACATGGAAAGGATGCCATTCGACGGCGTGGTTTTGGATGCGGAATACACCGATCCGCAAAACAAAATTCAAAACCTAAGCCAAGACGATTTTGGCAAGGACGAAATCCCCTGGAATTCCTTGAAAACAGCCTTAAATAACCTGCGCCAAACCCGTTTCAAGCGATTCACGGACAATTTCCTGCGCTTCAACACCATCCCAGGATCAATTGACTGGTTTGATGATTTCTCTCCTATTCTTCATAATGCGGAAATCGCAGCGAGATTCTGCAAACAGTCGCATTTGAAGGGAATTCTGTTCGACGAGGAGCCCTATGGTTTCCCGATTTTCAACTATTCAAAACAGAAATATCGTGACCAACACACTTTCGAGCAATATGAAGCCCAAGCGAGATTACGCGGACAGGAGATAATGAGAGCCTTCCAAAAGGGGTATCCGAATCTGACCATCTTTCTCGCCTTCGGATACAGTGCGGCGGGAGACCCGAAGTACTGGCAAAATGCGGGATACGGACTCCTCCCCGCTTTTCTAGATGGCATCATCCAAGGAGCGAAGGGTAAAACGATCATCGTGGATGGCTATGAAATGAGCTATCCCGGACGCACCGCAGCGGATTTCAATGGATACTACGAAAACATCAAGGTTAGGAACCGGGAACTGTGCACCAACCCCGAAAAATACCAAAAATACGTATCGGCGGGCTTTGGAATCTGGATGGATTTGAATTGGAATCATACGGGTTGGCACACCAACAATCTATCTTTAAACGCAAGAACCCCGGCGGACCTTCAGGAGACATTGGTGAACGCACTTACATGCAGCGATCGCTACGTTTGGCTCTACAGCGAACAGCCCCGTTGGTTTCCGCCCACCAGACTGCCCAATGCGTACATTGATGCTGTGATTGCTGCGCGTAAACAGGAGGGCATGTCAAACCCCTGATCAATAGGACAGCGATAAACCGAGTCGGGTTTGAAAACAATTTTGTCGTTCCTTTCCTGTTTTCCGCGATTAAAATGAGTATATAATCATCTCGACGAGGAGCGTTCGGATGTTTTTTCAATTTAAGAGCTTTGCACATCTAAGACGTTTAGTTATTGGATTGATTCTCGCCATTGTTACGGTGGATTTTTTTATCGCGTTTTTCTTTCTAAGATTCGTTTTTGGTTTCTTTAATCGACCGCATCCGCAGGTGGCTTTTCATTCCTCCGCACGGCAAGTTTCGCCGTCATCCAATCCTCCTCCCTCAACAGCTCCCATGGCGCCCGAAGTCACAGTCACTCCTCAAATGACACCAAACAGTGCAGGCAATGCATTTACGAATCGGAACTCCGTTCCTTCCTCCTGGAATGAGGCGCAACAAAGCGCGGCGAATATTCAACGCATTCTCAAGGAGGCGGAGGAGAAAGAGGCGAATGCCAGGGAGATCAGCCGCTCGATGTTGCAGGAGGCGGCCAAATTACAACAAAAAGAAATTCAATCTCGGAACGTCGATGGAGACGCCACGAGATATGTTATGAATCAACCATCATACAAGCCCGTTCCTCAATCCTATCAGCTTGCGCAACCGGGGATGAGCGCGGATGAAGTCACGAATATCGCCAAGCAGATCGGAAACGCCCAGGCGCAAATAGACAAATTACGCGATGCTGCTGAAAAAGATAATTACCTTGCTCTCCAATATCGGTGGCAATACAAAGCATTGAAACAACAGGCGGATTATCTATTTTCAGAATATGACAAATGCTCAATGGCGGCTTCCGATGCTCAAAATCAAGCCAACTTACTGTCGCAACAAGCGAACGAATTGGCGTCTAGGCATGCATGGTGGGGTAATCCGGATGAACTGTCCGCCAAATCCTATTTCTTTCAACACCAAGCCGAAATCTTGAACTATCAGGCGAACCAAATACGCGAGAATGCGAATTACATCCAATCGGAATACAGTGCGGATTTAAGCAAAGCGAACTTGCACGAGAGCAACGCAAAATATGCCAATCAACAGATACTGTACTACCAAAATCAAATCAAATACTATAACGGTCTCCTTCATTCAAAATAAAACGGCGCGCCACATAAATGGCAGGCGCCAGTGCGGCGATCGCCCCCTGTCTCTGAAAAAGTTCCTTTTCGTGGAATGATATCCCTTGGAAGCTTCAATTGTAAAAATGAAAGGGACACGCTCTCAAAAGAAACCTTTTTGGCAAGGAGTTCCTGATAGCGAATAAGAAAAGAGACAGCCAGGCACTCAAAACCACCACAAACGGTGATACTGATTGCATTTGACGAATAAGATGCTTTGAACGGCGCTTAAACTCGTAAAGGAGAGGGGACCCCTTTTTGCAAAGATCCCCCTAACCACACCGTCACTGTAGCCGTGATATTTTTAGAGGCTCCAATATGCCCGCAGGATAAAGCCCATAATCCAGACTGAACGCCTTTCCATCGGTGATCCAATTCCCCGGTCCATACCCCGGTGCACGAAGGGGAATCTGATGGAGGGGACCAAAGGTGTTGCGCCGTGTGAGGACGACCTCCAATTCCAGCATTCCGTTAACCATCATATCCGAAGAGATTTCAGTCCGCCAAGGCTTGAACGCAAGGATTGCATCCCTGTTTTTTCCGCGAACCTTCATGCAGGCCGCCTCAAACCGGCTCGCCTCCAACTCCAAAACGGTATCCGCACCGATATTCGACGGCAACTCCGCTTGATAGATGATAGCTCCTCCATAGAACGGTAACCCTTGTCGCGTAATGTCCCCGATGCTCAGCTTTGCCGGTTTGGAAATGAGGATGGCTCGATGACCTTCCACGCGCACGCCAAAATCTCCGAGCAAATAGACAGCCTCAAGGTTAGTATGCGGATAAAAATCCACCCCTAGTTGCAGAAGGTTCCGCCCGATTCTGAATGAATCCTTAGGGATTGGAACTTTTTGGAACGCTATATCCACCCACCAATCCTGAGGCGCGTTTGCGATTTTCCTATCGTTCAAAGAGATGTGAAATTGCCCGGGTCGCTCCACGGCGAGAAAAACGTCTCCTTCGGGAATAACCTCCACATCGAATTCAAACTCCAGAGTAACTCTGCCAAGATCATCGCTCTTGGGCTGAACCTTCTCTCGATACCACGGTTGCACCATCTCCCCCCCGCGAAGCGGGATTCCAAAATGCGCCCGTATCTTTTGATCCACTTTGAGTATCTCCGTCGCTTCCCGCCAATCCTCCCGCCCGATCTTCCACTTTGCGATATCCAGCACGCACACATTCGGCTCCAAAAGTCTGTATTCGAATGGCCCCTCCACCACCAACCGCTCGCTTTTTTGACGGATCGCAAGAGGGGATGCTTGAGTCGCCCCTTCGGGAACGAGCAAGTAGATATGCTCCTGAGATGGGGCGTAATCCGCGTGAAACTCGATGAGTCCACCGGCATTGGTGGTGGGAATTGACCAGCGCCGCCCATTCCTGCAATCCCATTCCTCCACGCCCCAGACACCGGGAATCCGAACGATAACCTCCGGATGCGCCCTTCCTGGATTCACATTGAGAGTGGCGAGAATACGATATCTCCCGTCATCCCGCATTTGACAAAAAACATCCTTCACTGGCTTACGTTCCGCTCCCTCGAAAAAATCAAGGGAATAGTCGGTTGTTTGGCGGCATTGCGCGGTCAGAAGCCCGCCATCCCATGGCAAATGGATGCAATTATCGGCGATTTTCCTGGCTGCCGAGGAGATAATTGCATCCACGTAACCTGGAGCATCCCCAACGAATATCACCTGTCCCCCCGCTTGGTGAAACCTTTCCATTAACTGCAATGTGGTGGAACGGACAGTCGTCATCCCTCCAAGAAGCGCTACGTGATAGGACGCATGTCCCACTCGCAAAACCGGCTTTCCATGTTCATCCATTTCAATGGAGGATAGCCTTCCCAGCATCTCCTCGTCGCCGTAATCAAAATCCATATGCGCCCCGGTCAGCCAATGGAAGAGTTCCTGGTAGCTCTTTTCAATATCCATCACCTCCTGGGTGGTTGCGGAAAGTCCGTTCGCCCATCCGGCGTGAATCTGGCACCAAAGGCTCTCTATGGGATTTACCACCAATATATCGCAGCAGGGTTCGCCTTGGTGCAAAAGGAGTCCCAAACGTGCGAAGTAGCTCTCCACATATTCATACTCTTTCCACCATGCAGATTGATGCAGGATGCTGGCTGGGAAGTCGCGTTTTGCCTCCCCCTCCATGGTGTACCAGGATAGATGATGACATCGCAGATTGATGCCGAAGAGAGCCTGCCAGTCACCGACCTCTTTGTGACCCTGAAAATTCATCTGCCATCCCGTGCATCCGTAAAGCTCTGAGAGCAACCACTCTTTGCCAAGCTGCCGCGCTGCGGAGGTTAACTGTTTGACGATCCAGTAATTTCGATTGCCTTCGGTCAATACATCCACGCCTGGTACGTGCATCCATTCATAGAATCTCATCAGTGAGCCCTGCATCACCGCCTGTGCTGTCAGACTATCCTCATGAAGGACATGCCCGGTCAATTTCAAGTTATTCTTTTCGCACCATTCGTAAATCGGCTTGGCATAGTTCTCCAAAAAGAGTTCCTGCAAAAGCTCCATGTAATGCCATTTCACTTGAGAGATTTTACGACCGTAAGGCTGCAGAAACAACTCAGGGAGCAAAGAGACAATATCATACCCAAACCGTTGCAGAAACTCCTCAGGCAGTTTTTTAGTCCATGGGGTCATCTGCAAACGATTCTCATTCGAACATCCGAAACCCGCCATCACCGCTCCTCGATGAGGCTCATCCGTGAAGATGCCTTGTATGGCAGTCCCGAACTTATCGCCGCAATGCTCCTTGTACTTTTCGTGTGTGAGTGCGATATAGCGATCAATGGCTTCCCTGTTCATTGTATCCACATAGGTGTATCCATTGTAAAAACTGGAGGGTTTCATCTCCTCCACGGTGAATAGGAGCACCGACTGCCCGACATATGCGGCGGGGGGAGTGGTCTCCTCCAATCGGGCGATATCCTTGTAACATAATCCGGATAGCGAGCATGAAAACGCGGCAACAGCGTCATTCTTCCAACGGAAACGCTCCCCCGGAACTATTCGCATGCAAAGATAATGCATGCGATACTCCGGGTTAACCGTCACCATCCCTCCCGCTGTGCCGCTGGGCCAGCGGTCCTCGTCATATAGCCACGCCTCCATGTTTAGCTTCGAGGATTCCTCGGCGCAGCGATTCGTCAATCGAAACCACTCCTCCCCCAGATACTCGGTGGCTAAGCCCGTTCGAGAGTGCATGAAAAATCCGCCAAACCCCATTCGCTTCAGTATATGGATTTGACGGATTAACTCCTCCTCGTTCAACTCTCCATTCCAACTCCAAAAGGGCTTACCTCGATATTCGTTGGGAGGAGTGAGAAATCGGTCGTATAAGTTTCGCATTTTTTCCCTTGTATCAATTTTCGAGCGCTCGCTCGAAAAGCATTACAATAGATTTTTTAAGGGCGGGGACACCACAAAAAGAGCGCACTCTCGCGATGTCATTTGAGCATTGCCGCGCATGGAAACCCCGCATTGCAAACGTGTGATATAACGTTCGAATTATAGCACCGCGAAACCAAAGTGTCAAGCAAATATGAATTTGTCTGACATGAATTATAATTCGGATTAATTCTTCGCTTGCAAGGGATCTCACGCAAAGAGGGGAACCAATCGTTTTTGAATTCATGTCATTTCCGCGCTTGAAATGCCCCATCAAACACCGAACACTGGCGCCAAATCGGATTGCATGCGCACGGATTCAATGGAAGCGCCGTCGTCGATTCGTTGCGGGGGGGGGGGTGGTCGGTCCTTCCAACCTCGCACGCGTATTCGATGGTGAACCATCGTCGACTCCTTTCGGGCTCATCTCTATCACAATCGCCCAAATCTCCGCCGTTCGGGGTTGCATAATTGCCGGGCGTTTGGGTTACAATGAAAACACATCGCCATAACAGAGGAGGATCAAATGCATCGCTTCGCATCAGCCAACACAGAGAGTTCGCTGCCACATTTCTCAAGTTCGTCCTGGATATGCCTATTCATTGTAATTCTCCTGTACGTTTCGGCCGCAGCAAAAGCGGATTTCCGGTTATATGTTTCGCCCAACGGCAACGATAGTTGGTCGGGCAAATATCCCGCTCCCGCCAAAAACGGACGGAACGGTCCGTTCGCTACGTTAACCGCAGCGAGAAACGCCATCCGAAATCTTAAAACGAAAGGCGAATTCCCCAAAGGCGGGGTGCGCGTGATCCTTATGTCCGGAACCTATCCGTTGAACGAAACTTTTCAACTAACCTCTAAGGATAGCGGTACTCAACGCTCCCCGATTGTCTATGAAGCCGCTCCCAAAACACAGGTGATCCTTAGCGGAGGGAGGGATATCCACGGTTTTCAACCGGTGACCGATCCCAATGTCTTGAAACGATTTCAGCCTGAGGCTAGGAATCACATCCTGCAAGTCGATTTGAAGAGTCAGGGAATCACGGATTACGGAGAGATGACTTCACAGGGATTTGGGAGAAACGTTGAACCCCTTCCTATGGAACTCTTCTTTAACGAAAAGCCGATGCAGTTGGCGAGATGGCCGAAGACGGGATGGTTACGTATTCAGAGCGTCCCGAACGGTCCCAACGGGGGCGAATTCACATATGCGGGCGATGAGCCTCAGCAATGGAACCCAAACCAGGATTTATGGGTTTATGGCTATTGGAACTTCGACTGGGCGGACTCCTATGAAAAGGTAAAACGGCTGGACGCCGTGAATCACACGGTATACACCGTAGACCCGAGCGGTCCTTTTGGCTATACCGTTGGCAGGCGATTTTACTTCCTTAACGTCATGGAGGAGGTAAGCCAGCCAAACGATTATTATCTGGATAAATCCTCAGGAATCCTCTATTTCTATCCCCCAAGCTCCACCGAAACCGGACAAGCTGTGGTTTCCATGCTTTCATCTCCGCTGATTGCCCTTCAAAACTGCTCCTGGGTGACCATCAAAGGGATCACCTTCGCTTATGATCGGGGGGATGGGGCTTCCATTCAAAACGGGGATCATAACCTTTTAAAGGATTGCGTATTCCAGGATATTGGTGACAGAGCCATCCTGCTAAACGGCGGGAATAACAACGGGGTGGATCACTGCTCGATCCATGATGTCGGAGAAGGGGGAGTCATTCTAGGCGGGGGGGATCGGACCACTCTCACACCTGCCAATAACTTCGTAACCAATAGCGAAATATGGGATGTAAATCGCTGGGCGCGCACATATCATCCATGCGTGGCGATCGATGGCGATGGAAACATCGTTGCGCATAACATTCTGCACGACGCACCGCACGCCGCAATACTTCTCAGTGGCAACGACCACCTGATCGAATACAACGACATCTACAACGTATGCACGGATACCGCCGACGCCGGTGCGATTTACATGGGCAGGGATTGGACGATGCAAGGGAACGTCATTCGTTACAATTATATTCATGATTTGGTGCGTCAGGAGAACGGCGAAGGCTACAATCACGTAATGGGAGTATATTTGGACGACACATTTAGCGGCGCTACGGTTTACGGGAATATCTTTAACAAGGCGGATATCGCGGTGCTGATGGGCGGGGGAAGTTACAACCAAATAGATAACAACATCTTCATCGATTGCAGCACCGCCATTTCGGTGGATGCGCGGGGATTGGGATGGGCGAAATCATACTGCGTCCCCGGAGGGGATTGGCATATGTATTCAAAGGTCAAGGCGATGCATTACGACCAGCCACCCTACAGCACACACTATCCAAACCTCATAAAAATGATGGCGGGAAATCCAGCCATGCCAACGGGTGATCAAATAATGCACAATATCTGTTTCGGTGGAAACTGGTTGTGGCTCGGGGATAATTTAAAGCCTGACCAAGTTGGAGTGGCTGATAATTACGTTGGCGACACCCCAGGGTTTGTGGATTATTCCAAAGGTGATTTCCGGTTACGCAAGGACTCACCCGCCTGGCGATTAGGGTTCAAAGCGATCCCCATGAATAGGATTGGTCCGGAAAAGGAAAAATGAATGAAACTTGTTCTCTGTTTGCTGGTTTTGTTAGTTTTGGTGGCGCCGGCGTACGCTGACTACACAAATTCCCCGGAGGCGAAATTCGCCTCCGGGGATGGGAATATCGCCTATCTTACCGTGGGAGCGCTTGTTCCATTCGTGGAGGACGGACGCAACGCCAATCCCCATGGCATTCGAACATTGGATGCTCTGGGAACGAGCGTGCTTCTTGAACAGGCGCTGAAGTTGATTGTCCGGGAACCGCGCCCGGATACGGGATCGAGGAATAGCTTTCCCAGCGGACACACCACCGCCGCATTCGCCATCGCCGCCATGGAGAGCAATTACCATCCAGACCAGGCTCCCATTTGGTATACCGGCGCCAGCCTGATTGGCGTCTCACGCATCGTGCTTGATCGTCACTGGGTGCACGATGTGGTGGCGGGAGCGGCGTTAGGATATCTCACCGCTCGCTGGGAATTACAGAACAGTCACGGACTAATGCTGTCTCCATTCATAGCCCCAGGCTCCCGCGCAGTTGGCATGGAAGGTTGCATCAATTTTTAGACTCATGCAGTTGCATCGCCCCAATCGGGCACAGATAGCGTCTCGCCATCCTTCAGAGAGGATTTGTGCGCCATAACCCCTGCTGCGGTATATCGTGCCGCCTCCCAAGCATTGATAACAGGCATGCGGGAATGCGCGACTGCATCCACAAACTCGTTTACGAGATATGCGTGTGATCCGCCGTGTCCCCCGTACACATTCCCTTCGCCCAGCGCCTTATGGTACGCCTCGTACACATCGGAGGGCAGCGGGTCGCGAATTTCATCCTCTTTCAAAATCGTCGGTTTCTCCTTCTCGTACCACACCCCATTCTCGTAAGCTCCATGCGTGCCATAAATGCGGAAGGTCTCCCGAATGACGGCGCATTCACGGTGTTCGCAAATTCTCATAACGGACTGGTTGCTCATTTGAAATAACGCCGTCACATTGGAGTAAGGCATCATCATCTCCTCGAAATACGGCTCCTTGGTGCGCGGTGGAGTCCCCCAAGCGGACACCTTCACCGCATGCGCCTTCATTACGCTCATCGGACCGGACATGGAATGCGTCGGGTAAGACATGGGGCTATCGGTCTCCCCTCTCTCGCGGTACTCCTTAAGTGTCTTCATCCATTCCTGTCCGGCCTGACTGGCGAAGCGGCTTTGATACACTTGGCGGAGATCGCTGGCGGAACTATCGAAGCTATGCATATATTCGCCCTCGGAGTATATGAAATCTCCAAACGCACCTTTCGCCGCCTGACGTCTGCAGAACATCGCATCCGCATGATAAAACGTGGTTTCGCCAAGCATATAGAATTGCCCCGTCTTACGACAGGTTTGAATTAATTTATCGCACCACTCCAGCGTTTCATCCCCGCTGGGAATTGAGATTAACGGAACCGCGCTATAGACATGCTTCCCGCTCTCCATCGCTTGAATGCATTGAGGAGCATGGAGCCAATGCTGTGAGAAGATCGCCAGTGCGTCCAGATCGCTGCGACAAATCTCATCCAAAGTGGCGTAAGCGTCCCGTGGATGAAACTTATCCTGGAAAGATTCTTTTCCGGCGAACTTCGCAATCCGCTCCGACTCGCGGTCACACAATGCAATTCGATCCACCAAGGGGTGGTGTTTAAAGAGATCCGCAAAGACGGATCCGAAACTACCCAGTCCGACCAATCCAATGCTGATGCCCATTTCGTTCTCCTCTCAATATCCTCTTTCAGTGAATATGATACTCGCAAATAAAAATGATTTTTGCCAGTTCCCTCGGGTATATTGAAATCCATCGGAGCGCCATTTTCGTTTTCTCATCAGGTTCGAGTTTGTTGCAAAGGAGAGAAAAATGCCTGAATTTAGTTCACCGTTCTCGGGTCTTGCATCCAGGGTGATGCTGACCGACCAGGAATTGATCCGAGCCATTCGTTTCATGATCGCTGCGGAGTACGAGGCGATACAGATGTACATGCAGCTTTCGGAATCAACCGATAACAAACTAGCGATTGACGTTCTGACGGATATCGCCAACGAGGAGCGTATCCACGCAGGCGAATTCCTTCGACTCCTGCAGGAACTCGCCCCCGACGAGCAGACTTTCTACGCGGAAGGCGCCAGCGAGGTGGAGGAGGAGATTGACAAGTCGATGTGATAAACGTCCTAACTTTTTTCAATCTTTGTGACTGACGATGCTGACAAGATCCAGAATCATGGTTTGGAGGTTCCAAGGAGACAAATCCGATGAGTGACTTCGTGCCTGCACCTCCGGTGGCTCGAGAGTACGAGCATCTGAAACTGTTAACCATTTTTCACACCATCCTAGGGATATTGATTATTTTTACCAGTTCCATATTCATTATTCACACCGTTTTTGGATTGATGATGTTTCTTCATCCCTCTTCATTCGGCGGACCGGGAAAAAACCAGCCTCCCCCCTCTTTCGGGTTGATTTTCTTTCTCATTGGAGGTTTGGTTGTTTTGGGGGGATGGTCACTTGGCGCTCTGACGATTTACGCAGGCCAATGCATTCGCATGCGGAAAAAATATACATTTATTCAGGTTATAGAGGCTTTGCTGTGCTTTTTCGTAACTCCTTTAGGCACCGCATTGGGTATCTTCACCCTTTTAACGTTGAATCAACCAACGGTGAAGGCGATGTTCGGAAAATATACCTGAAAAGCCAGGGAGGCAGTCGAAGGAACGCAAGGATCTAAAGTTATCCTGAATCCGCATCAAATCAGTTGAAGGGAACGGCTCCGGTGTTTCATCCGGATAATGGGAGATGAATAATGGAAGACTCGGCTTTCCCTACGGCGTCACCTGAAATAAAAGAGGCAATCCTTTGGGATGACCTGAAATTGTGGTTTCCCCGTCCCGCCAATGAGTGGCTTGAGGCGTTTCCAATCGGGTGTGGCAGGCTCGGCGCAATCGTTTTCGGCGGCGTCCAACGGGAACGTCTGCAACTGAACGAGGACACTCTCTGGGGCGGCGGTCCGCACTGCTACGATAACCCGGAGGCGTTGCAACATCTGCCTCAAATCCGTCAACTCGTCTTCGCAGAAAAATACGCCGAAGCGCAGAGGATGGCAAATGACAATTTCATGGGAATTCCCGCCTCGCAGATGATGTATCAGACCGTTGGGAGCCTGTTTCTAGAGTTCCCTAACGTATCGGGGCCCTTGCATTACCGTCGCGAACTGGATATCGACTCCGCCATTGTAACCGTCGAATTTAAATCCAACGGCGTCATGTTTCGCCGCGAGATGTTCGCCTCCTATCCCCATCAGGTGATCGTCGTTCGCCTTGAGGCGGATCGCCCGAAGAGCATCTCCTTCAGGGCGCATTACGAAACGCCTCTCTCCGCCATTCCGCATACGCCGCCTGACGGATCTCTTGCGCTGGAAGGCGTGAACGCGGAATCTCAGGGGATTCCACCGCAGTTGAAGTTCGTATCGATTGCCAAAGCGATCAGTAATGGCGGCGTGATCGGATCGGATAACGGCGTTTTAAGCGTAACCAACGCGGACAATGTAACGCTTCTTATCTCAATCGCGACAAGCTATGTCAACTACAGAGATGTGAGCGGCAATGCTGCGGAAAAGGCGAGGAAACACATCGCCGATGCGGAACAGCGCTCCTACGACGAATTGCGAAAGGCGCATTTGCTGGATTATCGCGGGCTTTTCCGACGCGTGTACTTTCATCTTGGCGAAAAAAGCGCATCGCCCGCACCAACGGATGAGCGTATCAGGGTGTTCCAAGACGCTCCGGATTTGCAGCTCATTAAGCTCTACTATCAATTTGGGAGATATCTCCTCATTGCATCCTCCCGCCCGGGATGCCAACCCGCAAATCTGCAAGGGGTCTGGAACGAAAGCCTCACCCCTCCCTGGGGCTCAAAGTACACGGTCAATATCAACACCGAAATGAACTACTGGCTTGCTGCGCCGTGCAACCTGATGGAATGTTACGAACCTCTCTTTGACATGATCGACGATCTCCGGCAAACCGGTTCAAATACGGCGAAAACCCACTATGGGGCGAAGGGCTGGGTATGTCATCATAACACGGAACTGTGGCGGGGAACCGCACCGGTGGATGCAGCGGGACCGGGCATGTGGCAAACCGGAGGCGCATGGCTTTGCAAGAGCTTTTGGGACCAATACGAATTCACAGGCGACATAGAGGCTTTGCGTCGTCACTATCCCATCATGAAAGGCGCTGCGGAGTTTTTCCTTGACACACTTGTGCAGGAACCGAAACATCAATGGCTCGTGACATGTCCCTCCGTATCCCCGGAACATGCGCATCCTGGCGGGGCTTCGATCTGCGCTGGACCCGTCATGGATACGCAGATACTGCGGGACCTCTTTGATTCGTGCGTGAAAGCTTCGGAGATTTTGAACCTGGACGAGGAGTTTCGCAAACGTGCGATCGATGCGCGTAATCGACTAGCGCCGATGCAAATCGGTCGGGAGGGGCAACTTCAGGAGTGGCTGGAGGATTGGGACGCCGACGCACCGGACATCCACCACCGCCACGTCTCCCATCTCTATGGGTTGTATCCAAGCAATCAGATCACTCCGCGAGGCACACCGGACCTCGCCGCAGCCGCCATCAAAACCCTTCGGATGAGAGGCGATGAGAGTACCGGTTGGAGCCTGGCTTGGAAGGTTAACCTATGGGCGCGGTTGGAGGATGGCGAGCATGCGTACCGATTAATCAAACTTCTTCTCACCCCCTCTCGCACCGCCCCAAACCTTTTCGATCTGCACCCACCGTTTCAGATCGATGGGAATTTCGGGGCGACATCGGGTATCACCGAGATGATCCTCCAAAGCCATGACCATTGCATTCATTTGCTACCCGCTCTTCCCTCGGAATGGGAGGATGGCGTAGTACGCGGACTGAGAGCGAAAGGCGGCTTCGAAGTGGACATCGTTTGGGAAAAAGGCGTACTGGTCCAAGCGAAGATACGCTCCCTGCTCGGCGGAAAGTTGCGGGTTCGTTATAGGAAGCCGGTTGCCGTTTATGCCAAGGAACAAAGGCTTTCGGTCAGCTATCCCGAGGTGGATATCGCGGAAGCGCCCACGGATGTCGGCGGTGAATACATCGTCACATTGGAATCTCAGACATAAAGCGAATGAATATCAAAGGAGTGGCGCTTATGTTATCAATCCTTCATGGAAAATGGAAAAATCCTCTCCTTGTCCTCGTGCTCGCAGGGATGCTCCAATCCATCGCTTCCGCACTCCCTGCGGAGCGGAGGGTTATCTCTCTTGACGGCACGTGGAACATCGCCCAAGGGGGCATGGACCACATTCCCGAAAACTTCAAGCATCACATCCCCGTGCCGGGTTTGGCAGACATGGCGGCGCCGGCTTTTCAGGATGTGGGATATAAAAGCCCATTGAGACAGGCTTTTTGGTATGAGCGCACGTTCACCATTCCAGGCGCCATCCCTGCAAATGCGATACTCAAGATACACAAGGCGGAGTTTGGCACGAGGGTCTTCCTTAACGGAAAACTCGTCGGGGATCATCTCCCCTGTTTCACACCCGCTCTCTTTCAGGTCAAATCTTATTTGCGAGGAAACAACCTGCCAAACACCTTGATCATACGGGTGGGTGCGTATCGCGATTCCGTTCCCCCCACCATCCCCAACGGATCCGACTTCGAGAAGATCAAATATATACCGGGGATTTACGATTCCGTTGATCTCATCCTCTCCGGCACTCCAAGCATTGTAAACGTGCAAACCGCTCCGGAAATAAAAAGACATTCCGTGCGTGTTCAGGTGGTAATTCACAACTTAGGTCCCGCTATTACCGTCCCGATACGTTTTACCGTGAGGGAAAGACATTCCGGCAAAATCGTCGGCTCTTTGCAAACCGCCCCCATCGCTTTTCCAAGGGACGGAGAGAGAGTTGCGGATGTGCGGATACCGATCAAACCCATGCACTTATGGTCGCCGGAATCGCCGTTTTTATACACCTTGGAGACGAATACCGGATATGACCGCACACGAACCGTATTCGGAATGCGCAATTTTTATTTTAAGAACGGCAAGGCGTACCTAAACGACAGACCCTATTACATGCGCGGAAGCAATATCTGTATCTTCCGTTTTTTCGAGGATCCCGTACGCGGCGATCTGCCATGGAATAAAACGTGGGTGCGAAAGCTGTTCAAGAGTTTCAAGAGATTTCACTGGAACGCTTTTCGTTTTTGCATCGGGTATCCGCCGGATTTCTGGTATCGGATCGCGGACGAGGAGGGATATCTCATTCAGGACGAGTTCCCGATATGGTACGGGGGCCAATGGCCGCCTGAATTGAAGAGCGATGAATTGGCGAAGGAGTATGCGGAGCATATGCGCGAAGCCTGGAACCACCCCTGCGTGGTCCTCTGGGATGCGCAGAACGAATCGATCTCCACGCAGACCGGACCCGCCATTCACATGGTGCGGTCGCTGGACCTCTCTCATCGCCCATGGGACAACGGCTATGGTGCACCGGACGAGCCGGGGGACAGCTATGAATCCCATCCCTATCTATTCCAGAACCCCAACTTCAAACTATCGGATCTTGCCAGCTTCCCGTGGGTGCCTCAAGGAAACGCTCGACCCAACACCGGCAAGAACGCAATTATCATCAACGAGTACGACTGGCTCTGGCTCAACCGAGATGGAACGCCAACCACTCTGTCTAGACAAGTATACCAAAACCTGCTGGGTCCGAACAACACCACAGCCGAACGGCGTCTGCTTTATGCGAGATACATGGCGGCGATCACGGAGTTTTGGCGCTGCCATCGCGCCTGTGCGGGGGTGCTGGAGTTCTGCGGATTGGATTACTCACGCCCGAATGGTCAGACATCGGATCACTTTATAAATGTGGCGAAACTTGAATTCGAGCCGGAATTCCTCAAATATATGAGCGATGCATGCAACCCCATCGGCGTCATGCTGAATTTTTGGAATGACAAGGTACCCCAAGGGGATAAGCGCACTGTCTCCGCAATTCTAATCAATGACCTCTACAAAGGATACCATGGGCGGGTGGCTTTAAGACTGCTCCAAAACGGTAAAATCCTTTCGGAGCGGATGAAACCGCTCTTCCTGCCTGCCTTGGGACAAAAAACGATCTCGTTCCGGTTCCAGTTTCCCCAGGCATCGGGAAGTTACCAGTTGCAAGCGGTATGGATTCAACCAGGCAAACCACCCGTCACCAGTCATCGTTACTTCCAAGTCCTCTCTGCGGCGGAGATCAGAGCCTCTTACGGGCTGGCGTACAGGAAACATGTCATCGCATCCTCCAGCGTCACGGTGGATGGAGTGACCTATCCCGCCTCCAACGCCGTGGATGGCAGCGACGGCACTCGCTGGTCATCCGACTTCTCCGATCCCCAATGGCTTGCGGTTGACCTTGGTAAACCCGAGGAGATATCCCGGGTGGAATTGGACTGGGAAAACGCATATGGATTGGAATACCATATTGACGTATCGCTTGATGGAAAAAACTGGCGCACGGTCTACTCCACCGACTCCGGCAAAGGAGGAACGGAGATTATTCGCTTCCCCAAAACGATGGCGCGATGGGTGAGATTTTACGGGGTGAAACGCGGCACGCCTTTCGGATACTCCTTGTGGGAGTTTCGCGTATTTCCATGAAAAACTCTTATCATTGGGATTGCCGTGACATGTCGTTTTGATTGAAATCCGATACAAGTAAGCCTATACTATTACAGTTACTTACGAATGGTTTGGGGGTGGCACGACGATCACTCTAACGGGTCGTGCAAATCAGGTTAGGAGTACATGCGTTCAAAAAGACGGTGTGACGTATCATTCCAGATATCCCATACTATATTGTTTCATCAAGTGATTCAAAATCCACAAAGGAAGGAACTTGAATATGTCTACAGCCATCATGGATAAAATTCCGAACACCATGCGCGCCGTGCGTTGCCTTGGTCCGGAAAACTACCAGTTGCAGGAAATCCCCGTCCCAACGCCTGGTCCCACGGAGGTGTTGGTGAAGATAGACGCATGCGGCATCTGCGCCTCCGATGTGAAATGCTACACAGGGGCGCCGATGTTCTGGGGGGACGGAGTCCATCCCGGATATGCCCAACCCCCCATCACCCCGGGGCATGAACTGATAGGAACGGTGGTCGCCTTGGGGGAAGGCGCGGGGGAGATGTACGGTTTGGAGATCGGGGACCGCGCCATCTCCGAGCAGATCGTCCCATGCGGGAAGTGTCGCTTCTGCCTCAGCGGGCGGTATTGGATTTGCGCCAATCGGGATATTTACGGCTTTCGCAGATACTCGCCCGGAGGAATGGCGGAGTACATGCTTTTCCCCGCAAGAGCGCGCAACTACAAGGTGCCTCGGGAGATACCGGTTGAGGTGGCCGCTCTCATCGAACCTCTCGCCTGCTCCATGCACGCCGTGGAACGCGCCCATATGGAGTTCGGGGATTTCGTGGTGATCGCCGGCGCGGGGACATTGGGGCTTGGAATGGTCGCCAACGCTCGCTTGCGCAATCCCGGCCAGCTCTGCGTACTGGATTTCGATGACCATCGCCTGGAGATCGCAAAAAGCCTTGGCGCGGATATCACCATCAACCCCTCCAAGGTTGACGCCATTGCGGAGGTGAAGCGATTGACGGATGGCTACGGGTGCGATGTCTACATCGAAGCGACCGGCGTGCCGGAGGGTGTCCGCCAAGGGTTGGAAATGATCCGTAAGGGAGGCAATTTCGTGGAGTTCTCCGTCATGGGGAAGGAGACGACGGCGGATTGGACAACGATCGGGGATGGCAAGGAGATCACCATCTACGGCTCGCATCTGGGACCCTATTGCTATCCCAAGGTGATTGACTACCTTCAAAGGGGGATTTTGAAGACGGATGGAATCGTATCCCACAAGCTCTCATTGGATCGCTTCCTTGAGGGTTTTCACCTAGCCCATGATCCGAGCAAATCCATTAAGGTACTCTTAATGCCGTAGCTAATCGGACCGATCCGCCTGATCGGTTTAGAGGAAGGAACCTTTGGAAAACTGGGATTTGATTGTGGCGGGGAGCGGTCCCGCCGGTTCCATCGCCGCCGCCGAGGCGGCTCAAGCGGGAATGAAGACGTTGATCTTGGAAAAACGCACCCTTCCTCGCCACAAGACCTGCGGGGGCGGCGTACCCGTTGCGTTGAGGGCGATAGCCCCCGACATCGATCCGTGTGCGATTGCGGAAAAACAGGTGAGGTTTATGCAACACACCTGGCAGTTCGGAACTCCGGTGTTAGCTCCGGTCGCTTCCGAAGACGCAGCGGACGATTCCCTGACGCTCTGGATGGTGCAACGGTCGGTGTTCGATCATTATCTTGCAACGAGGGCGGTCCGCTTTGGCGCGGAACTGAGAGACGGAATGACCGTAAGGAGCGTCGAGGTTTCCAAGGAGGGAGTAACCGTTCACGCCCAGACCAATGGAGGCGCAATATCGCACCTTCATTCGGATTTCGTCATTGGGGCTGACGGCGCAAACGGGATAATCGCAAAGTGCGCCGGATTGCAATTCAAACGTGACATCGCCATGGCGATGGAGGCGGAGGTCCCGTGGGAATATCAGGAGGGGGACCCCATTCTCCGCGCGGACGCCATCCATCTGGAATACGGGGCGGTCCCCTACGGATACGCTTGGATATTTCCCAAGGCGACTCATTTGAATGTGGGGGCGGGGATATTCCTGCCTCAGGCCCAAAAGCGAATTTGCGGGGAGACGTTGCGCGAAACATTGCTAAAGGCTATGCGGGAGTATTTGGTGAGCGTGGATGTGAAAGTGGATTGGGACAACCAGAGAATATACGCTCACCCATTGCCCTTATGGAGCGGCAAACATCGTCTGAACACACTTGACGGCAGGATCCTTTTGGCGGGGGACGCCGCCGCTTTGGTGAACCCGCTCTTCGGCGACGGCATCCTGCACGCCGCCCGCAGCGGCAAAATCGCGGCGGAATGCTTGGTGACGGGCGATGGTGAGAACTACACAAACGTCATCAACTCTCAGTTCGCCGACAACTTCGATGCGGCGAGAAAACTCGCCAAATTCTTTTATCAATGGACCGGGCTGGTGTACAAATACGGCATCTCCCGCCCCAGCGCCACGCACACCGCCGCCCGTTTGCTCTGCGGGGAGGCTCTTTTCACCGATGTGGCTGGCAAAGCGATGCGCCGTATCCGCGCCGCGATGAGGAAATGAGTGGAATCACACATCGTCAACGCTTATCCCGACATCAAAAGGCACGCCAAGAGTTTCAAAATGTTTCTTCCCACAGCGAATCTTATCCGCTTCGCTGGTTCGCAGTTGCAGAAAAACGCGGGTTCCCTTGGTTTCACGCACCAGATAGAGAGCCTGTCCGTTCTGCTTGATAATCGCCCAGTCAGGATTGTACTGCCCGATAGGCGTGTCGATCACGAACCAACCTGGAAGTTTGACGAAGAGCTTGATATCCTCCCGATCATCCAGTTGTCGGGCGAATTCCCGCTCTACCTCTGAATCATACACCACATATTCATACACCGATTTGTTTACCCGCAGTGCAGTGAGATAGTTTATCAGCTCCTCGTTCTTAAAGAGGCGCATCTCCCATTCGACGGAGGTTCCCGCTCCATTGGGCCGCTCATATTTAATGCCGTCTATTAAGAGCCGGTGCAGCTCATTCTTGATGATAGCCGCCACCTTATCCAGGAACTTTTGTGGATTGTTGTAGCAATCCGTCATGCGTCCGGAATTCCTGAGAATGCGCAATAGAGTCGAGCGGGTCAATTCGGTTTCTCCTTGCAGGTAAGAGAGAACATCCGGAACGGCGCCGTCATAAATCGAACGTTCCTCAGCTACGCTCACAGCGCGAGCACTTATCCCTCCTCTTCCCATGTCCAAACCGCCGGTTTTGATAAGTATCTGCGGTATCCCCACAGGTTCCATCCTGCGGATTTCCTTCACGCAATTCCTTACAATATCTTCCGTTTTGAATTCCACGCGATAGGTGGTTTTCGGACTGATACGTTCCCAAAGCGCTTTGAATTCGGGGCTGAGTAAAACCTCCTTCTTCAACCGATTGGCGCCATCATCCCTCTCTCGGCGAATGTGCCGCTCAATTTGATAACTGGAAAGTAGATCAATCACTGCGGGTGCAATATCCTTTACCGCATCCGGAGGCTCTTCCGTGGAAAGCAGCTTCTCCTTTTCCTTCATGATCAGGTTATACACTTCGTCATCCGCCTGGGTATCCACGCGGGTATCTTTGAGCGTCCCTTTCTTATCCTGTGCGAAATAGCCGTTGTGCAGTTTTTCCATCGGCTCTCGCAGCCAGGGCAAATACCTGATTTTCCGCATAGTCCAGAAACATTGTGACAATCCGCTCAAGCTCCTTGATCTCTTTTTCCGCCAGATAATTTTTAGCGATCACAATATCAGACGGGAATATCTTTCCATGAGGAGCATTCTTCCAAGTAGTCAATACCATATTCGGTTTTGATGCGTCCGCGCGAGATGCAATAATCTCCGCGGCGGTCATGCCCGTGATCGCCCAGTGAAGTTTATTCTGTACTGTTTTGAAGAATATTTGGGTTATGTCGGCATCCATATGATAATCAATACTGCATTGTTCGTAGATATCCATGATTTTGAGGTAAAAGTGGCGTTCGCTGGCGCGTATCTCTCGAATTCGTTCGAGAAGTTCGTCGAAATAGTCTTTGCCGAATCGTTTGCCCTGTTTAAGCCTTTCATCATCCAGAATAAAGCCTTTGATAAGATATTCCCGTAATGTCTGCGTGGCCAAGATGCGGAACTGCGTCGCCTGGTGGCTATTGACCCGATATCCAACCGAGATGATGGCGTCCAGGTTGTAAAAATCAACATCGCGCGCAACCTCCCGATTGCCCTCATTTTGAACTATTCGAATTTTTCGAATAGTTGCATCCTCACTCAATTCATTGGACTTGTATATCTCTTTTAGATGGTAATTAATGGTGTTGACTTCCACCCCAAAAAGCTCCGCCATGCGTTTTTGGGTGAGCCAGAACGTCTCTCCCCGAAACATCACCTCCACTCTTACCGCACCCGATGGCGTGCCGTAGAGGATAATCTCGCCTTCACTGGGCTGAACATCATCGTTCACATCCTTCTCCTCACACCGTCTTGAAGACGATATTCCCGGTCCTGAATATCTGCACCGCATTGACCTTCAAATGGTCATTCCCCGCGAAGTCATCATCCAGGCAGACCACCCGCTCGGGCTTTCTCGCGGCCATGGCGCGGATAAGCTCCAGCGTCAGGTTCCTCTCCAGGCAGATGAAGAGCGCCCCCTCCGCCTTAATAGTTCAATTTTCCAGCGATTCCATCGCCTAAATCGCATACGCCGTCACGACATTGCTCCAGAGATATTGCTCCTCTCCGATGGCGACACTCACCCGGTCATCCACGTTGGTTCACCAAATCAACCATGCATCATTTCAGCGATATAATTCCCGATTCTTTCCCGGTTGGATCCGATACCGGAGAACTGCTTGTCGCACACGTCGCTGAATCGGGAAAGAACCCTTCGATTGATATTTTCCTGATCCTCGAATATTCCAACGCTGCGAAAACGCAATCCCCATTTTTCGAACTGTAAGATTGCGATGGTCGCATCCCTTGTGTGGTCATCGTTGGGCAGAGCGTAAACGAATATGGGGCGGGATTTGCCCTCAATCCTGCAATCCACCGGATATTTGGCTTCCGGATCGTGCTCTGCATCGCACCAATCGAAAGCAAATCGTTCAGCCGGAACTGCATTAGCGATAAGGGATAGAAAATCCTCCAAAAAAGCGGATCGTACCTTCTCCCGATTCAGGTATAGAACATCCGATATCTTAAGAAGCGCCTGTGCAAAGGAGAACAGTGCATCCCCATATCGCTCCTCGTTAATTGGAAAAAGGAGCTCCCTATCATGATCCTCCAGCATGAAAGATGAAAGCGCATTCGTGATGATCTTTTGACGCGTACCTTTTAAGAAATCCTTTTCATCGATATCGTAAGTGAGATGCATATAAGTGTGTCCCTCATCTGAAAGCCACCATTTATCATTTTCCCTTTTCAGCACAATGGAGAGGTGATCGCCATCTTCGAACAGAAATGGTGTGAAGACGCGGAAGCGCATATTTCCCTCGGAAACGAGACGCACTTTCTCGCTGACTTTATCCCGAAAATCGTATTGAATATTTCCGATGTTAATCCCCATATCTCCTCAAAACTGGATTGTTTTTCATCCCAAGGAATAAATCCACAATCTTTTATAAGGGATTGCAAAGCGCCATGCAAATCCGCATATCTATCTGTTTGTTCGGCGTATGCATCCTCACTCGTTCCAATATCCTGATATCGCTCGGTGGCGGTATGAATGTGAAAATCGTAAAAAGATACTTTCTCAATGCGGTTAGTATGTTCGTGACTTTTACCATTATATCGCTTGAGTCGAAATACCGCATTGCTTCCAATCGGGCAATAAATGAGTATAACGGAAAAATCAAGGATATTAAAGTCGCTCTAACGTATTAAAAGTCTAAAACGATTGTGTTGAGCACCCTCAACATCCAAATCCCATTCCTCGTGCCCCCTCTTTTTTGCGCAAACGTAAACGACCATCAAAATCATCCGGCAAACGCTTACTTTCGATAATTAGGGATTGAATCATTTGGTCCGTATATTTTTCCGCCATTTTTTATCCTCAGCTTGGATGGATATTGAATTCCGAATAAACCACCTATCGCGCCCTCCGCGCCTTCTTGTAGGGTTTCCTCTCACCGGAGGGGTCACCGCCCATGGCGTGGGAAGGAATGAAGCGTTTCAGTTCCATAATCTCGTCGCGCAGTTCCGCCGCCTTTTCGAAATTCAACGCCTTGGCGAACTCCTTCATCCTTTTCTCCAATTGCGCCACCAACTCCACCACTTGATCCAAAGGCAAACGCGTCGCCTCCGTCAGGTCTAACTCCGCGTGATACGACGCTCGCTCCTCCGCGACCTTCTCCGACATGATCAGATCGCGAATCGCCTTCCGTACCGTTTGCGGGGTGATACCGTGCTTGAGGTTGTATTCCATTTGAATGGCGCGACGACGGTTTGTCTCATCAATCGCCCTTTTCATGGAGCCTGTGACGGTGTCGGCGTACATGATCACCTGCCCGCTGACGTTTCTTGCAGCGCGACCGATCGTCTGGATGAGCGAAGTCTCGGAGCGAAGGAACCCCTCCTTGTCCGCGTCGAGTATCGCCACAAGCGACACCTCGGGCAAGTCCAACCCCTCCCGCAGGAGGTTGATACCAACGATCACGTCATGCACTCCCGTTCGGAGGTCTCGCAGTATCTCCGTGCGCTCCATCGTCTTCACGCCGTAATGGAGATAATGCACTTTGATATTGAGTTCCTGCAAGTAGTTGGAGAGGTCCTCCGCCATTCTCCGAGTGAGGGTGGTGACGAGGACGCGCTCCTTTCGCTCCACTCTTGTGCGTATCTCCTTAATGAGATCATCCACCTGCCCCTTGGTGGGACGCAGGATGATTTCCGGATCGATCAAACCCGTCGGACGGATGATCTGCTCCACGATCTGCTCGCTGTGTTCCCGTTCATATGCGGCGGGAGTGGCGGAGAGGAAGACCACCTGTTTCACTCGCTGCTCCCATTCATGAAACTTCAATGGACGGTTGTCGGCGGCGGAGGGCAGTCGGAAACCGTATTCGATCAGCACCTCCTTGCGCGCCTTGTCGCCGGCGTACATTCCGCGCAATTGAGGCAAAGTTTGGTGCGATTCATCCACCAGCACCACAAAATCCTCTGGAAAGTAGCTAAAAAGCGTATTCGGCGGTGTACCCGCCGCGCGATTATCCATGTATCGGCTGTAATTCTCGATTCCGGAACAATATCCGAGCTCCCGCATCATCTCCAGATCAAACCGAGTGCGCTGTTCGATCCTCTGCGCCTCAAGGAGCTTTCCCTGCTTGTTGAACCTCTCCACTTGCTGTTTCATCTCCTCCTCGATCTGAACCATCGCCTCCTCCAGCCTTTCGGTGGTGGTGACGAAGTGGCTTGCGGGGAAGATGGTAACCTGATTACGAGAACCTAAAACCTCTCCGGTAACCGGATCAATCAAAGTGATTTTCTCGATATCATCTCCAAAGAACTCAACCCGGATGATGATCTCCTCGTCAATGGGTTGCACCTCCAATATATCTCCGCGCACGCGAAAGGTTCCGCGCTGCAACTCCATATTGTTGCGAGTGAACTGCATGTCCACCAATCTGTGCAAAGCCTCCTCCCGATCCATTGTCTCCCCTCGTCGGAAGGAGAGGATTATTTTGCGATACTCCTCCGGAGAACCCAAGCCATAGATGCAGGAGACGGAAGCCACGACGATGACATCCCGCCGTTCCAGCACCGCCTGCGTGGCGGAGTGGCGAAGGCGATCGATTTCATCGTTGATCTTTGCGTCCTTCTCGATGTAGGTGTCCGTCTGCGGGATGTACGCTTCCGGCTGATAATAGTCGTAGTAGGAGACAAAGTACTCCACGGCGTTCTCCGGAAAGAACTCGCGAAATTCGGAGCAGAGCTGTGCGGCGAGAGTCTTGTTATGGGCGATGACCAAGGTTGGGCGGTTGATCCTCTGGATCACGTGCGCCATGGTGAAGGTTTTCCCCGTGCCGGTGGCGCCAAGAAGCGTCTGAAAGCGCATGCCGGCTTGAATGCCCTTCACGATTTTCTCCACCGCCTCTGGTTGATCCCCCTGAAGAGTGTAGTTTGACTTAAGATTGAAATCCGAAGACATGCCTTGCCTATCCAATGTTGTATTATTCTCGCGTTCACACAAGTATACCAGAGTCACGTAAAATGCGCCAGGCAAACGTCGAAAGTTGAGATCATCTCACATATTTTGATTTCCGCATAAGGTATATTATCAATCAATATGCGGGTTGCTCGAAAGAGCTGCAAGGGAAGACGGTGCGAATCCGTCACGGTCCCGCCGCTGTAACCGAGGACGAAAGCCGTTAGTTGCCACTGTCCGGATGGATGGGAAGGCACGGCGAGTAGATTGATCCGGAAGTCAGAAGACCTACCCGTGTAACGTTCGTTGCTAAATCCTCGTGGAATGGGATTTATACGGCAATCAATATTATCGTGGATGAAATACGGCATCCCCGAACCAGATTCTTTGGTTTGGGGATTTTTGCGTTTGGGTGGAGAGAATAGCGATTTGAGCGCACTACACGGTGGAAATCTGTACAGGCTATCGGCGGAATCGGGCAGACCTTCGGGGGAGATTATCGATTTTTCAGCCAATATCAATCCGCTGGGACCTCCCGAATGGTTGCGTCCGTTGATCAGTTCGCAAATCCATATGCTGGCGCATTATCCGGATCCGGAATGCACGCAGTTAATGGAAGCGGCGGCTTTGCGCTATGGAGTTCCCGGAGACGAGATACTTTTCGGTAATGGCTCCAGCGAGATCATCCACTGTCTGACCCGTATCATCGATGCAAAGCACGCAGTCATTACTACCCCCTCATACTCGGATTATGCACAGGCATCCCGGTTGGCCGGACTTAATGTGGCGTCATCACCGTTACGAAGAGATCGGGGCTTTGCACTTGATACCGGTGAGCTGGAAACCAGGCTGCAGGACGACGAAATCGTCTTTATCGGGCAACCGAATAATCCGACGGGAACGATCGTCAAAACAGGACTGCTTCGCGAGTTGGCCGGCCGCCATCCTGGTACCACTTTCATTATTGATGAAGCCTTTGCCGATTTTGTCTCCGATATGGAAAGCATCATCGTTGATCGCCCGATGAATGTCGTGGTTCTCCGCTCTCTTACCAAGTTTTACGCCATTCCGGGCCTCCGATTGGGATGCGCAATCGGTGAAGCCGATCTGGTTCAGCGGGCAAAACGGCACCTTCCGCCGTGGTCGGTAAATACTCTCGCACAGGCTGTGGGCACGATGGCTCTTGCAGACAGAGATTACGCCATACGGTCACGCGAGCTTGTGGATTCCGGTCGTAATCAACTTATGAACGAACTTGGAAATATCCCGGGGATTGAGTTATATGAGGGCAAAGCGAATTTTCTGCTGGCGAGGATCAATCTCGGAGATATTGACGCTCATGAGCTGGCTAGGCGACTTATAAAAGAGGGTATCGCAATCCGCGTATGCGATAACTTCGAGGGACTCGATAACAGGTTCTTTCGAGTCGCCGTCAGAACCGAAGCGGAGAACGCACTTCTGATTCGTTCGATGAGAACGTTTATGGGGGTTCCGGCGCACAACGTTCCTCAACGGAAAAAGCCGGCGATCATGTTCCAGGGAACCAGTTCCAATGCGGGTAAAAGCGTTCTGACGGCAGGGCTGTGCCGTGTATTGCTTCAGGACGGATACAACGTCGCACCATTTAAGGCCCAGAACATGTCGCTGAATTCATATGTCACCCATGACAATGGTGAGATGGGCAGAGCTCAAGTTGTGCAGGCTCAGGCATGCCGCATCGATGCGGACACCCGCATGAACCCTGTTCTAATCAAACCGAACAGCGATACGAACTTCCAAATCATAATCCGGGGCAAACCGGAAGGCAACATGGATTTCGGAGCATATACAAAACACAAAGCCGCTATTTTTGAAGAGGTGAAAAAGTCCTATGACTCCCTAGCATCTGAATACGACGTTCTTGTTCTAGAAGGCGCGGGAAGCCCTGGCGAGGTCAATCTGAAAAGCCGGGATATCGTCAACATGAATATGGCGCGATACGCCCAAGCTCCCGTTCTACTTGTGGGAGATATCGACCGAGGCGGGGTTTACGCCTCTTATGTTGGAACCATGGAAGTCCTGTCTGAATGGGAGCGAGCGCAGATCGCCGGCTTTATCGTTAATCGGTTCCGCGGAACGGCAAGCCTACTGGAGGATGCGCACGATTACATTCTACGGCATACGGGTCGTCCTGTTCTAGGTGTGGTTCCCTACCTGCGCGATCTGGGATTGCCTGAAGAGGATTCCGTCAGTTTCAAAGCGGGCTTTTTTGACAAATCAATTCCGGAAGGGGAATATGTTGATATCGCTCTGGTGGATTTGCCTCATATCTCAAACTTCACCGACTTCGACTCGCTGCGAGTAGAGCCCGATGTGCGGCTGAGGATAATCAGAACCGCATCAGAGCTTGGTACGCCCAATGCGGTTATAATCCCCGGCAGCAAGAATGTTCTTGGAGATCTGTTATATTTGCAGAATACGGGACTGCAAGATAAGCTGATGGATCTGGCTAGAACCGGTAGAGTGGAGATTGTTGGTGTCTGCGGCGGCTACCAGATTCTGGGAAGAGATATCTCCGACCCTTACTGTATTGAGTCCACCGGGCAAACGCTTCCCGCTCTGGGATTACTTCCCGTATCGACCGTTCTGGCTCCCGAGAAAACGCTCGCGTGTGTGTCCGCCAGACATCTGCCTACGGGGGCGAGGCTCAAAGGTTACGAGATACATCATGGAGTGACGGATCACGGTGAAGCCATTCCATACATTGAAAAAGAGAATGGCGAACAGATAGGATCAAGCCTCAAGAATGGATTGATCTGGGGCACCTATCTCCACGGAGTTTTTGATGCGGACGAGTTCAGGCGATGGTTTATCGATAAGCTTCGTGTGAGGCGCGGGCTGGATCCAATAGGGCATGTTTGCGCGGTTTATGATATTGAACCGGCTTTGGATCGTTTGGCGAATGTGGTCCGAGAGAGCATGGATCTAAATAAAATATATAGGATAATGGGGCTGTGCTGAGGCTGGAATATCAGATACTCACGGCGGTTGCGCTGGATCTTTTGTTTGGCGATCCGAGATGGTTCCCGCACCCCGTCCGGTTCATCGGACGCTTGGCCGCGGCGCTCGAATCACCGTTGCGTAAAGGAATGCCTAACGCAAGGGCTGCAGGCGTTCTGACAGCTCTGCTGGTAATACTGGTGACGGGAGGAATAACGGCTGTTCTGATTTTCGGCGCCGTCTATTTGAATCCTGCGCTTGGCAACGCGGTTTCCATCCTAATTCTTTACACATCCTTTGCAGCAAAGGACCTTATAGATCACAGCCATGAGGTTTCTGTCGCGCTCCAAAGGGACGATCTGTCGCATGCAAGGCTTCGTGTCTCCTGGATGGTGGGAAGGGATACGGAAAATCTCGATGAAACCGGGGTGGTGCGAGCCGCAGTGGAAAGCGTGGCCGAAAATACGGTGGATGGCATCACCGCTCCTCTCTTTTTCGCTGTAGTATTCGGGCCGGTGGGAGTAATGGCGTATAAGGCTGTCAGCACATTGGATTCAACATTTGGATATAAAAACGAACGTTATATCGATTTTGGCAGGGCTTCCGCAAAGATAGATGACTTCGCCAACTATCTTCCGGCCAGACTGACTATGCCATTTATCGTGTTGGCCGCTTTTATTGTTCGATTGTATCCCGGAAACGCGTTGAGAATATGTCTGCGTGACCATAAGAAACATGCCAGTCCCAACTCCGGAATACCCGAATCGGCAATGGCGGGAGCGCTGGGCATACAACTCGGCGGACCGGTAACGAGAAATGGAAAGTACACGGAGATGCCCCTGCTGGGTGATCCGATATCTCCGCTAACACGCGAAAACATTCCACAGGTAAACCGACTGGCGATCGCCACGATGCTTTTGTTCGCAATAGCCTCCATCTGCATTCGATGGTTGATATTCCTTCTCTTGAAAGGATTGAAATGAGCAATCCCGGACGAGTTCTTCTATTCACCGGTGATGGCAAAGGAAAGACCACCGCCGCCCTTGGTATGGCCATGCGGGCTGTCGGTAACGGAATGAAGGTGAAAATTATCCAGTTTATCAAGGCGAATAACACCACGGGAGAGATAGCGTCAATCCAGATGCTCCCGGATGCGGAGATCGTCCAGACGGGTTGCGGTTTTGTGCCTTCTGAGTCCAATCCAATATTTGCGAAACACCGCTGCGCCACTGCGGACGGTCAGAAGATAGCATTGGAGGCGATGAAATCCGGCGAATACAAGATGGTGGTTCTAGATGAAATCTGCGTTGCCGTAGCAAAGGGGTTACTGGGTGAACAGGAAGTGATTAACGCAGTGCGGAACGCGTTTTCCGATACGATTATTGTCCTGACGGGGCGCGGCGCCACCTCCGGCTTGATCGATATCGCCGACACTGTCACGGAGATGCGGAATATCAAGCATGGGATGCAACGGGGATGGAAGGCTCAGAACGGGGTGGAAATGTGAAAAAGTCCTGTCCTCGAATCGTGATTGCGGGTACGCACAGTGGCGTCGGTAAGACTTCCGTGTCTCTTGCGCTTGTATCCGCCCTGAAACGTCGCGGATTGCGGGTGCAAACATTCAAGGTTGGACCGGATTTTTTAGATCCCACTTATCACACCCTGGCGTCAGGAAGACCCTGTTATAACTTGGATGGTTGGATGACCGACAGAAACTACGTCCTTGATCTGTTTGCCGCAGCTTCGAAAGATGCGGACATAGCGGTAATCGAGGGAGTGATGGGGCTGTTTGATGGGGCGGATTCGGATACATCCAAGGGTAGCACGGCGGAGATCGCCATGTGGCTGGACGCCCCGGTTTTACTCATCACGAATGTACATGGAGTTGCACGAAGTATTGCTGCGATGGTCAGGGGATTTTCCAGTTTTGAGCCTAATCTGAGAATATGCGGAGTGTTGGCGAATCACTGTGGCTCGGAGAGGCATAAGATATGGCTGGAGGATGCCTTGAAAGCATCGAAGTTGCCACCGCTGATAGGCGCCATTTCACGGGGAGGATTGCCCGAACTTTCAAGCCGGCATCTTGGCCTTGTAAGCGCCGACCCACATATATTGCCCGTTTCCGTGATCAATGCACTCGCTGATGCGGCGGAACAAAGCATTTCGATGGATGATGTAATAAAGCTGGCCGGCAGCGCCCCATATATCGATAGGGATGGCGCCTCTCCAGCCGCGTCAATCAAACGAGTACGGGTGGGCATCGCCCGCGATGAGGCTTTTCATTTTTATTATCAGGATATGTTTGATGAGATGCTGAATCACGGCTGTGAACTGGTGGAGTTCTCCCCATGCCATGATGTACGGCTGCCGGATGCGCTCCAAGGGATCTATATCGGCGGCGGTTACCCGGAGTTGCACGTGCGGGAACTGTCGGCGAACGTTACCATGAGAGAATCTATTCTTCAGTTTGCCCGAAGCAACCGTCCGATATATGCCGAATGCGGAGGTCTCATGTACCTATCGCAGGGCTTGGAAACGTCGGGCAATTCCCGTCATGCAATGGTGGGGGTGTTACCCTCCTGGACGCGTATGCGGGAACGGAAAAAAACTCTCGGATATGTGGATATCACACTGAATGATGATTCGATATGGGGACTACGCGGGGATATGCGGCGGGGTCACGAATTCCACTATTCCGAGCTAACATCGAACCCGACGGACAGCCCGGGCTGGAAGACGGTCTATTCGCTCAAACGCCGCCGGTCGGATGAAATATGTCATGAAGGTTTTCAGCACGGGAATATTCTTGCCAGTTATGTTCATGTTCACTATGGCTCTCAATCCTCCGCCATTGAGCGTTTCATCGCCGTGTGTGAGAGGGTACGAGGATATGGATCGGAGAAAGATTTTGACATCAACCGCTAAGACATCGCTGATGAATATGTTCCTGAACTCGCCGATGAGCGGGCCGGATATAGAGGCGAAATCGTTTGAAATAATAGACGCGGAAGCGCCCCCACACGATTTCTCCCCCGATCAATGGCAGGTTGTCAGGCGCATGATTCATACCGTGGGCGATTTCAGCATAATGGAGAATATCCAGTTTTCAGAGGATGCCATTGCCACCGGCATTGCGGCTCTTCGCAAGGGCTTCCCTCTTTATGTGGATTCAAATATGATCCGCTCCGGACTATCTCTCGCCCGTTTGAAAAGCGTCCATGCGGAGTATCACCTGAACAGCATTCATTGCCATATCGCAGACCGGGATGTGGCGGAGCAGGCTCTACGGGAAGGACTGCCGCGTTCTCTGTTTGCCGTCCGCAAATCCCGTCCAATTCTGCATGGTTCCATCGCGATATTTGGCAATGCGCCGATAGCCTTGATGGAGATGAATCGGCTGATCATGGAGGACCATATCCGCCCGGCTCTGATCATTGGAATGCCTGTTGGATTTGTGCATGTGGTAGAAAGCAAACGGGAGTTGATGAGTCTGGAAACCCCTTATATCACGCTGGATGGACGCCGTGGTGGCAGTCCGTTGGCGGTGAGTGTTATTCACGCACTCTGTTCCATCGCCGCTTCGCGGCAAAAGGAGATAGGATGACCGACAGAATAACCTCTGAGAGATGCGCTATTGAGAAAACAGCAATAATTTTGCTGGGTCATGGCAGCAGGGCGATGAATGCCTCCCAAGACATGGAGACAGTCGTTGCGCGACTCAAAATGGATTCTCAATTCGATATCGTGGAGATATGCCAGATGTCCGGGCTGGGGGAGCATTTTCCTGAAGTTTTCGACCGCTGTGTTGCCGCGGGCGCGAGCAGGATTATCGTGATCCCTTATTTTCTTCATTTTGGGATACATCTCCGCAAGGATGTGCCGGCTATGATGATGAATAAAGCGCGTCAATATCCGAACGTGAATGTGATACTGGGAAAGCATATCGGCTATGATGATGCGCTGGTGACCATTCTCCGGAAGCGGATCGCCCAATCGGAAAGTCTTTCTGATATTAGAGATATTGAGATGGATACGGACGATACTCCCGACATCGATATTGAAGACTATGGAGACAATCACAATGAAACGAATGTTCGGATTTAGGCGGATGGTGTTCTGGACAACCCTGGCGTGGACAATCGGCATGGTAATAACCATTCCCGCCCCCGCCCAAGCGATGCATATAGCGGAGGGGATATTGCCCCTTCCATGGGCGGGCTTCTGGTTTCTTATCGCGATACCGTTTGTCGCCATCGGTATGCGAGAACTGCGCAATCGAGCCGGGAATACGCCGGAGATCAAACCGCTGTTGGGCTTGGTGGGCGCCGCAGTATTTGTAATCTCATGTATGCCGATCCCGGTACCGATTGCCGGAACCTGTTCACACCCCTGCGGAACGGGATTGGCGGCGATTATCATAGGACCCTGGCTGACGGTCGTTATATCCAGCATTGCGTTGCTTTTGCAGGCTCTGTTCCTTGCGCATGGCGGACTTACAACGCTGGGAGCGAATATCGCTTCAATGGGCATTGCAGGGGCTTTCGTCGGATATGGAGTATTTCATGGACTCCGTCGCGTGGGAGTCTCCTGGTTGGTTGCCGCGTTTCTTGCCGGAGTGCTTTCGGATTGGGCCACCTATTCGGTCACCTCTTTCGAGCTGGCCAGTGCACTGCATGGGAGTGGTTCCATGGAAATTATGTTCAAAGCGATCCTTCTTGCTTTTGTGCCGACACAGGCGCCTCTGGGTATTCTTGAAGGATTTCTGACCATGGGCGCTTATCGATTTATCTTAATGCGCAGACCAGATATGCTTAGGCGACTGGCCGAGAAGGTGAAGTCATGAGAAAAAACCTGATTCCTATTTTGGTGATTATCCTGGTTGCATGCATGCTAACCGTGCTTACACGTGTAAAAGCGAGTAACACACCAACACGCTGGTCGGGTGTGGATGAGACAGTGGTGGAGAAATTCGCGGCGCAGGCCGGACACCCCGCGCGCAAACCGTATATCAACACGGATCGTGGGGATATGCTGCTTTTCGTATTTCTGACAGGCGGAATGGTCGGAGGCTTTATAGGGGGGTACTGTTTTCGTGAATTATTTCCCCCGTCAACGAAGGCGAAAGAATAACAGGCATGTTTCATCTCTTTTCCGATATTTTCGCCTGCAGGGATAATGCGCTGGCGCGTATGGATCCAAGGACCAAACTGATAATCGCAGTTGCGATGATCGTATTCGTCATCGCATCTTCACGCGTAATACTGCCTGCGGCGATCTTCATTATATGTCTGACGGGGATGATAGCGGTTGGATTGCCCTGGAGGCTGATATTGACGAGATTAATCACGCCAATGGGCGTTGTGCTGATGCTCGTGATCATACAGTCCTTCACCTATGGGCGAACCCCTCTGCTGAACATATGCATAGGTCACTGGAGCGGGGTGATAAAACGTGAGGGACTTTTGCACGGACTGTTGATGGGATCAAGGGTTATGAGCGCGATCAGCGTGACTATCCTACTCAGTTCGGTAACTCCATCCCACCGTATTTTCCAGGCTCTGCGAAATTTACGGGTTTCAAAAGAATGGGTGGAAATCGCCATGCTGATGTATCGGCATACCTTTGCGCTTCTGGACCACACCGCCGACATATCTGATGCGCAAAAGGTGCGTCTGGGATATACCGGGATGAAACGTTCCCTTTCATCGCTGGGAGTTCTAGCCGGAGCGGTCATCGTACATTCCGTGGATATGGCGCGTCGTACTCATGAAGCCATGTGTCTGCGTGGCTATCAGGGCGTCATGCCTTATGGTCCGATGCCCGCCATGGCAGCCAAAGACCGATGGATGACAGTCTTAACGACACTTGCAGTTGCTATCTCATATTTGTGTGTGGAACGGAGACTTTTCTAATGGAGAGCAGCAACGCTATTGAGACATCGAAAGTTTGCTACACATATGAAGAAGGTACGGTGGCTCTGGAGGACGTGGACTTTGAAGTGAAATCCGGTGAGTTTACAGCCCTCCTTGGCTCGAATGGTTCGGGCAAGACAACTCTTCTGAAGATGCTTGTCGGCCTGCTCAAATCCAGAAGGGGTGACGTCCTGATAAACGGGAGAAATATCCGTTCAATAAAAGCATCCGAGCTATTTCAGAATATTGGGTTTGTGCTCCAGAACCCGAACGATCAGCTATTTGGGGCCACTGTTGAGGAAGACGTGGCGTTTGGTCCGAGGAACCTTCGACTGACGGAGGTGGAGGTCAGACAACGTGTGGAAGAGTCGCTGGAATCCGTGTGCGCGTTGGATCTCATTCATCGAGAAATCCATCATCTGAGTTTTGGTCAGCAAAAGCGCGTGATGCTTGCCGGAGTCCTGGCGCTGCGCCCGTCAATTCTGATACTTGATGAGCCCACGGCGGGACTGGATCCCGCCGGGGAGGCGCTGATGATGCAGTTGCTAAATCGTCTGAATCGAGAAAAAGGCATTACCATCGTTCTTGCCACGCATTCCGTGGATTTAATGCCGTTGTTCGCGGATCGAATATATGTTCTTAATAAGGGCAAGGTGCTTCGGCAGGGACATGCTAACGAGGTTTTCCGGGATAACGATATGATCGAATGCGCGGGGCTCCGACTCCCCTACATATCCGAGTTGCTTTACCAAATGAAACGCTTTGACGGGGTGCCGATCAATGGGCTACCGCTTACGGTTGGGGATGCGCGCAAACGACTGCTGGAGCTTATTCCGGAAAATCTGATTATCAAACAACTAAAGGGTGATCCGGCATGAATTCACTCCGTACTGGTTTTACAACCGGCGCCTGCGCAGCAGCGGCGGCGAAGGCCGCCGCAATCGTTTTGACAGGAAAAGGGAGTCCGACCGAGGTGGAGATTGGGTTTCCCGATGGGAGCCGCATCAGCCTGCCGCTGGTGTATGCCCGATCCACCGCAACCGGCTCCGAAGCGGCCGTGAGAAAAGATGCAGGGGATGACCCGGATGTTACGAACGGAATCATTGTTATCGCTTCACTCGCCTGGCTGGATGGAGGCATCGTTAGGTTTTCGGCGGGCGAAGGAGTCGGGATCATAACTATGCCTGGTCTGTCCGTGCCTGTGGGAGAACCCGCAATCAATCCCGTTCCCCGTCGTATGATCTGCGAGGCCGTAAAAGAAGTAACCGATAAAGGGGTGAGCGTGGAGATATCTCTGCCAGGCGGGCGAGAGATCGCGGAGAAAACCTTCAATCCCCGACTAGGTGTAAAGGGAGGTCTGTCTATTCTTGGAACAACCGGAATCGTCAGACCGTTCAGCAACAAAGTCCTGCGGGATGCGTTGAAGTGCTCACTTGATGTTGCATCCGCAGTCGGTGTCAGCGCGCCGGTGTTCGTGCCAGGGCATATCGGCGAACGTGCTGCCAGAAACCATTTCAAGCTTTCCCCGGAACAGGTTGTGGAGGTTAGCAATGAATGGGGATACATGCTGGATTGCGCGATGGATTACCCATTTACACGCTTGCTTGCCATCGGGCATCCGGGCAAGCTGGCGAAGCTTTGCTCGGGGCAATGGGACACCCATTCCTCCAGATCCGACAACGCCGTCGATTATGTAATGCATGTATGTGAGGATGTTTTACCGTGCCCTCCCGCCCGGAGCGTTACGGTGGAAGGTCTGTTTGCTGCTCTCAGCATGAAGGAACGAAATAAAGTCGGCAATGCTCTCGCAGCAAGGATTCGTGCGGCGATTACCACGCGTCTCCATCAGCGAATAGAGGTGTCGATCGTGCTGGTGAATATGCAGGGGGAGATCACCGGCTCAGATGGAGAACTGAACGAATGGCTATGAAACCATACCGTGTGATGATAGTCGGGTGCGGACCTGGCGCGATAGAGTGCCTGACAACCGAGGCGATTCGCGCGATCGATTCAGCCGATATTCTGGTTGGCGCGAAGAGATTGTTGGACCTGTTCCCGGATAAACGCTCCGAGAAGATCGGTGGGGCGGCGGATATTCAAGCTGCACTGGACAGAATAGAGAAGGAACACTATAACAGTCGTATCGCTGTTCTGGTCACTGGTGACCCAGGCCTCTGCAGCCTTGCGCAGCCTGTTCTAAAAAGGTTCGGGCGTCATAAGTGCCAAGTCATACCGGGTATCAGTTCCATTCAAACTGCGTTCGCCCGCATCGGTGTGGACTGGTATGATGCCGCTATCATCAGTCTTCACGGAAGGCAAGTCGGCGAGTATCCTAAAGACCCCGGCAAATACGATAAGGTGGCTGTGCTTATGGAAGGTACAAACTCCCTTCCGGAGGTGGTCAGTATTGCAGTCCGCATGGGAGAGAATGTTCAAGTTTTTCTTTGCGAAGATCTGACCATGGATTCGGAGCGCATTCGTCAGGTGGAACTTCCCGATCTAAAAAGCGTTACCCTATCAACCAGGACAATTGTCCTGCTTATCAGAGGGTATATTTTACGATGAAAACAGGCATTTTCTACGGTATCGGCGTAGGTCCTGGCGACCCGCAACTCATAACCATGAAAGGCGTCAGAGTTCTTAATAATTGCAAGCATGTGTTCGTCCCGAAAGCCCGAACCGCTTCAGACAGTGTCGCCCTTTCGATTGCCGGAATTTACCTGGGATCACAGGTGAAAGTGTATGAGCTGGTATTTCCGATGACGTCCAATAGCACAGAGCTGAAGGAGCGCTGGGACGATTCCGCGGAACAGGTCGCGAAGGTACTGGAAACAGGGGAAGACGCATGTTTTCTTACTCTTGGAGACCCCCTGCTTTACTCCACTTACATATACCTGCTACGGTCTCTGAGGGAAAGAATTAAAGACATTGAAGCAGTGACTATTCCAGGGATAACTGCGTTCAGCGCAGCGGCGGCATTGACGGATTTTGCTGTGGGAACCGCCAAAGAACAGGTTACGATCGTGCCCACCGCAGACGACATGACTGCTGTTAAAGAGGCGCTCCATCGTGGAGGCACCATTGTGCTGATGAAGATCGGCAAGCGGCTCCATGATATTCTTGAAATTATCGAGGAAAACGGTTTGATCAGTAGGAGTGTATTCGTTTCTCGGGCTGGAATGCCGGACCAGCGAATTGAAACAGATTTGCGCATTCTTCGGAATGCGTGTCCGGAAGAGGGCTATCTTTCCATCATTCTCATCCATGCAAGCAAGGAAATAACCGAATGAAAGTGATCTTTGTCGGGGCCGGACCGGGAGATCCCGATCTGCTTACCGTAAAAGCGCAGCGATTATTACAGAACTGTAAGTTCTGTATCTACGCCGGTTCGCTGGTCAGTCCTGAAGTCATCGGTCTTATTCCTTCCGATGCCAAGAAGCATGACTCCGCCAGTCTGTCGCTGGAACAAATAATCGACCTGTGCAAAGATGCCCGTCGCAGGAATACGGATGTAATTCGCCTTCACACTGGAGATCCATCCATCTATGGAGCCATCGCGGAACAGATAAGACGTTTGCAGGCGGAGGGTATCGAATATGAGGTCGTTCCGGGAGTAAGCTCTTTCCAGGCGGCGGCGGCGGCTCTGCGGATCGAGTTGACCGCGCCGGAGGTGGCGCAGACGATCATATTAACCCGGACTTCGGGCAAAACGCCTCTCCCTGATGAGCAAAGTCTGGATCAACTCGCCCGGACTCATGCAACACTGTGTATTTTTCTTTCCGTCCATAAATTGCGGGAGGTGGCGCACACGCTTGAGTCCTATTATGGAGCCGACTGCCCAGCCGCTGTCGTTCATCGTGCATCCTGGCCGGATCAACAAGTTTTTCTAGGCACGCTGGCGGACATAGCACAGCAAATTGAAGCGGCGGATATTCGATTAACGGCGATGATCCTGGTGGGAAGGGCCCTAGCACAGGGCAATGCCGAATCCAAACTATATGACAGCACCTTTTCTCATGGATTCAGAGAGGCGAGTACTGAATGAAAACTGCTCTCATAACTCTGTCCGTGGAGGGGATGCTATTGGCGGACAGGCTTTTAAATGCGATCCCGGAAGCCTGCCTCTATCTGCACGATTCCATCGACAGAGGCGTTATTAACCGTTCGAAGCCTGATGCAAAGGTAATTTCGTTCGCCGGGATCGTTGATCTGACACATAATATATTCTCCGAATATGAGGGTCTGATCTATTTTGCGCCCTGCGGAGTGGTTGTACGCGCACTGGCGCAGAATATTAAGAGCAAACTAACAGATCCGGCGGTTGTGGCGGTGGATATCGGAGGGAGATTCGCCATCAGCCTGCTATCCGGTCATGAAGGAGGCGCAAACGAATTGGCCCTCATGACTGCCAATGTCCTTGGCGCGGAGCCGGTCATATCCACCTCCACCGAAGCCGTGAAATCCATCATCGTGGGGGTCGGCTGCAGAAAAGGCGTTGAGGCGCGGAGGATTATAGACGCTATTCGAACAGCCTGCCGTCTGGCCAAGGTGGCTGAAACAGATATAAGACTTCTCGCCTCCGCGGATATTAAATCAAACGAAACGGGGGTGATAGAAGCAGCCAGAGAATTGGGTCTCCCTCTTCGTTTCATAGCCTCCGAAGAGATACGGCGCTCAAACCTTCCATTTACGCGTTCTGAATTTGTAAAAGAGAAAGTAGACCTGCCTGCAGTTGCGGAACCTGCCGCGCTGCTGTCAGGAAGGAGGACATCATTAATACTTCCGAAAACATCCTTCAACGGGATAACGGTGGCGATTGCAAGGGAAAGCTTTTTGTGGTCGGACTTGGTCCCGGAAACCCCTTAGATCGCACCAGGCGCGCTGAACAGGCCATACTCCAGAGCAGTATCGTGGCAGGTTATACTCCCTATGTAAAATCAATTGAAGATCTTATCGAAGGGAAAGAGGTCATCAGCACCGGCATGACGCGAGAAGTGGATAGATGCCGGGAGGCTTTGCATCGCGCTCGGAATGGCAAGATAGTCTCTCTCGTATCATCCGGCGACCCGGGTGTATATGGCATGGCCGGGCTTGTGATAGAGCTCTGTGCGTCAGAGAACCTTGACGTTGATATCGAGATTATCCCCGGCGTACCGGCGGCTAATACTGCTGCGGCCAGATTCGGTGCGCCATTGATGTGCGATTTCGCAACACTCAGCCTCAGCGATCTTCTCGTGCCATGGGAAACGATCGAGAAACGGCTGGAGGCGGTGGCCGCAGCCGATCTCGTCGCAGCGATATACAACCCGAGAAGCAGCAAAAGAGTGGCGCACCTGGAAAAGGCGGCGGTAATCTTCCGCAAGTACCGTCCATCAACCACACCTGTTGGTATTGCCACGGCGGTGAGCACTCCGGATGAACATATAGAGATATCCGATCTGGGAAGCTTTACCGAACGAGAGATTAACATGAGAAGCATTGTCGTGGTGGGAAATAACTCCGCATGTCGGATTGCGGACTGGATCGTTGTTCCCAGAGGATATTATTTATGATATTGCTTCTGGGAGGCACAAGCGAAACCTCTCCGACAGCCGTCAGATTGGCGGAAGAAGGCTACTCCGTGCTGGTATCCACCGCAACCGATGCGGAACTGGAAATCGGAA